>WNFC01004589.1_pt1 | contig 15048 bp, 15 predicted proteins | sample 5400541 | NCBI WGS metagenome assembly WNFC01 (sample SAMN13153342, study PRJNA577476) | soil metagenome | isolation source: 120 cm saprolite under Douglas fir tree site 2 hole 2 replicate 1 | place: USA:California | collected 2015-04-18
TACTGTACCGCTACGCGCTTGAGCACGGTAATGAGCTGCAGTTCATCCCGTGCTTCTGCGGATGTGTTCGATTCGGACACAAGAGCAACCGTGATTGCTACATCAAGGCGTTCCACCAGGATGGCACGTTGACCTTCACGAGTCACGCGGCGACCTGAACGATTTGTCTCGACGTCACGCGTGACGTGATGGCGATGCAGAGTCAGGGCAAAGGATTGCTCGAGGTACGGCGTGCAATCGATGCGAAGTACCAGGGTACGCCGACGCCAACCCCGTATCCTCAGGGTTGAGCCCATCATCTAATCAATAGAGCCAAGAGATTCCGAGGACTGGCTGACGCTTCGCGGCTCCGGTGTGCTCGAGACGCGCAGGGGACGGTTCGCCTCCTGTGGGTGAGGTCGGCGCCCGCACGGGGCTGAACCAACCCAATGTGTCCATGCATCAGGCATGTCTGGCTGAGTGCGAGAGGGCTCATCCTCCGTGCTGGTGCGGCGCGTCCAAGAAGAGACGTAGACACTTCTCGCAACAGAATGCCAGCTCCTGCCCGTTCACCAACAGTGTGGCCGCGACTTGGCTCGGCGCCATCTCGATCCCGCAGACCGGGTCTCGGGCTCTCTCACTGCGCTGGACATCAATGGAACGGACGTCGAATAGCTCGAGTTCTTCGGCGAGCCCCTTCAGTCGCCGCTTGCCGAGCGGCGCGAACCGGACCGCCGCGAGACTGCCGATCTCGCTCCGAGCAGAGTCGGTGGCTAGTATCTGATGCGGCGTCGCTTGCGTTGCCACGCGAGAGGCGATGTTTAGGCTGCCGCCGATGTACCCACCCTCCTGATAGAGGACGTCGCCCCAGTGGACAGCTCCCCGCACCGCGGGGAACTGCGGCTCCGCTGCCGTGCGTCTCTCGATCTCGAGAGCACAATGGACCGCCGCGCGGGTATCGGGAAAGACGAGCAGGAACCCGTCCCCGACCCGATCGACAATTCGGCCGTCGAAGCGTGCGGTCTCCTCGCGCACTAGCTCAGAGAGACGCTCCACGATCTTCGCGGCTACGGCGTCGCCCATGACCTCGGTCATCGGGGTGTAGCTCGAGATGTCCAGGAACACGATTGCCAACCGAAGCTGGGCGGGGTGGTCGCCCTGAGCCGGGCGAGGAGGGTCTTTCGAGAGATGAAGCATCATGTCTTCACGCACCGCCTTCACCATGGCTCTGCGATGGAAGTAGCGAATCAATAGCTCGGCGACCGGCAGGAGTTGATCTCTCATCTGCTGTCGGCGGTGCCGGAGCTCACGACCCGACAGTCCCGCTGCCTTGAGCCCCTCATGGACGTAGAAGTGGAATAAGTGCACCTCCGCCTCTGCCACCCGACTCTGGGCGTCGGCGTACACTCGGGCGAGCTGCACCAACGCAGCTTCCGGGAAGCCGGCGTCCAGGGCGATCTTCGCTTCCCTGAGCATCCGAAGATCGTGCTTGTCCACCGAGTCGTCGCCTGTGCTGGCGGTTTCTCTCAGGCGCCGAGCCAGCTCCGCGTCCAGCCCGGCGATGTCGGCGGCCTGTGCAAGGGAATATGTTGGCCCGACCCCATCGGGGAAGAGGAACTCCAGCACCGAGCTGAGGATCTCGTCCTCTCGTTCGGCTCGAGCGATGGTCTCCAGTGGGATCTGGCGTCGTTCGAGAAACTGGATCAGGCGAACACGCTCGACGTCTTCTCGCGCAAACAGATCCTCTCCCTGGGAGCCAATGAGTGTAAGCGATCGCAACCGATGCAAGTGCTCGATGGCCTCTCCGGTGACAGAGCTGAGCTCGGCAGCGGACAACGTCGGAACGAAGTCTGGTTCCATGGTGAATCGCCTCGCGTGAGACATGATCCGCAGGGCGCGCGGCCTCGTCAAGCGACCGGAGCGGGATGGATGCCGACACGATGTCGCTGCGCGTCAGACGCGGACTCCGCGACGGTCCGCGTCGGCTCCGAGGCGACGGTGACCACGGCCGCCTATCCCGGGGTCCGAATTCCGCGGCCGCGTGAGCTAATCGATCCCCGAGTGGATCCGCAGACTCGCACCGCCAAGGTCGGGGCGGAAGTCTGGAACCCGGGAGGCCGGCTCCAGTCGGTCGTGTTCCTGCCGGTCGCGGGAGAGGAAGACAAATTCCTTCGGCGCAAGGTCAAGCTCGGGCCCGCTTCGGGGAACTCCTACGTCGTGCTCGAAGGGCTCCGGGCAGGTGATACCGTCGTCACCGACGGCAGCTGTCTCCTCCGCGCGGAGGCGGCTCGGAGCGGCTCCTGGTGTCCTGGCTCGACCACGGTTTACAATGGGGACGCCATGAAGGACTGCTGCGAGGTGATGACCGACGTGCCCGTCGAGCAGCGTCGGGTTCTCCAGATGGTGCTGTGGGTCAACGTCGGCATGTTCCTCATCGAGTTTGGGGCCGGGCTGCTCGCGGACTCGACGGCCCTCCTGGCCGAGTCGGTCGACATGCTGTGAGACGCCATCGTGTATGGCTTCAGCCTCTATGTGGTCAGCCGGGGCAGTGTCTGGCAGGCCCGGGCCGCTCTGCTCAAGGGCGCCGTGATGGCGGTGTTCGGCGTCGGGGTGCTTGTAGAGGCCGTCCTGAAGATCGTTCGAGGGAACGTGCCCGCCGCCGAGGTCATGGGCGGGATTGGACTGCTCGCCCTGGCCGCCAACCTCGCGTCTCTGCTCCTATTGCGCCGGCGGCGGGCCGACGATATCAACATGCGCTCGGCGTGGCTGTGCTCCCGGAATGATGTCATGGCCAATGCGGGCGTGCTGCTGGCCGCCGCCGGGGTCTTCCTGACGGGCTCGGCGTGGCCGGACCTCGCGATCGGGCTTCTGATCGCGGCGGTGTTCGCCACGTCCGCATTCGGCGTCATCCGAGAAGCAAGACACGCTCTGCAGCGCTCGTAGGAGCGCTGGCTCCTGGCTTGTCATCCACTGTTCGTCCTGGCTGCCCGGTCCGCCGCGATGGTGTTCAAGGAATCCTGTTCCAGCGTCAGCACGTGCTTGGCCACCACTCGGTAGGTCCACTGGCTGGGTGCGGTCTCACGGTTGAATTGCTCGTCGGTCAGACCGATGAGTGAGCCGATCAGCCGGGCCCGCTCCGCCAGCCACTCCGCCACGAGGCGCTGCATGGGCGACGCGGTGAGCCGCGACTCGTACCGGGCCTCGAGGATCTGCCCGGTATGGATCTTCTCGTGATCGATGTCGTTGGCGAGGAGGGTCCACACATCCTTCCCTTGCGCGCACGCGTGTGACGACGGCATCGTGAGTTCCCGGTCGGACGCCTCCAGCAGGGCGTCCATCGTCGTCAACGTCTGCTCCATCAATTCGCGGATCGCACCACGGACAGTCGCGGCCATGATCGAGCCTCCTTGTCGTCAGGCTCAAGCCCTCGCTTCGTCTCGAGCAGTCTCATGTGAACGCAGGGCCGGGCCGGGTCTCCTCAAGCGCGGCGGCCTAGCGACGAGGTTACCGTAGATCGACGCCGCGAGTACGCGCCCCTTGCCCAGAGGAGAGCGGCGATCAACGCGCCCACCGCGCCGGCAGCTCCCCCCACGGAGAACCCCGCCGAATACCCGTGGCGAGTGATGACAGGGCCGAGGACGAACGATCCAAGCGCGAGGCCCAGATAGAGGGCCGTGCTGTAGCCGCCCATGACGACCCCCCGGCTGGCCGGCGGTGCCGCGCCAGCCAGGGCCACTCCAGTGGCAACACCGGCCGTGCCGCTAACCGCTCCGAAGACGGCCGCCAACGCGAGCAGCGCCATTTGCCCAGGGGCACTGGGTAGAAAGGCGGTCACGACCGAAGCGACCAGCACCCCGCCGACCGCATAGGGGGTGCAGCGTCCGGTACGGTCCACCACCCACCCGGCTGGGAAGCGCGCGAGCGTGTTCGCGAGCCCCAGCACCAGGAACACGAGGCCGATGGTGGCGGGCGTGAGGCCCCGCTCGTGCGCGAGCAGCGGGAAGAACGTGAACACCACGCCCTGCGTGGTGAGCCCACTGACCGAGACGGCCCACCCGGCCCAGACGTCCACGTTACCCCTGATGTCGGCAAATCTGGCGCCCTGCCGTGGGATCCCCGCCGGGGCGGCCGGTGCAGGCATAGCCCAGCCGAGCACCAAGGCGCCTGCGACGACGATCGCGCTTCCGACGAACGCCTCATGATACCCCCACCACTGGGCCGCCACGCCGCCAAGGAAGGGCCCGACCGCGATCGCTCCGTAGTGGGCGGTTGTGTACCAGGCGAAGGCGTAGCCGGCGCGGCCAGGGGCCGCGCCGTCGCCGACCAGCGAGAGCGCACTCGGCGTAAATGCCGCCACGCCGAGACCGGCGAGCCCGCAGATCGTCATGAGAGCGAGCTCGCCCTCGAAGAGGGGTAAGAACAACGACGTCACGGCGGTAACCACCATCCCGCCGAGCAAAAGGGGGCGGCGACCCCAGACGTCCGACGCGCGGCCGAGGGGAATCGAACCGGCCGCTGCCACCGCCATGTGCGCGGCCACGATGAAGCCGACGCCGGTCGCCGTCGCGCCGTACGCGGCCGCGTAGAGAGGAAGGATCGGGCCGCGCATCTGCGCGCCGACATAGTGCAGGAAGGTGAGCAGGCAAACCGCCACCAGGAGGGACATCAGAGAATCTCGGTCGCCCGATCGAAGTCCGAGCTTGCGATGATCCGCCTCAGCGCCTGCACGAAGTCAGGCGACTCGTGGAACGGGTGCTCGCGGTAGGTTTCTCCGCACCGGTCGTCGAGCGTCATGAGGGCCTCATGGGCCCTCGGCACGATTTCGCGGACCTGCTGGACGCGCGCGCGGGCGAAGAGAAGGCTCTGAGGGTCCACGTGGCCTGCCTGAATGAAGCCCCAGGTCTTCTTGGTGCACCGGCACGGGTTCGCTTGATTGACGAGCCCGCACTTGTCATGCATGAAGCTGTGCAGGTCGCGGCGGGCCCGCGCGAGGCGCTGGCGGAAGTTGTCCCGGCTGATCTCCAGCAGCTCGGCGCCGACGGCGTCACTGACCGCGAAGATCTCGCCGAGGATGTAGACGAGGCGCTGCTCACGGTCAAGGCACAGCGGCATCCCGGTGGTGCACGTGATCCGAGCTTCGTCTACCATCAGACGCACGTCGGCGGGGGCACTGCGGTCGTCCGGGAGATCCAGGTCTGGCGTGTTGTCGAGCCCGTGACCGTAGCAGCTGAAGCTCAGCATCGCTGGTTCCAGGCGTCCACGCTTGGTGTTCAGAACGTGGCGGACGACGATCCGGTAGAGCCAGGTCCGGAAGGTGCTGCGGCCCTCGAACGAGGAGAGATGGTTGAGAGCTTTGATCAGGATTTCCTGGGTGGCATCCTGGGCGTCCTGCGGGTGGTAGAGCATCCGAATCGCGATGTTGTGGATCCACGCCTGATGGCGCCGGACGAGCTCCTCGAGCGCATCGCTCTCCCCGGAGCGAGCTCGGGCGACGAGGCGGCAATCCTCGGGATCGGTGTGGGTAATGTCAGTCAGAGGGCTCGGGCCGTTCATGGGTCTCTACTCGCTTAGACACGACCCGCGGCCGAGTGTGACAGAAGCCGGTCACACGATTCCAGGGTCGCCGATCTCGTGGGCCAGGAAATCGCGAGTGCCCGGCGGCCCAGTCAGCTCGAGCCAGATGGGCCCTCCCCCGGGCTCGACCGTGAGCTGGAAGCGCAGGAACGGGCAGCACTGGCGTTCGAGCTGGATGAATTCTCCTAGCAAGACCAACGTGCCCTGTTCGGAGCTGTAGCGCAGGGTGATTCCCTCAGGCAGCCAGCGGACCTCCTGCCGATGTCGCGCCAGATCGGCGAAGAGGCCGGCGCGACGCTTGGCCAGGTCGGGCTCGCTCAGCGTGCAGGCGACGGGAAGTTGTGTCCTGTCGGTCATGTTCGGGTGCCTCCAGCGAGATTCTACGCCGGCCGCGGGACCGGGGCCGAGGTGGTCCCCATGAGGCGGGCGACGATGAGGCCCGAGGCCAGTGTCAGGGCGGCGACAAGATGGATCGCGGCTTCCAGGCCGACGAGATCGGCCACGAGTCCCGACAGGAGGGCGCCCACGGCGTAGCCCAGGTCGCGCCAGAACCGGTAGACGCCCAGGCTCGAGGCCCGCCACGTCGGATGGGCGTGGTCGGTGATCGCGGCCAGGAGGGTGGGGTAGACCATCGCGGTGCCGAGGCCCTGGAGGGCCGCCGCGACGATCCAGACGCCGTAGGCCGGTACCAGGACGGTGAGCCATATCCCACCCGCCTGGATGATCATCCCCCACGCGATCAGGCCCTTACGCCCCCAGCGGTCGGAGAGCGGCCCCGTCGCGATTTGGAGAAGACCCCAGCAGACCGGATACACGGCCTTCACGACCCCGATGCGCTGGACGCCAAGGCCCAGGGCTGCGAAATAGAGGGGATAGAGTCCCCACGACATCCCGTCGTTCAGATTGTTGACGAGGCCGGCCTGGCAAGCGGCGAAGAGGCTGATATTGCCCAGGCTCGTGACATAGAAGATGCGGCCGAGGGAAGGCGCGCGACTCTCGGGCGTGCCCGGTTCCGAGCGAGACTCCACGGCCACGTGGCCCCGTGTCTCGCGGATCACCAGGATGCTCATGAGAAGGCCGATGACCGAGATCGCGATCCCAAGATAGAACGGCTGCGGGCGCAGGGCGTACTGCCCAGCGATGTAGCCGGTGACCCACGACATCACGCCGACGGCGAAGTAGCCGGCGAACTCATTGAGGCCCAAGGCCAGTCCGCGTCGCTTGGGCCCGACCAGATCGATCTTCATGATCACCGTCATGGACCAGGCCATCGCCTGGTTGGCCCCGAGCAGCACGTTGGCCAGGTCGATCCACCACCATTCGGGCGCGTAGATGATCAGGAACGGGACCGGCGAAGCGAGGACCCATCCCGCCACCAGGATCGGCTTGCGGCCGATCCGGTCCGACAGACGGGCGGCGACCAGATTGATGACCGCCTTGGTCACGCCGAAGCTCACGATGAACGAGGTGATGGCGGTCTTCGAGCTCAGCCCGAATTCCTGCTCGCCCAAGAGGGGTAGGACAGTCCGCTCGAGCCCCACCATGGCGCCCACGAAGGCGTTGAGGAGGACCAGGAGCGAGAACTGCGGCAGGTTCTCGCGCAGGCCCAGCCGGGCCTCGCTCACGTTCGGCCGAGGTTGTGGCGACGGTTCTCCGCGAACGCTTCCGGTTGCGGGGGCAGATCGGCCAGGACATGGCGCACGAACTCGGCCTTGGAGGCAAACTGCAGGGCCGGGTTGAAGCGCCGCTCGAAGCCGATCGTGGAGCCGGGCTTGCCGCTCAGCCCCTTGCCACAGGCGGAGCCGCCGAAGTGGGCCGGGAAGACCTCGATGTGGTCCGGAAGCTTGAGCAGTTTGCCGTGGATGCTCTCGTAGAGTTGCTCCGCCAGCGTTGCTTCCGCACCCTCTCCGAGCAGGTCGGGCCGGCCCACACCGCCCGCGAAGAGCGTGTCGCCGGTGAGCACGAACCAGGGCTCGGGCCCTCGGGTCTTGTCGGTGACCAGGAGTGAGACGCCGTCCGGGGTGTGCCCCGGCGTGTGCAGGACGGTGATCCGCATGTTGCCGAGGTCGTGCTCCTCCCCGTCATGTAGACCCACGTGGGCGAACTCGACTGGGGCCGACTCGTGGACGAGCACGGGCGCGCCGGTCACCCGCGCGAGGCGCTGCGCCCCGGAGGCGTGGTCCGCCTGGACGTGGGTCTCGAAGATGTGCGTGATGCGCATGTTCTTCTGCGCGGCGGCCTCGACATAGGGCTCGATGTCTTGCTGTGGATCCACCACAGCGCAGCTGGCTGCACCCCCTCAGCCGAAGAGATAGCTGGCGCAGCCGGTCTTGGGGGTGAGGAATTGGCGGAAGATCATGGGCGTCTCCTTCTGCCCGGGCTGGGCGGTTGGGTTGCTACTAGGTAGCCCGGGCCAAGAGATAAGCTCCAATACTGTTTTCTTACCGGGCTGATAGGGCTAGGCTTATGGAATGACGCTCAGGCAGCTCGAGGTGTTCCTCGCCATCGCCCATGCGCACAGCTACCGCCAGGCCGCGGAAGGCCTCCACACAAGCCAGCCGGCCCTGTCTCAGCACGTACGGGAGCTGGAGGCCGAGCTGGGTGTCCGGCTGTTCGATCGCCTCAGCCGCGGGGTAGTCCCGACTGAGGCCGGACGGCTATTGGAGGAGCGCGCGAAGCGAGTGTTCGCCACGCTGACCGATGTTCGCGAGGTCTTGGGGGAGCTCCAGGGCCTTCAGCGCGGATCGCTCCTGGTCGGCGCGAGTACGACGCCGGGGATCTATGTGTTGCCCGCTGTCATCGGAGAGTTTCGACGCCGATACCCCGGGATCGACTTGCGGCTGCGGATCGCCAACTCGCGCGTGATCGAGGAGGCCATCCGCGCGCATGAAGTCGATCTGGGGGTAGTCGGCGGCCATGGCCTCGCCCCAGGGGAGGAATGCCTGGCGGCGGGCCTCGCGGACGAACTGGTTCTGATCGTGTCGCCGAGGCACCAGTGGGCTCGACGTCGCGAGGTCGCCCCAGCCGATCTCGCGGATGAGCCGCTGTTGGTCCGAGAGGAAGGCTCGGCTACCCGCCGCGTCACCGCGCGCGCGCTGGAACAGGCCGGGGTCGGTTGGCGCGTGTCGATGGAGCTCGGCCACACTGAGGCCATCAAGCAGGCGGTCATGGCCGGACTGGGTGTCGCCTTTGTCTCAGTGCACGCCGTGCGTGGCGAAGTTGCGAGCCGCCGGCTAGTGGCGATCCGGCTCCGCCGGCTTCGGATTCAACGCCACTTTCACGTCATCCACAGCGAGGCGCGCATGCTATCGGCTGGGGCTAGGGCGTTGGTGACCATGCTGTCCACGCCGGCCAAGAGAGGCTGACGGCCGAGCCCGAGATGCTCCGATTTGACTTCCGTTCCACTCCCGGTCGCCCAGCCACTCGGGCAGCGCCTGCTCAACTTCGGGCGTTCTAGCGAATTCGCCTTGACCTTCCAGTAGCTGGAAGGACTATCGTGCCGGTGCATACGAACCCTGGAGGTGAGCCGATGACCCATGCTCTCACCATCGGACAGCTGGCCAAGGCTACTGGCGTGGCGTCGAAGACGATTCGCTACTATGAGCAGATCGGCGTGCTCCCGACCCCGAGCCGCTCCCCAAGTAGGTATAGGCAGTACGACCAGTCCGGCGTACAGCGGCTGCGCTTCATCCGACGGGCTCGCTCCTTAAGGGTGCCACTCCGTGAGATCAAGGCACTGGTGGCGGCCCTTGAGGAGGGACGTCCGGGCCTGCGTCCTCGGCTCCTGGCACTAGTCCGACAGCAGCTCTTAGCGGTGCAGCACCAGTCCGGTGAGCTCCAACTACTGCAGCAGGAGCTTGAACAGGTACAGCGTCGGCTGCAGACCTCGCCCCGACACCGGCAGCAGGGTGGATGTCGGTGCCTCGAGGTCGAAGGCGCTGGTGGGAGCCTCGCACGTCGGAAGCCTTCCAGGTAGGCGCCAGTCGGGGCGATTGGTGATATCGCGTGGTGGCCCGACTCAGCGATTGCCGGGCTCGGTGCTTGCAGCGGCGTTTCTATTCAATCTGGGGCAGGGGGTTCTCCGGCCATCGCTGCCGCTCTATCTTCAGCGGTCGTTCACCGCGAACTACCGGATGGTCACCTTGATCCCGGTGGTCTTCGGCGCTGGGAAGTGGGTCGCCAGTCTGCCGACTGGGTACCTGCTGGACCGTTTCGGACGTCCGCTGATGGTCTGGGGCTTGTTGCTGATCGCGATCATTGACCTCGCTAGCATCATGACCTCCAGGTACAGCGTCTTTCTTGGTTTCCGAGCCCTCGGAGGCGTGGGCTGGGCGATGTTCGCCACGGTCGCGACCACCGCCATGGTGAGTGTTCCGGCCGCTCAGCGACGTGGCCGTGCGGTGAGCTTGTTACTCATGAGCGAAACGGCAGGGCTACTGCTGGGGAGCGCGGTCGGCGGCTGGCTGTATCAGGGTGTCGGAGCCGTGAGTCCATTCATCTTTGAATCGGCGTGCATGCTGGTAGCGGCGGTCGCGGTAGGGCGGTGGGCGTCACTGCCCGCTCGGCGGTCATCGGTCGCTGGAGGATCCCACGATTGGCGTCTGCTGAGGACGGCACTCCGGACACCCGGTGTGCTCTTTATGGGTGCGACGAACGCGGTGCTGATCGCCATTCAGACCGGGGTCCTTGTCTTCCTCTTCCCGCTCCACCTGGCCGACCGGGTCGGTGTAGGCCCAGAACCAGTCGGGTTCTTCATCAGCTTGGGCGTGTTCGGAAGGCTCCTGGCGCTATGGCTTGGCGGCAGTGGCTCGGATCGATGGGGCCGCATGCGCGTGCTGATTCCAGGCTTGTTGATCTATGCCGCTTTGCTCGGAACCCTGATTCTCGTGAGGCATCCACTGGCGCTTGGCTTCTGGAGCCTCGCGATTGGCGCCGCTGCTGGCCTTGTGGCTCCTTTGCCCACGGCGATCATCGGCGATCAAGTTCAGCCGTCTCTCCAGGGAGTGGCGATCGGCTGGCTCCGCATGATGACTGACAGTGGCCAGATCGTGGGACCTCTTGTGATGGGTGCCCTGGCAGACGGTGTGGACCTCTCGACGCCTTTTCTCGTGGGGTCGGCACTGTTGATGATGGTGGCATGGCAATGCCGGCGCCGGGCCAAGGCAATGTTGCCTGCTGTCAGTACTGGACCGGAGACTCATGACTAGCGCGGGTGTGTCCGTGATGGTCGTGACTGCGCACCCAGACGACCCGGAGTTCTTGGCGGGCGGGACTGTCGCAAGGCTGGTCAAGGAGGGCCGCGAGGTCACGTATGTTATCGTGACCAACGGCAACAAGGGGTCCAGTGACCGCGCCGTCACGTCGCAGCACCTGGTCCCTATCCGGGAGGAAGAGCAGCGGCGTGCCGCTCGCGTGCTCGGCGTGGAGCGTGTGGAGTTTCTCGGCTACGAGGACGGTGAGCTAGAGGACACACGCAATCTGCGGCGTGATCTAACCCGGCAGATTCGCTTATGGCGCCCCGAGTTGATCATCAGCCAGAGCCCGAAACGGACATACAGTAACTTCCCCGGGTGGCACCGGGACCACCGGATCACAGGAAGCGTTGTGCTCGACTGTGTCTATCCCCTTGCCAGAGACCACCTTGCATTTCCCGAGCTCTTCCCCGAGTACGAACCTCACCAAGTGCGCGAGGTGTACCTAATCCAGTGGGAGCAGCCCAGCCTGCTCGTCGACATTACGGACACGATGGACGTCAAGCTGAAGGCCATCGCCTGTCACGTGAGTCAGGTTGGCGACCTCAAGGCTGTGGAAGCGCGGATGCGAGGACGTGCTTCGACCCTAGGCAAGGCGAAGGGCCAGATGTACGCCGAGGGGTTCGATCACGTGCTCCTTCCGGGGTGATGAGCTCGACACCCAGCCCCGTTCGTGCCAGCCGGCTTGATTGTGGCGATGTTTGAGGGGAGCCATCACGACAGCCGGCCACACACGCCAACGCGGAACTGCGCCCGGGATTGGAAGTCCTCGTCCCTTCCGCGACTCCTGGCTCGGGAATGGGCGGGTGAGGAGGCGACGAGCTATCGATCCTCGATCCCCGCCGTCAAGGAGGACACGGACGGGTAAGGCGTGACTATGCGGGACAAGGCACGACCCCTACGTTCTTCGCGCTACGGTAAGATCCCGTGAAGGATACGACTGCGAAACGCCAAGATGTTTGTATTTTCAGGAAGATGCATCAGTCAATCCAGCGTCTTCGTCAGGCAAACCGAGAAGGGCCAAGCGAGCGGAATCACCAACAATTCGAGCTTTCCGCTAGATCGGCCGTCGCGTCCACCTCACTTGGACCAATCATTAGGGGCGTTTCTTCCTTACAGGTCTCGAGCTTCCGAGCTTACTGGCCCGCTTGTGCCCCTTACCGGGCTTTCTAGCAGCCCCGAGAGCGAGCTCCTGTGGTTTGGGCTCCGCGTCAGCAGGTGCGATGGCTTCGATCGGCGATGGGGGCGGAGCCGGCGCGGCTCGCTCTAGCACTAGCTTGTGAATGTGCGCGAACTGGCTTGCCATCCTGAGACCTGGCGCAACCTCCTCCGACCGTTCGTACTCGTCCGTCCTCAGGGCGGCGCCAAAACGAGCCTTCAAGCGCTGAACCAAGCTCTCGGGATTCATGAGCTTGCTGACTAGGTCGTACTGATCACGGTCTATGTCGCCCGGTCTCGGAAGTCCTGACTCCATTCCCCAGGCAACCGGAGCGAATGCGGCGAGAAACGAGTCCATCTCAGACGAGTCCGCGTCGAACCTAGCATTGAGATAGCTCTCAGCCTCCCCCTTGGGTCCATACGCGTGCCAGACCCACAGGAGAGACGATGCGGCACGCGGGAACTGGACATAGGGCGGAGTTTGCTCGGCTGCTTCTCGGATGCGTGTCACGAGTGCGTTGGCGATTTGCTTCTCCGCAGCGCTCGACAAGGGCCCTTCCTCTCCGCCAGAGGAGTCATCGGTTCTGAGCCAGCGGAAGCACTCCAGGGCAAACGGGAGGGGCTGGGCAGATGCTATTACCTGCTGCGCGGCGTTGTCGCGCTCGTCACCTGGTGGCACTTGTCGCAGGAGCTTCATAGTCAAGATAGCGGCCTGTTGGAAGGCAGAGCCCATTGAAAAGAATCCCCGCTCACCCGGATAAGACTCGCCACACTCCGCGGCTGCGATCGCCAGACGTTGGGCACCCAACGGGGATAGGAACTCTTCCATCAAACGCAGCTTGTCCACGAGACGCGAGGCGTTCGCTGAAGATACGAGCTGCTTGAATTGTTCCGTTACGATGGCCTGGTCGGCGGCACCCGCCATAGCGACTAAGGCTTCGATCGCCTTGTCCGCCACGTCACTCCGGGAAACAGCATAGGTAAAGTACCGGGAGAAATAGTACTCGGAACAGCTCTTCTTCTTTCGCGCCCATTCGACGTCCCACGACGACGTGAAACCCATATTTCCGAAGATCCCCTTTACCCTCGGAAACAGGACTTGCACTAGGCCAAGAGCCGCGTCTTTTTCGGCGGGCAACAGACCCTCAAGGCCGCTTTCAAGGGTGCTTCGTATGCGCTTCCGTTCCGTGTCGTCACGACGCGTGCTGTCCCGCAGCAAAACGCAATCGGGATTGTCGCGAACTACCTTGTAGAGCTTCGGATAGAAGACGCGCATTCCCTCGATGAGCAACTGATCTAGCGCGTCGACTTCACCACTGAGAATCGGGAGGGCGAATGTGAGCGCATTTGTGTAACGGACTACCTGTCGGGGGGTGGCGAGCCGGACCGCCAGTCCGTCAGTAAAGTGACGTGGTAATCCATGGCGGATCGTGTCGTCGATCGGGATATTGGCCAATTTGAGTGCCGCCTCGACGCCCTCAAAGGCCATCGTCCGGAGCATTGCGCGATCAGCGGGCGGGAGGTCAAGGGGGACTTGAATGATCTTTTCTAGGAACTGATGGCCGGCTTCGGGATCGCCCTTTCCATATCTCTCCCCCAACGCCGCAGCGATCATGTCGCTATCGAACGCCAGAACATATGCGGTCTGCGGGAAATTGGCCGAGAGCTTGACCAGCTTGAAGACCGCTTGGATCTCCTCCCGGTCGAGTCGGTCAAGGTCGTCGATAAGGACGACGACGCGCTTGCCCGATGTTAGGAGAAGGGATTCGATCTGTTTTGGAAGCTGGGCGAGGTCTGCGGTTGAGAGTGTCTCGCCAAGCTGCGCGGCGGCCGCGCCCGGATTTACCGACACGACACCCCTGACCGACAATGAAGCGACGGAGAGTACTGAACCGTACTTTTTCAGGACTTCGCCAATAGACTGACCCGTGGTCTTGAGGCGAGCGTCGAGGCCATCCGCTAGGGTCGCAAAGAAGGCTCGTAGGAGCTGTTCCTGGGAATCGAAATGCCACGGATTGAACGGAATGACAACAATGTCGTCGTAGGTGGCAAGAACGCCGCGCATCAAGTTCAGGACGGAGGTCTTACCTTCTCCCCATCTGCCGTACACTCCTAGCACCAGACTGCCGGACCCAGCTCGCTTGGCGATTGTAAACGCGAGTCTTCCGGCGAACTCCGACCGGTCGAACTTGTCTTCGTCGGCTTTCTCGATCGGGCGATCAGGGGAGTAGTCCATTTCGGAGCCAACTCCTTTCCGGGCCCGAGTGTATCAGCGCCGCCGCTCGCGAGGAGCCCGACCTGCCCTTACTGGGCCTCGGCCTGGGCTGGTATCGTCCGGGGATGCCCTGGCCCGCACACCGAGCGCAATTCCGAGAGCGTGTAATCCCCACTGCGGATCTGGACCCGGAATGTCCGCGGCCGCCAGTCTGTGTATAGGAACGGATACGGCACCGTCCGAGTGGACTCGAACTCTACTCGGACCGAATCGTGCGTCGCTATCCGTTCTGACCCGAAGGCACAAAGCCGGTCGATGCGCCGGAGGCTGCGGGTTATAACGGATGCCAACAGATCATCCGTCCGATCCGGGAGGTGCGGGCGGGTCTGAAAACGCAGTGTGCTTTCCCCGGCCGGCCGCCGGGTTGCTGAAAGCCGAAATGACTACGGAATAAGGTCAATCCAGAAGCTAGTCGGTTGCGTGTAGCATTGTGCATATCCAGCCCCCGCAACCATGGACGACGATGGGTTAGCGAACGGAACGTCGACTACGGTCCTACTCGCCGCGCTCGTTCAGCGGCTATCGTCTCCGCCGAGCGGAGTTGGCAAGGGTACGCTGTCAGCGCCCGCTGACAGAGCGCGGTCAACGTCACTTCCCGCTTCTCGTGGTATCCGACCTCGAGCCACGATGGCAGATCGATCGCCCCATCTACGGGCACGTCGTCGAAGGTGGGCACCGAGCCGAGAGGCCAGAATGAAAACTCGGCCAGCACGCGGCAACTCCGCTGCTACGGCCGCCAGGGTTGGAGCGTAGATAGAACCTCTGCTTTGCGGGTCATTTCGCGGAGGTGCGGATAGCGGCGGTTACATC
>WNFC01004590.1_pt1 | contig 15047 bp, 21 predicted proteins | sample 5400541 | NCBI WGS metagenome assembly WNFC01 (sample SAMN13153342, study PRJNA577476) | soil metagenome | isolation source: 120 cm saprolite under Douglas fir tree site 2 hole 2 replicate 1 | place: USA:California | collected 2015-04-18
TGCTTACGCACGCTGCGCAGCTCGATCGCGACTGGGCTGGCTACCCCGTGCCGCTGCCGTTCCGTGCTCACGGTCGTCATGGCCACCATTGTGGCACCGCCCGCCGACGCGGCCGACCTCACGTCTCAAACCCGCACAAACCCCCCGCAGCGACGCCGGGGGCGGTGCCCCTGGCCGCTTTCGTTCAACAGCCATGGCCCATCGACCGTCTTCTGTCGAATGATACGCATTGGGCCACCGTGCTACACTAATGCCTGTAACCATTCGCAGGTCGGAGGTAGCGGTGAGGGCACTGGGCGCGGTACGCCTTAGCAGGAAGACGGATGAAACAACATCACCGGAACGCCAGCGTGAGCAGATCAGCCACACCGTGGCTGCCCGTGGTGACTCACTGGTCTACATCGCCGAGGATCTTGACGTGAGCGGGGCGGTCTCCCCGTTCGAGCGGCCCGACCTCGGGCCGTGGCTCAACGGCAAGTCCGATCAGTGGGACATCCTGATTGTCGCCAAGCTCGACCGACTCACCCGGTCAACGTCTGATCTTGACGCCCTGGTGAAGTGGTGCCTGGCGAACGGCAAGACGCTCGTGAGCGTGAGCGAGTCGATAGACCTCGCTACCTCTACCGGCAAGATGTTCATTCGCTTCCTCGGCATGTTCGCCGAGTTCGAGCGGGAGAGAATTTCGGAGCGCCGCGCAGAGGCGGCGGCCACGCTGCGCAACCGTGCCCAGTTCGGCGGAGGCCAGGTGCCCTACGGCTACCAGATAGAAGGAAGCAAAGCGGAGGGCTACTTCCTGGTGCCCCACCCGGAACAGCGCGCAGTCATCGAGCGTATGGTTGATCAGGTCATCGCGGGCAAGTCTGTTACCTCCGTGGCCCGGTCGCACAACAGCGACGGCACCCCGAGCCAGCGGGGCGGGGAATGGAAGGTCACGACCGTCCTGCGAATCCTCCGCAGTCCGGTGATCAACGGCTATGTGGTTCACGAGGTAAACGGCGAGCCACAGATCGTCCGCGATGCGGACGGCATGCCCGTCAAGCGGGAACCGCTGATCGATGACGAGACATGGGCTCAGCTACAGGCGGCGCTGGAGGCGAACTCCAGCCCCGGCTCAGGCGTCCGGTCGAACGCAACTCCGCTCCTCCAGGTCGCATTCTGCGGACACTGCAACGAGCCCATGTACTTCAAGATCAGGAAGGGCAGGGGTTACGGCTATTACGAATGCAAGACCAGGCGAATGGGCGGCAAGTGCGCGGGGAGGTCCGTCAGGCAGAGCGTGCTCGAGGACACGATGAGCGAACTGCTCCTCAACGCCATCGGAGACCGGGAGCTTCCCCGGACCAGGGTCATTCCAGCCGTGTCCCACACGACGGAGCTGGCGAAGCTTGAAGCGACGATCGCTGATCTTGACCACGAGTTCGCAGCCGGCGAGATGCCGGCTCGTACCTACGGTCGGATGATGACCCGCCTTGAGGAGAGGCGAGAGGAGCTAGCAGCGCTTCCTCAGCGGGAGGAGCGGACAGTCTACGAGCCCTCCGGCCAGACCGTTGCCGAGCACTGGGCGGAGCTGGACTGGGAGGGCAAGAGCCGTTTCCTGCGGCAGTGGAACGTCCGCCTGTGGGTCTTCGGGGAGGGCCACGAGCCCACGATCGGCGGAGTGCGGGACATCCAGTACCTTCTCAAGTCCGGCATCGAGACTGACCCCGAGATCGCCCGTGCATTCGGGCTCACGAGGAACCTCTACGCATCGGCCAAGGATGGATTCGGCCTAATCGCCTGATCTACGCTCCTCACAGGCCCGGCCCGCGCTTCCTCCGGGGCGGGCCTGCCATGTCCCCGGCGGCTCGCCGTTCCGTCCGGAATGCCCAGGTAATCCTATATGATATGATTAGAACCGGTTCGTCCGGGGGCGGCTAGCCGATCGTGATCAGGCGGCGGCAGACAGGAGGCCGATGGCACTAGACCAGGGAAACAGAATGACTTACAACGCTGGCTCACGACGGAATCGGGTGGCCAAAGGCCCGGTGCTTACACGGGAGTTCCTTGAGTTCTGCGCTACAGACTCGGGGCTGCCCGCGTCACGCGGCAGGGCGATACTTGACACGTTCCTGCGCACCGGAGAGGCCGAGTTCGACCCGGCCGACAAGGTGTACAGGTGGACAGCATGCGGCCCCTGACGGGCCGGTACCAGGCGATCATCTACGGTTCCGACACTGCATGGCAGGACTACTACCCCGATCAGTTCCGAGCCCGCCGGGCAGTGACGCTGAGCGCCGTCAACCTCGGCTGGACGCTGGACGAGTGCAGGCACGAGTTCCTCCGGCCGGACAATCCTGGATCGTACCTCTGGACCCACAACAGCCGCGGACGGCTCCTGCCGCCGGCCAAACAATCCATGCGGCTGCTGACCGACTACGAGTCCGCCGCGCGCAAAGCGCTCAGTGAACCGCCATTCCTGAACGGCGAGGACGCCCGGCAGTTCGTCGGCGTCGTCAAGGCCCGCGTCTGGCAGTTCCCGTGGAAAGGCCGGGCCGGTCGGACCGACCGCGACGTCATGCTCTACGTCTGCCACCGGGCGACGGCGGCAGCCTGCACCCTCGTCAACGTCTCCGCCCGTGACGCCGCGCTCGGCGCGGGCGTCACCAGACGAACTGCCTCTAACTCACTACTACGCCTGGTCAAGCAAGGATGGCTGACACGAACAGGCGAGCGCGAGCGCCAGTATGCGCTCGCCCAGGAGTACCTGATCACCCGAGGAAAGGTGGCTACTTTCGACCCATATGTATTCCCAGACCCGCAGGGGTTCATATGGGCAAAAAGGAGCCACCCCGAGCATGAGTGCTGGGTACGCCTGGGCAAGTCAGCGATGGCGATCTGGTCTGTGCTGGACCAAGGCCCGATGTCCGGGCGGCGCATAGCCGCGCTGACCCTGATCTCCCGCCGGGCCGTCGCAAACAACCTCGCCAAGCTCGCCCAGTACGGCCTGGCCGAGAAGTCTGAGCTGGGCTGGTCTGTCGGCCGACTAGGGCCGGATGAGGTCGTGGAGCATCAGGGCTGGCTGGGGAAGCAGTCAATGACCGAGTTCCGGAAGCTCGATTACGCGGAGGACCGGGCCATGTTCCGCAACTGGTATCAGGGCGAAGCGACGCGGGATGACTACGGCCTCGCTTCCTGAGGGCGGCGTAGCTGCCGCTGGCTACGATCGCTGCGAGGAGCTAGCCCGCGATGCTGCACGGGCAGCCAGGGCCGGGAGCCATTCCGACGACATCGTTCAGGACTGCCTGCTCCACGTAGCGGAGAACCCCGAGTTGCTCGACTCGGAGCGGTTCAACGACTCCTTCCTGTTCAGCCGGTTCCGCTGGCGCGCGGTGAATTACCTGCGCAGGCAGGACGGCCCGGTCGCATACGGCCGGGCTGCCGAGGAGAAGTCGCCCGAACCGTCGCCCCGGCGGGAACGCGGCGACAGCCGCCCTTGGACGAACGCGCTAGGCGAAACCGTTTTGAGCGGGCACGCGAAGAAGGGCGAGCCGGTCACATGCGACCCCGAGACGTACGTCATGCGCAAATGGACCTGCGAGTTCTGCCTGTGGCTAGCGGGCGTGGCCCCGCTCCCGTCCTGGGGGATCTCGCCGGAAGCGCGGGCAGCGTTCGATGCGCTGCCAGCGCCGGATGCGACCACGCGGAGAATCCTCCGTCGCTGGATGACCGGCGAGTCGCAAGAGAAGATCGCCGTGCACCTCGGTATCAGCCAGCAGGCCGTTTCCAAGCGGATTGCAAACCGAGTCAGCGAGGTCAAGGGCTACCTCGAACACTGTCTCCCAGATCTGCTGGCCGAACTGCACGAGATCGCCGCGTGAAAATTCTGAGAAACGGTTGTGAACTTCGCGTTGAGGAACGTTGTACGTAGAGATGGACAATTTCGATGGAGGCGGTGAACGTGGACGCCGAGCACATCCTTAACGCTGTAATCGGCTACCTCAACTCGCCTCGTCCGAGGCAGCCCGCAACTCTGGGCGAGATGCTGTCGGCATACCCGGCCGCCGAGCTTGGTGACGTGACCGTGCTCGCGAGGGCAGTTTCAGGCCAGCTCCGCCAGCGCGGAGCGGCCAAGCAGTCGCTCGTGTTCGATGCCGTGGCGGTCATTGCCGACGCTGCCCGGTTCAGCAAGGCCAACCTCTTGCCGTTGTAACTTCCGGCTGTCGTCAGCTAGCCGGAACGAGCCGGGCATAGCTCCCCCGGCTCAGCGGCACGGGACCGGACTCTTCACCGGCCCGTGCCCGGAGGGGCCGGCCGGGGTTCTTTGCTCTCTTCGCCCCTGGCCGGTCTCTCTTCGCTCCGCCGCTCGCGGTGCCAATCCTCTGATGATCATTCCGGCGTACAGTCCCGGCTCATGGAATATGTGGAGCCTTGCCTGCCGTTCGAGTTTCCCCCGGCAATGCTCGACCGGCTGGCTCGCATCAGGACCGTGGCCGTCGAATTGGACTATGACGAGCTAGTGCTCAAGGCGACGTTCCGGAGCGGGCTTACGACCCGCGACGACTACAGGGACCTGTGCTGGGTGCTGGGCTCGCGAGCCTGGCCGCCCGGCTGGTTTCACGACCTGCACGCCGAGGGCCGTTGGCTGGACGCTCAGGGCAATTGGGATGCGGGAGCCTTCGCCTAGCTGACGGTCGCATTCGTTGAGGCTCAGCGATGGCGGCGAGCGCAGGCGACGTTGACGACAATGACGACTGCCCAGATCAGCGCGATCTCCCGCATCCGGCCGCTCGTCACAACGGTGAGGCGGCTGTTTTGTCCCGCAAACAGCACGTAAAGGGATGCCGCAAGGCCGGATGCTACCGACCCGACGCATATCACGAGGGGCACCGAGCCGCTTAGATGAGCTCTAGCCGCTGCTACTGCTCGTGGTGTTGGTGGTGCTGGGCGACGCTCGGCGAGCTTGGCGTCCACCCGCTTGTCGATCTCCAAGCCGATCCGCTCGACCAGCCCTTCGGACACAGCGTCCGTGTAGTCAGCGCCAAGATCACGGTGCGCGGAAAGGGAGGCGGCGATGTCCGCACGCGTAGTCTGCTCCACGCAGACACGCTACATCGCGATCAGGCCGCCCGACCGTAGGACGCGCGCATTACGGATGCGGTTGCGGTGGATTCTCCCGCCAGCAAAGTGCAACGTTGTTCGTATCCCGAACGGCCCAACCTTATTACTTGAGGGACTCAACTAATCATGCCGCAATGCCGAGCCCACGTCGCGAAAGGCCCGCGAGCAGGCGAACCCTGCCGGCGCATGGCCAAGGACGGGACCACTGTATGCAGCTCGCACGGCGCAAGAGCACCGCAGGTGAAGGCAGCAGCCGAAAGGCGCGTAGCCGAGCGCAAAGCGCGCGAGGCAGTGGCCAAGATGGGCAAGGTCGCTCCCGGCTCGGTAGACCCCCTGGACGTGCTGGACGAGACGCTTGCTGAGGTAGTGGCGCTCAAGGAGCGCCTAGGCGCGATCGTCGCCAAGCTGGGCGACGAATCGCTCAGATACGAGGGGCGAGCAGGAGAGCAGCTCCGGGCCGAGATAGCGGCCTACATGGCGTCGATCCGCGATTGCGTCAAAACGGCCGAGACGATCGTGAAACTCGGCCTGGACGAACGCCGCGTGCGTGTCAGCGAGGTTCAGGTGGTGATGCTCGCGCAAGGCGTCCGGCGCATATTGGACGACCTTGACCTGAGTCCTCGGCAACGGCAGCTCGCAGCCACGTCCGTACCGAGTCGGCTACGGGAACTGGAAGGCGGGTCAGCTCAGGAAAGCGATAACGCCGGGCGCGAGACCTACGTCTCGGCCCGACGCTCGCCGGTACGCCGCTAGGACAGCCAGAAGGCCTCCCAGCAACGCTGAGAGGCCCGGTAGGCTTCCGCGCTAGCCAGCCTTGATCTGGTCATCACTGACCATGCCGAGCGCCCGGTAGACCGTCTGCCGGCTCACGCCGAACGTCTGACCGATCGTCGCGACCGACATCGGCGAGCCCGACTGGCGCAGTGCCCGGACAGCCGCAACCTGGTCCGGCGACAGGCTCGGCTTCCGCCCTCCATTGCGTCCGCGAGCTTTGGTCGCGGCGAGCCCGTCCCTGGTCCGCTCAATGATTAGGGACCGCTCAAACTCGGCAACCGCCGCGAGGATCGTGAACAACATCTTGCCCATGCTGGTAGACGTGTCGATCCCCTGGTCCAAGAGCACCAGGTCAACTCCACGCGCCTCCAGCTCGGCTGCCACGTCCAGCAGGTTGCGGACCGATCGCCCGATGCGGTCGAGGCGAACACTGACCAGCGTGTCGCCAGCGCGTAGCTGGCTGCGGCAAGCGTCCCAAGCCGGACGGGATGCTTTCGCCCCGGACGCTCCGTGATCCTCAAAGATCAGATCAGGGTCGCAGCCTGCCGCGATCAGCCGCTCCCGTTGATTCTCCGGGCGCATGTCCGCCCGGCTCACTCTCGCGTACCCGACTCTCGCCATCGTGATCCCTCCGGTTCGTTAGCTCGGTCAGCTCTCGATTGCCCCCTAGCAGGGCATGACCTCGGCCAGGCCGGAGCCTGGCCGAGACCAAACCCGGCTAGGCGCTCTGAATCTGCGAGATGGCGGTCCCGATCAGGGACTGGTGGCGAGACGTGGTGACGCTGTAGCGCTCGTCAGGCACGATCCAGAGGTCATCGGCCGGGCGATGCCAGGCGATCGGCGTCGCATAGCTGAACACGACGTAATCGGCTCCGGTCTGGTAGAGCCGACGCCAGTCGGCCGGGAGCCGTCCAGTGCCCTCAGGTGAACCGCCGCGCAGTGCGCCGCTGGTCTTGAACGGGGTCCGGTTCTTGAGCACGTCCAGGTATGACCACCATCCGCTACGGGTGGTCAACCTGACTGGCGTCTGCGGCCTCGGGCTGGCCGTGTCGGGCTTGGCGGTCTTGTGGCGGTAGGTCGGTACGCCGTCGTAGTCCCAGTCCGACCAGTCGAACGACGCGACGCACTCGGCGCACATCAGGTCCTCGCGCCAGTCGATGATGCGAGTCCTGATCGGGCAGCCGGCCTGAGCTTCCGTGCGACCACAGTTCCCGCACCGGTTCTGCTCGACATGCTCACGAGCGACGCGCTCGACTTCGGCCCAGAATGCTTCGCTGGCAGCGTCGAGGCAGGCGCTAGCAGCATCGTCCAGGTCGTCGCTGTCCTGGTCCAGGTCAAGGTCCGCGGCTAGATCCTGGTCCGTGTAGCTATCCGCAAACTCCCCGGACAGATCGGGAGTCCGGATGCTGTCGAGGATCTGAGGGTCGCCCTCGTCCATGCCGGCCAGCACTGCCCGGTAGGTCTCGTCCGTAGTGTTGCCGTCGAACACCCAGCTAGCGGCTGCCTGGCCGTGCTCGGTGCCGAGCTTGGACGCGCGTGAGATGATGTCTGACATCGGGACCTCCCATATAGGTTCCGGTCACTGGGCCGGGAGTGTTGGTAGCACTCGCCGGCCCTCAACTTTTCGGTCGTCGGATAACGACCTCCCTTTGACGGTACTCCAGAATCAAGCTCCGTGCCAATGTTTCTGGCCTAGTTTTTTGGACATTGCCGACCTGCATAAATGGAGCCCGGCATCGCAGCGGATAGCTGTCCAATGGACGATCGTGTTTGTGAGACATCCCAGAGGGTGCTACCAGGTCGCCTAGGAGTCTCCTGACCCTGGCAGCCATTGCCTGAGCTGGCCGGAAACCAGCCTGATATGGACTGCTGAGAGCCTGATCTGGCAGACAGGGCAGGCAAACTCCCTGGTCAACCGGCCTGCCGAGCAGTTGCGGGCGTTTTCCGACTTGCCCATCGTTTTTCCCAGAGAGGTGTCGCAAATTATACGTTCTAAATCCATCCCTACTGGCGGCCCTGAATGACTGACCTTGCCGACGAAATCACCCGCCGCGCCCTCGCGGCGCGGCACCTAAACGATGCCGGAATCAACCCGAGCCCTGCCGATGTCGAATGGTGGCTGGCCATGACTCCCCGGCAGCGCCAGGAGGCAAGCGACAGGTGGGCTATCCACGTAGCGATGTCCGCGATAACAGCGCGGACCTGACCAACCAGAATGCCAGGAACCACATGACTAAGACGACCGAGATCGATGTCAGCACTCCCGTGCTGAACTACCTCCAACGCCGGACGAACGGCTCTTTCGCCAAGGCGCTTGGCCGGATCGCAGCTAGCGAGGACGGCCTGATGCTCCTCGAAAAAGAGATAGCCGAGCTGCGGCGCGCGGTCGCCAAGGCTTCGGGCGGGCAGCATTCTGGCGGCCCGCGTGAGCTGCGCCTGCGACTCGCGGCGGTTGAGAAGGCCGCCGACCGGATCGGCGAACCGGAGTTGCGCGTGGAGTATGAGCGACGCGCAAGCAAGATCCGCGAGCAACTGGCAGAAGGCTGATCTATGGCGAAACTGAACGGTCTGCCCAAGGCTTTGCGTGACGTAGCCAGCCGCTTCCGGTATCTGGATTCGATGCCGACTGAGGAAGCCCGGTGCAGAGCGGCGCATATTTACGACATCGAGCAGCGATGCCCGATGACCGGAGAGGCCCAACAGCTCATGCTCGCCCACACCGGCCGGCTGGCGGCGGCGCTGCCGGTCGGGGACTACCTCAGGCAGCTCGCCCACCTGAACGACCTTGCCCAGCAAGCGCCCGGAACGGGACTCGACAGCCCAGCCCATGACTTCCGCGCGGCGGCGGTGAAGCTCAAGGGCGAAAACGTCTACATGCCCGGACTGGTCGCTGCCTGTGAGCGCTGGCTGGTCGGGAGAGAACCAATGTTCGATCAGGCCGACATCCCCGCCATCATGGGCGGCACGGAGGAGACCACATGACCCAAGCACGATTCGAGTCGATCGCAGATGCCCGGCGCGCTCACGCGCTTAGCCTGCTCGCCGCCGAGCGCGAGCGGGCAGCCCGCTCGCTGGCCATGAACGTCATCGGCAACAGCGGGACGCCGCGGCCCGCCACGGCAACCGCCGAGATCAACCGCGTAATCGACGACCTGGACGCCAGAGCCGCGCGGCTCGCCAGCCTGGAAGGCGACGATCTCGTTATCGAGTTCGCCGCCGACTGCCTGTAACACGAGAGGAAACGACTATGACAGACGACCAATACGGCATCACCACGAGCCTGTTCGCCCGCGCTGCCGCGACTGCGGACGACCGTCCGGAGGAGGACGAGGAGCGAGACGAGAGCATTGAGGTTCCGGCCGATAAGGAGGGGACGCATCCTGCCCGGCCGGCCGTGAAATTCGAGCATCATCGGCAAGAGGGCAACCGCGAGGTTGTCCGCAAGTTCCCGACGAACCTCAAGACGAATGCCTTGCGGTCAGGACGCCGGAGTAAGTAGGCGTCGGACCCCGTTTTTCCGGGGCATGTGACCTGCGGGTCCATCGCGGACTTTGAGTGGTTTGGTATGGCAGGTAGGGCGGAGGCTCCAAAGTCTCTCCGAGGCTGCGCAGGGACGGTCCTGTAACGAGGCTCAGAAGCGCTTGAAAGCGACGAAGGCCCGCTCCTTTGGGAGCGGGCCGTTCTCGTCTCTGAGGTCTTACAGGAGCACCCTGTAGAGGGTGCTCAGCGGATGCGGTCTGCTGAATTGCCCGCGTAGTGCTCCCAAATTTGACGGCGAAGCAATGTCTCGGTACTGGCTCGCAGGATGTCGCCGTTCGCCAGCGAGACGGCCGACCAGAAGCGGCCGTCGCACTCGATCTTGTATGCCTCGTCCCAGTGCCAGCGAAGATCGTTTAGCGATGTCTGCTGTTCCGGCGTCAGTGGCTCGTTGGGGGCGGGTTGTGCGGGATGATCTGTCATAGCCGAGACCTCGTTTCTCGGTTAGGCCCGGTCGTTGCGTTCACACCGCGCGACCGGGCCGCTTGTGCGCTGTCCCTGCAACGATAACTCGCTGTGGGCAACATAGGTAGGCACATGCTCACCTGTACCGGGCGAGGTAAGCAGAGGCTTACCTGCCTAGCGTTGTGTGCGTGATCGATCACGACGCCGGCGGTCCCGTGTGGATGCAGCTAGCGGCGATCCTGCGAGCCGAGCTTGAGCGCATGCCGTCCGGTCGCATGCTCCCGTCCGTGCGTCACCTGATACAGACTTACGAGGTCTCGGACGGCACGGTCAAGCGAGCGCTGAGGCAGCTACGTGACGAGGGGCTGATAACGACCTATCAGGGCCGGGGCAGCTTCAAGGTCTGAGGCGACGGCACCCACGCGAGACTCGGGCCATAGCTAGAAGAAAGCCTGAAAGCGAGGAAGGACTTCACTCTCGATGTAGTCCAGCGGGCGGCGAACAAGATCGGTCGCTCCGTTGACCTGCCCTCACACTCCCGCCGCTGGCTCGCTGAGGCGTACGGTGAATTTCATGCTGGGGCTAAACCGGCTATTGCAATCCCTGCCCCAATATTTGAACCTGCATACCTCGGCATTGTCGTTGTAAGGACCGATGTTAAATCCGATCGGTTCGACGTTTTCGGCCCAAAAGGCCATTATGCTATTCTCGACGCCGATAATCGCGACGAGTAGTTCATGATGTTTGTCGTTTATATCGAGAGCGTGGAGGACGGCAAGGTCGTGGTTTTCGGGCTTCGGTCTCTTGTACGGTTGCACATCGTCGAGAAGCCGACGCATATTCTTCGGAATACGAGGACTGATGTTGGGCAGCGTGTGCCCATATCGATCCGGAGTTGGCGGCGTCGTGAGGATGGGGAAGCTCGTATCGTCGTTCGGTGTCTCGCCAGCAGCGACGACGAGTTGCCACATGAGATAGTCAAGAGACACGCGGAGGTTGTGGATGGCGTCACCAATGATCGCGCTCAGAACTGGCGGAACCACTGGCCCCTTACTGAGCCGGAAGATATACTCCGATCGTTGCTCATCGCACTCTCGGGTCATTTGGCACGCTGTACTGATCATACGGGCTCGATTGTCGAAGTCGTTCAGATGCGCCTTGGCGCGGTCGATCCTGATGAGGACGCTCGACAGGTCGGCCCTACGGGCGGACGGGGGGCTGGTCATATTGGTCTGCTCACATTCAGACAGGCAGCATTCAAAGTGCTGTCATTGGGCAAGAGGATAGTTGAACCGCGACGTGGGCGGGTAATGGATTTCCTGGGGCTGGGCGCGTCCCAGCCAGCTACCCCCTGGCGCGTCCGACCCATTTCCCCCTGACGCGACGCTGCCCGCGCAGGTTCGTTGGGAGCGAGTGCCACCAGCGGATGGCGGGGAGGGCAACTGTTACGACCACGCCGAGAGCCGCCACAACGACGCCAAGGACAGCAACCTCAAGCACGACTCCCCACCCTAGTCGGGCGTTGGGTCGAGCACGGCGGACCACGCTCCGAAGAGACAAAGAGAGCCGGTCCCTCTCGGGGACCGGCTCTCTGGTTTAGACGGCTCAGTCAGGCAGCTACGGCCGCCGCTAGCTGCGCCCTGATGTCCTGCGCCTTCCGCTGACCGACCTTCCCTGTAGCGCCGTGGCGGCAGATTGCTGAGATCTTCCGTGACAAGATCGCATCCGGCGAGCTGGCACCAGGTCGTTGCCTACGGCTACCAGGTCTACCTCAGGTTGGCCGGATTAGTGGCAAACGGCCACCAAAGGCGCAGCCCAGGTGCTAAACCGGCGAAGCGCCACTGGTCCCCAGCATGGGCCAAACGCCGCCAGGCGAGGGCGGCCACAGAGCCACTACCCAAATGATCACTGTCGGGCAAGGATGCCTGACGCGACAAGTTGCATGAGCTTCGCAGCGTTGGGTGACTGCGCGTAGAGCTTTTTTTCCAAAACAATGTGCAGCCACTCCGCCTTGTTACCCTGTTGCACGTCAGGATGGAATCTCTCCAGCTCGCCCATCTCGACGATAAAGACACCCAATTCGTGCAAGCGCGCATTCAGTGTGTCAAAGGAACTTCTTGCTTGGCCTGACAACATGTTCTTGCCGACCAGTTTCGCCTCTCTCCAGCCAGTTCTTGGCTTCAAAGCCTCTCCGATGCGCCGCATCTCCTTAGCGCTAACCTCATCAGAAGCTCTCTCGTCGAATATACGAATTACGTCGGCCTTCGCCGTTGCGCGGCGGAGTTTCGTATCCCTTGCGGTTATCGAAGCAACGATGTCGTTCCTGAATGATCGGAACGCGGCCATATCTCCGCCGCAGGCTCTGATGACGTCGTTGAACTCAGTCTCATTTTGAAGAAAATCGAAGTCCACGATGCATGCTACTGGCACACTTGCCATGCGAAGCGCAGTTATCGCCTTAGCGAGGCGAGCCTTGCCACCGCAGTGGGTGAAATGAAGATCTATTGCCGACGTGGCCGGCAAGTTAGAAGTGCTTATGTCTATCGTGTCGAGCACGGCGCGATAGTACGTACAATCTGAGTCCCCTTCACAGAGAACCACGCCGTGGAAGAAGAGGCCATCCAGTATGCTGTAGTATTCAATAAGAGGGTCATCGTATAGCGCTCGCATGGCGTCTGCGGGGATCTGATTAACATGGTTTGCAGAGCCGCTACGAGTGAGACGAACAATACTTAGAGGAAAGCTTGATGCACGGGTGGAGGTTAGACCACGAATAACATCAGAACTGTGAGTTGCAATTATTACTTGTGTTGACCGATGGTGTTGCTCGGCGAGAATCTGACCCAGCAGATAAGCCTGCGGAGGATGCAGGAAGGTCTCGGGCTCATCGATTAGCAGAAGAGAGTAATCGGTAGTTGCTATGGCCAGAAGCATTCCGATAAACGCTCTTACGCCGTCTCCCTGTTCCCTAACCTGGGGCAGTTTCATTATCTCGCTCAGATACTCCGCACTAGCCGGAGGTGGAGTCTCTGCAGATCTGACGGTTCCAAGATGAGCAGTTATTTCGGAGCCCCCATATCGGTTGACGGTCAACGGAAAGCCGAAGGCTCGCTCAGTCGAGGCGCTGATGCCGGCTTGCAGCTCGCGATTCGCATAGAGCCTCTGAAGAGGATTCTGAGGCTGCTCTGTCATCAAGTTGAACATTGCACTGCTATTCCCATAGTCCTTCGTTCCTCCTGGAGGAATATATAGAACGTAAATCGGTGCGAGCGAGCCGAACGTAGCTTGGGTATTGAGATACCCGGATACGTTTTGTGCCAGGATGATGGCGTTGTTAGCCAACAGGAAATGGTTTTCGGGGAATTGGCCTTGAGGATAGTTCCCCGCGTTTCTGTAGGTGGTTCGCGTTTTAAGCCATTGAAGAAATTCCGGCATTGGGCCTAGAGCAGTCGTCTCTACGTCCCGGAGAACGAGCTGGCGGGGGACCATCGGACCCGGCCGTCCTTGGAAGATCCATCTATTTAGTTCATTAAGAAGCAGGCTCTTGCCGACATTGTTTGGCCCTACTACGGCGGTAACACCTTGGGATACTGTGATCTTCTGGCTAGAGGAAAGTGTGATAGTTGTGATTTTTGGAAACATCTTTGGAGTCCTCATGGACGCTGGTGTTGGCGTACGTTGATCCGCATCGGCGGCTACGGGGGGTCTAACTAAAGTGACCGTATCGCGCACGTATTGGGGGACCGACTTGAACGCAAGTCGTACAGCTTGGTGCGTGAGCGATTTTCATCTAGCGATTTGGCGGCCAATGACAAGGATAACACGGCCAATTAGGTTGCGGACCCTGACACTGGTGCGCCTTGTGGGCAGGTGGTGAGTGGATCTTGATCAGAGGCAGCTGCGGCATGCCGTGAAAGCAGCGGCGAGGCCGACGCCACGCCAACACGTTCTCGGGAGGCCACGACTGATCGCTGTAGAGCACTTCGGCGGCCGGGTTGCTGGGTGCCATGTCCGGCCCGTCCGGCAGTTGAGCGGGGGCTTATCAGGCTCAGCATAGGGAACGGTGCAGGCCGCAGGGGAGGGTAGCTTCCGCTCGGTCGTACTGCCGTCGTGGCAGACACGCTACTGCCACCTAGAGGCAGGTCGGCCCAGGGCTAGGCTTCCTGGCATGGGTGGCAATCATGGGCAGCGAGTAGAGGTAGAAGCAATCGTCACGACGGACCAGCCAGTAGCTGCCTACGGTGGTATTCAGGTTAGCGAGGCGGTGCTCCAACAACTTGCCGAAGCGATCCGGTCAGGATCGATCCCAATGCTGATAGGCCATGACATTCGCCGACCGCTGGACCCGACCATCTTGGAAGCCAAAGTGCGCCAGAGGGCTGACGGCTACAAGGAAGTCTGGATCAGGTTCTCGGTGGACGCTGATGCGTGGGAGGAGTTCGAGAGGGAGCGTGACGCCGCCGGAGCGCCGGGTGGCTTTTCCTACTCTGCCTCGGAACATGTCGCGGTGGTGCCCGCAATCAACACCCTCTCCGCAGCATCGGTCACTCTGGAGGCTGACGCGTATCACTGGTCAGACCAGGACCTGCTTGCGGCGGCTGAGGATCTTCGAGCTGTCGGCTCCGTCAACGTCGGAAGGCGATACCAATTCGGCCTTGAACCGATACCGATAGTCGTTCTCACACTCGGCGTGATTCCAATTCTCACCGGACTGCTCGCAAACGCCATCTACGGTGGTCTTGAGCCATTTTTGCGTAAAGGGCGGCGCACTACCTTTCAATTCCACGTCGAACGCGAGGGGGGTAACGTCGTTGACGCTCGGCTTGAAACCGATAACCCCGAGGCCCTGCGAAATGCTATAGACTCGTTCGACCGGCTCGTGAACCCTGGACAATTGTACGAGTGGGATGAGAACCAACAGGATTGGAAGCCGCTCCGACCGAATGCAGAAAGAGCCGATCCCGAAGGACCGGCTCCATGTCCTTAGATGAGCTAAGCAGCCAGGGACTCCGCAGCCGGGCACACCGTCAGTGCCAGTCGGCAAGCTCCTGAAAGACTCGGGCTGGCCGACCCGTGACGCACGGTCTGGGGACGTACGTCAATCCTGCGGAGTTGCGGTCCTAAGTTGGCCCAATCTGAAACTTTTGACCCCTGTGAACGTCGATGGGCCATAGCTGTTGAACGCGACGGCGGGCGCATGGCCGGGCGGGCGCTGTTATTCTCCAGCCAAGCAA
>WNFC01014913.1_pt1 | contig 15047 bp, 12 predicted proteins | sample 5400541 | NCBI WGS metagenome assembly WNFC01 (sample SAMN13153342, study PRJNA577476) | soil metagenome | isolation source: 120 cm saprolite under Douglas fir tree site 2 hole 2 replicate 1 | place: USA:California | collected 2015-04-18
ACCGGGAATCGGCATGCGGTAGGGCGTGAAGTTGCCCCAGCGCTTGTCCCTGTGGTGCACGCTGCCGCGCCACATCGCCGGATTCATGCGCTCGATATCCAGCGGACTCATGATCACTTTTGCGAGCACCTTGTCCTTGGTGAGGTTCGTGGTGTGGCGCAAGTACTGGGTCAAGAACGTGTCCGCAACTCGCTCCTTGATTTCATCCCAGTGCTGAGGTCCCTCCTTCAGCGCATACGGTATGCCGCCTTCGATCTTGAGTGCGCAGCAGCCCGGCGGCACCCGACTCTGGTCGTACACCGAGGCATGCACGATCTGAAGGGGGTAGTCATCCAGGGTCAACTCGCCGCGCGCCTGGTCTGCACTCAGCACGAAGATGCTCTCCGGCCGCTGCATGATCGACGCCTCGGCGCCGGATACGGTCCCTCCGTCGGCCAGCGGATACTTCGGCGGCTCGCTCAACGCGTAGTGAAATGCGAACATGGCGTGCTCCGCTTGCCACAGGTCTACGCTGGCCTGCAGCGCATCGCCCCAGAGTTCGCGCGGTGCCATTCCCAAGAGGTGCTTGACGTGAATCGTGGAGACCACCGCTTTCTGCGCCCGGTACTTGCTGCCGTCCGCGCACTCGACGCCCCTGCATTTGCCGCTCTCGACAATCAGTTGCGTGATCGGCTTGCCGGTCAGGATGACGCCGTTGTGCGCCTCGATGAATCGTCCCAGTGCCACGCTCAGCATCCCCGAGCCGCCCTTGGGCATCGGTCGGCCCGCCATGTGATCCATCATCGAGAACGCCTGCGCGCCGGTACCGGCATCGCTGCCGGGTATGCCGGGCCACCGGCCACCCGAGAGATTGGCCGCCTGCATGACGGGACTTTCCCAGACTTGGCGCGCCGCGTCGTAGCCGGACAAGACATCCAGCCGCTGAAAGAACAGTCCCTCCGGCGAGTTGGCGCGCTCCGCCGGAGGCAGCGCCGCGACGCGGGCGCGCGCGGCCGCCAGGCGCCTGAACGTTTCCGCATCCCTCTTCGACACGCGTGCAATCGTCGCCGCGGTACGCTCCGGATCCTTCAGGAAGACCGTCAGCGAAGGGCCGTCGAGAAACGGGAAATGCACGACCACTTCGGGATCGAAGGTTTCGTAGCCGTAGTCGCGCAGTTCGAGTTCATTGTTGCGCAGTAGCGGATTACGGGCGATGAGGTGGTGCGAGCTCGAACACAGGTCTTGCTTGAAGCCCGGGAGGAGAATTTCGGCGGTCTTGACGCCGCCGCCGATCATGGCGCGCCCTTCAAGGACGAGCACGCGATTGCCTGCCTTGGCGAGGTACGCGGCGCAGATGAGACTGTTGTGCCCGGCGCCCGCCACCACATAGTCGAAGACCTCCGCACGGGATGCGCCCGGGCCGGCCTGCGTCAGCACGCTGCCTGCCGGCTGTGGTTGCACAACGCCGGTTGACGCTGCGAGGCCAAGAGGCGCGAGAGCCAAGGGCGTGAGCGCTGCCGTCTTCACGAAATCGCGGCGAGTGGTCAAAGTCATTGCATAGTCCTTCTGTTCACAACGGGGCCAGCGCGGCCTTGACCCGCTCAGGCAGGAACGGAATGTCTCGCAGCCTGCGCCCGGTCGCGGCGGCGAAGGCGTTCGCGATTGCCGCACCGGTCGGTCCCTGCGCCCCTTCGCCCACGCCGAGGGAGTCTTCGGTCGGGCGCTGGATCACCTCAACCTCGACCGCGGGCACCTCGCTGAAGCGCAGGATCGGGTAGTCGATCCAGCTCTTCGTATGGACGCCGGACCGGTCGACCTTGAGGGCTTCCTTCAGAGTCCAGCTGGCCGACTGGATCATGCCGCCTTCTATCTGGTTCGCGATGCCGTCGGGATTGATCGCCAGCCCCGCGTCCACCGCCGACCACGCGCGGGTGACACGCACAATGCCGCTGATGCGGTCGACCTCAACCTCGGCGACCACTGCGCAATAGCACGCATGGTTCTTGTATCTCGCGAATCCGATCCCGCGCCCCCGGAATGCGCTGCCGGTGCCGCGGCCGCCGTCGCCCAGGGCGCCCGGTCGCCAGCCGCTCTGTCTGGCCGCCGATTCGATCACCGTCCGCGCGCGCTCGTCGCGCAGGTGTCTCAAACGAAATTCCACGGGGTCGGCGCCCGCCGCCGCGCAGGTCTCGTCCATGAGCGATTCGATCGCGAAGACGTTTGCATAGGCACCCAGCGTGCGCAGCGACGAGGTTCGCAGTGGCGCATCCGGCATGTAGTGCTTGAGGATTTTCTGGTTCGGGAAATCATAGAGTGGGATCGCGTTTCGATCGGAACCACCGTTCGGCTGCGGAACGTCGACCGGAAACGCCGGCTGCAGGGGAGCCGCCAAATACCACGCCGCGAGCAGATTCACGCCTTCCCGTCCGCCAGGCCGCCTCGCATGCGGATAGCTCCACAACTCGTGGCGCCAGTCGACGATGTTGCCGTCTGCGCCGAGTCCGGCGCCCACCTTCATGCTCATCGCCGAGCCGTACGGTTCCCACATGAACTCGTCGTCGCGCATCCACTGCACCCTCACCGGCCTTCCCGGGATCGCGCGCGCGAGGAGGGCGGCATCGAACGCAGCGTCGTCCGCGCCGTTGTGGCCATAGCATCCTGCGCCTTCCATGTGGATGCAGACGACGCTCGCCGGTGACATGCCAAGCGCGCGTGCGATGTCGCTGCGCAAGGCGAACACGCCTTGACTATGGGTCCAGACCGTCAGCTTGCCGTCCAAGTCGTGCGCCACGGCGCACGACGGGCCGATAGAGGCGTGCAACTGGAACGCCCGGGTGTAGCGCGCCTCGATCTGTCTGACGGCGATCGGCGCGTCCGGCGCGGTCTTTTCGTACACCACCGAGTTCTGCGTTTGCAGCTCCGGCTCGGGGCGGTCGAAGGTATCGATGAGAGTCGGCGGCAGCTCGGGTCGGCTCCAGACGGCCAGCTCGCGCAGCGCCACGAGCGCGTTGATCGCCTGTTCCTCGCGCTCGCAGACGACTGCGACGAAGCTGCCGTCGCGTACGACCTCGATGACTCCGGGCATCGCCTTCAGAGCTGCGGTGTCGAGGCTGACGAGGGCGGCCCGCGGCACCGGAGGCCGCCCGACTCGGGCGTGCACCATGCCGGGCAGCCGAAGATCCTGCAGGTAGGCCGCGCCACCGGTGAACTTCGGCGGAATATCACGCCGAGCGAGATTCTGGCCGATCAACGTGTGCTCACCCGCGGCCTTCGGCCTGGCCTTGGCGGTCGCCTCCCGCCTCAGCATGGCATCAGTGGTGACAGCCCAATACGTGGTGTGCTTGCCGCCGGGTGCTGAGATCGTCCCATCGGCGACCCTGAGGTCGCCCGACTGGCCGCCAAGCCTGGCGGCGGCCGCCGCCAGCAACATCTGGCGGGCCTCGGCGCATGCAAAGCGGAGGGCGGTACCGCTCTGCTCGATCGACTGGCTGCCCGCGGTAAAGCCCTCGTCGGGCGTGAGGGAGGTGTCGGCCGTCACCATGTTGATCCGTCGGTAGCCCACGTCGAGTTCGTCGGCGGCAATCTGGGCCAGCGCGCTGGCGATGCCTTGTCCCAATTCGACCTTCCCGGTGAACACCGTCACGGTGCCATTGGAATTGACGCGCAGCCACGCCGACAACAGTCGATTGCCGTTCAGGCTTCCGGGAAGATGAAGCGGCGTCTCGCTGCCTTGGGCCGGCGCCAATAGCGGCGCAAACGCAATCCCGACCACGAGGCCGGCGCCGGCCTTCAGAACAGTGCGGCGTGAGACATTCCGCAGCGCCGCCGTCACGGCAGCGCTCCCTTGGACGCGCGCAATACTGCCCGCACGATGCGGTTGTGTGCGCCGCATCGGCATAGATGTCCCTCGAGCGCACGCTTAACCTCGGATTCGCTCGGCTTCGGGTTGCGCGCGAGAAGTGCCTGTGCGGCCATGATCATCCCATTGCTGCAATAGCCGCATTGGCAGGCCTGTTCAAGGATGAACGCACGCTGCAAGGCACTGGGCCGTTGCGGCGTTCCGAGGCCTTCGATCGTCGTGATAGTGCCCTTGCCGACGGCGCCGACCGGATACACGCACGAGCGTCGCTCCATGCCGTCGATGAGCACACTGCAAGCGCCACATTGCGATTGCCCGCACCCGAATTTGGCGCCGCTCAACTTCAGGTCGTTGCGCAAAACATAGAGCAGGGGGGTGGCGGGCTCGACTCTGACCGAGCGAGCCGTGCCGTTAACCCTCAGCGTGAATACTGTCGGCATGGATATCGATGCGCAATCGTTTGCAACGTAATTGCAGTCACCCCGCCGGATATTCTAACGCGCCGGAGCGGCCGGTTGGAGCAGGCCATCTTTCAGATCGGGATATTTCTCCGTCAGAAGGGAGCCAAAGTAGTAGCATTTCGGGAATGCGGGACGCGCACGAAGCGCGGCGAGCCACCCATCGATTTCGGGCAGATGTTCCCAGTGAGTGCCAAGACCCAGATCGGCCATCCGCACGAGCACCGGCATTATCGCGATGTCGGCCAATGTGAGGTCGGCGCCCATCAGCCAGGGTCCCCCGCTGGCACGCAGGGTTTCAGACATTCGCACGATCGCCTGGCGCAGCCGATCCATGGCCTTATCCAATTCTTGTGCGGAGAATCCGGAGCGGCCCATGGAGAGGAGAAATTCCTTGCGCAGGGGCTTTGATTCGGCAAGCGCGATGAAGTCGGCCTCCGGCATGTCGCGAAAATGAGGCAAAAAAGCCAAGTTATAGGACGGCACACGCACCGCCGGCGTCGGAACCTCGTCCGTGTAGCGAATGAACGAGCGCATCGCTGCCCGAGCCACCGCATCCTGCGGCACGAGCGGCGTGGGTTCGGGAAAGACCTCATTCAGGTATTCGATGATGACCGCCGAATCGATGATCACCCGACCGTCGTGAACCAGGGTCGGAACGACTCCGTTGGGATTGATTTTCAGGTATTCAGGACGAAGCTGATCCCCGGAAAATAGATCAAGCTTGAGTTCGGAGAACACAAGGTTCTTCTCGTGAAGCGTAAAGCGCACGCGCTGGCTGCACGTGGACTGCGGCGCGTTGTATAGGACGAGATTCGGCATAGACATCCTCTCTGGTAGTCTCAACCACGCGGCCCCAGTGCGCCTACCCAAACAACAGGGCGCCGACAATCATGCACTTCTGATACCGGAACAGTTGCCTGGCCGAGCACAGGAGCGATTTCCGCAGCGTCTTCCGTCGCGAATCGTATTGTGCCATATGCAAACGTTTGCGGCACGCGAATATGTCTGGTGCATGTGGGCATTTCCGCTACTTTTTCTAGGCACTTGCGAATTTCGTCAATCGTGCATATAGTGCAAACGTTTGCACAATCAGATGCAGCCAATGATCGCGTCAGGATAGGCCGACGCGCGGCTACGCCAGCCGACCGAGGTTGAAGAAACGATGATTGGGGGAGAGCAATTATGAGTGAAATGGTACGTCTACCCGCCCTGTTATGGGTTGGTCGCGGAGTCGGGGTACGGGTGGGTCTGGCCATGCTGGCTTTGGGAACGACCGGAGTCTTCAGTGCGACCGTGACTTGGGCCGCTGACGATCAGGCTGCGGCCTCGGCCGGCGACACGGGCGGCAACAATATCGACGAAATTGTCGTCACGGCGAGAAAGCGTTCCGAGAATCTCAGAGACATCCCGGCATCGATCACCGCCATTTCAGCCGCGACTATCGAGGACGCGCACATCACCCAGCTCGACGACCTGAGCGCGCTGGTGGCGAATCTCAATATCGACGAGGCGCACGATAACACCCCGGATGTGGTGCTGCGGGGCGTCGGCAGCTTTGGCCTCGTCGCGGGTGTTGGCTTTTATGTCAACGACGTGCAGGTTTTTGAAGGGCAGATCGCGAGGCCGATTGACATAGAACGCATCGAAGTACTGAAGGGCCCCGTCGGCACCCTGTTTGGCGGCGCCAATGTCGGCGGGGCCATCAAGTACGTGACCAAGGACCCCACCAGCACGTGGGAAAACGAGGCGACTGTCGAATTCGGCTCATATTCCACGCGCAATTATCAGGCCGTATTCTCCGGTCCGCTCGACGACAAGGTAGGCGTACGAGCGAGCGTGTACTACGACCATCACGACGGCAACATCTACGACACCGTCAACAAGTTCGACTATGGCGCGGCCACCGACCGCGGCGCCCGCATCACCGTGGTAGTCGCGCCGAACGAATCCAACAAGATACACGTATGGCTCTCCGCGGACGACTTCAATACGAGTTCGCAGAACCTCATGTACGAGCCACCCGACGCGCATACCTATTCACGCACGGTGGAGGACTTCTTCGTCCCGTCCTTTGTCCGGCACATCGGCTCCGCCGCGATCCAGTTGGACCATCAGATGGAGGCGAATCTCGCGCTGACTTCGTTGACTTCCTACTTCACCTCTTACAATCGAGGAGTTACGGATTTCTTCAAACAACCCGTACCAATCGACTTGTTGGACCAGAATGTCGACAACCGGGTCTATAGCGAGGAGCTTCGGCTCGCATCGACGGGCGGTTCGGACGTGGACTGGCTCGTCGGTGCGTTCTTCCAGGGGCACAAGAGTGCGACGTTGTCCGTCGACAACAACTACAACAGCGATCCGAACAACCCGATGCTCATCCAGCCCGGCCCCGGCGGACTCCCCCAAGACTATGATCGCAACGAAAAGATGCAGCGGGAATACGCCCTGTTCGGCGACGTTACGCTGCATCACGGAAACTGGCAGTACGAACTGGGCCTGCGAGGGGAGTACTACACGAGTTCGCTGTCGGCCGTGAACACAAACAACGTAGCCAACGGCGACTATACGACTCCGGTTCTTCCCATTGCGCCCGGCTCGATCTCCGGGCACGAGTTCTCGCCGCGTGTTTCGGCGCAGTACAAGTTCAGCCCGACCGCCAACGTCTATGGCGCGATTTCGCGGGGCTTCACGCCCGGCGACCTGGTCGAGGAGAATTTCATAATCCATCCGTTCCGTCCGGAGATTGCCACCCAGTACGAAGTGGGTTACAAGTCCTTGCTGGAGTACGGCGTGCAGGTGAATGCCGCCGTTTTCTACACTTACTATAAGGACCGGCTGTATCTCTACCAGCGGCTCGCGAATGGGCCAATTCAGGATTTGACGGCCAACATCGGCCCCTCGACGAACGTGGGGGCGGAGTTCGACATTGCCGCGCCGCTGCCGGCGGGATTCAAGCTGAGCGTCGCAGGGGGTGTGCTGCGTGCGCGGTGGGGCGAGACCAATGGCTTCGTGAATCCGGGCAACGGAAATATTCCGCCGGGCACGCCGCAGCAGCTCAACGGCCTGAACGTGCCGTTCGCCCCTGCGTATACGGCGAGTACGACGCTCGACTGGAAGCAGGATTTCGGCGGCTACCTGGTTGGGGCCCGCACGGAGGCTTCGTTCGTCGGCCGGTCCTATTGGGATCCCCAGAACTCGGCTTTTCAGGAGGCTTACCATCTGTTGAATGCGTCCGCGTGGCTCGAACACGGGAGATGGAAGCTGACGGTGGCCGGGACCAACCTGACGGACACCTCCTACAACACCGTGTTCTGGCCAGTGCCCGATGTCAACCCGTTCCACAACATCGCGCGCGTGAATCGGCCGAAATGGTTTACCGTGAACGCCACGGTGCGCTTCTAGAGAGAAACGGAATTTCGCATATCGCGTGGAAGTGATGCGAAGTGCTTTTTAAATGCCGCGGTAAAGTTGGTAGGTTCCGCATATCCGGTGCGTTCAGCTATTTCAGCAATGGGAAGTTCGGTTGTTTGCAGCAACCGGAGAGCCGCCCGCATGCGTAACTCCTCCCTAGGTTCCGTGGCGGCCTATGCTTTCAACGATCGCATTGGCCTGCGGCTCCCGATCGGCGGCGCCATCCTGTTGATGACCACAATGCTGCTGGGAATGATACTGGGTCCCGTTCGGCGGCATTGTTCGTCTTCTATATCTCTCTGCTGCAAATCGGCTGGATTTTCCTGAACTGCTACCTCTATTCGGCGCTCATCGACGCCAATAACCTGCTGGTACCCGCCGCCACCCCGTTTTCCGCCTTGGGCTCGGTCGTCGGCGCCAGCGCCATGGGATATGTGCTCGACCACGGCGGCATGCTAAGCGCGCTGGCGTTGACCATGGGGTCGATGCTGCTGACGGCGCTCCTCACCTTGCCCTTCCTGCGCTCGCCTGCGGTCGATGCCCCGCAAGCAGTGGCCACGCCTTGACCCCAACGACGTCGGGCCGATGATCGCCGCTCTTCTCTCTGAAGAGAATCGCTGGGTGAACGCCCGAAGAATTGAAGTCTCCGGCGGGTTGGCTCTTTAACCCGGCAATCGACCGGCGGCTAGCCCGCTCTCCTGCATGGGGAGAGCGGGCTTAAGGGAGGCGCGGCGGAGGCCACCCATCGTAAAGTCGCCATATTCGTGGCACAGTCGCAACGGCGAGCGAATAAAACAGGGATACGATGCCAGTCTCGGACGCTTATAAGGCAGTGCCGGCCTCGATCGAGGTCCGATCGATCGACTATGTGCCCGATAGGGAGCGGCATGGCGGGCTCGCAAGTCAATTCACATTGTGGCTTGCAGCCAATTTGCAAATTACTGCGATCGTAACCGGTGCCCTTGCCGTGGTACCAGTGGCTGCGTGTTGGCCGGGCAAGCAGTAGGTCAACTGCTCCATGTCGACGATGGCTTAGGCATCGTGATCTTCAGTTGCTTCATCGTGATCGTGACGCTGCTAGGGTATCGATTCATTCACCTTCTCGGGCGAGTTGCGAGCATCGTCGGCATAGCCGCATTCGTCTACATGTTCAGCAGACTGTTTGCGTCCCATGATATCGCGGCCTTGCTGGCCGAGCGTCATTTTTCATTGAGCAAGTTTCTACTGGCGATGTCCTTGTCGGCGTCGTGGCAGATCGCCTACGGTCCGTACGTCGCTGACTATTCCCGCTACTTGCCGAGAGACACGTCGGTAGCACGGGTTTTCACCGCCGTGGGCCTCGGATCAGTCATCGGTTCGCAGATATCCATGACTTTCGGGGTTCTCGCCGCGGCGCTCGCGGGTAAGCAATTCGAGCATCATGAGGTGGCCTATATCGTGAGCCTCGGATCCACGGGCGCTGTCGCGGGACTGCTTTACTTCAGCATCGCATTCGGCAAGGTCACGGTGACGTCGTTGAACGCTTACGGCAGCTTCATGTCGATGGCGACGATAGTCAGCGGTTTTCGACGCGGCCTTCGAATCTCAGTATGGCACCGGTTCTTCTACATTGTCTCGATGGTCGGCGTCTCGGCGCTGCTCGCGCTGACCGGACGTCATTCCTTTCTGAAGGCGTTCGAGTCCTTTATCCTGTGCCTGCTCGCGGTATTCACGCCGTGGAGTGCGATCAATCTGATCGACTACTATTGCTTCACTCGGTCGCGTTACGATGTGCCGGCGTTGTCCGATCCGGATGGTCGCTATGGTCGATGGAATATGACCGGCATCGTAATCTACCTGATCGGGATCCTGGTTCAGATCCCCTTTCTTTCCACGGCGTTCTACACGGGCCCGCTGGTCGAGCCGCTCGGCGGTGTGGATATCTCTTGGATTGTGGGTTTGCTCGTGCCAGGCGCGCTCTACTACGCATTTGCGCGCGCCTCGTTACGTCGCGCGCCGCAGCAGCTTATCCTGCCCACCTGACGCCTCCGATCGGCTCGCACAGCTGCGATGACGGCCGCGATGGCGTCGACCCTGTTGCACGCCATCGCCTGACCGGCGAACTGTTACCCAGGCACGATGTGCAGACTGACTCGTGTTTCGCTATTCCGCTGTTCGACACGCGGATTGGGGGATGGCGGGCAATCGTGTTGCGGCGTATAGTTTCTGCAAATGCGAACGCTTCTCATTGTCATAAGCATTGTTGGCGCGTGGGTCACCGAGGCTCCAGCGCGCGCGGACGCCTTGAGCACCGCCGGGAACCGCACCGACTATACGGGGCAGGCATCGCAGACTTGGCAAATTCTCGATTACCTGGCCGATGATTACCGAGGCGCGGTCGCCGACGGCCGGGTGGTGAGTGCATCCGAGTACGCGGAAATGCGTGAGTTCGCTGACGCGGTACGCACGCAGCTCTATGCTCTGCCGGCGGTCCCGGCTTCTTCCGCGCTCCAAGAGGCGGCCGATCGCCTCGCGCGAAGCATCGCCGATAAGGATGCCGCCGACGGGGTCGCGAGGCAGGCGCACGCGCTCGCCGATGCCCTCCTGGCCGCCTATCCAATCCCGACGGCACCGCTCGTCGCACCGGATCTGGCTCGTGGCGCGCGGATCTACGCGAGCACCTGCGCCGAATGCCACGGTGCGGACGGACATGGAGATGGTCCCGCTGGAGTTCTGCTGCAGCCTCGACCGGTTGATTTCACCGATCGCACCCGTGCGGCCGAGCGCAGCTTGCTGTCGCTCTACCAAGCGGTCACTCATGGCGTACCCGGCACGGCGATGCCGAGCTTCCCCCAACTCGGCACGGCGGATCGATGGGCGGTGGCGTTCCATGCGGGCAGCCTCGCGTACACGCCGTATGTCAACGCGGGCGAAGCTCGATGGCGACAGGACGCGCAACTGCGCGCACACGTGCCGGATCTTGGGACGCTGGTCCGAGGCCGTGAGGATCAATGGGCGCCCCTTTTCGGAGCCGACGGCGCCGCCGCAGCCTTGGGCTATCTTCGCGCTCATCCGGAGGCCCTCGCTGCGGGACCACGCGGCATCGCGCTGGCGAGGGCACAACTCGCCGCGAGCGTCAGTGCCTATCGAAGCGGTCGCGCGGAAGATGCCGCACGATTGGCATTGTCGGCATATCTAGACGGCATCGAGCCGATCGAGCCCACTTTGGCCGCAGGTAACGACAACTTGCGCATTCAATTGGAAACACACATGGCGCAGTATCGTGCCGCGGTCCTCAACCATGCCTCCGAGACCGTTGCAGCGCAGTCGATTGAGTTGAACCGGCTGCTGGCCGCGACAGATCAGGAGCTCGCGGCGAGCCAGGCAACGCCGACGACCGCCTTTCTCGGTGCCTTCACGATTCTCGTGCGCGAAGGCCTGGAAGCATTACTGATCGTCGTGGCCATGATCGCGTTCCTTCGCAAGGCTCATCGAGACGATGCCGTACGCTACGTGCATATCGGCTGGACGCTTGCTTTGGCGGCCGGAGCAGTAACCTGGGTCGTGGCGACCTACGTCATAGCGGTCAGCGGGGCCGGCCGGGAAGTCACCGAGGGTTTGTCCTCGCTGTTCGCCGCGCTCGTCCTCCTGGGTGTCGGCATCTGGATGCATCAGAAGAGTGTCGGCGGTCGCTGGCAAGCGTATTTGCGCGCCAAACTCTCCGCGGCGCTCGATCGTCGATCAATGATTTTCTTATTTGGGCTGTCCTTCATTGCCGTCTATCGCGAAGTATTCGAAACGATTCTGTTCTACGCCGCGCTGTGGACCGAAGGCCAAAAGCCTGCAATCGGCGCGGGACTCTTCGCGGGAACGATCACGCTGGCGGCAGTGGCGTGGATACTTTTGCGCACCAGTCGCCGGCTTCCGGTCAGCACATTCTTCGCGGCGAGTTCCCTGCTCATCGCGGTTCTCGCGCTGGTTCTCACCGGCAAGGGAATGCAGGCTTTGCAGGAAGCCGGCTGGCTCGCCACCACGCCCGTTGCGTTTCCGCGGATTGATTGGCTCGGGGTGTTTCCTTCTCAGCAATCGTTGAGCGCTCAAGCGCTGATCCTGACGGTCGTGATCATCGCGTTCTTCGTCAATCGACGCAGCGCGATCCCAAGCAGTTAGTGGACGGCTCCCACGCCGCCGTCGGGGTCGAGGACGCATGTCGGTTTATCCGGGAGCCGAGAGTTCCGCGCTCAACGGCCTCCTAAGCTTGGGTAATGTCTCCGCCATGCGAATCGCCACAATCACGCCGGAGAACAAAGTCAGGGCGGTGACGATCCACATGGCAACGGCAAGGCCGAAAAGGTCAGCGGCACTACCCGCGAGCAATGCTCCGATCGCATAGCCGAGATCCCGCCACAAGCGGTAGACGCCAATGGAGGACGCGCGCCAGGTCGGATGCGCCACATCGCCGATGGCAGCCAGCAGCGTCGGATATACCATGGCAGTGCCAACACCGAGCAGCATCGCGCCGGTTGCGAAACCGAACGGGCTACCACTCAGTATGGTAGTGGCGATACCCAACGCTTGCACCCACATGCCGGCGGCAATGAGCCATTTGCGTCCGACGCGGTCGGACCAGGCACCGGTGAAGAGCTGGGCGATGCCCCACGTCGCCGGGTACAACGCCACCAAGGTACCGATCTGCCTAAGGCTGATGCCGGCAGCCGCGAAATACAGAGGGAACAAGCCCCACACCATGCCATCGTTGAGATTGTTGACCAATCCTGCTTGAGTGACGCTGGAGAGATTTCGATCAGCGATGGTCGTTCGCCAAAAGACCTCTCGTCGAGACGGCAATGCCTCCGCCGATAGGGCGGCGCTTTGCGCGGCTTCAGCGACCGCGTGCTGTTTCGTCTCGCGAACCGCGAATATCGATAGGCCCAATCCCATCACGACGAATGCGACGCCCGGATAGAAGGGCTCTGGTCGCAATCCATACTCGCCGGCGAGGTAACCTGTGGCGAGTGCGCTGCCGGCCACCGCGACATAGCCGGAGAACTCGTTGAGCCCCATCGCCAGTCCGCGACGGTCTGCTCCCACCAAGTCGATCTTCATGATGACTGTGGTTGACCATGTGAGCCCCTGGCTGATGCCCAGGAGCGCGTTGGCCACGAGCACCCACCGCCAGGTTGGCGCCCACATCAGCAGGAACGGCACCGGTGCAGCCATCACCCAACCGACAATGAGCACGAGCTTGCGCCCGATCCTATCGGCCAGAGTTCCGGCCAGATAGTTGGTGAACGCCTTGGTGAGGCCGAAAACCACGATGAACGATAGAACGGCGGCCGTGGCCGCCAAGTGAAATTCCTGCTCAGCAATGGCCGGGAGAATCGCGCGTTCCAAGCCAATCATCGCACCGACGAAGGCATTCACCAGCACCAGCAGCGCGAATTGCGGCATGTTCGCTCGCAACCCAAGGCGCACTGCGCTCATGATGTGGTTGCTGCTCGACCTTGGTTGAGCTGGATGAGGTGTTGCATCGCCGACGGTTTGGCCGGCACATCAAGCAGTGCTTCGATGAACTCATCTCTTGGACTCGATAGCAAAGGATTCCAACGCTTCTCAAAGGCGATGGTGCTCGACGGTTTGCCGCTCATGCCGGCGCCGCACAGCGAGCCGGCAAAGTGGCCGGGAAATATCTCGAGCGCATCGGGCAGCGTCAGCAGTCTCTGGTGAATGCTGTCGTAGAGTTCCCCCGCGTTCTGCCGGGCATGTCCGGGTAGATCCGGCCGCCCGACAGCGCCGACGAACAGCGTGTCGCCCGTGAGCACAAACCACGGATCGCCGCCGCGACGATGATCCGTCACCACTAAACTGATGCTCTCCGGCGTGTGGCCGGGTGTGTGCAGTACCTTGACACTGGTATTGCCCAATTCGATCGCCTGGCCGTCCTGCAGCCGGGTGAACGCCAATGCAACATCCGCCGCTTCATGCAGACAGTAGTCGGCGCGGACTTGCCGTGCGAGCGAAGGGCCTCCGGATCGATGATCGGCGTGCACATGGGTATCGATGACGTGCGTGATCTGCATACCCTTGGCAGTCGCAAATTCACGATATGCCGCGATGTCGTGTTCATGCGCATCGACCACCGCGCACTTGCCGAGACTCCCGCAGCCGAAAAGATAGGCCGCGCAACCCGTCTCGTAGTAGTAAAAAGGCTTGAATATCATGCGTGGGAACCCTCCCTCCCTGTAGCGACGCGCCAGCCGCGGGCGCGCCACTCGATGACGCCTTGCTCCATGCGCTGTGCTCGGAATCCCTTATTCCGCAGCAGCTCTACCGCCTCGACAGCCATGACGCAGTACGGTCCCCGGCAGTACGCAACAATGTCGCGACTCTTGGGTAGGGCATGCGCTCGCTTTTTAAGTTCTGCGAGTGGCACCGACAGTGCCCCCGGAATGTGGCCCGCTTGGTATTCCTCTCTCGGCCGAACATCCAGAACAACCACTTCGCTCCGCTGAATTCGACGTCGCAATTCTTCGCCCGTTATCGGCTCCAGCGCGCCGCGCTCTTCAAGATACTGCCGCGCAACATGCTGTAACTCGACGAGCTGAGACTCTGCAAGCTTGCGCAACTGGAGAAAGAAATCACTCACCCGGTCGTCGGTGAGTCGATATTCGACGTGAAGGCCGTGCTTCTCCGCGTCGACGAGCCGGGCCGCACGCAGTATTTGGAGGTGCTGCGAGGCGTTCGCAGTGGAGATAGCGGCTTGGCAAGCCAACGCTTCCACAGTGCGAGGTCCCTGGCACAGCAACTCGAGCAATTCCAGCCGCTTGGGCGCTGACACTGCCTTGCCGATCCGAGCAAGCTGTTCGTAGATGGCGTCCTTAAACTGCCGATGCGCTTGTGTCATCTATTGACTATTCAAGTATTCACTTGAATAGTCAAGCGCGGCGACTCGGTCGCCCGCGACGGGCTGCTCGCGCAGGATGCCGTACAGCCGCTCGAACTGAGACTCCTCCAAGCGCACCGCGACCGCAAGCGCGTTTTCCTTCAGCCGCCTGATGCTGCGCGTTCCCGGAATCGGCACGACGTACGGCGCGCAGTCGAGCAGCCAGGCGAGGGCCACTTGAGCCGGCGTGTAGCCCGCCTCGCGTGCGATTTCCGAGACGATCTCTACCAGCTGCAGGTTGCGGGCAAAATTCTCGCCGGAGAAGCGCGGATTGCCGCGCCGAAAGTCGCCGGCATCGAGATCCTCGATCCGCTTGATTGCTCCTGTCAGGAAACCACGGCCGAGCGGGCTGTAGGCAACGACGCCGATGCCGAGTTCTTCGCAAACCGGCAAAATCGCAGGTTCCAGATCG
>WNFC01014280.1_pt1 | contig 15045 bp, 16 predicted proteins | sample 5400541 | NCBI WGS metagenome assembly WNFC01 (sample SAMN13153342, study PRJNA577476) | soil metagenome | isolation source: 120 cm saprolite under Douglas fir tree site 2 hole 2 replicate 1 | place: USA:California | collected 2015-04-18
CGCTTGCAGCATCGGTGCGTAGTTCAATTCCGATACGCGCTGCGCTGAAGTTGGTTCGGATGACGTCCAGCAGCGCCGCGTCCCCGGTTAGCAGTAGGCAGCCCAAACCCATCTTCTCAATCTATGCAAACGACTTGGATTCTCAAAGTGACGGAGGTACACAGGACGGACGTTTTGATCTCCTCGAATCGCGCGGAACCCGACGGGGTGAATATTCGCTCCAGATCGTTCGTTTTCCGATCTTCACTAAGGCAAGTTCGAAACCTATTCTCCTATTCCCCAGGACGGGAACGTTGAATCAGGCTTCAACACTTCGGCGATTTGTTGGAATCTGCCTTTCCGAAGGGGACTCGTTGAATATCAAGCAGCTTCGAGGCCGCGAGACGTTCATGGCCGGCGGTCAATGGTAAGCGAGTGAGCGCGTGCAATTCTTCCGCATTCGATAGCGTGTCCGAATGGGCCGGGATTTCAGGCATAAAATTTCCGCGCAGGCTAAACACTCTATACTTAGAAAAGCATTTTCATGTCTGGTCAAGGGCCGCGGAAACAACAGTCATGATCGAACGTCGCCAAGAGTCCCGTGCCCGATCGAATATCGCAGTACGAATATCTGGGCGTGACGCAAGCGGGAAGCCGTTCGCGCAAAGCGTCGTAGCTAGTAGCATCAGCAGCGGCGGCGCACTTCTATCAGGAATGGAGCAGCAAGTGCGACCTGGAGATCTGGTGTTGGTTGAGTATGGGGAAAGAAGGGCTCGTTTCAGAATTGTGTGGGTGCGGGAATCCGAGTCAGAGCGAAAGACTCAAGCCGCAGTCCAGAGGCTTGAGAATGAACAGTGCCCGTGGGCCGGGTTTTGAAAAAAGCTCTCGGTTACGGATGTGGCTCCTCTTAGTGGAAAAGTCGCAATTGTCACTGGGAGCTCAGAGGCTCCTTATCGCAAAGCGGAAACAAAAAACCCCAGCCAATTCAGCTAGCAAAGTTATGGTGCCGCGGCGAAGAATGCGTCTTGCCCCTGCCCGCATCGACGAACCATCGATTGCCGGTGGTCGGATCGGACAACGCGGTGGTCAGCTGAGCCGTCGCGAAGAGCAGTGCACCCGCCGTTGTCTCGGTCGCGAGACTGTAGCCGTACCGGTGATTGGCCGCGTCGTACTGCCGGTCGAAGAGACCGATCCGAAGGACGCCGGCACTGTCGTATGCGCCCCATGGCATGAACTGGTCACCGGCCAGCTTCAGGGCGACCGGCGCGGACCAGGTCCGCCCGCGATCGAATGACTGGCTGACGATTACGTCCGAGTCTGTGATGGCACTGTATGGATTGGTTGGCGCAGGCGTCGGACTGTTGCGCATGTCCGACCAGACGATGGCAAGATGCATGGCATCGGTCGGGTCGGCCGTGATGTTGCCGGCGACCCACGTCCGGAAGAGGCTGTCTTGGTACGTCTGGCGGCCGAAGGCCAGCGGGTAATCGGTGAATCCGTCGATCGTCGTGGCCACTTTCACTGGGCCGAAAACGCGCGTACCCGTCAACGGACTTACCTCCACCAGCTCGTAGTCGTCGCGGCCAGTCTGCAGATCGGTCGTATTGAGAAAGCCGACGTAGATCCGGCCGTCAGCGGCCACCGTGGGTACCGACACGAACGCTTGATCGAGAGCGCCTGAGATCACCTGCGGAGCCGACCAAGTGACCCCTCCGTCGTGCGTAACCGAGCTGAAGATTCGGGCATTCACGAATGAGCCTTTTTGAGCCAGCCGGTCGTCCCCCCAGGTCACAATCGCGTTGCCACTGCCCCACGCGGCGATGTACTCCTTGTCGAGCAGGTCGCCGGGACTCCCGAAATTGCCACTTCCTGCGGCGATTCGAACCGAAGTCCAAGTCTTCCCCCCGTCGGCAGAATTGGCAACGAGGACGTCCGGCTTCAACGCATTAAACGGGCCAACGAACCGGAACCCGAGCGTCGCGTAATAAGCGTGCCCGGTTGCGTCGAAGGCGACCGCTTGGCGCCGCCAATGAGGTTATTCTCATCCGTTGGGTTGACCGCGATCGATGTTTCGTTGCTGGGGCCGCTCTTCTCGCAGTCGGTATCGACATTGGCAGTCGTCTGGAACTCCGTTGTGCAGATTCGATCGCCGGGATGCAGGGTCGACCTGCTGCCGAAGACCGCGCCGGCAACGGGTGACGGAGCATCTAGGACGGTGTGCGAGAAGTTGACTGGTTGGTTGAATTCGCCATCCTGACCAATCGCAGTCGTCACCCCGACGCTCAATACAATCGCGGCACAGCCCACGATAACGGCCGCCAGGCGACCTTGAACCATGCCTGTGATGATCGTGATTTTCGATGCCATTCCTGTTCCTCGTTGTTGCCGCTATCAGATCAGCAGATGCTACCACCTTCCCCCGCATGGCATTAACGAAGCTTCAGAGAAGCCCACGCTCGGGGCTCAAGCAGCCGGAAAATAGTAATGCGACGCCAAATGAGATCCCGATAATTGCGCTGAAGCACCACCTTGCCCGCCGCATCATCAAACAAAAGCAAATCTCCCGCAGAAAAATGGTGCTGCCGGTCAAGGTCGCGGTCCGCTTTATTGCAGGGCAGACTGAGTGAGCTTAAAGGCGCAATTGGAAGCCACCTTGGTGTTGGCCCGCCCGGTCCTGCACGGGGTCCCGTCGTCGTTGATTGGCTTGCAAAGTAAATGCTCGATGCCTGCCCGCTTCCGGACGCGCTGTCATTTATGATTCCACTGGTTCCACTGTGTTCGCGTGTAGCCGCAGCAGGACAGTTTCCGATAAGCGCGGTGTTGGTGATGTCGTACATGAACCCGCAGCCGTCCTGCGGAGCACCGCTTCGGCCAACTTGTGGTATGAGGACTATTTTGGCGATCTTGAATTTGACCGACTGGCAGCGGGGTCGCGTGCTGCTTTGTTGCCGGACCAGTCTTCAGCCACAATCCTGAGGGCGGCTTCTTCGTGTTCCGATTTAGATTCCGGTCAGGTCCTTCAGCCAGCAGTGATCATCGCCAAAAGGCGTCGGATGCCACCCAGAAGTTTGCTCAAGCTCTGGGATGCCAGTTCGCCCAGAGGGTTTCCTTCCTCTTCCACGTCGCTGAAACCGGCACGCTCCATTTGCTTAGCGGCAGCGCTGAATCGTTCGCAACTTACGTCGTCCATCTGAAGGAAGCGGAATGCTTGGGCCAGTGGTATCCCACCAGCGGCGGCTAGAAAACCTAGGAAAATCTACTTCTTTAAATCCGCGAAAAAATGGTTCCTTCCCACGAATCACCAGCATTAGAAAAGTGTAGTTTCTTAATCTCTCCAAGCGTCTAGTCATGGCGATTTTTCAACAATTATCACGAGGACCTCTCGCGAAGCCACCTGGGATTGTGCTTCAACGGCTGCTTTCGTAGTCCATTCAGTCTAGTTCCGAAGCCAACCAGCTTGATCCAGTGCGAATCGAAGCTGCAAGGATGACTAACCCTCCTTGTCAAGCTGCATGAAAAAAATCGTGCTTTTTCCCCTGGTAGTGAGCTTACTCGGAACTGCCCACCCTGCCAGACAAGAATCCGCACGCTGGCTACGAATAGGCCGTGCCGCCCGTGTGCTGGATGGGATCTCCAACAAATCGCAGAATGCGGTCCCGGACGCAGTCCTAAACAGCGCAAAGTGCATTGTGGTTTATCCGTCGATCAAAGGTGGACAGGCGAATGTCTCCGTCAGGGGAGTGGCTAGCTGCCGCGAAGAGCCCAACCACTGGAGCACTCCTATATTCGTCGATTTTAAAGGGCATGGTATCCGAGGCCGTGGTACTAACTTGCTCATTTTCGTATTGGGCGACATAGGAGTTCGCGACTTGCGGTCTGGCGGCTTGACGATCACAGCCCCGAAAGGTGCGGCACCTCTCGTGAGTACAACACCAGTTACCACTCAGGTTGAACTGACCACGGAGGTGCTTGCCTATGAAGCCACAGCTGGTGTGCTCTCTAGCAGCGAAGCTAATGGTGTGATTCGACCCGACCCCATTCTTGCATCGGTCACCTCAGATCCTGCCCGCGATGCACTAAGGAGAAAAACAATTGAGAATTATCAACGGTCGGTCGTTTCTTTCTTCAACACAATCATTGCGACCGGCATCGTGATTCACCACACCTCGGTGATTCCGGGGCAAAAAGCAGCGCCGCAGAACGAGCGCCAAGTCGACAAATATCATCAGTCTCGTGGATTCGAGATATTGTGCTTTGGTCACGTTTACCATGTGGCCTATCACTACCTCATTATGCCCAATGGCAGGGTGCACGCGGGTAGACCCGAACGGTGTGAGGGAGCACACGCGAAAGGGTATAACTCGTACTTGGGGATTTCGGTCGTTGGTGATTTCAGCAGTGAAGATAATCCAAGGGGAAGGAAAGGGCCTATGAGGCCGAGCGCGAAGCAGCTGGCTTCCCTCATTCAGCTCTGTCGTCGTCTAAAGAACCGTTATAACATTCCCTTGCAACACATAGTGCGCCACAGTGACATCTCCAGCACAACATGTCCGGGCGATCGATTTCCTTTCACATCTGTTCTGCGACGACTCCAACAGAGACCGAGTAGTGTAAAACGGCGGCATCGATGACAGAACTGAGAGGCCTGGTCGCATGGGTTGCGCTAACGGTTTTATCGACGACTTTAATCGCCGCACCTGAACGAATTTCGCGCGGCACCAAAGTTTCCGAACAGGAGCCATTTCATAGCTTTCGCATACTGGACGGTAAGATGACCCTGCTTGCTCATCAGCAAGACGTTTTGAAATCGGCTTTCGATCCGCAAACGCGTTCTGGTAGCAAGGCTGTCATCTCATGGCATGCTGCCAGAGCCGCCCGACGTATGAACTCGACGGCTGCGGGAATAGCACGCATAGCCGCCGAGCTCGAAGGTTTATACCAAACTCGCCACCAGCCCTTTGGTGACCAAGTATTTAAAGTTCTGCGGGTCAAAGCGGAGGAACTTCAGCGCGGCGTCAATGCTGTGATTAAAGCGCAAACGCGAAGCGCCGCAAAGCATGCGGCAAAGAGCTTTGATAGCCGGGTCTTCTCCCTTGTGGTTCAGTTTCAAGCTGCATCGGGGGGATATGGAGCGGTCCGCTGCTCCCCGGGTGCCTGGACGTGCTGCGAACCAAAACGGTCCAAAGACTTACTCCAAAGTGAACTGGTCGCGTGCATCTGGGGATGTGTGCGAACGTCGCAGACGTGTACAGGCTTCCTTGGTCCGCGGATTGCTGGACCCTGACTTTATACGGATCTTCTTTGGCGTATTGCTCGTTTGGCATCGGGCGCTTATCCGCTCCCAAGTCCGCCCAAGTGGAAGAAATTAATCTCGGTTCGACCGCGACCACGATTTAATCCTGGTCAGAATGAACTCAGCTGGAGTGAGAACAACGTGCATGATCAAGCGGGACGGAAGCGCGCAAATAGCGTTGGCACCCGGCTTGACGCATGCTTCGGAGTAGAGGTCTAATCGACAGAGGTGAACCGTGGCTCACCCCGTTCGCGAACACTCGACAAGGGTTGAGCATGGGACACGACCTACATTGTACGCAGTTACAAACGCGGCGCTGCGCGAGCGCAAGGTCTTAGCCGCGTCACGATCAAGTGCTGGGCGTTTGGCTGAGCCTCATGCTAGCAACGCCCTTGTGCTCGGGCGAGCCCGCCTTCGAGATAAATCCATTGCGCGGAAGCTGCTGATCCCAAGATCGATTCATTACTACTTGTGCAACATTGAAATCGTGTCATGTCTTCACTGCATGTAGCCGTAGAAATAATACCAATGAATGAAACCTACTTGCCTATTGAGAGATTCGCATCCAAGTACCTAGTCAGCGAAGTAAATCCACCTGTGCGCGGAGAGTGATAGATGGCTACACTCCGGGTCTTGGTTGCCGATGACCATGAAATCGTCCGAAAGGACGTTTGTGCGCTGATTACATCCCATGCTGGCTGGGAGGTGTGCGGGGAAGCCAGTGATGGCGGGGAAGCCATGCAGAAAGTCGCTCAACTCAAACCCGACATCGTGATCCTGGACATAGATATGCCGTGTTTGAATGGTGTGGAAGCCATTCGGCAGATTTTGCACCACAACGCCCGGCAGAACATCGTTATCCTTAGCGTTGCCGAGTCACAACAGAAAATTCAAGAGGTTCTGAAAGCCGGAGCCCGGGCCTACGTCTCCAAATCGGATGCGGCCCAGGACTTAATAATTGCTGTTGAAGAGCTGCAGCGCAACGGATCCTACCTCAACTCCCGAGTCGGACGGATGATGTCGTACGATTTTTTGAACGCAATCATTGCAAAGGCGGGGTTTATGGGCCGGTTTGTTATTGACAGTGCTGGTGTTGGGGTGGATACAAACGAATTCCCTGCTGCGGCGTCAACACAAGTTGATTAGGTTATCCCCTCGACATTTGCCGGCGAACCCAGCAAGTTTTGATGACCCGAAAAGTCGTTCAGTAATTCTGAAGGCACCGGTCGAAGATCGCAGGCTGCTGGCAGCGCTTTTGGGCCATTCCGATGCGCAATATGAACTCGGGGTCGCTTACGCGCGAGGTCAGGGCGTCCAATCCGACTACACGGTTGCTTCTACCTGGCTCATTTTGGCCATGGCAAACGGAGAACGACGTTCCGATGCTCTAATTCGGCAGCTTACGCCCAAATTGAGCAAATCTGAAACGGGGCGTATCAGGTGGAATTTGGGCGAAATGTATGCGAACGGATTTGGCGTTCAGGCTGACAAAGTTACCGCTTACATGTGGCATTGTTTGGCAGAAGCAGCGGGCGAGAACCGTAGTAGACGCGCAAAGTATAAGTTGGCATTGACCATGACAAGGGGCGAAGTGTCTGACGCTAATGCTCGCGCCTCTGCTTGGCTTCGGAGACATCGGCTGTCGGACTCGACTTTTCTACCCGTCACAGCACCTTCACCTCGGCGCCATCAGATGTGAGACGTCAAAGTTGGATTAGAAGAATACGCCTGAGGTCTTCTCCGGCTTGGTCCTGCCGACGAACTGCAGCTCTCTAGGACCTGGTCCTGCGAATACGACGAGATAGAAACTAGCAGGACAAAAGCAAGCGATGCGAAAGGCCCACCCGAATTACGGGGTATCCCGGCTTCGAGAGCTTATACGCACTGCACTGTATCGAACAGTGACCTGAATTTTGGCATCATAACATCGGACATCGTGGGCAAAATCACAGCCACCCCCGCTCCGCAAGCAACACATCCTCCAGAGGAGCGGGGCACACATGGCATCACTCCCATTAATTCGAACGATAGCACTCGATGGTTGTTATTGGCCGACACCTTTGCGAATAGGGGGCTACTGAGGTGATAGTGGGCGAGACAGAATCCCTCGCACGCCAGGAACAAGCCGCCATCAAGCGTCGCATCCGGCGCACTGCCGAGCAGGTCAAGCGGCAATGTAAGTCCAAACAATAAGGACTCAGGCGTCCCGGTGCCCTTACCGTTTTATTCGCCTTTCCATCCCGAGCCCGATGTACTTCTGACATACCCTATGCAGGGTATCGAACAACTCATTCTTATGTGCCATCCTTGACGTGTAGTGGCCCTGGCCGGGACGGAGAAGTAATGGCCGTTAAAGAACCCGAGCCACCTCCAGGAACATCATTCACTCAGGTCCGATGTCCCAAGGGGCACCGCAATGGGTAATCACGCCCAACCATGATCCAATCGGAGTGGGACACCTTAGCTGCCCCGAATGCGGGCTCCGGTTCGCTCTCATCATGTCCCGCGACAATACAGAACCACACTCAAGTCGAATGTAATTATCCAGACAATTGTCACGTTTCGTGCGTGCTGCCCTCCGTTGTACAGGTAACCGGGAATCAAGGCCAAATGCTTAACATCGAAGCCTTCCAAGACCTCTGCTGCAGAGCCGCCCGCGAAAGAACCCCGCCGAACTCGAAAACATCTGAGATTCAGATAACAACGAGCTGCCAGCCTATGATGTACGGGGGTAATCTTGAGCAGGTACTCTCAATGTGATACTTTTTCGCCATGGCGGAAGATTGGAAACAACTCGCCGCTGAAGAGAAAGACCCTGAGAAGGTTCGTTTGCTCCTCGACAAGCTGATTGAGGCACTAGGGCGGGAGCAGAAGCAGGTTCGAGAGGAAATCAAGAAACGTCTGGCTCACTCCGCTGAAAACAAGGAACCCAAAGTTTAGCCCTTCCATCCCGGTAACGACCGGTGCTGCCAGCAAGCGTAGAATCCGAAGAAGAAACCTTGGAAAACGGAAATGGGCTTGCCCGCTGAGGCTGGGTGTCCCCCGGCGGGCATCTTTCTGCCTCGGACAGGCCAGGCTTATCACGTACAGCTTTTCCTGTATTGCCTGCTCAGGATAATTTGGGACAGAGTAGCCGCACATTGCAAAAGTCATCCTCAGCAAAGAAACGGCGGAAGAAATCCGTTCGACTCGTTCCGCCAACTGCGCCTGCCGCCAGAGACGAAGGCCCGCGGCTGATTCCGTTGGACGAGAAGCGAGAGGACCCTAGTCTTGGCAAGACGGGCGAATATTACTCCAAACTAGCCGAGAAATTACTCCGCACTCGAAAGTAGGCGGTGCTGGTCGCCTCGAATCGGAAGCGGCTCAGCTCATTAGGCTTGAAACAGCATGCCCGAAGTTCTATGCTTGCGACCCCTCGCCGCAAGAAATGAGCAAACACAATCACACGGTGTCCAATCAGACACAGGTAGACGCTCTGAGCGCGCAGGACTATTGGGACATCAGTCATGCGGTGACCCGTTTATTTACCGAAGCGCCTGATGAGAGTCCTCCCACTGACGCTACGCTGCGATTGCTGACAACGCGTTTAGGGTGGGATGTTGGCGGATTTTGGATTGTCAACGAACTGCGAATGGCTCTGGAATGCGCAGCTTTCTACAGCCCCACGCCCGATTCGTTCAAGAACTTTGAAACCGTATCGCGTGCCCGACGTTTCAGTTTCGGTGAAGGGCTTCCAGGTTCTGCGTGGAAGTCACGCGGCGTAGTTTGCTTCCCGGATTTAGGCAAGCAAGAAAATTTTCCCCGACTGTCGGTCGCCGTCCTTGAGCATCTACACACGGGAGTGGCATTCCCACTGTATGTTGGCAAGAAGGTGTTGGGTGTTGTCGAGTTTTTTAGCCGTGAGCGTCGCGTGCTTGCCCCAGCTACCCAGGACTTTTTGTTTCCTTTGGGGGGACAAATGGGAGTTTTTCTGGAGCGGCTCTCGGCTGGCAAGAGCCTGGAGGCCGCGAATGCTCAATTTCTGTTGGTTGCAGAAGCGGCTTCGGTGGCCGTATTCACCATCGACGAACAAAGCACCATCCTTTTTGCCAACCCCTTCGTAGAACAGATCTTCGGCTACAGCCCGGAAGAATTGATTGGGAAGAAGCTGACGCTGGTCATGCCTGAATACCTACGTCATGTGCATGAACGTGGATTAGCTAACTATGTAGCCGCGGGTCAACGTCATATAAGTTGGGATGGCGTTCCTCTACCCGGACTACATAAGAATGGTCGAGAGATATCGTTAATCATTTCCTTTGGAGAATTTCTGCGAGGAGGCAAGCGCGTATTCACCGGGTTCGCCAAGCTGAGAACCACCGAACCAGGTTGAAGCCGCGACTGTCTAGCTGAGGCGAGGAGAGTGTATAGCTTCTCTTTCTCGGACCCAAGTTGAGCCCCGGGCGAACCACAATCTAGAACCCTCAACATGCAGAAATTTGCGTTTAGTGTAAAGGTTGTTGCACGGATGAGTTTCCGGCCCGGTGTAACTCTCAATGCGTCATTAGGGATTCGGCCTTCTTCTTGGCATTAAAACTGCACCGCTACGAGATAGCGGTGACTCTGGTTTACCTCCCCCACCAAACCTTCTGGCAGATTTACGACCCCGCGAAAACGCCTTCGCATCGCGATCAGCGGTTCTTTACAAGTGTTCCAGAAACCGTTCCTCAGAAGCCTCCGCAATCGACTGATTGCACAGGATCGCTGAGTTCTGTTTCTGGCGTCCCAAATACACTTGTTTGTTTGGGAGTTAATCCGGTGACTTCAGGGTCAATGAGATATTCACACCTTCGAGACTGCCGCTGCCCCCTAACCAAGGCGCCACAGCGGCAGCTCTCGCTTGGCTTGTCGTTCTCAGCGAATGAAACCGAACTCGGACCGATTAGAAGACACGCTCACTCGGGCAGGCCCAAGATTTTGGCGAGCGTCCCACCCAGAATCAGGCTCTGCGTGCGCGCCGGAACGTCACAGGCTTGGAACAGGGCTCGATACTGACCGAGTACCCGCTCGATCTCGTCGAGGGGGGTGTCTGACCCGAACACTAGCTTGACGAACGCTCCCGGGTCGCCTTCGGGCGCCTTCGTTCCCCACCCGGTACTGGACCACCAGAAGATATTCCGGAACTCGCCCAGACGGGCGTGCATCTTCGTCAGGGTCGAGCCACTGAGGTCGAAGTACACGTTGGGGTTCCAGCGTGCCACCTCTGCTGCCCACTCATATTCTGGATTGCCGCAGTGCGCGCCGAGTACGGTAATTTTGGGGAAGCGCCGCGCAATCTCTTCAAGGTGGAAAGCCCTCATCCGGTAAGATGCCACGTCCTCCGGCTCATCGAACTTCTTCCGCAAAACGATTCCTGTGTGGAACAAAACCACCCAGCCATACCGGTTCGCTAGTTCATAAACGGGCATGTACGAGGGGTCCGTGAAAGGTTTCTTTACGAACTCGAGTTCGCCAAGGCCGCGGTAGTTGAGCTTGTGGAGTTCCTCCACCTGCTGGACGACGTCGGGCGCGTCCAGATCGACATAGCCGAACGGAACGATTCGCGCCGGATACTGCTTCGCCGCGTCGGCAATCACTTTACGGTTGGAATATGGAGTGAGCACGCACGCTGTCATATTCAGCCGCTCGCAGACTCTCACAAGATCGCCAATGAAATTAGGATTCTTTTCGTCGAAGTGAACGTGCATATCGACGATGCGGTACGCCCCCTTGTCTGAGGCCTGCGACAAAACGTCGAGAAGAACCAGGTTGGCAGGAGGTGTCGCAAGGGCGTCCCGGGAGACGGAGACTGCGGCCGCCGTGCTCGCGGCGACCAAGAACTCTCGGCGTGAAAAGCGGTGATGCATTGAACTCTCAAGTACGTCACGGACGAGGAGAGTGCGCGATGGATGTGCCGTCAGCGCTTATAGTGAAGTAACCTGACCCTTGTCAAGGACGAGCCCGTTCATGCGGCACAATTGCTTATAAGAATGCTTGCCTACGGACCGTCAGTCAATTCACGGTAGATCGTGGTGGTGTCTTCACCGGGCATGCGGTTCCGAATGTGAATGGCCCGCTCCACCCCCATCTGCCTATAGGCCTCGACCGCGCGACTGTATGCCTTCTGGACCGCATTGGCCGGCAATTCGTGCCCTAATGGGTCCGCGCCACTCACAATCGAGACCTGACGCGGAGCCAGGGTCGCCACCAGATCGGGCAAATCATAGAACTTCAAAGCACCGGGCACGACACTTTCGAACACCTGTCGATGGATTATATTTTCCCCAACGGAGTCGTAAGAGGACAACATGTCTTCGAGGATCAGTTTGCGGATCCGACGGTCCAGCACTGCAGCATACAGAGACGGCACTGAGCCTCCCTTCTTTCCGTAGACATAAATCTTGCCCCGGTCAATACCCTGACGTGCCGAGAGCAGATCGACGCCACGAGTGATGTCAAGGGCGCGCATGCCAACCATAGTCTTGCCGATAAGCAGGGCGGTCATCGCATCCTTAAAATCTCCGAAGTAGTGGTCAAATTCCTTGCGGTCGACATCTGTGTTGACTTGGGTTTCGCCGAAGCCTCGGGCGTCGATAGAAAGCACGACCATCCCCGATGTCACCAATTGCTCCGCCTCCGGCGCTGAAGCCTTCTTGCCATCTCCGCTGACCAGCAGCACCCCTGCCCTCTTACCATCTCCGTCGGGGACAAAGAGAAGCGATGGAATCGTAATGCCGGGCTCGCTCTCGTATGTCAGCTTCTCGATGTGATAACCGGAGCGAGGGATCGTACCGTAAGGTCTGACCTGTAATGACGTGCTCGAAGGCTCGTAGTGGATCAACTCCTGCGCTTTGCCGGGCAATTCCACCGGCTGCGTCCGGCGATTCGCCTTCAACCGCTCCAGCCGCTTCTGGTTCAAAGTGAATACGCTCTCGCCGCCGAGCGAAGTGGAGACCTGGCCCGTCGGAGTACAGCGCAGTTCTTCGGGAGTGGCCATTTCGATCTGCGGCTCCGGATCCTTGTCTTCGACACCTTTCAGCCAACGGCCGAACCATTCGTACGCGGCCAGGCGACGCGTCTTGTTGTATCCGTGACCGTCGTCAGCTTCAAACATGCCCAACTTTTCCTTTGCGCCGATCGCCGAATAGACTTTCGCAGCTTCGGCAAAAGTCTCTCGCGCGCCGGCGATGGGAAAGAAATCGCGAATGGCGGAAAGCAGGAGATAGGGTTTGGGAGCAAACGCATACAGATAGTCGGGATAATCAAGTCCATCCTGCAGCCAGAAGGGAAAGGTTTGCTCTGCGTCCTGCGGACCAATCGTTTGGAGCATCAGACGCCACGAAGTGATATAGCAGGAGGGGGCGGCAACCTGGATGCGATCATCCAGCGCAGCGATATAGGCGGTATGAGTGCCACCACCCGAATTCCCCGTCAACCCGACTCGCGTGGGATCAACTTCCGGTCGCGAGAGCAAATAATCGAGCGCGCGCATTCCGTCCCAGATGGTATAGCGGGCCAGATGGTCTCCAATCAGCAGGCACTGCGCGCCGACCACCGTGTGCTCAGTGGTCGAGTCGCCCACTTTCGATTCCCGCAGGTCCTCGTCATAGATCTGCAGGCGTTCACCCTGACCGATCGGATCCCAGGTCAGTGCGACGAAGCCTTTCGTAGCAAGCGAACCCAGCATCTGTTGCCATGTCGGATTGGTCTTGCCGCCAGGCTCATGCCCCAAAGGGAACAGGATCGCCGGGTAGGGTGGATGCCCTGTTGTGGGCAGATAAAGATTCGCAGTTACGTAGAAGTGAGGTTGACTCTCGAAGATCACTTTCTCGATTCTGTACCCCGGGCGCTGCAAGACTCCAACCACACGCGCGTTCAGTGGCGTTCGTTCGGGAAAGCCTCCGAGATCGTTCAGCATCCGTTCCCGGAGATAAGCTCTTCGTCTGCTCACATCTTCGATGGTGACCAGCCGCTCGATCTGGCGCTGTCGTTGCGTGAGCATCTGCAGGCCGATGTTGTTCAAGTACGACGGCAACATCCTGCGGATATCCTGGAATTGCTCTAGCCCGGAAGCGAAATTCAAGTCTTCGGATTCTTGGGCCGCTGCTGGCACGGCAAAGAGGAAAGCAAGGATACAAGCGATGCACACAGATGGCATTCTTACGCTCCTTTTGGATCGCAGCCAATTCGAGAGCGCGTCAAAAGTTTTCTTGCGGCACGATTAGAGTTTGACCAGGTCCATGACGCTCGATACGAATCGATTTACGCCAGATAGTGAGTGGTAATGCTACCGGCAGCGCCATAGTCCCGTACATGAATGGAGGAATCCAGAGGTTCCACCGCCCGCTGCAAATAGCGGCCAAATGTTGACTGGGAAGTTTTCTCCACACCATGCAATCCCTTGCATAGAGCCTGGTTTAGGAGTTGGTTTCGGCCGAATGAATCAGCCTCATCGCGGCGCGGTCAAGGTTCGTGCCCCAGTTTTGCCCTTCAATGCAGGCGCTCCTGGATTTTCTTGAGCAGTTCAGATCCTGCTTGACCTGCATCCAGCGTGGCAAATTCATCCCCGAGTTCCAGCACAGAAAGCTGGGCGCAGGCGTCCCGAAAGGCTTTCTGGGTTCCTGGAGATGATATCAGGTTCGGACCGACAATCACCAAGCCTGGCTGGGTAGCCCGGATCAGGATCAAAGAATCATGCAGATTGCTATTGGTAAGGACGTTGTAGCCGGCGCGCCGCAACAATTCACGCAAGTAAGCGAGCACGTCGGCGGATGGATCCACGCACAAGAGTCTGGGACCCTCGAACGCCATCGGCTCGGATGTGGTGTTTCGCCGGTAAAACGCTGAGATCGTGTCTTCCTCAGATTCATGCATGTCAAAGAGCTTGTTCAGGTTTGTCATCTTCAGGACTTTATGGATGTCTGGCGGCACGTTGCACAGTTTCAAGTCACCGCCATTTTTGCGCATGCTGATCAGCAGCCGTACCAGCATTCCCAGGCCGCTGCTGTCGATGAAGACCACATCACCGAGGTGGAGCACGATGTCTGTGCCATCCTGCATGAGCCGGTTGACATGGGCGTGCAACAGCTCGGTTTCACTCCCAGCGACAATGCGCCCGTTGCACCGGATAATGGTGACATCGCCCACTCCCCGGGTTTCCAGCGACAGCCGCACTGTGCCTCCTTGCCTGAATCAAGGACACAAAACGGCACATTATATTCAAGCTGGCATTTTTAAACTGAAAATTGTGAGTTTTTTCGCGCGGTTAGTGGCCGTTGCGGACGAGGTCGAGGAAGGCGCGGTGCACGCGCGTGTCGTCGGAGAGTTCGGGATGAAAAGTGGAAGCCATAACTCTTCCCTGACGCACCGCAACCGGATCGTTGCCTTCGGTGGCAACCACTTCCACGCCCGGTCCTACGTGCTCAATTTTGGGTGCACGGATAAAAACCATCTCCAGTGGAGAGTCTCCCAGTTTTCCGGTGCGGATGGAGCTGTCGATCTGGCGGCCGTAGGCGTTGCGCCGAATGCGGATGTCCAACGCACCCAAGCCCTCTTGCCTGGGATTCTCCACTTCGTTGGCCAAAAGGATTGCGCCCGCGCACGTGCCAAACGTCGGCTTGACGCGAACGAACTGTTTCAGCTTTTCAAATCCGGCTTCCCCCAGCAAGTTCAAAAACGTCCCACTCTCGCCACCAGGGATCACCAGGCCGTCGATCTCATCCAGTTGCTCTGGCTTTTTCACCAAAACGACTTTC
>WNFC01006430.1_pt1 | contig 15043 bp, 22 predicted proteins | sample 5400541 | NCBI WGS metagenome assembly WNFC01 (sample SAMN13153342, study PRJNA577476) | soil metagenome | isolation source: 120 cm saprolite under Douglas fir tree site 2 hole 2 replicate 1 | place: USA:California | collected 2015-04-18
GCTCGGCGGTAATAGCAGATCTTGCTCAGGCAGATAAGCCCGGTATGCTTTGGCCATGCTGCCAAACTGGCATATCCTTCCTGTGAGTTTCAATACAAATCAGCGGTTCACAGTTGAATACTCGGACACGCTCCTAGCGGCGAATCGGCGTTAAAATGTGACTGCGAAGAGTGGTCTCCCACCTAGTGGAGGGCCGATGAACAGAGTCGCGCTGCTGTTGTTCCTCGGGATGTGGGGCAGTACTCCTTCCCTTGCCCAATCAGACAATCATTCCAACGCGACCAAAGTACTACAGAGATATTCGCTAGTAACACTCGTGAAGTATTGCGACGCGGTGACGACGTTGTCCAATATTCAACGGCCTCGGGCGTTTGCCCAGAAATCTTCAATGCTTGGGCCATCGTCGGGGTGGGTGGAGTTTTCCAGCGTGGACGCGTGGAGACAAGCAGGCAAGCCGCAGCCGCTTGCGCTAGTTTGGTACAAGGACGACAGAGTGGCTAGAGTCGCGATCACACCGCCTGATGGCAGTAGAGATGGGAATTCGTACACCGACTACTGCTATCGCCTAGACGGCAGTCTCGCTCGACTTCGCTCGGTGCCTGAAAGGGAGGCCTATTGTGATCATCTTTTCTTCATTGCAGTTACACGTTTCGCGTAGAGCGGTTGTATCCACCGGGACTCGGTGGTCAGAGACCTTCATCTGTGACACCGCCGCCTGTGGATCTAGCCGGATACAGTGTCGATTTTAGGCCACTAAAATCCGAAAAGACGGCGTTCATGTTCGCACCCATGAAGTGGCCTGAATATCTGAGTGTCTGGGATCTGCCATTCAATCAGCTGCTCTACGTGTCCTCACAATGACCGGAGAGGTCAGCATCCAACACGTCGCAGCCTAACTGTTGCAAAATCTCTCTCTCTCTCCAGGAACTCCCTCTTAGTACCCTATCGACAAGGCGCCGGCGCCGAGCGTCCGCGTGGACCCAAGTGCTTCCCGCCGGGGCACTTGCGATAGGGGGATTTGGATGAAGCCGCTGGCGTTTGCGGCGGATGCGGGGGAGCTTATCTTTATCTATGGGTTTTCAATGGCCGTTTCGCTATTTGATCGCCTCAGGAGTGCCAGAAGCCAGATCGTCGAGAAATGTAGGTACAGCACAGCGAAGCTTATTATCGCTCAAAACACAAAACTTGTAGCTGAGAAAATAGCCGTCCCGCGAACACGCGGTAGCGTCCGCCGCGCCAGCGGCTTCGTCCAAATCGCCATTACGCTCATTGAGGGGGCCTGTGAGCTGCCATCGCCTTGTTCCGCGAGCTAATGACCCAGGCTCAGAAATCATCATCTACAGAGCGCGGGCCAGTGTCGGACTACTGCTTCGGACGTGACTCCGGAGGAACCAGACCCGACAGACGGTAGTAAACCGTCAGCTGGCCGTAAATCTCTCCTGAATGCTCGACGAAGCCATAAGCGAAATCGCTGATCGGAGTCTGCTGATTACTGAAGGGGTCCACGACGAGAGCGGACATGCCCTTATCTCCTTTTGCCTTGATTGCGCCGGCGCCGTCTGAGAATGACTTCTTGACGAACGCGACCACCTCAGCCTTGGTCTTGAACTGGTCACGTTTGGGATCATCCATTTCGGGCATTTTCTCGCCGCGCACTGCATTGATGAAAAACTGATTCGCGTAGGCAGCGTGGATCAGTCGCTCGGCAAAGCTGCGTACCGCAGGAGTGGGCTTGAAGTCGTACTTGTCCTCGGGAAAATCTTCCGCCATCGCGATCAGTTTGCGTCCGATGTCATTCCACTGTTGAAGCAGGTTTTCCGACGGGGTCATCGCCGGTTTTGGTGTCGCGTCTTTTTTGGGCATCTCCTGCGCCCGCGCTGGCGTAAGCAACATACCGGCGACAAAGATCACCACTGCAAACAAAACGGCCTTGTTCAACGGCTTATTCATGGGTTTATTCCTCCGCTTGTTCCACCGCATCTTACAGCAGATTGGTGATAAATCGCGATTGCGCTCATTGACCCGGCGATTCGGGCGTTTTGAGCGTACGCCTGTTAACGCCAGTTGACCGGATAGAGCTAAACGCTAGACTGTGGACATGCCAGAAACCGACTCGTGGCGTGAATATTGGCTGGACTTGGGCAATAACGCCGACAGCGGTCAATTTATTTTGGGCGAACCCTTGAATCGAAGAAACCGGCGGCACAAGCTCCGCTTACGTACGGTTTCAGAGCTTTTCCCAGAAGTTATTAAAGACGAACTGGACGGAGATGGCCTTCCGAGTTGCAGTGCGGCAGAAGCTCTCGACCAACAGGAGCCGTTCGTCAATCCAACATTAGCCAACCAACCTCTTGCTCTGCTCGCGCGGCTGTTTCGCTACGGAACGGTCTCCTATCACGGAGGATTCGTAAGCCTGTCATCGCTGGCCGGTGTACAGGCGTTCCGGAGTGATCCCAGGTACTGGCAACGGCTCCGCAGAAAGGCCGGCTGTCGAGAGACTTGAATGCGCAACCCTGCCGCACTGGCAAAACCTCCCGCTCAGGGGATCAGGGCTGATACTCCTCAGCAGGAACAGAAAATCGGGCCCTTCAGCCTGATATCCTGATAATGTTAAGGACCGATTCGAAGAGGGGAAATGAGCATTCCTCAAAATTCAGGATGGAAGACAAGACTGGTGGAGCGTGAGTTTCCGGATCGCTCGTTCGATATCGAGTTTTGGCAGGAGCAGGGAGATGAAGCCATCTTTGCTGCAGCATGGGAAATGGTGGAATTAGCTGAGGAAATCAGCCATGGCACAAAACCCACACTACAGAGAACGCTACAATTCTTAAACGAGTTTGAGGTTGAATATTTGATCGTCGGCGGCTTCGCAGTCATGAAGTACGGCGAGCCGCATTATACGAAAGATCTCGACGTGTGGGCACACAATTCGCCGCAAAATTCCCTCCGGGTGGTCGGAGCGCTTAAGAAGTTTGGTGCTCCCCTCGAGCATGATGGGATTACTGCGGAGACATTCACTGAGAAGCGGGTGGTCTATCAGATTGGAATTGCTCCGGTGCGCATTGACATTCTCACCGAAATCACGGGCGTCGAGTTCCCCGATGCGTGGAGAAAAAGGGTCGCAAGCACTTTCTTCGGTGTTCCGGTGAACTTCATTTCCCTGGACGACCTCGTGACAAACAAACAGGCTCTAGGGCGTGGCAGCGACCTGAAGGACCTGAAGCAGAATCCAAAGAGCACGCACTTAGACAAATGAGTTGTCGAAACGGCGAGTTTGGTTTCTGCACCCTTCCCTGAATTTGTCTATTCTGATGTTGGATATAGGCTTTCGAGCTGTAGCGCCGCAGAAGCCCTCGAACTGACTGTTCGTCAATCCGACGTTGGCCAATCACTTATCACTCCTGCGCCTTGCTTGCCCGCTTGTTTCGATACGGGACGATCTCTTATCACGGCGCATTCGTCAGTATTTCGTCGGTCGCTGCTGTGCGGGCTATGCCCATCGACAGATGCTGGCGACGATTGCGCAATCGTAGCAAGACAAAACCGGTCTTGTAGCCCAGGACAGGTCTCCTGGCTAGATCCCCGGAACTCCTAGCAGGTTCACCACCCATCTTCGATACGGACTAAATAGAACAGATTACTCCGCACAGTTCAGTGCCCCATCGCGCGGACTTCACCGCTGACTACCAGTGACCCAGAAAAGAGATCGTCATGAGAATTCGTGTGACCACGAGGGCCGACCTGTTCGAGGAACGCAAACAACAACACATCGAGCGCGGTTACCGAATTGAAGATGAGCGCCCGATACCGGTGAACGGTCTTTGCTCCTTCGTCGCCGTGAGGGAAATACCCGCCGCAGATTCGTTTGGCGAACTCGTCGCCCAGGCGATCGTTGGAAAAGACGGTTCATACGGTGATTGTTGAGGTGTCCGATGTCACTCAAAGTCCGATTTCGTTTTGATGGCAAGTGCTGCCTGCACCCTCGTTATGATCCAGTGCGGAATGGACGGCCGCAACATGGGAATTGCGAAGGGTGTGAATCGCTCTACGTCATTCATCTTTACATCAGGATCGCAAAAAGAAGGGCTGGGGAAGGGAAGGGCATCGTAGCTCGAACCCTCACCCATCCCGACGAACAACTAGGAGTCGACGAAAATGCACCACCTTCAAATATCGACCCTAGCTGATTGCACGTGGGGCCGGCAGGAATTGACGGTCCCGCGCCAGAAACAAGCGGTGAACGATTCTGAGGAAATTACCCAGCGGAGGAAGAATCATGGAAAACAATGCAGGTGGCAAGAAAGATGCCCTGAGCCCACAGGAGGAGATTGCGAAAGCCGCCATTCTTGTCGAATGCGACGAGCTTGCGAAAGCAGGCGTGACTTTTGTGGCGGTTCATTTTGATGGATATGGGGACGATGGCGCCACCGAGGAGGTGAAGTGTTTCGACAGCGAATATTACGCATACGCAGAGCAGGAATCTCTCGCCTATGACGCCTCGCATCTGCAGGAACACTTTGAAGCCCTGGTGCCGTTTGGCTACGAGAACGATTGTGGCGGGTTCGGAGACGTAGTCCTCGATGTGACCTCCCGCAAGCTGACTGTCGAGCGCAACGATCGGTTCGAGGATTACACGACCACCACGTATGAGGTGTAGCTATGGCTTATCCTCTTAAACACGCTGAGAGCAGCGCGAAGAAGTTTGGCGGCAGGCCCGAGGACTACTTGACCATTCATAACTGGTTCGACGAATCGAAATCGTTCCTAGGCGACTTCCGCCATCGTGCGCTCCGCCACCACACTGAGGGGATTTTCCTGGCAGAGAAAATCTTCGGAGTCGCCATCAAAAATAGCGAGGGGAAGCAGGTTCCAGTCCGGTTTCTGGGGGAACAGCACGTGAAGGAGGATCTGGGTCGGATCCCAACGGCAGCGGACTGGCTGTCACAAATCAGACCACAGCGCTGGATGTACGGCCAGCTTCTCACGAGAGCAGAGATGCCAGCAGACAGGGAGGTCTAGTATGAGCGCCACCAATGGTCATGACCGCGAAGATCGTGCCACTACGTTCGCTCCATCGTCTGCCATTTGGGACGGCCAGGCAGTCGTTCAGGTTCCGACGGAACGGATGAAAGAGATTGTGGCCGCCCTGGAAGTGCCATTCCATCCTTCCCAAATCGAATGGCGGGTGATGAACACCACGAAGAACCAGCAGCGGGCACGGGGCCAAGTAGTTCCATATGCCGACCAGCGGGCGTACACCGACCGTCTGAACGCGCTGTTTACCCCAGCAGGCTGGACGCGCAAGTACACGATTCATACCAGCGCAAATTTCGAACGCAGCAAAGACCAGAAGATCGCTGCAAAAGTGCTGGTGACGTGTGAGCTAACGATTTTCGGCCTGGGTTCGCATTCAGCCACGGGAGAAGAGTGGGCCGATGATGACAATTCTTGTACCGCGGCGGAAGCACAGGCTTTCAAACGGGCCTGCAGTTGTTTTGGGCTAGGCCGTTACCTTTATTACTTCACTGGAACCTGGGTTGACCTGGATGACCGCAAGCGCCCGAAAACAGTTCCGCAACTAGCTGGCTGGGCGACACCCGCGGGCTGGTTAGAGGGCCTTCGGCCCAGTTGCGCGTGTGAACAGAAGCCATCGGAACGAGCCGCTGTCGGAAACGGCTGCAATGGCCAACAAAATGGCCACGATGCGGGTGCCAATGGCGATGTCCTGCGCAAGATCGAACAGATGGAGAGAGTAGTGGGGAAACGCATGTATCGCGGGTTGTTGAAGACCGTGGCGAGAGTATGGAACCCCAAAGACATTCAAGACCCTGCGATCCAACAGAAGGTGCTGGCACACATGCAAGCGGCGGAACGAGGATTACGTCGGGCAGAAGCTGCACGGGACAAAGCTGGGCTAGCGGCTTTCGCTGGGATTCTGGGATCTTTGAAATTGAGTTCGCTTGACCAGGTAGATAATCTCAAAACCCTGCAAGAGATCGTAGTAGCTCTTGAGGACCGAGCGGCCCATTCCAAAGAATGAAGGATCAGCGCGTCTGGGCTGATTACATCAGCGATCAATTTTTCTCCGGTGAGTTCTTATACTTCGAGTGGCGGCCGGCGGATCAGACGTGGCAAGATCCTATTCCGAGAGCGCCGTGACTCGACGTGAATGCCGGATTGGCCCAGCGGAACCGCCACGAAACAAAGCTCTGCCAAAAACGCCCCACTCACTACTCTTTATCCTGATATTCGCCGGGAACATCATCCTGCGGCACCTCATGCGTGCGAACTTCCTTCTTATCAGCGTTCCCGGCGTCTTCCACGCCCATCACTACGTCGGCCTCGAACGCGTTTCCTTCCTCGAGCAACTCGCCGACACTCTCCGAATCCGCACCCTCGACACTGGACAATCCCTGCAAATCTCCCGATTGGGCGCCCGACCTCACTCCCAGTTTTTCCGGCGCGAATGCTTCCGTATCTACACTCTGGCGTTTCGCCCGAGCCCGTTTCTTAGGTGCGCCCGCCGCCTTCGCACCGGTTGTCTTCTTGCCGAGGATCTTCATTTTCACTTCAGCCTTTTTCGGGGCTGCCTTCTCATTCGTCAACCCCTTCTTGGGCGGGAGCCTCTTCCTAGCGAGCTTCTTCTTAACCGCCTTCCTCGTCGGCGTAGCCTTCTTGCCAGCAGTTCTCTTTGACTTCGTCCGCTTCCTCTTCGTCTTGTTCCTGGTGGCCATACGCGCAGTCTACCACCGGCGGGGTTATCCAAGGTCCGCGGATCTCGTCGTTCAACTGGTGTTACCCGTCGCTGCGTCCGCAACCTTCGATCGGAACTGATATTTGGCTTGGGGTGATCAAGGGTAATTCAGAGACACGCCAGCTGCATTCGCTCCGTACCGCGCAGCCCGTTCGAGTGAAACGGTCTCAGCGCCCTGGAGCAACTCCTCTTCCTCTGACCGGTCCAGCTTGGTAATGCTTCATACCACCGTGTCCGCAGTCGATTGGGAAGAAGGTGCTCAGATTCGGTAGGATGGAAGCCTCATGGATCTCTTTATCATCGCGGGACCGAATGGCGTGGGCAAGACCACGTTCGCACGGGAGTTTCTTCCCAAGTACGCGGATTGCAAGAATTTTGTCAACGCCGATTTGATCGCGCAGGGAATGGCACCTTTTTCTCCTGAGACGGCGGCAATCCGTGCGGGGAAGATGATGCTCAGCGAAATGCAGTCGTTTGCCAAGCGGCGTTTACCTTTTGCCTTCGAAACCACACTTTCTGGCCGAAGCTATATGGGTTGGCTTCGACGACTGAAGGGCCAAGGGTACGAAGTGCATCTTTTTTTTCTGTGGGTCGACAGTGTAGATCTAGCATTGTCGAGGGTCCGAGAACGAGTGATGCGAGGCGGGCACGATGTGCCGGAACCGATAGTCCGTCGGCGCTTCGATCGGTCCATTCGAAACTTCCTCGTTCACTACCGCCGGCTGGCGGACTCCTGGACATTATTTGACAATTCTGGCGCAACTCCCAGAGTGGTTGCGTTTGAGAAGAACGAAGAGGTCCGTATAATAGATGATAATCTCTATGGAGCGCTGGTTAAGCGCTTCGGTCGCGGATGAGCATGCCTTCAAAACACGTACTGAAGCTACCCCTCGAAGAACGCGCCGAAATCGCGTTCAAAGCAGCCGTCGCGAAAGCCATTGACGAACACGCCCGTCTAGGATTACCCATCTACGTTGGACGTGACGGCAAGGTGGTTGAGCTGACCCCCGACGAACTGCGTGATCTCTCAAGATCGACTCCAGGCAGGTAGAGACCCTGCCTCTCCCGTTGAATCGCTTCACTGATATTAACTGCTACCAAGATCAACACACCTTCAAAAGCTCCTCAAGATCTTCCCCAAACATCCCTAGATCGCATTGTCCGCATGTACACGCAGGCGCGGCCGGCGCACATGTCGAGGAGGTCGTCCATGCGCCCTCATGGCAAAACGAAGTTGGGATTTTTCCCCCTTCCTGCGGCCGAAGCCGCACGCCTAAGAAATTGTCTGGTCTTCCCGCCCGGGTTCTCGGCGCTTGATCCGTGCGCAGGAGATGGAGTCGCGTTCACGCATTTACTTGGAGAAACGTAAGCCCGTCGCTACGGGATTGAAATTGACGCGAACCGGTCCGAGCAGGCAAGAAACCTGGGAATCGGCACGTTGCAGGCAAACGCCTTCGATGTGCGCAGCCCGGCGGAAGCGTTCTCCCTGCTCTACCTCAACCCACCATATGACTTTGAGATCGGCGAGACAAATAAGCAGAGGCTGGAACTGGCCTTTCTGGAGCACACCTATCGCTGGCTCAAGCCGGGCGGCGTCTTGGTATTTGTCATTCCACAACCACAGCTGCGGGTCTGCGCGAGGATCTTAAGCGAGCACTTTGCCGATCTGGCCGTGTACAGGCTATCGGACCCTGCGAGTGTGCAGTACAAGCAGGTTGCCGTCTTCGGCGTCCGGCGTAGGCGACACCAGCATCTGCGAGACTCCGCGCTGCTCGACTCCGTGCGCTGGCTGGAGATGCTGGTCACTAAACCCGATCTTGAAGCATTGGGACATTCGTCCCCAACGCGGTATGAGGTTCCGGAGTCGGGGCCAGTCACACTGACCAATGCGGGAATTCCGCTCGACGAAGTCGAGGATCTGCTGCCGGACTCCGCAGCCTACCGTCAGGCCAGCCGCGTTCTGCTTCCCAAACAGCGAGACGTTCATGGTCGGCCGCTCACGCCACTGCATGGCGGACATGTCGGCCTCCTGTGTACCGCGGGAATGCTCAATGGGATGTTTGGGGAAGGCGAAGACCGACATATCGCGCACTGGCGTTCGGTGAAGTTCACCGACCACTGGGAAGAGGAGGAAGAAGATGGCACCAGGATCCTGCATGACCGGGAGCGGTTCTCTCACGAACTAACCTGGTGTTTGCCAACGGAAAGACCCAGGTTCTCACTCACGAAAAGAAGGAGCCTGAATGAAAAACGCTCACCTTCGATTCGGTTGGCTCACTTACGTCAAGAGCACGGAGAAGACGACAACCAGTATCAAGCTACGACTCGACCGCTTCATTGGAGAAGTTTTGCCTGATCCTCCCCGGCAGGCCAAAGCCCATTTCATTTCCGTGATCGGCGGAGATACGCAGATCTCCGCCATCAGCGCGGCAATTTCTATGGGAGACCGGTTCATGGTGGAAGGGCCGGACGTGCAGCCAACCCGGATATGCCTGGAGCGGAATGCGCAGTGTTTCAAAGGCTCCCTACAGCTTGCCGGGAGAAAGAAGCCGCTGCGTCACCTCATCGGCATCTCGGAAGACTTCGCTTCGAGCACTATGTCTGCCAGTTCCGGAAGGACGCTGTTGGCAGGCTCGGACAAGCGATTTGTTTGGGCTTCCATCGCCCACATCTACGGAATTCCCGGAATCCCGGACTGGGCGGACTGGTTTGCAGATGAACTGGATACTCATCGTGCGTTGATTCATGCGATTGGCATTGGATGTGATCCGGTGATTGTCAAAGGCGAGAAAGAACAGTTTCTCGACTGGCTCAGCTGGGGAGTGGAGAGTGGTGCGATCCCATTTCCGGCCGATACAGGTTCGATCCGCTGGCCCAGCATGAGTCTCGAAGATATCTTCCCGCAATCTGAATAGTTTTCCCCTACTATCCCACTTCTTCTTCCTTCTTCCCCGTTTTGTCCATTCGTACATCGCTTCCGCCCACTAGAGGGTTTCCATGCCTGAGCTATCGACCATCTACGACTACATGCGCGCCAATGCCAGCCTTTTAGGAGCGCGCATTCTTCAGGAATATCCCGCGCTGCACCAGTTCGATCATTCAGTTTCACCGAGGATTGAGAACCTGCTGCGAAAGCCTTTTCCTGCACAAACCATCGCGATCATGGGACTTGCCAAGCGGTGGCAGGAGGCGCGGACCGGCATGGTGGTCGCCGAATGCGGTACCGGCAAAACGCTGATTTCGCTTGGCGCAATCCATGTCCACAGCGCAGGAAAGCCATTCACTTCTTTGGCTATGGTTCCTCCGCACCTGGTCGACAAGTGGGCGCGGGAAGCCTTCCTCACTCTGCCCAGAGTGCGCGTATTTCTGATCGATGATTTGCGGAACGGAGGAGACGGGAACAAGTCGCACGGAGTAAACGAAGTGCGGCTCAGGGAGGGCCGCATCGTGCGCGAGGGGTTCCGCACAACGCTGAGCGAACTGCGACTACGGAAAGCATCGTTGAGTTCACGGAAACGCTGGTTGTCGCTGTGTGCGGGGCCTTCGCTGTTCATCGTGGGCCGTGAGCGAGCAAAGCTCGGTTACTTCTGGCGCCATGCTTACCGAGTACCGCGTTCAGGACCATACCTCGGTTGCGTGGTGAATTCCGACACGGGCAAACCACTCATGGTGGACGACGGCCGCCTGACGGTCGCCGAATTTGAGAAGGTCAAAATCGCCGAAACCATCGAAACCAGGGAAGGGAAGTCCTGTCGGTCGTTGCACAGTCCCCTGTGGCAGGCCGATCCCGACAGGATCCGTCGCATGGCCCCGATTGAGTTCATCGGGCGCTACATGCCGGGATGGTTCGATTACACAATCTGCGACGAGATCCACCAACTCGCCGGCGATACCGCTCAAGGGAATGCTCTCGGCACGTTGTCGTCCTGTACAGATCGAATTGTGGGCCTCACGGGAACTCTTCTTGGTGGATATGCGGACGACCTGTTCAACACCTTGTTCCGGCTCGAAGCCGGAAGGATGAAAGAACACGGATACGAATGGGGCACAACTGGACGAACCTCATTCACTCAGGACTACGGAGTTCTGGAGACGATCACGAAAGTCGAGCCCGCCGATAACCGGTGTTCCAAAGCCAAAAGTACGAGCACGGTTCGTCGCAAGCCTGGAGCCTCTCCGCTGCTCTTTGGCGAATTCCTGATGCAGTTGTGCGCCTTCGTCTTTCTGGAGGACATCTCGGGAGAACTGCCGCCCTACGAAGAAAGCTATCTGAGCGTCGGGATGGACCCGCTGATGATGGCGGCATATCGCGAACTCGAAGATGCGATTCGCAAGTCGTTGAAGGAGCACAAGGGCAACCGGTCCGTTCTGAGCACGATGCTGAACACGTTGCTGCTCTATCCAGACCACCCTTATGGCTTGGGAACCCTATATGGCAAGGAGTTCGACCAGGAATTAAAGCGCAATGTTTCATTCATCATCGCCGAGACGCGGGACCTTCCAGAAGACCAGCTCTATTCCAAGGAACGACGACTGATCGAGGAGATCAAGAAGGAACTTGCCGAAGGCCGGCGCTGCCAGGTGTTCGCGGTGTACACGCAGAAACATGACGTCACCGCCCGCCTCGAACGGATTCTGAGCAACAAGGGCATCCGAACGGCAGTTTTACGGGCAAGCGCGGATACATCGAAACGCGAAGCCTGGTACGCAAGGCAAATCAAGGAAGGAGTGCAGGTCGTAATTTCGCACCCCAAATTGGTGGAAACCGGTCTCGATCTCCTCGACTTCCCCACCATCATTTTCTACGAGTCGGGATACTCACTGCATACGTTGCGGCAAGCCAGCCGCCGATCCTGGCGCATCGGGCAAAGGCGTCCGGTGCGGGTGAAGTTTCTCTGCTATGAGGGGACGATGCAGACCGCATGTTTGCGCCTGATGGGAAAGAAGCTTTTAGTGGCCCTCACCATGGAGGGCAAGTTTGCCGGCGAGGGTCTGCAGAACATCGATGAAGACGATGACATGCTCTCCGCGATGGCACGGGAATTGGTCGAGAGGAATGGGATCGGAGAGACCGCCGATGCCGTCTGGAAGGCCCTCAATCGAGAACATCAGAAGCTGTTTCCCGCGATTTCCCATCCGAACGATGATCTCGCTTTGATCGAAGTACCTGTGGTTGTGCCGGGCGCTCAGTCCGACCCGGCCGGCCTTGTCGAAGAAGCCCTCGACCGAGGCTCGGTCTTGATCTTCGGACAGAGACCAGGATCGGTGTTAGGCAGAAGACCGCGCGGGAAGCCGTTGGTGCCCGAGCAGGCAACTTTATTCGAATGAACTGAGCTGCGGTAGGTCTCGACCGTCAGCCCCACCCTTCTCTCATCCGCAGAAATCACATTTCAAATCACTAAGGAGGAAAGCAGTATGTCAGAAACTAGCACGCTCATTGGCTACAGCGGCCGCACGATTGGCCGCGAGGAACTAACTCTGGTACCGACACCACCGGCAACGGAAACGCACCGCCCGGTTCCGCATCACGAAATTGTGCAGGCTCTAATCGAGACGCTCGGGTTTCGCCACATCGGAGTCGTTCATGACGAATATGCTGTCTCACCGGACGGCATGAAAGCGTTTGGTGTTCTCGACCTCGAAACCGAGATGGAGGGGTGCCGCTTCTCAATCGGGTTGCGGAACTCCCACGACAAGAGGCGTTTGGCAATGACCTGCGGCTATCGCGTGTTCGTGTGCTCGAATATGGCGTTCGCTGGGGACTTCACTCCCGTACTTGCCAAACACTCGAAGTCGTTCTCGCTCGTCGACTGCATCTCGGTGGGTGTTGATCGAATGCAGCGAAACTTCGAGCCCATGCGAAAGCAGGTGGAAACCTGGCAAAGAAGCGAGCTGACCGACGTCACCGCGAAGGTCGTCATCTACGAGGCATTCGTCGAGGCCAAACTGGAAGCTCCAAAGCACCTCGCCCGCAGCGTGCATGACCTCTACTTCGAGCCAAAGTACGAGGAATTTCGGCCGCGAACGATCTGGCGTCTCTCCAATGCGTTTACATCAGCATTCAAGGAACTGGATCCCATTCCGCAATTCAGGGCTACAGCCAAGCTGGGAGAGTTCTTGGAAACCCGGTTCTCAAAATCGTTCTAGCAGACGGGCGGTGTCGGCCGGCCCGCGTTCGCCGACTGAATTCCCAGAAGTCCGTTTCGGGCCAACTTCCGGTTGTCCGACAATCCTGGAGTTCATATGAACTTTTCGGTCTACACTGAACCTGAGCGCCCGCCAACGCAACGCAGGCACACTGCATTCCGGACGAAAGGGCCACGGCTTCGACCTCGGAGGTTCCGATGCCAGCAACGCAGACTACAGCGCCTGAGCTGTTTACCCTTGCTCGATTCGTGATCGCCCGAAGCACAGGATGAGAATCACGGCGCAGATCAGGATCAGCATCATGCGGTGATACAGATCGTTGCTCGCGGTGCGAGGACCAGCACCGAGAGCCAATGCGGCGATACCCAACAACACGCCGCCCAAGGCAACCAAGTTGGTGACCAAGGCTACGCGCCAGCGCGCTCTCGAATTACGAAGAAGCGCGATCGCACCCCACAATAAGCAAAGCCCACAGACGGCTTCCACAATCGCGGCCGGAATGATGAGCGGTTCATGGAACCGTCCGATCGTGATGCCTGCGTGTTGCACGCCGCCAAAGAAAAAGATCGCCGCGTTCGCGATCATCAGCAATCCAGCTAGGGTTTTCATGCTGGCACCTCACCGGGGCTCGATGGTTGAGCAACAGAGCTCGGCAGCATGAATCCCGTGGCGATCAGCCAGATAAAGCCCGGAAATCTCACGAGCGGAATGAGGAAAAGTGCCTTCGGGAAGACCAGGTTGAACCAACTCAGCTCACCGGCAATCGCCAGCAGAAGGCCGAATGCCACAACCCACGTGGGCAACAGCTTCCGCAAAGCGGCGGGGATGCATACTCCCGCCATCAGCAAACCCATGGGGACGGAAAAACCGGGACCGCCAAAAGCATAGGAAAGGTAGTACAGAGCTGTAGTAAGCGCCACATCCTGGGTAACACCTGGGTGAATCATCGCCCACACAGTGAATCCGGCAGCGACACCGTTAAATACCGTCATGAATCCGCCGAAAAGCGCGATGCTCGGCCCTGCAGCGTTGATACCTAAGAATCGGAGGCGACTCACAATAGTTGCGGCGAAGATGCCGAGTGGAATCAATGCGCCGGTTTGCAAGAACACGCAGATTAGCGCGGCCGTGGAGTGTGCCTGAAAGTATGAAACGATAACGTTCGGAGGTTCCCAGGGACCAGGCCAGTATGGCTGTTTGACGCCGAACGGGATGCCGAAGGCACTGACGGCGCAAAGACCGGCATTGAAGAGCAGGGTGTAGACGATGGCCAGCATCCCGAGATGCGGTCCGGCGTGGCGGAGAGTGGTTCTTGTGTTCGGTTGAGCGCTCATGTTTTCCTCGCATTTATCACGCGGCGAGGCCACTTTGGTCCTCGCAACGTTTCATTAATATAATCATTCTATAAGAGAATGATTATATTGTGTAATAATACCTCTGCGTGAAAACGTTGCGGAACTCCGACGAATCTTGCTCCCGTCCAGTTGGCAGTACCTCGCCTGCCTTTCTAATTGCCCAAGTGGGTGCCCATGCCGCCTCGCAGTTCGCTGAGCGACTGGCGAAGGAGAAGCTCGCTCCAAGGCATGCCGGCATCCTGCGGATCCTCAACTCGACCCCTGCTATCACCCAGCAGAGGCTCGCCACGATCCTCGGAATGGTTCCAAGCAGGTTGGTGGTCTTTGTCGATGAAATGGAAGAACGAGGACTAATCGAGCGGCGCGAGAATCCCGACGATCGCCGCCGTTATGCGTTGCACATCACGGAAAAAGGACGCTCGACGCTCAAGACAATAGCTCGCATCTCCCGCGAACATTCCCAGGCACTGTTCGCGGCGATCTCCGAGGACGAACAGCGGCAACTCGCCACGCTTCTGCAACGGATTGCGGACCAACAGGGACTCACTCGCGGCGTGCATCCAGGCTATCGGCATAGTGGTCAGAATGACTGCGGGGAATCCGAATAGCTTGTTCCGGCGGGGAACACTACGTGATTAGTGCTGAGTCACCGAGTAGCCGGACGGGATTGCTCCCGTCCAGCCCTCTAAGAACTGTGCATGAAAGTTTCCCCTCACACAGCTCAAGCCCTTCAAACGCCTCTTTCGGGGAGACGCGGTTTCGAGACAGGAATGCGCTGACGGTGAAC
>WNFC01004595.1_pt1 | contig 15042 bp, 9 predicted proteins | sample 5400541 | NCBI WGS metagenome assembly WNFC01 (sample SAMN13153342, study PRJNA577476) | soil metagenome | isolation source: 120 cm saprolite under Douglas fir tree site 2 hole 2 replicate 1 | place: USA:California | collected 2015-04-18
ACGTTGGCCAGTTTGGTGATGTCGGCGGCTTGCCAGCCGCCCTGTCCGAAAAGATTCAGCGAAGGATAATAAGCGGCTTTTGCCACACCAATCTGCGCGTTGGCCACCGCCATTTCGCGCTCCGCCTCCGCGATGTCCGGGCGGCGCTCGAGCAAATCGGAAGGCAGTCCGGCGTCGAGCCCCGGAGGTTCCGCGTCCAACACGCGCGGCGGCATGTGAAAATCCGGCGCGGGTTGGCCGACCAGCACGGCGATGGCGTCTTCGAATTGTTTGCGTTGCTGCTGCAGTAGAACGGCTTGCGTGCGCGTGGTGTTGAGCAGGGTCTCTTCCTGCGCGACGTCCAGGCCGGAGGCCACGCCGCCGCTGTGCCGCGAATTCACCAGCTCCAGGCCCTTCTGCAGAGCCTCTACCGTGCGCGTCAGAATTTTCAGCTCAGAATCCAGCTCGCGCAGATTGAAATAGTCGCCGGCGAGCTGCGCGGTGACCAGCAACCGCACATTTTCAAGGTCCGCGGCGTTGGCCTGGTAGGACGCTTCCGCCGCCTCGATGCTGCGCCTACGGCGGCCAAACAGATCCACCTCGTAACTGACCGTGAATGGCACAGCGTAAGTGTTTTGCGTGACAGGCCGGAGCTTGAACACCACGCCGCTGGTGGGGCGATTTCCAGATAGCCGCTGTCTCTCGGCGCCGGGTGCCGTGTTCAGCGTTGGAAAGAGAGTCGACACCTGAATCGCCGCGGTGGCGCGAGCCTGCTCCAGACGCGCGATCGAAACTTTGATGGTCTGATTGGCAGTGAGCGCCTGCGTCTCCAGGGCGTTCAGGTCTTCATCGTGAAATACCGTCCACCATTGCCCTTTGGGGATGGCGTCTTTGGGAGCGCCTTCGCGCCAAGGCTCGGCGAGATCCCATTTTGTCGCCGAAGGAGCCGGCGGACGCTTGTAATTGGGGCCTACGGAGCAGCCCGCGAGGAAAATCCCGGCGGCCAGCAGGAGTCCGGCGTGCGCAACAGGCGCGGTGCGCACACCCGTGACACCGGCGCGCCTCGCTTGTCGCATTATTTCTTTTCCCCCTGCGCTGACCTGCCGTTTGTGGTGGGCGGAACGTTCCCCGGCGGCGGAGCAGCGCCATTGCCGGGAGCGCCGGGTCCTACCTTTGGCGGTTCCTTCACATTGACCTGTATACCCTCATCGAGCGAGTCCGGGGGATTCAGCACAATCCAATCGTCCGGGCGCAAGCCCTGCAGCACTTCCAGCGAAGTGCCATAATCGCGGCCGATGGCCAACTGTTGCAAATGGGTCCTGTGATTCGCGTCGACGACCACCGCTCGCAGACCTTCCGCGCGGAAAAGCAGCGCGTTGACCGGCACCTGCAAGCGCGTTCCCGTCACGCCCACCAGCAAATGCACCTGGGCGTAGCCTCCGGGCAGCAATTGACCCGCTTTGTTTGGCACATCCACTTCGGTGTTGAGCGTGCGGCTGGCCAAATCGATGGCGTCCGCGGTGCGTGCAACCTTGGCCTGGAATTTTTCGCCGGGAAACTGTGTCAGTTCCAGGTACGCGCCAAGGCCGGCGCGAACGGTGGCCGCGTACACTTCCGGCACGCTGACGTAGGCGCGAATAGGGTCGGTGGCGGCCAGAACGAAGAGCTCTTGCGCGCTGCCGCCGTTGCCCGCATTGATCAGGTTGCCGGTGTCCACGTGGCGGCGCGTAATCACGCCGCCAAACGGCGCGTAAATGTGCTTGAACGATTCCAATTCCTCCAGGCGCCGCACGTTGGCCTGCGCCGAAGCGGCGGCGGCGCGCCTGGCCGCATAATCGCCGACCGCGTTGTCGACCTCCTGCTTGGAAACGCCGTCGGTCTTGATCAGCTCTTCATAGCGTTTGGCGGTGATGCGAGAAAGGTTCTCGTTGGCCTGTGCGGTGCCGAGATCGGCGCGCGCCTGGTAAAGCTGCTGGTCCACTTCCGGCGTGTCGATATCGGCAAGCAGTTCGCCTTGTTGCACGTGGCTCCCGATATCGTGGTACCACTTCTTGAGGTAGCCGCTGGTGCGCGCATAGATCGGTGATTCCGTATAGGCCTGCAACGTGGAGGGCAGCACCAAATCCTCTTGTGCCGGTTCCACCGTCGGATGGATCACCGCGACAGTGGGCACTGCCAGCTTTTCGGTTTCCTTGGCCAGCGCATTGTATTGCTCGCGGCGCTGCAACAGCGTGAAAATTCCAACGATCACCAGCACCACCGCAATGCCGACCAGGAACAGGAACAGCCTGCTCTTTTTCTCACCGCCGTGGTGCGCGCCTTCCGGCGTGATCTGTGTGTTGCCTTCCGTCGTCATTCTCTGCTCCGACCTCAATTGTAAAACTTCGTTGTCACGATGCCGCCGGCTCCGGCGTTACGCCATGCAGCCTGCGCCGCTCCCGGCGCCCGTGGATAATAGAAAAGACGCACGGCACGAAGAAAAGCGTAGCAAACGTGGCGAACAGCAATCCGCCGATGACCGCTCGGCCGAGCGGAGCATTCTGTTCGCCGCCCTCGCCGAGTCCGATGGCCATGGGCACCATGCCGATGATCATGGCCAATGCGGTCATAATCACCGGACGCATGCGCACAAAACCGGCTTCCAGCGCGGCGTCCAGCGCGTTCTTTCCTTCATTCATCTGTTCGCGCGCAAAAGACACCATCAGGATGCTGTTCGATGTGGCCACGCCCACGCTCATGATCGCGCCGGTCAGCGACGGCACGTTCAGCGTGGTGTGGGTCACTAGCAACATCCAGCATATGCCCGCGAGGGCGCCGGGCAGCGCGGTAATAATAATGAACGGGTCGAGCCAGGACTGAAAATTCACAACGATCAGCAGATAGACAAGGACGATAGCGCCAATCAGCCCGAAGCCCAGCCCAGTAAACGAGCTCTTCATCGTCTGCACCTGGCCGCGGATGACCATGTGGCTGCCGCGCGGCAGATCTTTCTCGATTTCCTTCACCTGCTTGGCGACCTCATCGGAAACTCCGCCGAGGTCGCGTCCGTCCACCGCCGCGTACACATTGATCATGGGCTGCGCGTTGTAGTGCGAGATAGTTGCGGGACGCGCGGTGGTTGTGGAACGCACAAGATTGCCGAGAATTTGCGAGGGTGTACCCGGCACGGTGCCGCTAATCGGCGTGTTCTGCAGCGCCTGAAACGAATCCATCCGGTATTGCGGCGTCTGCACGGCTACGTTGTAGCTCACGCCATTTTTCGGATCGAGCCAAAAAGCCGGGGTGGTCTGAAAGCTGGAGCTGAGCGATACGAGCACGTTCTGCGCGACGTCTCGGGCTTGCAATCCCACAGTTTGCGCGCGCGTGCGGTCGATGTCCATGTGCAGCGTGGGACCGTCAAAAGCCTGCTGCACGTGCACGTCGACCGCGCCGGGGATGTGGCGCATTTCATTGGCCAATTTTTCCGCGACCAGGAAATTACCTTGTTGGTTGTTGCCGATGATGGCCACGTCGATCGGCGCCGGAGTCCCAAAGTTCAAAATCTGCGTGACAATGTCCGCTGGCTGAAAGAAAAACTGTACGCCCGGGAACCGTTGCGGAAATTTCTCGCGCAGTGCGGCGATGTAAGCGCTTGTCGGCTTGCCGCGCACTTCCTTCAATTGCACCAGGATTTCGCCGTCGGCGGTTCCAAACGTCCCGGAGTTGCTATAGCTGAGGTTGAGTCCGCTGTACGGCACGCCCAGATTGTCCAGGACCGTCTGCAATTCATCGCTGGGAATCGTTTCGCGGATCACCGCATCGATCTGGTCGACCAGGCGGGCGGTTTCTTCGATGCGCAGTCCGGTGCGCGCGCGGAAATGCAGTCGAATTTGTCCGGCGTCAACTTTCGGGAAGAAATCTCGGCCAAGCACGAAAATCAATCCCCCCGAAAGCAGGCAGAATCCGAGGAAACACGCCGCAAATAAAGTGGAACTGGCGAGGGCGGCGCTCAGTGCGCGGCGGTAACCCTCGCGAAAACGCTCAAATTGGTGCTCGAAGCCCTGTTGGTAGCGGCGGAAGAAACCCTGCTTTTCTCCCTGGTGTTCTTCCACGTGGTATTCGTCCTCCGCGGAGAGCAGGTACATCGCCATGGTCGGCACGATCGTTCGCGACCACATGTACGACGCGAGCATCGCGAAGGAAACCGCTTCGGCCAGCGGCACGAACAAGAACCGCGCCACGCCGGACAGGAAAAACATGGGAATGAATACGATGCAGATGCACAGCGTGGAAACAAATGCGGGCACGGCGATCTGCTGCGCGCCATCCAGAATGGCCTGCACCGTCTCCTTGCCCATGGCCAGGTTGCGGTTGATGTTTTCAATTTCCACGGTGGCGTCGTCCACCAAAATGCCGACCGCCAGCGCCAGCCCGCCCAGGGTCATAATGTTGATGGTTTCACCCAGCGCGCTGAGCAACAGAATGCTCACCAGAATCGACAGCGGAATGGAAGTGGCGATGATCAGTGTGCTCTTCCAATTGCCGAGGAAGAGCAGGATCATGATGGCCGTCAGGCACGCCGCGATCAGCCCCTCGCGCAGCACGCCCTGGATGGAAGCGCGCACAAAGAGCGACTGGTCGAAAAGCATCGTGATGTGCAGGCTCTCCGGCAAGGAACCCAGGTAGTTCTGAATGGTCTGCTTTACGCGCTGCACGATGTCCAAAGTGGACGCGCCGCCGGTTTTGTACACCGCCATCAGCGCGCCGCGTTGCCCATTGGCGCGCACGATGTTCGTCTGCGGGGAAAAGCCGTCGCGCACATGCGCGACGTCGCGCATATAAATCGTCGCGCCATTTACCGTCTTTACCGGCAGATCATTAAGTTCCTGGATGGTCTGCGGGGCGCCGTTCATTTCCACGTTGTATTCAAGCGTGCCGAATTTTGCCGTGCCGGTCGGCAAAATCAGGTTCTGCGCGTTCACCGCGTTCACAATGTCCACCGGCGAAAGGCCCTTGGACTGCAACGCCTCGGAACTCAGATCCACCGTGATTTGCCGCTGTTTACCGCCATACGGGAAAGGCAGCGCGGCGCCCTGCACCGTCGCCAACTGCGTGCGAATGAAATTGTTTCCGAAATCGAAGATGGCCTGCTCACTCAGGCTGTCGCTGGTTAAGCCGATTTGAATTACCGGCACGGTGGAAGCGGAATAGATCGCCACCAGCGGGGCAGTGGTTCCTGGCGGCAAAAATCTCAAAATCGTCTGCACGATGGCGGTGGTCTGCGCCAGCGCGGTCTGCACGTTCGCGTTGGGCTGAAAATAAATTTTCACCACCGCGATGCCGTTTAGCGATTGCGATTCGATATGCTCGACGTCATTTACCAGCGTGGTGACCGCCCGCTCGGAGTTCGAGGTGATGCGTTGCTCCATGTCCTGCGGCGAGAGTCCGTTGTAGCTCCACACCAGGCTGATGACCGGAATGTTGATTTCCGGGAAAATGTCCGTAGGCGTGCGCAGCAGCACTACTGGCGTCAGCAAAATCACCACCAGCGCCATCACGATGAACGTGTACGGCCTCGCTAGCGCTAAACGAACAATCCACATACTTTCGGCTTCCCTGTAAGGCGAGTTCCGCAGCAACGCCGCCGCTTTACGGTGTCAGGCGCGCTTCGGGAAATCTATCCGCTTTCTTTTAGATTCACCGTGGCGGCAATTCGGGTACGCGGCGACGCGGGTTCACGCGGCTACCCGCGAATCTCTGAAGTCTAATCGGCTAAATGCTTTAGAGACAAGCTCCATTCCTTCGCATGGATGGTAGGATGCTGGCGCTGGCCCTCCTGTTACATGGATGGAGAGCAGGCCTGCGGCAGAGCGCCGCATATTCAAATGTAGGGTTGCAGTCGGAGAAAGCGGCTACTCGCGGAAGGCGAAACTCAGTCGCAGCCCGCAAATTTCGATCACGTCGCCGTCGTTCAGCCGCACCGGGCCCTGGATCGGCTTGGAATTGACAAGCGGGGTCTTGTCGCCCGGCCCGATGTAATAACCGTCGTCGCGCCGATTGATTTGCGCGGCGACTTCGGGCTTGAACCAGCCCTTCAACTTCACCGTCGCCATTTTCGACTTGCCGATGACCGCCAGCTTGCTGGTGATCACATATTCTTTCTGGTCGGAGTTGCCGCTGAGCACCAACAGCGTGGGCATCTTCAGCCGGCCCGCGAATGGCGAGCGCTCTCCCATGGCCGCCGCTTGCTGCAACATTTCGCGGCGCTGCTTGGTGTCCAGCACCATTGTTTCGTTAATCTGCGGCGCGGGCTTGCGGCGTGCCGAGTCCACCGCGATTGGCACATCCCCGCTGGCATCCACCTTGATGTGGTGCTTGCCTATCCAAATCGAATCGCCGTCGTGCAGCGTGGCGCGCTCCACGCGCAAATCGTTGACGAACGTGCCGTTGAGACTGTTCAGGTCCTCGACCACCAGCCTCCCGGCTTCGAAAAACACTCGCGCGTGATGATTCGACACGGCCAGGTTGTCGACCGGCAAATCGTTGTCCGGGGAGCGCCCAATGCCCACCGGCCGGTTCCCGATCGGCACCTCTTTGACCAACTTGTTCTCAAACATCAAGCTCAGCTTCGCCATGCTACTTTCCTCCCGCGGTCCCGTTTCCGGCCGCATGTTTCCGCGCCCCCGGGCGCAGCCACGAAAACCAACCCTTCGATTCCGCTCCGATGCGCACCACGATCACGGTGATATTGTCGGAGCCGCCGCGATCGTTGGCCAGGTCCACCAGCTTCTGCGCCGCCCTGCTCGCGTCCGGCTCGGACTGCAGCGTTCCAGCTATTTCCGGCTCGATGACCATGCGCGTCAGCCCATCCGAACACAGCAGCACGATGTCGCGCGCGACCACCATGTGCTCTTCGGCGTCCACCTCCACTTCCGCCTGCGAGCCGAGCGCGCGCAGCAGCACGCTTTGCATCTGGCTCTCTTCCGCTTCCGTCGCGGTCAAAATCCCCTGCCGCACCTGCTCGGCCACCAGCGAATGATCGCTGGTCAACTGCTGCAGCGTGCCGCTGCGTAGCAGGTAGGCGCGGCTGTCGCCCACGTGCGCGATGCTCAGCTTCGAGCCTTCAATCCACGCGGCGGTAAGCGTCGCGCCCATGCCGTGCTGTTCCGCGTGCTCTTGCGCCGAATCAAAAATCCTTTTGTTGGCCAGGTGCGCCGCGCTGCTCAAGCGCTTCGTTTTCTCGCTCCACGTCGCTTCCTGCTCGCCATAAAGCGTCACCGCCGGATTGTCCAGCGCCTCCAGACAGTGCTTCACGACCGTTTCCACGGCTAGCGCGCTGGCCACTTCGCCGTGCGCCTCACCGCCCATCCCGTCCGACAACACAAACAGGTGCAGTGGGGCAACAATGCGAAAGCAGTCCTCGTTGTTGGTGCGCACGCGACCCACATCGGTCACGCCGCCGCTCACGATCTGCACAAAAACTCCCCTGCCCTGGCCGAACACACCCAGCCTGCACGTAGCGGTGGCAACCCCGTTCCCACGCTAACAGACGCGCCAGCTTCCCGTACGCCAATGAACCCTACTAATTACTCGCTTTTTCGCCACATTCGGCCGGTGTGAGGCAGCGGTTTCGGCAACGGTGCATCGCAGCGTACGGCGTGTCAGGGGTTATTTTCGTCTACAATCTCACCATGCTCTCGCGGCATTCCGCGTGTTTCATCATGATGTTGTATGCGGTGTCGCTGACCTTTCCTGTCCCGCTTTTGCCGCAACAGCCCCCGCAAGCCTCCGCGGCTCGCACTTTGCTCCTGCCGAAGCGCATCATTTCAGGAGAAACCGCTACTCTTGCGGTGCTGGACGCAAACGGCCGTCTAACGCCGGGCGTCACTGTGAATTTCTCGAACGGCGACCACCTGGTCACCAACGTCACCGGGCGCGCCTTGTTCGTCGCTCCTATGAATCCCGGCGTGATCTACGCGACCATCGCCCCACGGCCGACCCGCGTTTATACCACCATCCTCGCGCCCTCCGAAGCCGGGTCCTCTTCCATGCAGGTTTCCTCCGTGCCCCGCTTCGCTTCGCTCACCGATCGATTTGAACTTTCCGGCAGCGGCTTCTGTGGCGAAGCGGACGCAAACACATTGCGCGTCGCCGGGAAGCCCGCCCTGGTGCTGGCGTCTTCCCCAGCGGCGCTGATCGCGCTGCCGCCAACCGATCTGGAGCCAGGTCCCGCCGCCATCGAAATCTCTTGTGCCAAGCGCTCCGTTGCACGGTTTTCGATCAGCTTCCTGGCCTTAACCCTGGATGCTGACTCCTCCCCTCTCGCCCCGGGCGAGCATCGCACGCTGACCGTGCATGTCAGCGGCACCGTCGCCAAAGTCCCCCTCGAAGCACGCAATCTCTCGCCCAAGGTCGCCCAACTAGCCGGGGGCAATCCTGCCCAGGTTTCCAGCAGCGGTGGCACGCAAAATGTCGCGCAATTCGAACTCATTGGCCTTGAGCGCGGCAACTTCCGCATTTCCGTGCGCCTTTTGCCCACACCTACTCCCTTGCGCCGCTAATCCCTGTCTGGATAGAGTGTTCCCAGAAACAATAGAGCCGCCCGCCCGTCTACACGATAGGGCGAAATGGCATTCGCAAAACTTGGGTGGAGCTGCGCGCCGGCTCCGGTCCGCCTCGCCCGGTGGGAGAAGGAAACCATGCAAACCCTTTGGCAAGACATCCGTTACGCGCTCCGCATGCTCACCAAGAACGCGGCGTTCAGCTTTGTCGCCATTCTTTCGCTGGCACTGGGCATCGGCGCGAACACCACCATCTTCACCGTGGTCAACGCCATCCTGCTCAATCCCTTGCCGGTGAAGGATGTCTCGCGCGTGGTTGAGGTGGACACCGTCGACACCAAAACTCGCGTGACCGCCGCCAACGCCGTCAAGCTCGGCATGTCCTACATGAATTTTCAGGACTATGCGCGCCAGACCCAGCTTTTCTCCGCGATGACCTGCCTGGTCGGCCCTCTCCCAGTGACCTGGAGCGGCGGCGCCGAACCCCGCCAGCTTCAGGCGCAAATGGTCAGCGCCAGCTATTTTGATCTCCTCGGCCTTCGTCCCGCCGCCGGACGCTTTTTCCTGCCCGATGAAGACACCAAGCCCGGTGGAAACAATGTCGCCGTGCTCAGCTACAGCCTGTGGACCAACAAATTCGGCGCCAATCCCAATTTTGTCGGCCAGAACGTCACCCTCAACGCCACACCATATACCGTCATCGGCGTGGCCCCGCACGGCTTCAAAGGCACCTTTACCTTTCTCAACGCCGAGGAAGTGTGGATTCCCGTCAGCATGTACCCGCAAGTGCTCGCCGGCTTCTTCAAAAACAATTTCAACACGCGCCGTTTCTTGGCGACAACGGTCTATGGTCGCTTGAAAGACGGAGTCTCCATGTCCAGTGCGGAAGCTTCGCTTAAAACGGTTGCCGCCGGCCTCGAGAGCGCTTTCCCCAAGGATAATGCCGGACGCAGCGTGGCTCTGACGCCTCTCGCCGAAGCCGCTGTCGGCGTCAATCAACGCGGTCAGTTAACTCTCGCTGGCGGATTGATGATGGGTATCGTTGGACTGGTCCTCCTGATTGCCTGCGTCAATCTCGCTAACCTGATGCTCGCACAAGCCGCCAGCCGCGAGAAAGAAATCGGAGTCCGAGCGGCCATGGGCGCCAGCCGTGGCCGCGTCATCCAGCAACTCCTCACCGAAAGCATGGTGCTGGCATTTCTCTCCGCCCTAGTCGGCCTGGCCATCGCCTATGGTGGGCGCTCCGTATTGTGGTCGTTTCGTCCTCCCTTCATTCGAAACAGCGATCTCGATCTCGGATTCGATTCGCACGTCCTGCTGTTTACGCTGGGCGTCGCGCTGCTCACCGCAGTGCTTATCGGCGTCGCTCCCGCGCTGAAGGCTGCGCGCCCCAACATCATTGAAGTCTTGAAAGTGGGCGGCCGCGGCAACACGGTCGGATTTGCGAGCAGCCCGTTCCGCAGCATGCTGGTGGTCACCGAGATCGCTCTCGCTCTCGTCGCTCTTGTCGGTGCCGGCCTTTTCATTCGCAGCATGCAAAATGCGCAGCGCATTGATCCCGGTTTCGAATCTACGAACCTCTTCATGTTCAACTTTGACCTCGGCGCTCTGCACTACGACGAAGGTCACGGCCAGCAATTTTTCCGCGCCGCCATCGAGCGCGCCCAAGCCTCTCCCGGCGTCCAGTCCGCCACCATCGCCGATGCCCCGCCGTTCCTCGGTGGATTTGCGCGCACCATCTTCCCGGAAGGCCAGGATGAAGCCTCCGGCTATCGCGGGACGCTGACGCAACTCAACAATATCGCTACCAACTTTTTTGAAACGCTTCGCATTCCGCTCGTCGGTGGCCGCGAATTCACCGACTCCGATCGCGCCACCACCAAGCCCGTGGTCATCGCCAACGAAGCCATGGCCAAGCATTTCTGGCCCAATGAAAATGCCGTAGGCAAACGCTTCCACTTCTTTGGCGATCCCACTCTTCGCGAAATCGTCGGGGTCGTTCGCAACACCGTTGTGAACAACATCGGCGAAGAGCCGCAGCCGCTCGCCTATTTGCCGCTGGCGCAAAATTATTCTCCCGCGGTGACCCTGCAAGTGCGCACCAGCGGCCGTCCCGAAGCGCTGATCTCCACCGTGCGCGCCCAAGTACAATCGCTGGATTCGAATCTCGCGCTCACCAACGTGCAAACCATCGGCGAGCTGCTGAGCCAGGGCCTGTGGGCTCCGCGCATGGGCGCTGCGCTGCTCGCCGTCTTCGGCGCGCTCGCGTTGATCCTCGCGATTATCGGCGTCTACGGCGTGCTCTCCTATTCCGTCAATCAGCAAACCCGCGAAATCGGCATTCGCATGGCCATGGGCGCGCAAACCGGCCGCGTGCTTCGTCTCGTGGTCGGCCAGGGTATGCGCCTCGCCGCCGCGGGTTTAGCGCTCGGTTTGCTCGTCGCCTTTGCCGCCATGCGCCTGCTCGGCAGCCTGCTCTTCGGCGTCAGCGCCCACGACCCGCTCACGTTCGGCGCCGTCTCTCTAGTCCTGGCCCTCGCTGCGGTGCTCGCCTGCTACATTCCCGCGCGCCGCGCCACCAAGGTCGACCCCATCATCGCCCTGCGTTACGAATAGGACCGCGAACGGTCGACGAAACCGTAAATCCTTGCTAAGTCCATCTATCCGACGGAAACATATTTCGTCTATATTCGTATCCTTGTTACGGAGATACCCATGCGGACCCTGTTGCAAGACCTGCGCTTCGCCTTTCGCCAGTTTCGGAAGTCGCCCGGCTTTGTTATCACCGCCATTCTCTCCCTGATGCTGGGCATCGGCGCGACCACGGCTATCTTCAGCGTGGTGTACGGCGTTCTGCTCGATCCCTACCCCTACAAAGACAACAACCGCATGGTGCACGTGCAGCTCAACGACAAGGGTGGGCGCGGACCGTTGCTACTCGTTAATGGCTCCGGATATAACGACTTACGGAACATTCCCTCGCTCGACGATGTGTTCCTGCAGCGGAACAATCAGCAAAACCTGACCGGGGATCAGATACCGGTTTCCGTGAATGTCGGTTTATACTCGCCGAATCTTTTTGAGTACATGAGCGTGCCGCCGATACTGGGCCGCGAGTTCACGCGCGCCGATGCGGCCAGCGGAAGCGCGCCTCCCCTTGCCGTGCTGAGTTACATTTTCTGGCAGCGGCAATTTGGCGGAAGCCGCGACGTGCTTCTAAAAAATATTGAGCTGGATCATCACCTCTACACCGTCATCGGCGTTGTGCCTCCGCGGTTCACTTGGGGCGACTCCGACGTCTACACTCCCGCACTGCCTACCGCCGATCCCAACGAGTACTGGCTTGCCTTTGTGAAGCTAAAGCCTGGGACGAAGTTTCCGGTGGCGGAGGCGCAGTTTCAGGCGCTTGCCGGCCAGTTTGCGAAGCAGAACAAGAACTATCCGCAGGACCGCAAGGTCAAGATCGTCACGCTGAATGAACAGGTGCTGGGCAAGTTCGCCGGAACGCTGACGTTGCTGTTTGGCGCCGTGCTCGCGCTACTGGTCATCGGCTGCGCCAACGTTTCGATCCTGCTGCTGGGGCGGGGAACGGCGCGGCAGCACGAGCTGGCGGTGCGCGTTTCCGTCGGCGCGGGACGCAGCCGGCTGATTCGCCAGTTGCTGACGGAATCGGTGGTGCTGTCGGTCGCGGGCGCGGCGCTGGGCGTGCTCGTTGCGTACAAAGGCGTCGCGGCGCTGGCTACGTTTCTTCCCTACTATTCCTTTCCGCATGAAGCCGCCATTCACGTGAACGCCGCGGTGCTGGCGTTCAGCGCTGTGGTCGCGCTGCTGACCGGAATTCTTTTCGGCGTTTCGCCGGCTTGGCAGCTTTCGCGGCCGCAACTCGTGAATTTGATCCAGGCGAGCAGCGCGAAGCATACCGGCAGCTCGCACAACCGGAATACGCACCGGCTGCTGATTGCGGGCCAGGTGGCGCTGACGCTGGTCCTCCTGGCCGCGGCGGGCGCGGCGATGCGGGCGTTTGTGGCGCGCATCCACACTCCGCTGGGATTTGAGCCGGACCATGTACTTTCCTTGAACATCGGTTTTCCGAAAGGGGCGAATCCCGCGTGGCAGGGGCGGCTCAACGCAAACGAACTGGTGCGCAAGACGGTCACCGAAGCGCCGGGCGTGGATACCGCCAGCGTTTCCACCACGTGGTTCCCCGGATTCGGCGGCTTCACGGCGAAAATCGAAGTGCAAGGCAAGCCGTCGCTGACCGACGCGCAGGCCATGTTTTGCCTGGTGAGCCCGCAGGAATTTCTGACCCTGCGCATTCCGTTGCTGGCGGGGCGCGTGTTCGACGAAGCAGAGACGCTGCGTGCGGCGCACTTCGCGGTGGTGAACCAATCGTTCGTCAAACAATTCATTGGCGATGGCGATCCGATTGGGCAGAGCGTGCGCAGCCCGATGCTCAAGGTCGAGCAGCCGTCGCTGCTGCTGGCCTCGGCGCCGGATGAATGGCTGCAAATCATCGGAGTTGTGGGCGACGCGCGGAATGACGGCTTGGACCGTCCTATAAAGCCGGCGATCTTTTTGCCGTACAGTTTTGTGCTGCCTCCGGATGAAGCGTTACTGGTGCGCACCACCGGGAATACGGACGTGGTCCTGCGGGCGATCAAGGAGCGGCTGCGGCAATTGAATCCGGAGATGGTGGTCGTCTCGGACCATACGCTTTTGTGGTGGCTGGAAACGCAGGGCTGGGGGCAAGAGCGATTTATCGCCACGTTGTTCTCGCTGTTCGCGGTGCTGGCGCTGGCGCTGTCGGCGACTGGCTTGTACAGCGTGGTGTCGTTCGCGGTGACACAGCGGACGCAGGAAGTGGGGATTCGTATGGCGCTGGGCGCGCCGCGGACCAGCATCATCCGCCTGGTGCTGGCGTCCACCGGAACCATGCTCGGGTTTGGTTTGGCAATCGGGCTGGGCTTGAGCGTGGCGCTGAACCGAGTGGTAGTGTCGTGGGCGAGGGGAAGCTCGCGCGATCCGCTCACGCTGCTGGCCTCGGCGCTGCTGTTGCTGCTCGTAGCCGTCGCGGCCTGCGTAGTGCCGGCGTGGCGCGCCGCGACAATCGATCCGATGCGAGCGCTCCGCACCGAATAGACACGGCACTAGGCAGCCGCCGACGATAAGACTGTGGCATCTAGCGCTGGCGGCCTAGCGCCCTTGATCACGAGCCACAGCATGAGCGCCACCTCCCCGAAGAAGGCGGGCTGAGCGTAGGTAAACACCTTGTCCTGATATTGCGGCAACAGTAGGCCCGTAAGGCTCAGGATCACGTAGGCGAAGCCGTCGAGCGGCAAGCTGAGGCATGCCGCACCCGGCATCCTGAATACCGCAGGTTTACGCCACCCACCCTTCTTGTTGACTAAATCGGGACGACAAATGCAACGGAAACCCCCGGTCGAGATTCGCCTTGCTATTCTGGGCGTAGGCCCTCAAATCCCAACAAAGGAGATCGCAAGATGAAAGTGTGGATAACCCTTGCTGCGGTGTTGTTTGTGCCGGCGTGCAGTTATGCGCAAGTGGCAAAGCCTTGTGAAGAGCTGAAGTCTGAAATCGCCAGCAAACTGGATGCAAAGGGCGTCAAGTCGTACTCGCTGGAAATAGTCCCGAAGGACCAGGACGCCGAGGGAAAGGTGGTCGGTAGCTGTGAAGGCGGGACGAAGAAGATTGTGTACCGTAGAACGGCAACCGCGCCGCAAAGCCCGGCGAAGGAACCACAGAAGCCCTAAGGCCCGGGCTTCGGTTGGGCCGCCATTCTTAAGCGTGTTCGCCGGTGAGGTCAAATTCGCGGCTTATCGCCTTCGATCGGGGCGAGCGCCGGCTGTGCGTCTCTACGGGGTAGGACCGGGCGAAAGGTTAACGTGCGCACCGACCTGGATGAGTTGCGTCTCGCCGGGACCCTGGAAGAAGCTGAATCCCGGGCGACCCTTCCAGGCCTGCGGCCCCCCTAACCTGAGCCCATGTTGCAATGTGACGTCGTGGATTCTCGTGACCATGGCTTCATACTCCTTGTCGCCTTGCCGATGGCCGGAAAAATTACCTAGGTCCGTGCTCGCAGCGAAGATGACATCGATGCCCGGAACGGATGCGATCTTTTCGGCGTTCTCGACGCCGATCGGAGTTTCAATCATGATCACCACCACCATGTTTTCATTGGCGGTCTGACGGTAGTCGTTTCCCCACAAAGCCCCGTACTGGCCGTTGCCTTGGCTGCGTCGACCCTCTGGCGGATATTTGGACCACTTCACGGCTGCCTGAGCCTTCTCCACGGTATCAACCGTGGGAACGATAATTCCCACAGCGCCGATGTCGGTCGCTTTTTGGATATCGCTCTCCGTTGCATCCGCCACGCGAATAAAAGGCACCGCCGAAGCTCCTCTGCAAGCCCAAATCATTCTGGCAACTTCCTCAAATGTTAGAGGGCTGTGCTGCATCTCGATCCACAGATAATCGTATCCGGCATTTGCCATGGCGCAATAGA
>WNFC01005809.1_pt1 | contig 15042 bp, 9 predicted proteins | sample 5400541 | NCBI WGS metagenome assembly WNFC01 (sample SAMN13153342, study PRJNA577476) | soil metagenome | isolation source: 120 cm saprolite under Douglas fir tree site 2 hole 2 replicate 1 | place: USA:California | collected 2015-04-18
CGCTCTCCTACTCCTCAGTGAACAAGAAATATGACGGTAAGTTCAGGAAGATCAAAGTCTCGCTGACCGCGAACGAAAAGAAACTCCATCCTAGTTATCGCTCCGGCTACTTCGCTGTGGACCCGGATGCGCCGGTGAATGCCTTGAAGGAAGCGGCCAACGGTTTCGGACTGATGACGATGCAACACGGATCTCCGCAATCGCACCAGATTTTCTTTGCCGCCAGGGTGGTTCCTGTTGGCAAAGCACGAAGAGTGGAAGGAGTGGCGGAACGTTCCTCGGCATCGAGGAAGAAGAAAAAGCGTGGCCCAGATCCTCCGGCAACAGACTTTGTTGAAGTGCAGCGCTATGCGGTTGATTTTGCGGTGACCCCCGCCCAGTTACGTTTCGACACGAAGGCGGCAGGAATTTCTCACGGAGTAATGAACGTCATAGTCACGTCGTTCGACGATGACGGGACTGCGCGTACGAGCATCGCGAACCGAGCGGTCAGCGACCTCACACCGGAAAACTATCAACGAGTAGTGGCGGGCGGGCTGCGCATACATCAGGAAATTGACGTGCCGGTGAAGGCGGCTTCGCTCCGCATGGGCGTCCAGGATGCATTGACCGGTCGGATGGGGACGATCGAAGTCCCATTGCCAATCAAAGCGCCACCCGGAGTTGAGCAGGGATTGGTTCACTCGATGCCGGAGATCGAGCCCGATTGATTAGGGGAACTCTCGCTTCGTTTGAATTCAGATTGCCACTTCGACCGCGCTGCCGTCGAATACCACGATTCTCTCCGTTTGATTCAGTTTCACGGCGATGCTCCTGCGCGCAGGAGGCATCATACGGGAGCCGGGCGCTAGGCGAAGGGTCAGAACACGCCGTGCGTCGTTCCAATGCAATTGCGTGCCCATCCACTCCCCTTTGCGATGGTTGAAGGAGCGGCCGTCGTCTTCGTAGAGCAGGAATGAAGCGTCGGCGCCGGGGTAAATCGAAATGGAGAGCGGTTGGTCCACCATTTCTTCCGCGTATTGCTTCACCGGGCCGAGGGGCAGGATTGCTCCCGCCCGCACATAGAGAGGCAAAGTTTCGAGATCAACTTCGCGAGTGATCTCGCGGCCTCCTTCCACGTGTTCGCGTGTCCAGAAATCGTACCAACCGCCCCTCGGAAGATAGACTTGGCGCGAGGTCGCGTTCTTCTCAACCACGGGCGCGACTAAAATGTCGCGGCCCCACAGGTACTCATCCGAGCGCGCGACGGCAGTGGGATCGTCCGGGTAATGCAGCCACAAAGCCCGCATGATCGGCATGCCAGTGGTCGCACATTCGCGCACTGCGCTATACAGATAGGGCAGCAGTCGGTAACGAAGTTCGAGATATTTGCGACAGACGGGCTCGACCTGCGGATTGTGCAATTGGCTCGCATCGGGAACGGCGGCGCCATCGTAGTTGCGGATTTCAATTGGACCGGGATCGCCGGTGTTCCATCCCCAAGGCAGGCGCAGCTTCCAGGTGCGGCCATGACAGCGAAACAGCGGGCAGAACGCTCCGAACTGAAACCAGCGCAAGTAGAGTTCCGCGGTGAACTCCTTGGTGGGGACGAAGCCACCGATGTCTGTGCCCCAATAAGGAATGCCGCTCAGCCCAGTATTGATGGCAATCGGAACGTGCGTCTTCAACGTCTCCCAAGTCGAGTACACATCGCCGGACCATAGGAAAGACGCATAGCGCTGCATGCCGGCATAACCATTGCGATGCAGCGCGTATGGACGTTCATTGGGACGGTCGAGTTGCGGGCCCTCCCAATACATTCGGTTGCGGACCAGCCGCGAAGCGATGTCCATAGGGTCACCTTCATCCGGCCACCAGCCGTCAACGCCCATCGCGAAGTCGCGGCGGTGAGCAGCCCAGTAGCAACCGGCTTCTTCTTCATCAAATCTAGACGGATTGCATGGGCCGTGAGCACTTCCTCGTAGTTTGTCCGCGAGAACCACTACGTGGAGAACGACCTTGAAGTTGTCTTTGTGGAGTCCTGCGAGCATTTGCTTAGGATCGGGAAACACGCCAGAGTTCCATGAGAACGAGCCGTTTTCGGTATTCCAGCCAGAAGGGCAGAAGCCAGTGCCGAGATAAATCAATGCATCGCAGGGAAGTTTCTTCGCGCGGAATGTTTTCGCTTCGGCGAGCACCTCTTCGCGGCCGGCAAGCGTGCGATGAGACTGCTGATAACCCAGGCTCCAGAGCGGCGGCATTTCTGCATGTCCGGTCAGTCGCGCATATTCGGACATGATCGTTGCTGGATCGCCTGCCGCGACGAAAAAAATGTCGAGCGGCCAGGCAGCGTTGGGACTCGCGGGCTGGAACTTACTTTCAGGGCCGGTCAAGTCAAGAGTGCCGAAGGGATGGTGGAAAAACATAGCCCATCCGTTTGTCCCGATCAGCCAGGGAATGGGCACGCGTCCGCCGTGAGTGGCAAGCTCGTAACCGCCCTGTCCGCTTATCATCTCGTCCTTCGAGCCACGGCGATCGAACTGCGGACCGCCTTCCCCCAGGCCGAGCAGCGGTGAATCCCCAGTCTCGAAGGTGACAATTCCTGTTGCTTGATCCGCCGTGATGCGCTGAATTTTCTTACCGTTCGTGGTTTCAATGGTGAAGGCGAGGGGACTCGATGAAGCCTGCAGCAGCACCCCGCCTGCACGCACGGTTTGCGGACGCCAATCGCCGCGCAATTTTGTAATCGGATTGTCCCAGGATTCACGAACGAGCGAACCATCGGAGGGAACGCTGCCAGCCTTGCCGTGCTCAAGTGGAAGAATGCTCAGACGAAAAGTGTGGGCGCTTACGGATGTAATCTGGATTTCACAATTCTGGCCGATCGCGCTCGGAGATAACTTCGCAGATGCGGGTTTTCCCGGCAGCATCAGCGCGGTGGACGCTGCGACCATCTGTTTCAGAATCTGGCGGCGATTCCAACGATCATGCATGATGGTTGCACAGGTACTCAGTGCGAATCGCGGGCATCTCAGGGCAGCCTTGTCGAGACGAACGAACACACCTTTCCGGAAGGGGCGGAGAATTCTGGGACGCCTTCCGCGTCGAAATTATCACAAAAATCGCGCGCAGAGTAAACGATTACTGAGGAGCGCGTTATAATCCCTTGGCGGTGTTAGCGGCAACAGGAGGAATCTATGGCTCAGTCGATGGAGATGTCGCGCAGGAAGTTCGTGACTTCCGCGGCGGCGGTGGCCGCTATTTCATCACTTCCAGCGCGGAAGGTTTTCGCCGGGATCGCCGGAGCCAGCGCCGCGGACGAAGCATCGCCGCAACGAGCAGCCGCTCTAACAGATAACCCCGGATGGAAAGATCAAGGCATCGAGAATCTTAGCAAGTCTCCGCACGCGAAACTCCGAGACATTCCGGTGCACGCGGTCACGATCCAAAGCGGCTTCTGGGCGCGCCGCCGGGAGATTAACGTCACCAAAAGCATTCCCACCATGCACGATCTGCTCGAAGCCAACGGGCGCATGAACAATTTCCGCCGCCTGGTGGGCAAAAGCGACGCCGCGCAGAGCGGGCCGGTTTTTTCTGACTCCGATGTTTACAAGTGGACCGAAGCAGTTGGGTTCGCGCTGCAGTCAGGTGATCGTCCGGACCTGCGTGCGACGACCGAGAAAATCATTGACCAAGTGGTAGCAGTCCAGGAGCCCAGCGGATACCTCAACACCTACTACCAGGACGATCGCAAATCGCTGCGCATGCTCACACCAACCCAGACCACCGGACACGAACTCTACAACATCGGTCACATGCTGCAAGGCGCAATTGCTTACTATCGGGGAACTGGCGACCGCAAGCTGCTCGACGCGGGCATCCGCTTCGTGAACGACTTTCTCGTGCCCAACTACGGTCCCGCGCCCAAGAAGCCGATTGTTTCTGGGCATCCGGAAATTGAATTGGCGCTGATTGAGTTGTACCGGATCACGGGCGACAAACGGCAGCTCGACCTCGCCGGCTACATCTTGCAGGGGGACGCGCGCATGGAACTCCCAGAGCGGCGAACGATTTACATGTTCAGCGGAACTCCCTTCACCGCGAGGACCAAGCTGGAAGGTCACGCAGTGCGCGCGATGTACGCGTGTTGCGGGGCGACAGATTACTACATGGAAACGGGAGATCCATCTTACTGGAAGACGCTGAATACGCTGTGGAGCGACATGACCAGCACCAAAATGTACGTGACCGGTGGAGTTGGCTCGCGGTCCGAAGGAGAAGCCTTTGGCGACGCGTACGAACTGCCGAATTTCCGCGCCTATGGCGAGAGCTGTGCTGCCATCGGCAACATGATGTGGAACTGGCGCATGCTGGCGGTGACCGGCGAAGCGAAGTTCACTGACGTGATCGAACGAGCGCTCTATAACGGGATCAACTCAGGGATGTCGCTTAACGGCACACTTTATTGTTATCGCAATCCGCTGGCCTTCGATCCCTCTACCGGAGACAAGATCCGTAATCCCTGGTACGACGTTACGTGCTGTCCGCCCAACCTCGAACGCACCTTCGCGTCGCTGCCCGGATATTTCTATAGCACCAGCAACGACGGGATCTACGTCCATCTCTATGACAACTCAGAACTGGATTGGCGTCTGGAGAACGGCACTGGTCTGAAGATTACACAAAAGACAAACTATCCGTGGGACAACAGCGTGGACATTGCGGTGACTCCGGCGCAGGCTGCGGAGTTTACTTTTTATCTGCGGATTCCAGGTTGGGCCGATCGCGCTCAGGTCACAGTGAACGGCAAACCGTGGTCGGGCGCGAAGACGGGTGAATACTTGGCGATCAAGCGTCGATGGGCTGCGGGAGACGCGGTCCGTTTGCAGATGGAAATGGCGCCGCAGGTGATCGCAGCCAATCCGCATGTGGCTGACGATACCGGACGCGTCGCAATCCAGCGCGGCCCGCTTATTTACTGCCTGGAAGAACTCGACCAGCCGAGCGGAGTTTCGCTCAGCGATGTGGCCGTGAATCCAGGACGAGCGCAGGAATTCCAGAGCGAGTTCAAGAGCGACCTGCTGGGTGGAGTGGTGGTGCTCCATCACACCGGTGTGTCGTACGAAGGCGCCGCCTCGCGGAATGCTCTCTACGCACGCTACAGCGGAGAGCCATCGAAGACGCGGCAGTTGCCACTAACTTTCATTCCGTACTATGCATGGGCAAACCGGGAAGCGACTTCCATGCAGGTGTGGACTCCGCTCTTCAAGGCTTGACGAGGCGTGGTTAGCCACATGACGAGTTGGAACTGACTTCCCAAGAACGATTGACTCGAGGGCAGATCGGTGCTGCGCTGGCGAATCGCGATCCTGGTAGGCGCTGCTATCGCCATCAGTTACTTGGACCGCCAGACGCTCCCGGTTGCGATCAACGCAATCGAGAAAGACATTCCGCTTTCCAACCAACAGTTCTCGACATTGCAATCCGCTTTTCTGTTGGCTTATGCGTTCATGTACGCGGGAGGAGGAAAGTTGGCCGACGCGCTGGGAACGCGTCTTGGCTTCACGGTCATCATGATTTTCTGGTCGCTGGCGTGCGCCAGCCATGCTCTTGCGACAAGTTTCATGATGCTCGCGGCGAGCAGGTTCTTGTTAGGCATGGGAGAAGGCGGAGGCTTCCCGGCCGCGACCCGAGCCGTGGCGGAGTGGTTCCCGGCGAAAGAACGTGCGACCGGCATGGGAATCATCAATGCTGGCACGGCGGTTGGAGCGGTCATTGCGCCGCCGCTAATTGCTGTGATCCTGGGCCTTACGAGCTGGCGTTGGATTTTCGTTGTTACTGGAGGGCTGGGTCTGCTCTGGACTGCGTGGTGGAGGCTGTCATACTCATCCCCCGCACACGATCTGCGCAGTTTCGATCCTTATGAAACCGGCTCGACCGCTTCCGAGTTACCAGTAAAGCTGCGCTGGAGTGATTTATTTCGAATCCGCGAATGTTGGGGATTGGTGACTGCGAAATTTCTCAGCGACGCAGCCTGGTATTTTTACCTTTTCTGGTTGCCAAAGTATTTGTATGATGCTCGCGGTTTCAACATCAAGGCTGTCGGCACGTTCGCGTGGATCCCGTATGCGGCGTCAGGGGCAGGATGTCTCCTGGGCGGATGGTTTTCCAGTTATCTGGTGCGCCGTGAATTCTCGCTCGGCGCAGCAAGAAAACTCTCCCTTGGCCTGAGCGCGGGGGTGATGCCTCTCGTCATTCTCATCCCGCACGTGGCGGTCTCGTGGGCGATTGTGATCTTCAGTATGGCGTATTTTGGACAGCAGTCTTGGTCCACGCTGGTGATGGTCCTGCCCACTGATCTGTTTCCGCGTCGTGTGGTTGGCTCGGTGGCTGGGCTGGTTGGCTTCGGCGGCGCCATCGGCGGAATTGCATTTGGGCAAGCTGCGGGATATTTGTTAGATCACGGTTTCGGTTACACCGTCGTATTTTCGTTGGCCGGAACTTTTCATGTTGTGGCTTTCTTGGTCATTCTTGCCGCCATCCCCGTGGTCCCGCGCGCGGACCTGGAACGTAGATTGAGTTATCAAGGTGCTCGATGAAGATCAAAGAAATTCGCACGCGAGTGTTCCGATGGCGCGGCAAAACGTCGCCCCTGCCTCCTCACTTTTGCACTAATCCCATGGACTTGCTGCAACTGCCGGAAGCTTCCATGACGACCTTTACCTTTCATGGCTGGCTGGTCGTCGAAATCTTCACCGACAATGGATTGGTGGGCATCGGCAATGCTGCGTTAGCGCCGCTGCTGACGAAACAGACGATTGATTTGTACCTGAAGCCTCTGTTGATTAATCAAGATCCGTGGGACACCGAATTCCTGTGGCAGCACATGTACCGCAAGACGATGGCTTTCGGCCGCAAGGGAATCGGCATGGCCGCAATCAGTGCGGTTGACATCGCACTGTGGGACGTTCTGGGCAAATCCGCCAAACAGCCCGTCTATCGGCTGCTCGGGGGCAGGACCAAGTTGCGCATTCCAGTTTATGCCAGCAGGCTCTACAGCATCGAGCTGGATAAGCTTGCTGTCGAAGCCAAGCGCTACAAAGACGAAGGCTACAAGGCGATGAAGCTACGCTTCGGCTGGGGGCCGGCCGACGGCGCTTCCGGGATGCAGCGCAATCTTGATCTAGTTCGCACCGTGCGCGAAGCCGTGGGCGATGAGATTGATGTAATGGCCGACGCTTACATGGGCTGGACGCTCGATTACGCTAAGCGAATGCTTCCGCTTCTCGAGCCGTTTCATTTGCGCTGGCTGGAGGAGCCAGTTATCCCCGATGATGTTCACGGTTATGCCGAGTTGAAGTCTTACGGGCGGATTCCCATCGCAGGCGGCGAGCACGAATTTACCCTCTACGGATTTCGCGACCTGTTGGAAGCCCACGCGGTGGATTACATTCAGTTCGACACGAACCGTGTGGGTGGTATTAGCCAGGCGCGCAAGATTGCTGCGTTGGCAGAAGCGTACTCCATCCCGTTCATTCCTCACGCCGGGCAGATGCATAACTATCACGTGGTAATGGCCAGCCTGAATTCTCCGATGGCCGAGTATTTTCCCATCGTGGATGTGGAAGTAGGTAATGAGCTGTTTTGGTACATCTTCGATGGCGAGCCCAGGGCGAAAGATGGATTCATTGATCTCGACGACAATGTTCCCGGTTTGGGACTAACCATGAACGAATCAAAGCTCGGGGATTTCGAGGTCATCGAATGAAGGAAAGGCCTGAAACGAATCGGATCCCATGACGCGGCTGGTTCAGATCAAACAAGGCGCGGTTCGGCGAGTGGCACTGGTGGAAGAGCCACGGTTGCGGTTGCTGGATTGCGGTTCGATCTATGAGCTGGCGAACTTTGCGATCGGCGCTCGGATCAGGCTCAGCGATGCGGCGAAGCAACGATCTACTGCCGAACTGCTGGACTATGACCCGGTGTATGCCGGTCATTCAGAGTGGCAATTGTTGACTCCGATTGACCATCCCGACGAACCGACACGCTGTCTGGTTTCCGGAACCGGGCTGACGCATCTGGGCAGCGCGCGCGACCGTCAGGCAATGCACGCGGCCGCCAGCGAAGAACTGACCGACAGCATGAAGATGTTCCGTTGGGGGGTGGAGGGAGGACGGCCCGAGGCAGGGGAGATTGGAACTCCTCCCGAATGGTTCTACAAAGGCACGGGCACGACTCTGTGCGCCCACGGCCAGCCACTTGAAATTCCTGCGTATGCGGAAGACGGGGGTGAGGAAGCGGAAATTGCCGGCATCTACCTGATTGCCCCGGACGGACAGCCGCGCCGTCTGGGAATGGCGGTGGGCAACGAATTCTCAGATCACCGATTCGAGAAGAAGAATTATCTGAACCTCGCGGCGTCGAAGCTTCGCACCTGCGCCCTGGGGCCGGAGTTGGTCGTGGATCCCGGGTTCACTTCCGTGCCCGTGGAGGTGAGAATCGAGCGCGCAGGCGGTATGCTCTGGTCAGCAAAGTTCCGCACTGGCGAGGCGGAGATGTGCCACAGTTTGCAGAACCTGGAGCACCATCAGTTCAAGTTTGAAGGCCATCGCCGTCCTGGAGACGTGCACGTCCACTTCTTCGGAACTGATTCTCTTAGTTTCGGTGATGGCATACGGCTGGCCGATGGGGATGTGATTCAGGTTGCAGCGGAGGGTTTCGGCCGTCCTCTATGCAACCCGGTTCGCATAGCCAGCGACGCGCAAGATCTCATTAGCGTGATTCCTTTGGAGTGATGAAGCAATGACGAAGCCGCGGGTGGCAGTTCTAGGTCTTGGGATCATGGGCGGAGGGATGGCGGGACGCCTGGTCTCGGCAGGTTTCCCTCTGTCGGTTTACAACCGCAACCGCGAGAAGGCTGCACAGTTCACGGCGGCTGGAGCGTTTCTTGCTGAGTCGCCACGCGAAGCTGCATCACGAAGCGAAATCATCATCAGCATGGTCGCTGACGATGCTGCTTCACGAAACATGTGGTTGGGAGATAACGGCGCGTTGGCCGGGGCCGCAGCCGGTTCTATCCTGATCGAGTCAAGCACGCTGACCGTGGGCTGGGTGAAGGAACTGGCGGCGTTGGCCTCGGGCGCAGGGTGCGAACTCCTCGACGCTCCAGTGACTGGAACCAAGCCCCATGCGGCGTCCGGTGAGTTGCTTTTCATGGTGGGAGGTTCGCCTGCGGCGCTCACCAAATCGCGAGAGGTCTTTTCGGTTCTCGGGCGCGACGTAGTTCATCTTGGCGGAAACGGATGCGGCGCGCTCATGAAGCTGATCAATAACTTCCTGGCCGGAGTGCAAGCCGCGTCCTTTGCCGAGGCGACGTCTTTGATAGACGCCGGTGGACTTAATCGCGACAAAGCCTGGTCAATCCTTACCAACGGAGCGCCCGGAAGTTTGATGATCAAAACCATCGCCGCGCGCGCGGCAGCGGGGGATGCCACGGTAAATTTCGCGCTCCGCTTAATGGCCAAGGATCTCCGGTATGCGGGTGAGGAAGCGGCACAACGAGGACTTGCGCTTTACACCGGCGCATCTGCACTCGCAGTGTTCGAGCACGCCATTGCGAAGGGTCTGGGTGACGAAGATTTGTCTGCCGTGATCAAGTCGCTGCGCCGTGATTGATTCCTCCGCCTGGTTCTGGAGGATTACTGCCATGTGGATTCGTCGCGGCATGAAGTATAAAGGTTGTGGTCAGGAGAAACTCGGCAGGCTGGTGGCGACGCTCGTGTGCAAGCTCAAGAAACTTAGTCTCATGGTTGCCTCGCTGGTGTTCCTTCCCTGGGCGCTTGCGCAAACAGCCGCGACCAGCGTCGAGGCGGTAACGTCAGCGCTGCGGAACAAAGAGTTCGCGAAAGCCCTCCAGTTACTGCAGCCAGCGCTACAACGGGCGCCGGGGAATGAACAGTTATGGACGCTGCAGGCATTGGCGTACTCCGGCGAGGGGCACCAGAAGGAAGCGCTCGCGTCCTTTCACCACGCGCTGAGAATTTCACCGAATTATCTCCCCGCTCTGGAGGGCGCGTCCCAACTCGAGTATGAGGCCGGCAGCGCTGCCGCCATCCCACTTTTGCAGCGCGTGCTGCAACTGCGGCCCGACGATCCAACCGGCCACGCCATGCTGGCCGTGCTTGAGTATCAACAAGGGCACTGCCAGGCCGCCGTTGCCCATTTTGAAAAGGCGGGTGCGATGCTGGACTCGCAACTCGACGCTTTGCATGCGCACGGCATCTGCCTGGTGAGGCTCAAACAGCTGGACAAAGCGGTGGCCGTGTTCCAGCGCTCGGCGGCCCTTCACCCGGACGACCACCAGGAGCGCCAACTGCTGGCATCCATCCAATTGATGGATCATAAGCCGCAGGACGCAGTGGCGACGCTGGGGCCGCTGCTGCAAGGCAATCCAGATCCCGAGACTTTGGATCTGGCGTCAACTGCTTACGAGGAGGCTGGTGACACGCAACGAGCAGTCAGCACGCTCCGGCAGGCGATTCTGCTCGAGCCAAGGAACGTCAATCTTTATCTGGATTTCGCCAATATTTCTTTTGCCCACAATTCATTTCAGGTGGGCATTGACATCATCAACGACGGCATCAGCGTTCAGCCAAAAGCAGCGCCCCTCTATTTGGCACGGGGAGTTCTCTATGTCCAGTTGGCCGACTACGACAGGGCGGAGGCCGACTTTGAAAAGTCCTACGAGTTGGATCCCAGTCAGTCTCTAAGTTCAGCCGCACAAGGATTGATGGCGGAGCAGCAGAACGATCTTGATCATGCGCTGGCAACCGTACGGGCGAAGCTGGCGCGGAAACCGAACGATGGGCTTCTGCTCTATATGCAAGCCGACATTCTTACTCAAAAAGGCGCGGAGACCGGCACTCCCGAATTTCAGACCGCCTTGCGTTCCGCCAAGAAGGCCGTATTACTGCAGCCTACGGCACCGGCTCGTGACGTGTTAGCGAAGCTCTACTTGCAGGCTGGACAAAACCAGGATGCTGCCGAACAGTGCCGGAAAGCCCTCATCGCCGATCCCAAGGATCAGACTGCGTTATACCGCCTGATTCAAGCACTGCGGAAAACCGACAACAAGACTGAAATCCCCGATTTACTGAAACGACTGGCCCAGCTTCGTTCGGCAGCAGCAAAAGAAGAGAACGAACGCAATCGGTACAAACTGGTCGAGGAGAACGCGCAACCCGCGGAATCATCCCAGCCTTAAGTTTAGGTTTCAAAGTTTCAAGGTTCCCAGGTTCAAAGGTGGAGTGCAAACCTTGAACCCCTTCACTCTTTCTCCCAATGTGGCAAAATGGCAGCGATGACCTTCACGCGCCGCACATTTGCGCGACTCTGCGTAGGCTCGGCGGCCGTGGCCACGGCGAAACGAGTCTTCGCGCAGGGTGTAGCAAGCCATATCGCAAAACCTCTCGCGCGTCCTGCTCCATCGGGACGCCCGTTCAACGCGCATTTCGTGGACGTGGCCTCGGCCGCCGGATTGCACATGCCAGTGATCTATGGCGGGGTGGAGACCAAGAAATACATTCTCGAAGCCACCGGCTGCGGCTGCGCTTTTCTGGACTACGATAACGACGGCTGGATGGATATTTTTTTGCTGTCCGGCACTCGCCTGGACGGCGACCCGCCCGAGGCCACCAACCGTCTCTACAAGAACAACCGCGACGGCTCATTTACCGACGTCACTGAGAAAGCCGGTTTGAAGATGGTGGGCTGGGCCTCGGGCGTCTGCGTGGGGGACTATAACAACGACGGCTTCGAAGACATTTTTTGTACTTATTTCGGACAAAACCGCCTTTACCACAACAACGGCGATGGAACTTTCACCGATGTGACCAAGGCCGCCGGGCTTTGGAATGATCAACCGCGCTGGGGTGCTGGATGCAGCTTCCTCGACTACAACCGTGACGGGCATCTCGATTTATTTGTTTCCAACTACATTCGTTTTTCGCTGGAACATGCGCCGGTTCCCGGAGCGAACACCAACTGCAACTGGAAGGGCATCCCGGTTGAATGTGGACCGCGGGGACTACCTACCGGAAGGCATTCGTTGTATCGAAACAATGGCGATGGAACTTTTACCGACGTCAGCCAGCAATCCGGTGTCGCCGATGCCAGGGAAAGCTACGGGATGACCGTCGTGGCAGCCGATCTGGACGAAGACGGTTGGCCAGATATCTACGTGGCCTGCGATTCTACGCCTAGTCTGCTATTCATGAATAACCACGACGGGACCTTCCGTGAGGAAGGCGTGGTCCGAGGCGTGGCCCTCAGCGACGATGGCGCGGAACAAGCAGGTATGGGTGTGGGGGTCGGCGATTATGACCTCGACGGCCACCTCGATCTGTTTAAGACCCATTTCGCCGATGATTCCAACGGCCTCTACCGTAATGACGGGAAGGGAAGTTTTGACGATGTAACCCGTTCGGCGCACGTGGCAGTTGAGACTCGCTATATCTGTTGGGGGGCGGGTATCGCCGACCTCGATAACGACGGCTACCCAGATCTCTTTATGACGACGGGGAACGTTTACCCAGAAGTTGAGCGCAAGCTGCCGCAATACCCCAACAAAACTCCGCGGGCAGTTTTTCGGAATCTGGGCAATCGCACGTTTGAGGAACTGGGCGCTGAGGCTGGTCCAGGTGTGACCGACGCGCATTGCAGCCGTGGCTGCGCCTTCGGCGATTTCGATAACGACGGCGACGTGGACATACTCATCGTCAATCTGAATGAGCCCCCGTCTCTTTTACGTAACGACTTGGCCAGAAAGCAGAACTGGATCAAGGTCAAGCTGGAGGGAGTGAAATCGAACCGCAGCGCGATTGGCGCGCGAGTATTGGTGCATTACGCCGGCAAGGTGCAAGCGCAAGCGGTGCTCAGCCAGTCCAGCTTCTACTCCTCTAATGATCCTCGCCTGCACTTCGGCTTGGGGGGCTCCGTTTCGGTGGACATCGAGGTGTACTGGCCCAATGGTCTGCACGAACCAATCAAGAGTGTCACGGCCAACCAGCTGGTTACTGTGCGCGAAGGCGTGGGAATAGTAAACAAAGGCTGGATCCGCAGCTGACCTAGGCTTTCTGGGCCTGGCAGCGAAGAAATTTCCTTGACAAGGCATTGTTTGACAATATATACAGTATCCCGCGCGTTGTTAGCAAACGTTTACCCATCAAATTCAAGTCTGTGCTTGTTCTACCTTCGTGGGAGGGAACATGTTAGCAAGGCTGGCGTCTCGCTGTTTGCTGCTCTTCATCATTCTCGTGGCTGTTTCTGATATCAGTTACGCCCAGTTCACGGGTAACATTCAGGGCACGGTTCAAGACCCAAGTGGCGCGGCGGTTGGGCAGGCCAAGTTGGTTCTTCAGAACAGCGCCACACAGGTCACTGCAACCACCACCAGTGACAGCACGGGGAACTACAAATTTCTCAGTCTGGCTCCCGGTTCCTACACGGTCACCGCAGAGGCGCCCAATTTTCAGCGATCCCAAGTCAACATCACGCTGCTGACCGCAACCAGATGACGCTCGAGACGCCGGCGCTCTCTGAGCTTCCGCTCGCCGGACGTAGCTTTATCTCGCTAGTGACGCTGGCACCGGGTGTCTCCGGGTTGGGAACCATGGGTGGTGGTACACCTGGTGGTGGCGGGACTCCCGGATCGGGTGTGGACAACTATTCAACCGAAACCGCGGTGGACGTCAGCGCTAACGGCCAAGGCACCGTGGGAAATAAGTTCATCGTCGATGGACTCGACGTCACCAGCAGCATCCGGCAAGGGGTTTTGAACCTAACCCCCAATCCCGATGCCATTCAGGAAACCAGTATTCAGGTCAACACCTTCTCGGTCGAGTACGGAGGCGCTAGCTCCATCCAGATGACGAACGCCACGAAGTCTGGGTCGGATCAATTCCACGGTCTCGCCAGCGACTATTTCAATTACCAAAACATGTACGCCGTAACGGAATTCATGAAGCCCCCAAATAACAAATACCACCCGTTCCACAGCAACAATTTCTCAGGAGCCATCGGGGGCCCGGTCATTCCGAACCACCAGTTCTTCTTTTTCTTCGCTGTCGAGCCGCTGCGCTCGTCTGCCGCCACGGGCGGCTCAACGATCAACTCTCCGGACCCGGCGTTCGCCGCCTGGGCCCTGCAGAACTATCCCAACACTTTCGGCACGAAGATCCTAAATACTTATGCACCGACGGGACTGGCCGGCAGCGGTGTATCGCAGACGGCGAACAATATTTTCCCGGGCACCTGCGGAACCGCCGCCACCAACAACTTGCCTTGTTCTACGGCGATGGTTGACACCGGCGTTTTCAATTCCAGTAATTTCCGCAACGGCGACCAATACTTCGTCCGAGTGGATAAGTATTTCAAGAACGATAGGATATACGGCAGTTTTTTCCGAACAACTCTTAACTTTGGCGGGCCAGCACCTATTCCCCAGTTCTCCTCCACCAACCACAATACGGAACGAGCTTTTCAGGTTAACTATACGCACACCTTCAGCCCCACGACGCTGAATGAAGCTATTTTCGCCCAGAACCGTATCGAGGGAGTTCAACATCAGACTGGCGACTTTACGGTTCCTTCGACTGGTGTTTCTGGGCTATCCAATCTAGATGGCTTCGGCGGCTTCTATGGCCAAGGCTTTGCTCAGGGAGATTTCATCCAACACAATTACCACTGGCGCGATGTTCTCACCCATGTTCGCGGCGCCCATGTCTTGAAGTTCGGCTACGAAGGCTGGTTTGGCGACGATGTGGAACCGTTCCAGGGGCCGTGGTCGACGCCAAAATTTCAATTTGACAACTTGTTGAACCTTGCACAGGACGCGCCGCACACCGAAGGCGGAGTGATGTATAACCCGGTTACGGGTCAGCAAGAGCTGTGGCAATGGAACGCGGCCTCCAGGACCTGGGGGCTGTTCGCCGAAGACACCTGGAAAGTAAGGCGCAATTTGACTGTAAACCTAGGCTTCCGCTTTGACGATCAGGGCAACCCGTA
>WNFC01004859.1_pt1 | contig 15041 bp, 15 predicted proteins | sample 5400541 | NCBI WGS metagenome assembly WNFC01 (sample SAMN13153342, study PRJNA577476) | soil metagenome | isolation source: 120 cm saprolite under Douglas fir tree site 2 hole 2 replicate 1 | place: USA:California | collected 2015-04-18
ATCCAATTCCCAGCCCCGTCCTCAATTTGACGGGCAGCACCTCGACCGTCACGCTTTCGGCGTCCAGCCTTGCCTTTGGAACTCAGGCCGTGGGGACTTCGAGCGTGCAACAGGTAATTGTCACGAATACCGGAACCGTTGCGCTAACCTTTTCAAGCATCACCGCCAGCGGAGATTTTTCCGAAACCAACAATTGTGGCGTGCCGCTTCAGCCGACGACGAACTGCAAGATCAAGGTAACCTATAATCCTTTGTCGCAGGGTCCGAGCATCGGTGCTCTCACTCTTACCGATAATGGCAGTGGGAGTCCTCAAATCGTTTCGCTGACGGGAACAGGCTTCCAGCAAAGTCCCGACTTCACGATTTCTACTTCACAACCCAGCGCTACAATTTCGGCGGGCCAACCGGCCAATTACTCGCTCACAATTTCCCCGCTCGGCGGATTTTCACAACCTGTCACCTTAAGTTGTAGCGGTTTGCCGCGCGGAACCGCCTGTTTGGCTTCGGCCAATCCGGTCGACGTGGCCGGGGCAACCCCAATTACCGTAACGGTCACGACGTCCGTGCGAACGCTTGTTCCCATAACCTTGAGGAAATTCCAGTTCCCTGGGAATGCGCATCATTTCGATGGCGTACTATCCCTGTCCTTTATCGTTTTTCTATGCGTTGTGATCCTCGCCTGGCTGCAATACCGTCCAGCAAGGGCAGTGTTTGGTCTTGCGGTCGTCTTGTTGCTGTTCGCAATGGCTTGCGGCGGTAATCCGTCGGGGGTTCCGGCGGGTACGCCGGCCGGCACTTCGCAAATCATGGTGACAGCTACGTCAGGGTCGCTCACACACTCTGTACCACTGACGTTAACGGTGAACTAAGGTCTGTCGGTTATTAACAATCTTTCCAGAGATGGTGCGGCCGGTTAAATAAAGTAATTCATATGGAGATTAACTCAATGAAACGATTCATGTGGCTGATCCCCGCGGTTCTGATTGTCCTTTCTTGTCCAACGGTGCAGGCGCAGGAGACTCCAGACTGGGACATCTCGGGCGGTTACTCGTATTTGAAAGCGAACCTAGGGGGTTCCAGTTTTAACCTGAACGGCGGCGCAACGTCGGTGACGGAATATTTGAACCACTGGCTTGGCGGCAGGATTGAAATCAACACCTATCAGGGCGGCGTGTCCGGCATCAATGTCTCGGCTCAGACGGTCACGTACGGACCGGTTTTCTCATATCGCCGCTATGACAAATTCACTCCGTTTGCCCATGTCCAATTGGGAGCAATTCACGCCAGCCAGGGCTACCTTGGCATTTCCGAATCGGCCTTTAAGTTTGCCATGACCTCGGGAGGGGGCGTGGATGTCAAGATCAATCAGAGGGCTGCCATTCGATTGCAAGCCGACTACCTCATGACTCGCTTTTTGGCGCTGCGCCAGGACAACTTACAAGGGTCGGTTGCGCTCGTCGTCCACTTCGGAAAGAAATAGCTGGCCGGCGATCTTGGCGTAAGCTCCATCTCTGGTTTATTAAGTATTGGTAGCGATACCGGGATTCGAACCCGGATCTGCGCCTTGAGAGGGCGCTGTCCTAACCCTTAGACGATATCGCCAATGCAAATTGAACCGGCCGGTGATTCAAGACTGATCCATGCAATACATTGTCCCGGTGGGCTGCACGCTTCACATGAACCGTTCAGCGTAAAAGTACAGCCCGCACCCGAGGTCTTGCCGCGGCCAGATTCGCCCAAGCAACTTAGTGGCTCGACGGCGAAGACGCGGCCGGTGAAGCCTCGGGCGAAGCAGTCCCCGACGGTGGCGCGGCTGTCTTCGGACCAAAATTCCTGGCCAAATACTCCACCAGCATGTCAACCTTCTCTTGCGGAAGGCTCGCCCCGCGATCCATCATCAATTGCACCGTGTCGTGCCAATCGTCGCGATCCTTGTGCGCCTTCGTCAGATTCGTCAGCTTGTGACAAGTCTGGCAGTATTCCGTTGCAATTGCCTTCCCGTCTCCCTCCGGTAACTCCACTGGCTTCGGTGGCTGCGTGGCGGTGGCCGCGGGAGAATCAGACGACGCGGTCGCAGCAGGCGTGGTTGCCGCTGGGGGCGCGTCAGTCTTCGGGCCAAAATTCTTAGCCAGATACTGAATCAGCGGATCGACCTTGTCCTGCGGAAGCCGCGCTCCACGGTCCAGCATCGTTTGCACCGAGTCACGCCAATCGTCGGAGGCCTTTCGCGCTTTCACCAGGTTTGTCAGCTTGTGGCAATCCTGGCAATACTCGGTCGCGATCGCTTTCCCGTCCCCTTCCGGCAATTCCACCGCCGGCTTCGGCAGTGAGGGCGAAGAGGGGGCCGTTGTTGCCTGCCCAGCGTCTTGGGCGGCTGGTCCGTTCTGAGCAAGGCTTTTCGAAGGCGCGGCCAAAACACCGAAACCCAGAATCAACGCAAGAAAAATGACAAGAGCCGCCCATCGAGGAAAATTAAAATTTGATAGATGCACTATTCCGGCTCCTCCGGGTACCCCGGGCGAAATGAATAAACCCCATCCGATTTCACGGCCCGCTATTTATTTCAATAAATCACTCAAGTTTTAATGAATCGACCACTTCAGCCCCGTGCTGGCCGAACTTCAATGCATTTTCTGCATCGGTCTGACGACACAACAGCGACTCTCTCCAATAGGAAAACGGCTAGTAAGCATCCAAAACCAACGCACTTGCAATTTTCGTATGAAGCTGGGGAATAAGCAAGGGGGAGCCAGTTGTTCAACCCGCGAGGTGTGGTTTCCTCAGCCGATCTCTCCGCCGCACACGGAGAATTGGCCCCTTCCGGCCAGCTGAACCTGTTTTCGCCCAATCCGGTGGGAAGAGCGCGATCGTGAAAACTGGAAATAAGTGAGGCGTGTTTCTACGAACGAGTCCCGGCCTGATGATCGTTCTTGATAACCAGAGTGTCCTGCACTTCAATCAAGCCGGTCCCGACCATGTCGCGAAGCTTAGGCAGGATTTCATCTAACTTTTCCGCCGACTCAATGAATTCAATCTTGACGGGCAAGTTCGCCGTTAAATCCAGGATCCGGGCTGTGTGCATTTTGTGGTCGGCGCCGAACCCGGCGATGCCGCGAATCGCATTGGCGTCCGAAACGCCGTGGGTGAACAAATAATCCAGGATCGCCGTGTAGAGGGCGTGTCCATGATATTGTTGATCCTCGCCTACATAGATGCTCACTTTTTTGGCCGGCCCTGGGTTCAGCATCTTTCCTCCTCGAATCCGGTTGTGGCGAGCGCGCTCGAATGCGGAATGACGAGGTCCAATCGCCTTGCCGCATTCTAGACCCCATTTTCGCTTGTTGCCTCATCCGAGGGTCCGCCCTGCAATCACACCAAGCCACACCGAGATGAACCCAACCACTACGCTCAGAAGCACATTCAAAAAAGCGAACAGAAGCTCACCGTCGCGCAGACTCTGGAAGGTTTCAAGTTCAAAGGTGGAAAACGTCGTGTACGCGCCGATGAAGCCAATGGGGATCAGGTACCGCCAGTTCGCGTTCCAGTGCGTTCTCTCTGCCAGAATGGTAATAACCAGGCCGATCAGGAACGATCCCGAGATATTGATCACGAACGTCCCGTACGGGAAGCGTGCCCCCAGCCGGTTGCTAATATACCCTCCCAGCCAGAAGCGTGCGATTGACCCGGCGAATCCGCCCAGACCCACCATCCAGTATTTATTCACGTGACTCTCGCAATCTCAGCGGTATCTTCTCCAACCACAGCCTTGCAGCACTCCTTGTGCGAACGACGCGGCGCGAACAAGAGCGATAGGCGGACGGCTTCGCCGCGCATTGAACGTGCAATTTGCCATTTTTACCGGATCATTGCCGGGCGTATGGCTCCGCGACAAGGTCCTTGTCAGGAGTCATCATCTGTCCAGGCAACGGGACAGCGGTTATACGGCGAACTCCATCGCCTTCGTTTTCATCATAAATAATACTGTCACCGGTGGGGAAGTCAACTTGCCCGCGCGAAAGGCTTGCTTGCTGGGGTAATACCGCTAATCCGAGACGGAATGCGACTCCGTTCTTGATTCCAACTCGCTCTGCGTGGGTACGATGCGCCGGTAGGGACGGATCGAAAAGAAACGGTTCCTGCATGGAGCGCAACGATAGGTGGGAAATTGAAGCAGGCGGAACAACCAGGCAAACGTGCCCGCTCCATGCTCGCCGGAAATTCGCTGCAGGTCCATGTTGCCGCACATCCCGCAATGCGCGTATCGGACGTACCTGATGGGAACCGCCCACGCAAAAAATCGCTGATCGCAACTCCGGCAACGCCAGGGCCTCAGCCGTGTGACGCCGATGACGTAGTCCTTCACACTCCGTCGGCGAGAACGACGAGGACTGTCGCTTTGGCACACGGGACAAACCAAATCCGTTTCTCCCTGGAGGGACCCGCAAAAAGGATACGTGAAGGGCAACTGACAAGGCAAGTTCCATCCTGCGGCCTGTTGATTCGCCGTGTACAATCTGACTGGCGGGCTCAACGCTTCATTTGAAGCATCCAGCCTAAAAGTAGAGCCCGACCTTTGTTTCGGGGGCTCCGATGAGAGCAAGCAACCGGCGACGAAAGAGGTAAAGCATGGCCGATTACACTGACGAGCACGCGCGCGCTGGCATCAAGGCGCGGCTGCCGCGTCTCGACACCTGGCCCAATCAGTTTCCCGGCTACCGGATTGTGACGCGCTTTCCCGAGTACACTTCGGTATGTCCGAAAACGGGGATGCCGGACTACGGCACGATTACGATTGAGTACGAACCGCGGAAACATTGCCTGGAACTGAAGGCACTAAAGATGTACTTATTGGCTTACCGCGATCTGGGAATCTTTTACGAGAACGCTGTAAACCGCATGCTACGAGACATCGTCGCCGCAACAACCCCTGCCTGGTGCGTCGTGCGCGGCGAGTTTACTCCCAGGGGCGGGCTGACTACGACGGTCGAAGCGCGCTGGCCGCAACACGCGCGAGGCCGCAAGACCTAGACAACCATGGGCGGCTCAGCGATAATCCAAATTACATAAATGGCCGCGCCAGAGGGCGCGGGCTCTACTTGGAGCCCGCCAGAATGTCGACTGGCCGCCGAGGAGAATTGATGAGTATTTCCCCGAGTGCTCCGGAACCAAAGGAATCCTACATGTACGAGGCGGCCAGCACGCCTCGCTGGATCTTTGTCGTGTTTATCGCCGCCTTCGCGTTGATTGGGTATCTGCTCTACGCCGGCAATGACACAAAGACCAAGCTCGAAACCGAGCTGTCCAAGTCCAATTCAAAAGAGGCCGTGCTGGCCGCGCAGATCGAACAAACCAACTCGGTGGTCGCCGATCTGAGGGGCAAGCTGGAAGTCACGACGCAAAAGCTCGGATTCACACAGGCGGAACTGTCGCAGGCGCGAACGCTGGCGCAGAATATTCGCGACTCGCAAAAGGAAAGTGACGCGAAACTCACGGCGCAGATTGGCCAGGCTCAACAGGAAGCCGATGCAAAAATCGGCCAGGTCAGCACCGATCTAACCGGCGCGAAGGGTGACATCACCGCGACGAAGCAGGATCTCGAGGCGACCAAGGCCAAGCTCACCAGCACGGTCGGCGACCTCGGCGTGCAGAGCGGCCTGATCGCGCGCAACCAGGAAGAACTGGATCAACTGAAGCGCCAGGGCGAGCGGAATATTTTTGAGTTGCATCTTACCAGGTCCAAGACCCCTACCCACGTCGGCCCCATCCAGATTACACTGACAAAGACAGATCCCAAGAAATTCAAATACACGCTGATGGTCGTGGCCGACGATAAAACGATTGAGAAAAAAGATAAGACCGCCGACGAGCCCGTGCAGTTCTACATCCACGGGGTGCCGCGCCCCTACGAAATCGTGGTGTTTGACGTGACGAAAGACAAGGTCAACGGCTATCTTTCGACGCCGAAAGACGCCGGAAGCGCTGCCCGGGCGCAATAGTCCCGGCCCGGCGACCGGTCCTATTTTCCTGATTTGCGAATCTTCCAGGGTACAGGCCCGCAGTCGAGCGAGGCCGCAAGTCTGTTTTCACACCCGAATTAAAAGGAGGATTTGCTACTCGAAAGATTTGAGCGTCGCGGCCATTTCATGGAGGCGGCGATCCACGCGCCCAAACACGCTGTCAGATTCGAACGCGCCGTTTGAATCGCGCCGTCCGGCTCTCACGCCGGTGAGAATCTCGATACCTTCCTCGACCCTGGAGATGGGAAGGATTTGAAATTTGCCGGAAGCAACGGCGCCGATCACATCGTCCCGCAGCATCAGGTCTTCAATATTTTCGGCCGGTATCATGACTCCCTGTCGCCCGGTGAATCCCTTCACGCGGCAGACATCGTAGAAACCTTCGATCTTCTGATTGACTCCGCCGATCGGCTGGATGTCGCCCTGCTGGCTGATCGAGCCGGTCACGGCGATGTCCTGCCGGATGGGCAAACCTGAAAGAGCGGAGAGCAGGGCGTATATTTCGGTCGAGCTGGCGCTGTCGCCGTCGATGCCGCTGTAGGACTGTTCGAAGCAGATGCTGGCTGCAAGAGAAAGCGGCTTATCCTGAGCGAACTGTGTGCGCAGGTACCCGGCGATGATTTGCATGCCCTTGTCGTGGAAGCGGCCGCTCAGGTTGGATTCGCGTTCCACGTTGATGAGCCCCGCTTTACCCAGCGCCGCCGATGCCGTGATTCGCACCGGTTTGCCGAAGGCGTAGCCGCCGATTTCAAGAACGCTCAAGCCGTTCACCTGCCCGACACGCGCGCCGTCGGTATCGATCAGCAGGGTTCCTTCTTCGATCATTTCCCGAATCTTTGTTTCCGTCAGGTTGTGGCGCTCAATGCGCGCCTCACGCGCGCGCCGGACGTGGGGATCGCTCACCAGCGATGCGCCTTCCTGGCGCGCAATGTACGCCGCCTCCCGCGCCAGGTCGGCAAGGTCCGGAAATCGCGCGGTTACTTTATTTCGGCGCCCCGCCTGGCGCACGCCATATTCCATCATGGCCGCCACCGCGGTGCGATCGAACGGCCCGATGCCTTCCTGTTCGGAGAGCTGGCGCAAACGGCCGCCGTACTGCCGCACGACGGCGTCACTCATGACCATTTCTTCATCGAACTCGACGCGCACCTTGAAAATCTTCCGGAAATCCTCCTCGTACTCATACAGGAGTTCGTACATGTGCCGGTCGCCGATCAGAATAATTTTCACGTCGATATCGATCGGTTCGGGTTTCAAGGCAGAAGTCCCGAACGGAAAAAACATCTCGAGCGGCTGAATTTCGAGTCGGGAGTGGTTTAACATGCGCTTGAGCGTACGCCAGACCCCCGCTTCGGTGATCGCGTCGTATGCGTACATGACCAGGAATCCGCCGTCCGCGCGAAGAATGGAACCCGCTCGCAAGTCCATGAAATCCGAATTCCAGCCGCCGCGCGAGTCGTAGCTGCGCTGGATCGTGCCGAACAGGTTCGTGTAAGTCGGCGTGGTCTCAAAGATGACCGGCGAACCATCTTCATCGTTGTGGGCAAGAAGCACGTTGACACCGTACACGCGGAACGGGTCACGCTCGGGCGAGGGCGTGCGCGAACTGCCATCCTGGGGAGGCCCGTTACCCGGCTCTTCCTCGCCTTCACGCTCCTTGAAGGGTTCGAGGTTGTCGAGCAGGCTGTGCCGCACCTCTTCCAGGTATTCCGACACCAACGCGCCTGAATATTTTTCCTTCAGCTCCTCGATGAAACCATCGACGAGCACCGAGGCGGCTTCCTGTTCGAGATAACTCAATTCGCTGGCCAGCTCGCGTGAAAGCGTCAGCGTCTTCCGGTAGACGACGGTGAATTCCTGGCGGAACTGTTCGTATTTTCGCTCGATGTCTTCGGCGGCCACCGTTTCTAGCTTGCCCTCGTGCACCATCTTGGGGATATCCTCGATCGGCACCATCTGGCCCTCGAGAACAGGGAAAATTTCAGGCAGCGCGACGGCGCCCACTTGCATGTGTCCCAGTGCGAACTGGTCGCGCGCGATGCGCCGCGTAAAATCATCCATCAATTCCTTTTCGCGGACGGTAAAACGGTCCACGATACGGCCTTTCTGCCGCTGGAAAGGTTCGCCCTCGAACACCTGCGGAATCCGCCGCCGCAGAAATTCAATGCCACTCTGCGTCTCCTTCTTGAAATTATTGGCCTGCCCGCGCGGCAACGTGAGCAGGCGCGGCCGGTCAGGACTCTTGAAGTTGTTGACGTAGCAGCGATCGAGGGAGGATTTCGCCGCTGGATGAATCTGCCCGATCACGTGTGTAATCGTGCCGCCCCGGCTGGTTCCAGCAAGACCGCAGACAAAGATGTTGTATCCCGGAGCGCTGAGCTCGACGCCCATTTTCAGGGCGCGGAAAGCCCTTTCCTGCCCGACCAGATCGGTGACAAGTTCGGCGTCGGCCGTGGTTTCGAACGGTATTGTCGCGGGATCGCAACGCCACCGCAGTTTTTCAGGAGGCAGCCCGGCGAGCAATTTCGTTGAATTGGTGGCCTTCATGAAACCTTCCCTGGTCCCAGGCGCGCTACTCTAGCACAGGCGCGACATCGGATGTGTGGAACGCGCGGGGATAGTTTCTACCGGCGAGATGAGACCAAGAAGCCCCTACCGTTATTTCAGATGCCATTTGTGGGGCGTTTGTCACACGGCTACTCCGCCGCAGTGGCAGCCTCGTTCCTCGTGTCTTTCTCCGAATATACATCCAAGACGCCGACGGCGGTTGCTACCACAATTGGGCCCAGGACGACGCCCAATACACCAAACACGGCAATTCCTCCGAGAACGCTGATGAATACCAACAGCCCGTTCAACGAGGAACGTCCGCCCAATAACACCGGCCGCAAGATATTGTCGATGGTGGAACCTAATCCGCCGCAGATGCCGATAAGAACGAGTGCGCGGACAAAATGTCCAGTTGAAAATAACCATATTGTAGCGGGAATCCAGACAGGCCAGGCGCCCACGACTGGAAGAAGAGAAAGAAAAGCCATCACCACGCCCCAGAACAGCGCCGAAGTCATGCCCACAATTGCGAATCCCCCACCGCAAAGGATTCCTTGTACGGCAGCGATGACCAGGCTGGTTGTGACGCTTGCGAAAATCAGATCGCGAGCCTCGGCAATCATTCTCTCGCGCGTGGCCGCCTCGAACGGGAGAAAGAGCCGGATACGCTCCATAATCGCTTCCCCATCACGGAGGAAGTAGAACAGAGCAAAGAGCATCACAAACAGTTCGAACAGAAAGAGGACGATGTTTCGAACCACCACGCCCAGTTCCGAGGCCAGGTATTCGCCAAGCCTGCTGGCGCCCTGCCGCACGAGTCCCGGCAGATCTACAGCGCTCTGTGCCGCGACGTGTGCGGCAATCCATCCCCAAGCGCGATTGAATCTGCCGAACTCACCCGCCGCCATCGACACTTGTATTTCGCGCGTCGCGTCGATCCCCTCACGCACGAATAGGACCATCAAGAGGAGGGCCGGCACGATCAGAATCAGCGTCACGCCAGACGTGCTCAACGCAGCCGAGAGGGTGCGCCCACACCTTTGTTCGAGCCGCTTGTTCAATGAGTGGAAGATCACAGCAAATACGGCGGCCCATCCAAGCGGCACCAGAAAAGGCTCGAATACCAGGTAAACGAGGTAGACCAACAGCAAGATCACGCCGTAGAACAAGACATCCCCGGAGCGTTCTCCTGCGTTTTTTACCATGGTGCCTGCGAATCTCCCCTGGTTCTGCCGAACCTCCGTGCCGTTCGGAACGCTCACCTTATAACTCAGGTGGGGAACTTTTGGTGGGATTCCTTGGCGGCGTCGCGATCGCCATCTGGACCGAGGCCCGTGTTATGATTTGGGAAGCCTTGGAGCCATCCCGTGAACGATCCAGCTAATTGCCGCCATGTGCGCACGCAATTGATCGCCAAGGATTCCGATGCGGAGTACGTGGAGTGCCTGGACTGCGGGGCAATCATCGAAGCAGACGAGCGCGAAGAACAGGGCCCCGGCTTTGATGAATCTCTATCCGACGCCTAACCACGAAAAAGCACCAACAAAGAGTCCGCAGAGAACACACAGAAAATGGAGCCAGGAAATACCAAGCAAATTATTTCGAGGTGTTCGCGGAGCGCACCTTTGGATTACCGGACGCCGAGTTGGCCGATGATGCGCGTCACGTCTGCCGCGGAGACGTCGTAGAGCGGACGCTCGTCTTCCTGCTCGAGCTGTTCGCGCAGATAGTGGGCGGCAATGTAGCTCGCTTCGCGATCGGAGAGGTCCCGGCCAGATTGCTGGGTGAATTGCACGAACCCGGTGTGCGCAAGGCCCACGACCACTCCTCGGCTGTCGACCAGAAACTTCGTGTCCACTGTGTCGCTGTGACGCGTCGCCACACCGTTCCAGAGGTGAGAAAAGCGGCAGTGATAGGTTTGGTCTGTCAGGCGCGAGGAAACGTCGAATTCCCCGACGAACTCGCTCATCGCCCCCTGATTCGGAATTCCAATAGAGGTGCTCATGGCCTTATTTTCCCGGGGACTGCAATTGGAAGCCCCTATCAAGTAGAACCGGCTTCAGCCCGCGCGGTTTGATTTTTTTTGCCCGAGCGGAAAAGCCCACAGACTGAAGTCTGTGCTACCAAAACCTGCTTCGGATTCAAGCCCGCTACTTTTCCTGACCCACAGGCACAGGTTCCGCATTCGCAAAGGTGTTTGCGGCGGCCGCGAGCCCAGCCCCGGGGGACAGCTTCATCCCCATATCAAGCAGGATTCTCTCGAGCGCCCCAAGGAGCAGGAGCACGTTTCCTCGCTGGCTGGAATACCCCATCAGGCCAACGCGCCAGATCTTGGTCTTTAATTCGCCCAATCCTCCGGCGATTTCGATATTGAAATCGTTGAGCAGGCGGCTGCGCACCTTGGCTCCATCAATGCCGTGGGGAATGTTTACGGCAGTCACGGTCGTCAGGCGGTCCGCAGGGTTCTGGACAAAGATGCCGATTCCCATCGCCTCCAGGCCGGCTATCAGCGCCATCTGATTCTGGCGGTGACGCTCCCAGCTTGCCTCCAGACTTTCCTCCAAGACCATGCGCAGCGCTTCATGCAGCGCATAGATCAGAGAGATGGGAGGCGTATGGTGATAGGCGCGCCCCTTGCCCCAATAATCCATCACTGTCGTCAAATCAAAGTACCAACTCTGGATCTTGGTCTTGCGATTGCGAAGCGTTTCTTCGACGCGCGCGTTCACGGTAATGGGCGACATCCCCGGCGGCGCGCTGATCGCCTTCTGCGTACCGCTGAAGCAGATGTCGATTCGCTGGCGGTCAACTTCCACGGGCACGCCCACGAGTGTTGCCACGCTGTCCACAACCAGCAGGGCCCCCAATTCGTCGGCGACCTTGCGGAAGGGATCGAGGTTTGACAAAACGCCGGTCGAGGTCTCCCCGTGCGCGAGTCCTACAAACTTGATTTTCCGCCCCCGCCCGGCGCGGCGCACGTCCTCTGGATCAGCGGCCCGCCCCAATGGTGCTGAGACGCGGTGAATCTTTGCACCAGTGCGCTCGGCAATCTCCGCCATGCGCTCTGAAAACGTTCCATTCACGCAAACAATGGCATCATCGCCTGGCTCCAGAAGATTGACGACGGCCGTTTCGATGCCTCCGGAACCCGAGGCGGAAATCGGGAACGTCATGTGGTTCGCGGTCTGGAAAACGCGGCGCAGCAGTTCCTGGACGCCGCTCATGAATTCCGTGAACCAGGGATCGACATGTCCGACCAGCGGCGCGGCCATCGCACGGTATACGCGCGGGCTCACGCAGGAAGGGCCCGGCGTCAGCATCAGCCTTGTTGGGGGACGCAATTCATCCATTGGATCGGACATCTTGAATAACCTCTTCTTTCGCGCAGAACGTCAGCGGACCAGGGCCCAAGTCTGCCATCCCAATTGTACCTCTGCTCCGGTCAAGCACCCATCTCAGCCGAGGCAATCACGACCGCAGCGGCAGAACTGGATCCTCCGTGAAGGGGGGAGACCTCACAAGATACTAGTTTGCTCGATTCCTAGTGAACGCGCAACGGCCAATATGGTCCTGCGTATGAAGGAAAACAACGCATCCGCGCATGTGATTCGGAGCAGTAAGCTAGTTCGGCTTTCAATGTGGCCTTCGGTAGGACAGGCACTCTTGCCTGTGCGGTCCCTTGGTAGAGCATGCGAAAGAGTGCACAGCCAAGAGTGGCTGTGCTACCGCCAAACCAGCCCACTACCTAATTCGAATCTCGCTATGTTATGTTCGCCATGCGCCGGAGGGGCGTGACGCGATGGCCGAGAAACTGGTCCTGGTAGGTGTGATCCCCGAAATTGTGGTGATTGGCCCGGCCGAACAGGTCGTATGGCTTTCTGATGCAGCAACTCTTAAGGTCGAGTTCGATCCCAACCGGTGCCCGTTCCAGTCCAACGTCTTTCAAGCGCCTCAGGGGCGGCAACTCCAGAGCGGCCCCCCTCGTCCAGGCACAAACCCAGGCTCATACAAATACCGTCTATGGATGAACGATCAGCCGATCGGCCATGGCGAGGTCATTCTGCGAGAAAAATAAACAGAAGAAAGCGAGTATGGCACATACTGTCGTTCAAGACTTCCGCTGCGTCTAATTCCCGGCGACGCTGACGCGTCCCGTCTCGATCGAACCAGCCAGACCGCGGCGGACGGGAGCCAGCAGAACGGCCGGGACGGGCTTCTCCGGTGAGAGCGCGACATTCGCTGACCGCCGCGGGAATTCAAGGCGGCGGTCCATACGCAGCCCGGCCTCTTGAACCAACTCCGCGGAGAAGTTCGGGTCGTCGGAACGCTCCACCCCCCAGAACCACAGCCTTTCTTCCTGCTGCTGTAGAAACTGCAGGGTTTGTTCCAGCTTGGTCATTGCGCGGTCGAACGTGGAAGCAAGGAAATATACGGGCAAGGTCCAAGCCTTCCGCGTAAAGACCGCTCTCACCCGAACGCAATACTTTCCGTTCTGGTTCACTTCGATCGTGCATTGATATTCATTGCGATGATTCACCTTCACCGGCATATTGCACCCCCCAAATCCATCAGTTATAGCCTTCGGAACTCTTCCTGCTCACGAGATAGAACTTTCCCCTGATTACTTCCATTTGCTTTGAGCATTGCCCCTTCATGGACAACCCCGTTTGGGAACGATTAGGACCTGCTAAGGTAGAAGATTGAGCGCTGGGAAGGCAGCAGCCTCAAATCCTTGGGCCCCCCTGGCACGAGGCCTGTGACTGCGGACACAAATATGCTAGCGCAGCGCACGGGGAAATGCAAGCCTCGGCGGGAAACAAATAAGTGCCCTATTTTCTTATATTTGATGGATTAAGCAGGTGTTGTTAGCCGCTTCAGATTTTCCTGGTTGACATGTAATTTACCCTCTTGGCGGAGGCGTGCTTCGAGCGAAGATCGGAACAATTCGTAAGCAGCCTGGCGTTTGGCCTGCAACGCTTGCGTCTCGATCGCCACTCTTTGCTTCGCGAAGTCTTCTTCGCTGATGGGATCGTGTTGGGCGACGCGGTAGACCACCCAATTCGTTCCCAGGAACACCGGATCTCCTGCCTGGCCGACTGGAAATTTGAACGCGGTGGAGAATTGCTTCGCACTTCCGGCATCGGGAATCGACCCGGTCCTCGAGAATGGTTCGCTCGTCTTCAGGTCGAAGCCGAGAGCTTTTGCCGCGGAAGCAAAATTTTCGCCCGACTTCACGCGTTTGCCGAGTTCTTCGGCGCGGGTCTTGGCGAGGTCCAGGGCCTTTTCATGACGGTAATCAGCCAATGCGCGGTCGCGGACTTCGGCCAGCGACGCTGGATGCGTCGGCTGAATGTCCTTGATCGTAAGGACAGCGTATCCGCGGTCCGTGCGGAGCGGGGCGCTCAAATCGCCTGGGCGCAGGCGGAAAACATTATCCTGGACGGCAGGAGAGTTGCCGATCTCGGGAAGCGGCTGATTTGCCTCTACAAGTTTCGCCTCGCCCGTCGTGAGATTGAATTTCTTAGCCAGTTCGTCGATCGGGATTCGACCGCTGCGCCGGATATCTTCGGCAATTTGCCCGGAAAGGGTTTCGCCAAGCTGTTCGGCCTTTTGCTGCTGCAACTGCGCCTGGATGGTGGCTTTCACCTCGTCAAAGGTCTGCGTGCGGGCAGTCTCCCGGTCGATGACCTCGATAATATGGAAGCCATATTCCGTCTTGACCAGATCGGAGATGGCCCCTTTCGGAAGGCTGAAAGCCGCGGCCTCAAATTCGGGCACGGTTTGCCTACGGACAATCCAGTCCAAATCACCGCCTTTATCCTTGGTCGGGTCTTCGGAATACTGTTTGGCAAGATCGGCGAATTTTCCGCCGTGCTTCGCCTTGTTGAGGACGTCCTCCGCTTTCTTCTTGATTTCGGCGACCTCGGCATCCGTCTTGCCGACGGTCTTGAACAGAATGTGCGCGGCATGCGCGCGGTCTTCCAGCTTATAGCTGTCGACGCGCTGTTGGTAATAGACCTTCTCTTCGTCCTCCGATACCTGGGCGCGCTGGCGGAGTTGCGCGAAATCCAGGGTTGCGTAATCCACGGTCCTGCGCTCGGGAACGCGTCGGAAGCTTCGATTTTGGACTGCAAATCGTCCGGTTTGACTACCACGTAATCGATCTTGATCTTCTCATTGCCGCGCAGGTATTCCTCTCGCACCTCATCTTCGGTGACGGTGATGCCGTCCGTCACGAGTTGCTGGAATTTCTGCTGGAGAAGCTGTTTTTTCACTTCCGACTCGAATTCCGGCACGGTCATTTGAAAGCGCGTTTGCACTTCCGTCGTGTACTTGTCCATGCCGATAAAAGTGTCGCCGGAGTATGCCGTTGGGAGAAGTTTCCGGAGCAGGTTGGCGTGTTCCTCGTCAGTGACCCGCAAACCCAATCGCTCCGCTTCGAGTTCCAGGCTGCGCTCGAAAACGAGCTGATCC
>WNFC01004598.1_pt1 | contig 15039 bp, 12 predicted proteins | sample 5400541 | NCBI WGS metagenome assembly WNFC01 (sample SAMN13153342, study PRJNA577476) | soil metagenome | isolation source: 120 cm saprolite under Douglas fir tree site 2 hole 2 replicate 1 | place: USA:California | collected 2015-04-18
CTCCATCTCGCCATGGCCTTCCATGATGGCGACAACTACCCAGCATCGATACCGTTGCCGGTGGCTTTGACGATCGTCAACATGTTGTACTGGATCGCCAGGCTGACGGGTGTGGCGGCGAGGTTTCGCAAAGCTAACCTGCCGGCATCGCTGGCCTAGGTCGCGCCCTATGGCCGCCGCCAACTTCGGCGTCGGTATCTGGGCCGGCATCTGGGCTGGTGTGGCCGCCATCGTCGCGTACCGCGCGCGACGCGGCGATCGGCTCAACGCGGCGGGCTGGATGATCGTGATCGCCGCCTTCCTGGCGGCGCAGGAGGATCCTGGGCTGCTGATCTGGATGGCGTCTGTTGGTCCAGGCGTCGATCGTGACGGCGTCGTTGGACTGGTGCACCCGCACACGATCGGGCACATGTACGGCGGTGCATTCCTCGCCCTCGCCGGGCTCCTCATGTGCGGATGGGTGGCAAGAACCGCGTTCCGCCGCGGCGAGCGCTGGGCATGGAACGCCCTCCTCATGTTTCTGCTCGTGGCCGGTGGGGTCGACATCTACGAGGTGCTCTTCATCTATCCGCACGGTTTTCCGCTCGGCGCGACACCTGCGGATGGAGTGCGCGGCTTCGGCTGGCTGGAAATCGCGGCCTGGATTCTGATCTGGGCGACGGCACTCGCATACTCCAGATCGCGGCCGAAGCAGGCGGCGGCAGGATCTGGCGACCCGGACGCTGATCCCAAGTTCGTGCATCCGTTCCGCGCCCTGGCCAAGGAGAAAGCAACTGTGCGCTTCGAGACTCCGCCCGGACATCAGGCGCAGGTCGACTGGGGCACCTTCAAGAAGCCGGGTCGCAAACGGGTGCAGGGTTTCGTCATGACTCTGGGCTGGTCGCGCACGCAGTACCTCGACTTCACGGACAGCCAGGCCTTGGCGCTACTCCTGGCCTGCCACGAGCAGGCCTTTCACGACTTCGGCGGCGTGCCCGAGGAGATTCTCTATGACCGGGTGAAGACGGTCTGGCTGCGGGAGTACGAGCGCGTGACCTCGTCTTCCGCCCTGGCTTCGTCGACTTCGCCGACTACTACGGCTTTCGGCCTCGACTCTGTCGCGCCCAACGTCCGCAGAACAAGGGCAAGACCGAGAACGGCATCGGCTACGTGCGCAAGAACTTGTGGCCGCGGGTTCGCGACTACCGCGAGGCCCACGACCTGCTCGACCTCCGCCGGCGCTGGCTGGATGAGACCTGCAACGTGCGCATCCATGGCACGACCGGCGAGCGGCCAATCGACCGCCTGCCCAAGGAAGGCCTGCGCTCCATCGAGGATCTGCCGCCCTACCGAGCTCTGGTTCTGGAGCGGCGACGGGTCGCCCGCGACTGCTTCGTCAGCTACGCCGGCAGCTGGTACTCGGCTCCAGCTGAATACGCCGGACGCGAACTTTGGGTTCGCCAGACCGTGGACCGCCTGGTCATCTACGACGGAGGGTCTTCGGGGCTCGTTACGGATTGGAGGTCACAGATGTGTCACGCACTCGCGGAACCAGGAGGCCACAGACGGACACGGGAGGACACGTCGGCGAGCGAAATCGAGAACACGAGGACACTGGAGGAATCGTCGGGACACCAGAGGACACGAGATGCTTAGGGTTCGGGACCGTGAGGCCCCGGGTTCAAATCCCGGGCCCCCGACCAACTTTTGAATTCAGATTTTTCCGGGCTGCGGTCCCAAAATTCCTATTGACGGCGGTTACGGGCGGGCTTAACGTCTTCACGCCCAGAGCTCTAAGGAAGGTTCTGGTGTGTCGCACGTCTTTTTGTTCAAGAGGGGAAGGGTCATGTACGGGTTCATAGTGCGTCGCCTCGCGTCCGGTGGCACGAATCCACGGGTGGCAGGAGGGTGGGCTGGGCGTCAAAGGTTGCGGCGCATCGGGGCTGCCCTGGCAGGGGCTTCTCTGGCATTGGGGACCCTTGTCTTTCAGGAAGCTGCAATCCCTCTGACCGCGCATGCCTTCAACGCCCCATCGGCGGTCACCGACGTGAACCCGAACTCGCTGACGGCGGGCACCCTCTTCGGCGGGCGCACGGTGAACTTCGCCGTTAACCCGATCAACACTCAGATCGTGTTTGCCGCCACCGAGTTCGGTGGCCTCTGGAGAAGCAACGACCACGGTTCCACCTGGTCGCACGTCGACCAGGTGCCCCTGACTGCCATGGAAGACGTGAAGATCGCCTCGAGCGACGTCAACCTCGTCATCGCGACGGGCGCCTACGACGGGAGCATTGACAACCGCGGCGGCGGCATCTGGCGGAGCACCGACGGCGGCAACACCTGGGCGAAAGCGCCCGGGGGGTCAGACGTCTGCTCGTCACTCGCGCAAAACAACGGCCGGGAGATCGCGATCGCCCCGGGTACCCCGGGAAGTCTCACCGTGCTGGTGGGCACCGACTGCGGCATCGCCAAGAGCACCGACTCGGGCAACTCGTGGGCGCTCGTGAGCCCGCCCGGCAACTTCCAGATCTGGGACGTCAAGATCGTCAAGCTTGGCGGTGGGAACCTGGAGGTGGACGCCTGCGGCGACGGCGGGTACGTTCGCTCGACGGACGGCGGCAGCACGTGGCCGACCGAGACGGACTGGACTGCCGCGACGTTCCCGCACCCCCTCGTCGGGTCACCGCCCGCCCCGGGCAACCCGTCTGACGTGTGCCGCGTGGCCACTGCCCCGCAGGATCCGAACACGGTTTTCATGGCCACCCGCAGCCCCGTCGCCAACCCGGGCGACAAGATCGGTGAGACCTACCAGTTCGAAAGCGACGACGGCGGTGTCAACTGGCACGACCTCCTCGTCTCGATCGACGGCAACGGCCGCGACCCGAGCGCGCTCGTGTTCCCCGCCTTCGACGGCGTGGCCACCCACTTCGAAGTCTTCTTCGCGACCGACCAGGTGATCATGCATCAGACGTGCGACTCCACGGTCACGCCGCGCTGCACGGACGGAACCGCAGCCAACACCGCCACCTGCAAAGCGCCACCTCTTGAGGGCAAGAGCGGCAACTGGGATCAGTGGGACGGCACCATCCCGCACTGCGCCACCGACCCAGGCGACATCGCCTACGACCCGAACGTGGGCTGCCCCTTCCTGCAGGGCGGCGATGGCGGCATCTTCAAGACAGCCGGACCGACGGACGGCTGTAACGTCGGCAGTCCTGGTTTCGCGACTTTCACCCAGGCCAACGCGGGCCTGCACGCGCTGTGGGTCTACCAGCTGGCAGGTTCGGCGGTGCCCTCCGCATCGCACACCGACGTCTACTACGGGATGCAGGACAACGGCCAGAACTGCTCCAACGACGACACGACGACCTTCCACCAGTGCGGCGGCGCCGACGTCTTCAACACCATCTCGCCTCTGAGCGGTCCTCCGGTCACCGTGTTGAAAAACCAGAACAACGGCTTCAGCCTGTCCCAGGAGGACGGCACGACGCCGACGGGTTGGACGTCGCCGCCCGTCCCGGCCGGCGGCGGCATCGACGCGGTCACCGGCTTCGGGGCATCGAGCTTTGCTTTCATCATCCACGACGCCTCGAAACCCGCCATCTATTCGGTGCAGGTGACGACCAATGCCGGCACGAGCTATGCGCAGATGGGACCGAACCTCCCGGGGAAGAACAGCGGGCTCCCGAACGGCGAGCAGGCGATCAAGGCCTCGGGGCCATCCGCCTCGCCCGTTTTCTATCTCGAGCTGTCCGTCGTCGGCACGCCCACGATCTACCGGCTGCAGGGCCCGCTCAACGCCAGCGCGACACTGACCGCGGCCAGCGGCGGGCTCGTCAGCCCCTACACCTACAACGTCAACCCGGCCAACCCGCTGCTGCTCTACACGATCGACCGCGGCCCGCGGACGGCAATGTTCAGCACCGATGGCGGCCAGTCGTGGACGACCGACAACGGGCTGACCACCGCCACCACCCTCGGCAACGTCTATCCGTTCATCAGCCCATTCGGCCCCAACGTGAACTCGTTTGGCTTCGACCCGGCTTCGAACACGATCCTCGCCGGCACGCAGTTCTCCGGGATCTTTGCCTCCTACGACAGTGGCGCGCACTGGAGTCAGCTGCCCGGCTCGCAGCAGGTGCCGCGCGTCCTCGACTTCTTCTTCGACAGCCGCAACCAGGGCACCGTGTACGTCGGCAGCCAGGGACGCGGCGCCTGGAAGATCCACCTCCCGCAGGCCGACCTGGCCATCACCAAGACGCACTCACCGGATCCGGTGATCGCGGGCAACCAGCTCACCTGGACCCTCACTGTCACCAACAACGGACCCGACCCGGCGCCCGATGTCACCGTGACCGACATCCTTCCGGCGAACGACGCGTACCTGACCAACAACCTCAACCCGCCGGCCGGCTGCTCGGCTGTGGGTCAGACCGTAACCTGCAGCCTAGGTGATCTGGCGGTAAGTCAGACGGTGACCTTCCAGATCGTCACCCTGGTCGATCCTGCGACGGTCGCCCTGGCGGGCGGCCCGACCAATATGACCAACACCGCCACCGTGACCAGCAGCGGCGCCAACGACCCGAACTCCGGCAACAACAGCGCCGTCGACACCGCCGTCGTCAACGACCTGGCCGACCTGTCGGTCAGCAAGCTCTGCAAGCCGGATACCACCGTCTACGCGGGCACGCCGATTGTCTGCACAGTCTTCGTGGACAACCACGGGCCGTCGTACGCCCGCAACGTCGTGATCGACGACGCGGTCCTGTCGAGCGGCAGCGTGACGATCAGCAGCGTTGCGGTTACGCCCGGTCCCACCAGCTGCAGCGTCTCCCCAATCACGGGCGGGCAGAAGATCACCTGCAACGTCGGCAACCTGGCGAACGCGTCAACCACGCACAGCGGACGCGTCACGCTCACGTACACGATGACCGCGGCGCAAGGGCAGAACATCGACGACATCGCGTCTGCCCGCAGCGATACGCCAGATCCCGACGCGACCAACAACCAGGCCGAGGTCAACCTCACCGTCACCGCGCTTGCCGACCTCGCGCTCACCAAGAACGGACCGGCCACCGTCGTGGCCGGCATGCCCATCAGCTGGACGCTCAGCGTCCACAACTCGGGCCCGTCCACGGCCACCAATATCCTGATCACGGACACCGTCCCGGCCGGCGTCTCGATCACCGGCGTATCGATGCCGGGCGCCAGCTGCCAGGCGGGCGTCCCCGGAGACACGGGCCATCCGACCACGTGCGCGGCGGGCAGCCTTGCGCCCGGCGCGACCTCTTCCACCATGACGATCAATGCCACGGTCAACCCGCAGACGACGGGCAGCCTCCACAACGATGCCCGGGTTTCGAGCGGGACCTTCGACAACAACGACTCGAACGACCTCGCCCACACCGACACGACCGTGATCGTGCAATCGAACCTGACGGTGACCAAGGCGGCGACGCCGAACCCGGCGACGGCCGGCACGCCGCTCAGCTACCAGGTCACCGTTGGCAACACCGGGCCATCGACGGCGACCTCGATCACGCTGACCGACCCGCTACCCAGCGGGCTCGCGTTCTCCTCGACCGGTGGAGTGGGGGTCTGCGGATTCCAGACCAACACCAACACCGTCAGCTGCCAGCTCCCGAACCTTGACCCTGGGCAGCAGGAGTCGGTGTTCATTTACACGATGGTGAAGGCTTCGACCCTGCCCGGCCCGATCAGCAACACGGCCACCGGCACGGCCAACGGGAGCCCCATCGCCATGGGGACCACTACGACGAACATCGTAACGGCGGCCGACCTGACGATCGTGCTGACATCTGACGCCCTCGTCTACAAGCCGTCCACGACCATTCACTACCAGATCACGGTGACCAACAACGGTCCCTCGGATGCCCAGAACGTCGTCATCACGCAGGCGCTGCCGACTGTGAAGCAGGGCAAGTACATCTCGAACAACATCGGCTGCGCACCGCCGGCCGGCACCACGTTGACCTGTCAGGCGCCGGCGGTACCGGCCCTGGCGACCATTCCAGCCGGTGGTTCGATCACCTTCCAGGTGAACTTCTTCATCACGGGCAACAAGGGCACAATCACCAGCTCGGCGACCGTATCGTCGTCAACAACGGATCCGGTCAGCTCCAACAACAGCTCCATACGAGTGGTCACCGTGAAATGACCGCGTCACAGGTGGGTTGACGCCGGCGGTCGACGTCGGGTCCCAACCCGCACGACGCCACCAGGGCCCGGCTTCAAAGCCGGGCCTTGGTCGGGCATCTCGGTTTCGTGTTACGCCTACCATGGCGGCGGCGTTGCAACAATTGGTTTGCGCCCCATGATTCGACCTCGATGGACGCTGCTGGCCGCATGTGCTGCCGGCGTGTTCACTGCGTTCATGATCGTCACAGCCGCGGCCGCGGCGACCACCCCCACGTTGGTGGCAGATCCCACACGCGGACCGGGAGGCACGACCGTGGCACTTCTCGGTACGGGGTTTTGCGTCACCTGCGGTGAAGTCGAGATCGACTTCACCGCCCGGCCCGTGAAGCGCGGGATCGTCGTGGGTGCCGACGGGTCGTTCCAGACCACGTTCGTGGTCCCGGGAGGCGCGCAGGCGGGCACCGATGCCATCAACGCGTATCAGCAGGGCGTGCTCATCACCCAGACTGCGTTCGAGGTCACGCCCAGCATCCCCGCTCCAACCGGACAGCCGCCGACGCTTTCGCCGCTACCCACACCGACTCCGGCGCAGAGCCCCCGGAATACACCAACCGCGACTCCGACTCCGATTCGACAGTCCTCCCCGATCCCGTCTGGCGGAGGCGGTTCCCCTTCCCCGGCGGCACTCGCGAGCCTTGGCGATTTCCCCGTTGGCCTTTTCGTAGCGATCGTCATCGTCCTGGCTGTCGCCGGCGCTGCGATCACCGTCGTTTGGTGGCAGCGCCGCCGGACTTAGTCCGGTCGATATGGCACTTTGAGACCTGAACGCATCAGCATCAACCGACCAGGTGCGACGCTTGGGCCGCAATAGCATGCGCTGCAACGGACGGCCTTCGCAAACCTAGCCACACTGAAGGGGAGGGTAACGTGTCACGGACGCTGCGACAACACCTGCGCTGCGCGTGTTCAGCGACCGAGAGCGGGCGCCGCAGCGTCGTTGAGTTCCTCGGCCGAAGCTCCGAAAGTCGCCACCGAGTCGCCACCTCGATGTTTCGTGTAGCAGTTTGTGTAGTACTCCCTGGGACATGAGTTGGCTGAAACGGCGGTCAGAACGTCTGGTCAGCCTTGCAATTGAGTCGAAAACGCTCGAAATCAGTCTCGGTGGACGAGACCGCCCAGATTTCGGGACCGTGAGGCCCCGGGTTCAAATCCCGGGCCCCCGACCAAAAATCGTATTCAGAATCGACGCTTTGCCGGCTCCGCCTACCCCGCCGTGTCACCAGGGAGGTGACAGATTTTCTTGGAACTCGGTGGCGGCGGCCCCGTCCACGTGGATCACGGACGGTCGATTGAAGTCGCTCACCGCTCTAGCACAGCCGATATATCAGCACGCGCACGGCCCCAGGACCATGAGGCACCTGGGTTCGAAAATCAAAGGCGCTGTCCACGCCGGTGTGCTGCCGACGCATAGCTAAGGACCGTGAGGCACCCAGTTAAGAATTCCTAGGTCGGATAGATAGGGGACGTCGATCATATGTCGATCCGATTCGATGCTCGATGCTAGGTTGACGGTATGACGGTGCAGGTTCAGCCGGCGAGGTCCCTCCTCCAGCAGGCGCGTCTCGCCCAGTGGCTGACTGTCGGCTGGATGGTGATAGAGGGTGCCGTCGCGATCGGAGCGGGCATCGTCGCGCACTCGGTGGCGCTCACCGCTTTCGGCGTGGACAGCGGCATCGAACTCTTCTCTTCTGTGGTCGTGCTCCGCCGGCTGCTTCAACGATCTGAGAGTGAGGAACGCGGCTCGATGACCGGGGGCGAGCGCAACGCGACCAAGCTCGTAGGCTTCGCCTTGTACGGCCTGATCGCCTACATCGTTCTCTCGGCCGCAGTTGCCTTGGTGTTCCGCTTCGAGCCGGCAGCCTCGCCGCTCGGAATCGGACTCACGATTGCCTCACTTGTAATCATGGCCGCTCTCTGGCGCTGGCGGCTCGCTCTCGCTGATCGCCTCGGAAGTCCTGCCCTTCGAGGGGACGCGGCTTGCTCGATGGTCTGCCTGTACATGGCGGGCGTTGCCCTGGCCGGATTGCTCCTGAACCAGTTCTTCGGCCTGTGGTGGGCCGACCCACTAGCAGGTCTGGCTTTGATCTGGTGGATCCGGGGCGAAGCCAACGAAGCTTTGGAGGCGAGCAAAGCGGAGACCGACTGAAAATCTGCGTGGGGCGGCTGGGCGTGCTGAGGTCAGGCGCGCGGTGCGAATGGAGCGCGAAGGCAGGGTCGAATGAATGAGATAACGGTATTTGGCGTCGTGGCGCTGACTTTCATGATGGCGATGTATTCGCTCGAGGGTCGGCATCGCCGCTTCACATTGGCCTTTGCATTCGGCTGTTTGTTGTCCAGCGCATACGGCTTCCTGATTGGGGCGTGGCCCTTTGGGGTCGTCGAGATCATCTAGTGTGTGTTTGCGCTGCGGAAGTTTCAATCGCGACGCGATCAACCAAGCCCGACTGCCTAGAACGAGGCTCGAGCCGCACGCGGCATCGTCTCGCGCATCCGGACCGCGACGACGATTCCCGATAACCCTGTTAGGCAGGCGACCGTGATGATCGCGGCGGGAAAGCCGGCGACGTCGGCAATGACGCCGGCAACGATCGCCCCCGCAGCGTATCCACTATCGCGCCAGAACCGGTACACGCCGACTGAAGTCGCTCTGTCGGGGGCTCGAGCAGCGTCGCCTATTACCGCCAGCAAAGTTGGATATACAAGGGCCGTGCCAGCGCCCAGCAAGACACTCTCGGCAATCCACCAGGTAAAGCCAGGCATGATCACGAGTCCAGCGATCGCGATCGACTGGAGGAGCATCCCGGCAACAATCAGTGTCTTGCGCCCGACCCGATCGCTGATCCAGCCGGTGCCGAGCTGGCCGGCTCCCCAAACAGCCGGGTAGGTTGACGCCAGCAGCCCGATCTCGCGCAGCCCGAGTCCGTGCGCGGTGAAGAAAAGCGGCAATAGCGCCCAGGCCATGCCGTCGTTGAGGTTACTGACGAGGCCGGCCTGGCACGCGCTCGACATCGTGCGGTCACGGAAGCTGACCTCGGTTGCGAGCTTGATCAGCGATTCTGTTCGCACCACACCGCCAGATTCGAGCTCGACATGGCCCGAGGTGTCGTGCGTGAACAGGGAGAGCAGCAGGCCACAGATGGCGAGTCCCTCCGCCAGCAGGTAAGGACCGGGTCGAATGCCGTAGCTCGCGGCAAGGTATCCGGCAGCCGCCGCCGCTGCCGATACAGCCAGGTAGCCGGACGCTTCGTTCAGGCCCAGGGCAAACCCCCGTCGCCGCGGTCCGACGAGGTCGATCTTCATGTTGACTGTGGTCGACCAAGCGAGTCCCTGATTGAGTCCGAGCAGCACGTTCGCAAAGACGACCCAGCCCCAGGACGGCGCGAGGATGATTAGCGGAGGCACGGGCAATGCCGCCATCCAGCCTGCAAGCAGTACTGTCCGCCGGCCGAGGCGGTCGGCGAGTCCGCCGGCGATGAAGTTGCTCGCGGCTTTGACCAAGCCGAAGCTGATCAGGAAGGAGAGGATCGCCGCGCTGCTGGCGAGGTGAAAGTCATTCTCGGCGAGGGGTGCCAGGGTCGACCGCTCGACTCCCACCACCCCGCCGACGAACGCGTTGATCGCCACCAAGAGCGCGAACTGTTGCCAGTTCGCACGTAGGCCGAGGCGGATCGCCCGCGATGCCTTCATGCGGTGGCTGGGCTCAGGCGATGGCGCAGCGGTTGGCTCCCGCCTCCAGCTCGCCGGGATCGCCTGGAAGTTCACCTCGCTCATTGAATTCGACGATGCGTGAGTGGTTAGGCGGATTTGGAGGGATCCGCGCCAAAACGGCCCGCACGAATGCGGCTTCCTCGAGCCGCGCGAGCGCCACCGTATCCCGGATTGTCACGACCGTCGTCCCCAACATCCGGCCATCGAACGGTATTGCCTCCGAGACGTGGCCGGGAAACACCTGAGTCGCCTCGGGCAGCTGGAGGAGACGGCTGACCGACATATGAAGAAGACGCGCGCGGGACGGCAGCTCCTCGCGGGTACCTCCCTCGAGGTCGGGCCTGCCGACGCTGTTGAGAAACAATGTGTCGCCCGTGAACGCGGCGGTGTTCTCGAGCAGGTAGGTGGTGCTCTCATCTGTATGACCAGGGGTTCGCATAGCAACCAAGGCCGTTGAGCCGAAGACGATCCGGTCGCCGTCGGCCACAGGTCGGAAGGGATACTGAGCGCGGTTTTGGGTTGGCAGCAACAGCGCGGCGCCCCCAAGGTGGGCCATCTGCCTCGACCGCGAAAGATGGTCAGCGTGGATGTGGGTGTCCGCCACCGCAACCAGCCGCCAGCCGCGCTCACGAAGCAATCGGACGTAGACGTTAGGATCGACCGAAGCGTCGATGACGATCGCCTCGGACTGAGATTCCACGATGTAGGAAAGGCAGCCCTTTCCAGTCCTTCTGACCTGGACGACCTGGCAGCCGGAAATCGTTGTTTGGGCGGTGTTCCAGGCGAGGGACCAAGAGCGCATGCCGCCGTCGAGCGTCAGTGCTTCGACGCCATTCGCCCTCAGCAGGTGTGTGGCGATTGCTGCCGTCCGGCCAACTGCACAGACGGTAACGACGGGTCCGGGAGGCAGGTTCAACTCCGCCAGAGGTCCGAGCCGACCGGATTGGAGATCACCGTACGCGTTCACTTGGATCGCGCCGCGAATCTCCCAATCAACATCAGAGGGCGGCCGGACGTCGAGAACGGTGACTGGCCGGTGTGCAGCGAGAAGCTCCTGGAGCTCGGCGACGGAGATGTGGTCAGCACTCATATCGCGCCTCCTCCAGGAGCCTCGCTGTGGTGTCGTTCGCTTCAGGCGAAGGCGACCGACTTGGCACCGGCGACGATCTCTTCCACTATCTTGGCGGCCCCGACGATGCTCACTCCGTCCGCCAGTTGCTCCGGGGTGATGCCGCGGGGTTTGGCACAGGCGCCGCAGAGCCACACCTTGCCCTGGTTGGCGATGAATTCAGTCATGAGATCGTGGAGCTTCGGCAGCCCGGTCGCCTCGACACCCTCGCTGCCGCCCTTGCACCCGAGGCGAACCGCTTCGATCGTGCAAAGGACGACCGCCTCCTGTCCCGCCGTGGCCGCTATGTTGGCGGCGATGAAGGGCAGCGTTGCCCGCTCCGGTTCTTCACGGCCCCAGGTGCAGTTGAAGATCAGCTTCTCGTTCATTTCTGTCTCTCCACAGTGATGGTGAGGCGCCCGTCGCCGTGCGCCTCGGTGGACGTGATTCGCTGCCCGAGCAGCCGTGCCAGCGAGGGCAAATCCTCTTTGGCGGCGGGATCGCTGACGACGACCTCCAGCGATTCGCCTATCGAGACCTTGGCGATCTGGCGCCGGAACTCCTGAGCCAGGCCGTCGGCGCAGCCCATGTCGCCGGCGTCGAAGACCTGCGTCGGGCTGGCGGCGATACCAGGCTCCGCCAGGAATCCGGAACAGAGGAGATCTATACGTTCGATACCGTGAGGCCCGAGGTCCATGTAAACAAGCTGCTCGATTACCTGGCGCGCGCCATCGCGCACGACGTTGAACCGCCAGCTGATACGGTGCCGCATTCCGACCTCGTCCTCGGTTGAGGCCGCGAGGTCGAAGAGCGAAGCAGACTCGAACCAGCTCCTGATCCGCGCAACGATCGCGTCTCGGCCGTCGTACTCCTCCAGCCCGTGGGGAAGCAGGAACCGAGCGTGGGCGTCGCTCGCCAGGGAGGCAACCAACCTTTCGAAGTCGCGCGCGGCCAGCAGCTCCAGGAATCTGTGCGACGTGGCCCCCGCAGCCACCGGCGCCAGGTCTGCCTCGGCCATCGGAACGCGCGTCTGCTCGATCATCTCAATCACCTCCAGAAGTCCGCTGGGCAGCATTGTCAGGCCTACTCCTCAAGTTGTCAAGAGATCAATTGAATTCTTGACGGACCACTCCAAAACGGGGATACTGGGAGCGATGACAGAGCGAGCTGTGAAGATCGAGCTCTTCGATCAATTCGCCCGGGTCGCGCAGGCCGCCGCAAGCGGACGCCGAGTGGAGATCGTCGATGTGCTGGCCAACGGCGAGAGGAGCGTCGAGGATCTGTCGCGCCAGGTTGCCATGTCAGTCGCCAACACCAGCCGTCACCTGCAGGTCTTGAAGGAGGCCGGACTTGTGGCCGCCACGAGGGACGGGACACGCGTTCGGTATCGGCTCGCCTCGCCGGCCGTCTACCGCTTCTGGGTGGCCTTGCGCTCGTTGGCGGCTGAAAGGTTGCCGGGCGTGCAGGGCCTCGTCGAGGCGTATCTGGGTTCACGGGAAGGCCTCGAAGCGATCAGCGGCGATGAGCTTCTGGCCCGACTCAGGTCGGGCGAACCGTTGGTGGTGGTCGACGTCCGACCTGCGGAGGAGTATCAAGCTGCGCATGTTGCCGGCGCGGTTTCGATTCCGCTTGCGGAGTTGGAGCAGCGGCTGCGCGAGTTACCACGGGAGCGGGAGGTCGTGGCTTATTGCCGTGGTCCGTACTGCGCATTTGCGCCGGAAGCGGTACGCACCCTCCGTGGGCACGGTTACTCCGCCCGATATCTCAGCGACGGCCTGCCGGAATGGGCCGATGCCGGGAATGGTGTCGAGTCGGACGGAGTCGGCAGTTCGACTGCGGACCGATGAACCGGGCTGACCTAGCGGCGAATCAGCAGACGGCGATGCTGGCCGACCGATACACACAACGCGCCGAAGCCTATGAAGCGTTGTGGAGTCCGATCATCCGACCGGTTGGCGAGCGTCTCATTGCACGCCTTCCTCTATCCAGCACGACCAGGAGCGTCGTCGACATTGGCACCGGCGCGGGTGCATTGCTGCCGGCGATAAAGCGTGCTGCTCCAAGCGCGGTGATCGTCGGCGTCGATCGTTCACAGGGCATGCTTCGCCTGGCCAAAGACAAGCACTCGGGTCCACTTGCACTAATGGATGTGCAGAACCTGGCGCTACCCGCCAACCGGTTCCAGGTAGCGGTCGTCGCTTTCGTCCTCTTTCACCTGCCGTACCCCGAGCAGTGCCTTGCGGAGGTGAATCGTGTGTTGCAGCCGAGGGGCGCAGTGGGCACGGTTACTTGCGGGTCGGAAACCATGGCGCCGGCCAACGCCATTTGGGAAGACGAGCTGCAAGCAGCCGGCGCCCAGATGATCGAGCTGCCTGCCGTCGACAATCGGGCTTGCTGCGACAGCGCTCAGAAGATGACGACCTTGCTCGGGAAGGCCGGCTTCGCCTCCATCAACGTTTGGAGTGAGTCGATTGAGCACCGATGGCGACCTGAAGTTCACTTCGACTATCAGGTACGCAGCACCTCGCGCCTTAGGCTTCTGTCTTTGACCGAGACGGACCGTAGGGCTTGCTTGGGCCGGATTCGAAGACGGCTCTCAGCGGCTGACGGCGAGCAGTACCTCTACCAGGGTGACGTGTTCATGACGACGGCGATCAAAGCAGATCATCCGTCGGACAATTGTTAGGAGAAGACGATGGCCGAGATACTCGAGATGGTCGACCTCGAAGCGTTGCGCAAGGAAGTGCGCGAGAAGTATCGCGAAGTCGCCGAGGACCCCACGGCTGAGTATCACTTCCACACCGGGCGCCCACACGCGATTCGACTCGGCTATCCAGCGGCGCCGCTCGACCAGCTTCCCGATTATGCATGCGAAGCTTTTGCCGGCGTGGGCAATCCTTTCTTTTGGGGCGGGCCGAAGCCTGGTGAGAGGGTTGTCGATCTCGGCTCTGGAGCCGGTATGGATTCGTTCCTGGCGGCGCTCTGGGTGGGCGGCGAAGGAAAGGTGATTGGAGTCGACATGACTCCCGAGATGCTGGAGCGCGGCCGGTCGATGGCAGCCAGGCTTGGCTTGGACAATGTCGAATTTCGCGAGGGCCTGATCGAAGACTTGCCCATCGAAGATGGGTGGGCGGATGTCGTGATATCCAATGGCGTGATCAACCTCTGCCCGGACAAGCTCGGCGTCTACCGTCAGATCTTTCGGGTGCTAAAGCCGGGAGGCCGGATGACGGTGGCGGATATTTGCCTTGAGCGCCCCGTCCCTGAGGAGGCGCTTCGGGACATCGATCTCTGGACAGGTTGAATCGCAGGCGCCCTGCCGTGCGCAGGGTGGGAGACGGTGATCAGCGGCGCGGGCCTGGTCGACGTCGAGCTCTCGAATCCGCTCGACACATTTGCGGGCGCACGTGGAGAGGCAAGCGCTAGAGAGTTCGGAACCCTGGGCTATTCAATTCGAGCGCTCAAGCGGATATGAACAAAGCCCGCGTACCCATTGACCGCCGACGCTGCTTGTCGCCGAGGCATGCCCCGTGTCGGCCATGATGAGAGGCCCCGCCGGTCAGAGACTCGGCGAGGGGGTGGTGCTTGATCTCGAAGGCAACGAGGTCCCGCTGCGTGCGATCTTCCAACAAGGACCGGTGGTGCTGGTCTGGCTCCGTCACTATGGCTGACTGTTGTGCAAAGAGCAGGCGGCGCGGTTGCGCGGCATCAAGAACGAGATCGAGGCAGCAGGAGCCAGGCTGATCTTCATCGGGAATGGAGCCACCGTCTTCGCTCGCCATTTCAGAGATACCTTCGTGCCGGACTGCGAGGTTCTTAACGACCCGTGGACAGCCTCATACGCTCTGCTCGGGGCCCGGCGGGGAATATGGACAACTTTCACGCCGAGATCCTGGCCGGCAATCCTACGTGCGTTGCGTGGCGGGTTCGGACAGTCGCGCACTCAAGGTCACGCTTTCCAGCAAGGCGGGGTAGCGATCATTGATTCGAGCGGCCGGGTCAGGTGGAGCTATGTGAGCCAGTTC
>WNFC01039360.1_pt1 | contig 15037 bp, 16 predicted proteins | sample 5400541 | NCBI WGS metagenome assembly WNFC01 (sample SAMN13153342, study PRJNA577476) | soil metagenome | isolation source: 120 cm saprolite under Douglas fir tree site 2 hole 2 replicate 1 | place: USA:California | collected 2015-04-18
AGGTGTTAATTCCCCCTCAGGTTTCAGTTATAACTGGCCTAGGTGAGCATGTGCAAGCCGGCTAAGCCATTGTCTAGCCAGATATTTTGACCAGCTCAGCTTGGCCCAGCTCAATGAATCAGTGCCCGCAGCTCAGCTCGGTCCATAATGTCAATCAGGCTGGCTGATGTGGTGTGGCTTCGGCTCAGCCCAGCTCAAGGAGCTGCCACAACACTAGCCCTAGTACCATCACTGGTTGAATGAATTGCCTGCTGAAATGCACCACAGGCGTGCCCTGGGGAAGGTGTCTGCCCCAGTATGTCCCTTATCTCTTGCCCCCTGTACTTGTGACTCAGAATGGCATTGTGAACCCCACAACGTGTGCTTCATACATGACTTGTGCTTCTGCCCTGGCTCTGGTAGCTTCCCCTCTGTAAAGCCCCCTCATACATTGCTATTGTCTCCCCCTTTCTCGTCCCTGCGCTTTAGGTCAGCAGGTACCCGCTTATTGTCTCCCTTATCACCTTATTGTCTTGAGATTCTATTGTCCAGCATAGCTAGCTTGTACGCTATTGTCTAGACTCCTTATTGTTGTGACACCTCTATTGTTTAGTTGGGTTCTTATTGTGATTACCTACGCTTACTACTGGTAGTATAAATAGTGTACTCATTTCCCCTGTATAACCTAAGTAAAGTCTTTTGTGTCTATCCAACACTTTTGGCTTGAACTTTCAGATAAGCCTCTGTGGCGACTCTGAGTCTTCATGACCACTCCCCCTTCTCTCCTGCTTAAGCCTTAGTGGCACTCTCCACGACTCTAACTGCATATCAGTTAGCTTGAAGTCTTTCCTGAGTGGGGTTGCTGTCTAGTGGTAACACTTATGTATCTGAAACACAAGAACACAAGAAGGTGTGAGTCACAACTGAAATGTGAGAAGTACTGTTCTACAGTATGAGTCAGAGGAAGTGAGTCAGAGATAATTAGGTAAAAAGAAAAAGAAGAGTCCAGATCATAACAATATAGTCCTAATGCAACAAACAATGAGTGGGATAATGAATGACTGGATGAAACACCTACCTGTCCAATAAGATAACCAAGTAGATGGACCCATCTGGCCAACATAACCTCTCGGGACAATTGGTCATTCCACCAGACAACAAAATCAGAAAAGAGATTATGAGGATCTGGCATGATCATCAAAGAGGGGGACATCTGGGACAAGATGAAACAGTCTGAAAAGTACAATGTGAATACTTATAGCCAAGAGCTTGCCAATGGATCAACCAATATATCAAGGGGTGCGCAACCTGCCAATAAAACAAGAACCTAACACACTGACTACATATACCCCTCTTCAAAATCACAGTACCAGAAAATGCACCCCCCTTCACACAAATTATGATGGACCTGATCATAGGGCTCCCAAAAAGTCGAGGCCATGATGCAATCCTAACTATAGTTGATTATGGGTGCAGCAGGGGTGCGATATTCCTCCCATGCCTAACTACCATCACAGGACCCCAAATTGCTCAGCTATACTATCAACATGTATACCCATGGTTCAGACTCTCACAAAGACCCATATCAGACCAAGATCCAAGGTTTATGTTCCATTTCAGTAAAGCCTTAGCAAAGGAATTAGGAATCACATGAAACCTCTCGACAGCTTACCACCCACAGACCAACGGTCTTACAGAAAGAAAGAACCAATGGGTGGAACAATACCTCCACCTTATTATAGCCAATCAAGAAGACTGGGCAATGGCATTACTGATCACCACCCTAGTACACAATAACACGAAGAATGGAACAACGGGCTTCTCCCTGAATGAACTTCTGATTGGAAGGGAACCTCCAACCATAATATCTCAAGGGGAAGGCACCCAAAACCTGCTCACAGAACAAAGGGTTAAAAAATTAAGGCAACAGCAAATACTCACCACCCAGGCCCTCAATAAGGTGGCAGAGAAGTTGAGACTGACAGAAACTAAGTGGAGCCTGTGGCAAAAAGTCTGGCTAGAAGCTAAGAATCTAGCCCTCCCATATGGAACAATAAAGCTGGCCCCCAAACATTATGGACCCTTCAAAATATTGAAGGTGCTATCTCCAGTCACATACAAACTGGAGCTTCCATTCCAGTGGACAATACACCCCATGTTTCACACATCACTACTAACCCCATATGTCAAAACGATGGAACATGGTGAGAACTTCTTGAGACCACCACCTAACCTCATTAACAATGATGAACAATATGAAGTCAAGACCATTTGCAGCCACAGATGTCATAGGAGGAGAAAACAATTACAATATCTCATAAAGTGGACGGGATACCTGGAAAGCAACAATATGTGGGAACCAGTCAAAAACATCCAGGCCCCATCACTCATAAAACAATACCACAAGCACCGCCCTCTCAAGTCTATAAAAACCAATTGAATGCAGAAGATACCACAGCAGTCAAACTGGGTCGCCGATGCCCCTGCTTCTGTCCTAAACCTAAGAAACCTGTTATCCCCCACCTTGACCTTGCTACCCTCCTCCACTCATACCCATATACAACCTATAAACTTGCCATTTTCCAACAAGGGAAACAAAGACACATCACCTATAAACACCAAACCTAGCACACCTGTTTTTGCAAAGAATACAACTGCCCCAGTCACTGTGCCTAAATGTCCATTAACCTATCTAATGAATCCCTAGCCTCATCCCGCTGCTCGTCCATCTCAAGTGAAGATGACAATCTCCTAGGACTTGTCACTGTCCCAGAAGAACACCTCCCCACCTTTGCCAAAGCAGCTGCCACCAACCTACCCCACACCACCATCAATACAGAAGCCAAGCCCCCATCATTCTGCCTCACTGTTGCCAACCAAGAGGCCAAACAAGAATATCCCCCAATCTCCCCTCACATGGCAGAAGTACTTCTCCAAACACACCCCAACATCAACAACACTATCCATGCAGTTGCATTTGGACTCATCACCACCATACATCAATGCACCCTAGCCACTAGTCAGAAACTTGACCAGTCCTAAACCCACAAACAACAACTACAAACCCAAATCGTGTCACACAACCTGAATATCACCAGTCTCCAGGGACGATTGGGGACCATCGACATCCTGGCAGGTTTCAAGCCAAACCTTGGCAATGTCACTAACACTGTACTGCTTAGCACTAGAGAGCGAGTCATTCCACAGTTTGTCTGACACTTAGGATCCAGGGAGGTGGAGATGGTGGCAGGGAGGGAAGGAAACAAACTGGTCTATGTGGCCCAACTTTTTCTTAAACCAGATTGCTCATTACTCACCACTGACCCTGTATGCCTCTGGTTCAGTGATCTCCTTACATCCCTGGGAGACAAGTTTAACACACTCACATGCACCACATATAACTTACCTAACTGGGCTGCTCATGCAGAAGTCATGCAGTATCACTGCATTAATGAAGAATGCCACAAAATCGAGGAACAGCTGGCCAAACTTAGGGCCCGCTTATCTATCAACAATGAGGCCCTTGACACATGCAGGTTTCAAATTGAGGCAAGTAGCATCCCCCATCAACTACGGAACCTATAGGGTCATTCCAATTTTCCCATGAAACCAAGGCAAGCAGATGGGGCAATGCACAGGGGGACACCCATGCAGCCCTGGGCTAGGGGTCCCAGTCTGACAAGAGGGTAATGTCACTGCCTAAGCACACAGTTAAACTGCCTTACTGGTCTTCTAAATGGTATTGCTGGTATCGCCAAGAAGTGGCTCATCACATGTATGTTTCTGTTATTGGTTCTCTTATATCACATCTATCTCTGCTCCATATACCTCACTTTGGGTCAGAGGAGGAGCTGTATGTTTCTATTGTTCTGTATCTCTGTGTCCCCACTCATCATCCTTGATGGATAGCTCTTATTGTCTCGGCTCATAGGTGCTCCAGCTATTGTTAGCTATAGTACAGCCCTTGCTATTGTCTTGTCCTCACTATTGTCTAGTTATCCCCATTGATACAACCTTATTATCTCTATTGTCCATATGTGCTGACTGCCCCACTATAGGCATAGTATAAGTAGCACTCTGTCTTGTCTGTATTCGCTAAGTAGAGTCTCTTGTGCAATCTAGTGCATTGTACTCTCACTCCTTAGGGCCTTTCATGTGCATCACCTAAGGCAAATACCTCTAGGAGTTTCCCCTCATCTCCTGCTTCACCTCAAAGTGATTCTACTTATGCATCAAGTAGCTTACAGAGTCGTCTAATACAGGTTGCCATCTTGGTGGTAACACCTTGTCTCTACCTTGCATAACTACACACACCTATGTCAGGCTATCTTGTGTCCCACTCGGAACATAACAACAACAGGGCCATACACCATAGAGAGTAATAACCACTGGTCCATGGTGAGAGAGCCCCCCAACAGAACTCCAATATGTTACTGCTAGATGGCAACCCCACTAGGTAAGGGACTCAAAGCTAACTGATGCGCAGTTAGAGTCGTGTAGAGCCAAGAATGCCACTAAGGTAGAGTAGAGAAGAGGGAAGAGGTGCCACTAAGGCTATCTAAATATTAGAGCTCAGGTGTTAGGATTACATAAAAGACTCTACTTAGTTTGTATAGGGAGAAGTTGTATGCTATTTATACTACTCAGTAGCAAGCATAGGTAATCACAATAAGAGGCAGCAAGACAATAGAGGTGCGACAATAATAAGTAGTCTGAACAATAGTGTATAAGCTAGCTACATCAGATAATAGAGTCTTGGAACAATAATGATGCGAGAGAACAATAAATGTTCACCTGCTGACCTAAAGTGTAGGGACTAGGAAAGGAAAGACAATAGCGACATACAAGGGGGCTTGATAGGAGGGAAACTACTACAGTGCAAGGCAGACTTTTCCAACCTCTCTATAGGGGTCTAAATATTGAGAGTCCAGCTAAGCAGCCAAATCTGGGAAGGAAAGTGGGTAAAAGATACCAATTCTGAAGTTTTTGTATTTTGGGTGCTTGTTTCAATTTTGGATTGGTTATAGTAGCTAAGCGCCTGCCTAAAAGTGGACTAAATTGAGATATAAAGTATGCAAAAACTTGTGCTAGCGTCAATCGATCATTAAGTGTTCATTTACTGTAATATAATTGGCCCTAATCAATTACATGAGGCATTGCAGGTAGATAATGCTTACTGCATATTAAGCTGCTTATGCAAATAGGAAATACAAATCTCACAGGAGGGTGGGCCTCTCAAGCGATATTATTACTTCCCTTGCTATAAAGAAAAAAAAAAGTAACAAATAACTTTTATTCAACTTCTAAATGCAATCAAAATGCACCTTGTTTCATGGAAAACAAATGAGTTTTGAGGAAGAAGTAGCTAGAACAAATCTGGGTGGCTGAGAGGTTGGAAATTTGTGCCTTGCACTGTAGAACTGGGACAGAGGCATGAGTCATGTATAAAACAGGTGTTGTGGGGCTCACAATGCCACTCTAAATCACAAGAACAATGATGAGACAATAGATGGCATATAGCATAATGTTTCTTATTCTGGACAAGGCATCTTCGATGCATTTCTTTGGCTAATGTGGTCAACTAGCAATAGTACTAGGGGACCTCCTGCATGAGTAGTTTGTCCACATGCTCAGGTGGTAACAAATATCTGTTGGGAGTTTACCACAGGACATGGGTACAATAAACTAAGAAGTCAAAGTTAGTAAAGTGGGGAACAGAATCAGAACATTACATCTGTGAGCAATGTATAAAGCACCTCTAACTCATGGTTAGGGTAAAGGATCTTATGTTGGACCCAGATACTATAGAAATAGGTCTTAATGAGGCCTGTTTGACATTGACATCAGCACATGGCAACAGTGTAAGGGAAAGACCACATACTAAAAAAGAGATTGTGCATCGGATCAATGACAATCTGCTCTATTAAACTAAAGTATAGAAGGCGGGATAGTTGCATATAGTGTAAAAGCACAAAGCAAGCTCTGCACCTTACAGAGTTCAAAGGGGGTAGATTGCCAAGCACAGATATAAAGATCTAAGCCTAGCAGAGAGAGGGTAAGGAATGTGGGGGTTGAGCAAGGGAGGAGGAAGAAACAGTGGCATCTGATAGAAAGTAATAAAGGTGGCCTGTGTGGCCTGCTCTCTCATTGGAGCATGTCACAGCTGACGAGGCAAAGATAAAAGGGAAAAGGGGGATACTATGCAAACATCCTGGTCTGTGTCACTAGCTCTTGACGAGCCTGGTGCATCTGTATTTAAGTGGAAGTCTATAGTCTAGGACAGAATAGGCTAAGTAAAGAATAAAAAGGAAACTAATAAGGTGCTATAAGGAGATATCTACAAAAGGTAAGGTATCCATTCTACAGGACACGGCACACACTGATGAAGTGTTTGGCCCATTTCCGAGCCCAGCACACCTCCTCCCCTTACAAGTGGGATATGTGGCTCTTCATAAAGTTCTTGCAAGCTGTGGTCATGTTTAGCTTGTAATATTCCTCACTGAGTCAGCAATGTTCTTCATTCGTCCAAGGGTGAAATGCTGTAGGGAGTAAGATTGTAATACACTAAGCAGAGAGGAATGATGTGCCCCCTTCTTGGAAAGCAGTGGGTTTCTCCTTATTATGCAAAGTTATCCAACAGAGGGTACAAAAGAGGGTATGGGAGTGTGATGCAATGCCCCCAATTTTATGTGCAGCAGGTTTGTCACAGATAGCAGCCACAAGAATGACATGCATAAGATGACCTGATATGATCAACACATCAAATGGAATGTGGTTGCCAACAGCACACCTTCTAGTTGGGACTCTGTTGGGACCATAATCCTGTCTTTTCATAACCATAGCAAGTCTGATACAATTGGATGTAGGAACCGCTGGATTTCATCCAGGCCCTGCTCTTTTGGGCCTAGGAGGATGCTCATGCATAACAAATTTGATGTGTGGTATCTGGAAAATCAATGGGTGGTACAAGAAATACAGTAAAAAGATATACCAATACTTAGGGGGGAAGTTACAAATTAAGAACAAGGTGGGACATAAGGAGTGTGATGGCACAATGTTGCTGTATATGTAAGAAAACCTGGTGCCAGCTTGCATTAGTTAGGAGCAAGGTATGTGTCATATGTACCAATTGACCCTAAGATTAACACCTATCTGAAGTTCTCCTGCTGGTCCATTCATCTTATGAGGTAGATTTGAAAAAAAAAGGGAGCCATCTGGTGCCCTAAGCTTGAGGCAATAGACATCTCTGTCAAAGATATTGCAGTATTTGCCTAAGTTTTGTGGTTTCTTTCTCCATTTATCAAGAAGTGCTTCAATGCTGGGAACCTTGAGGAGAGACTTGATTTGAGCCAACAAAGGGAGATATGGATACTTAGTGATAGGATGCTTTGCAGCACACAAACTGCCTCGCCTTGTGTGATCTGGCAAAAAAAGGGGGACTTTGCAATTTGTACACATGTCTTGTGCATATTTGGACAGGGCACATTAGGAAAAGTTGAAAATACTTTTTTGTACTTTTTTATACTTTTTTAACTTTTTTTTAACTTTTTTAACTTTTGTATAAAAAAGTAAAAAAAAGTAAGGTTTTTCAACTTTTTCTTTTTAACTTTTTTTAACTTTTTTTTAACTTTTTATAACTTTTTTGTGAAAAAAGTAAAAAAAGTAAAAAAAAAGTATTTTCAACTTTTCCTAATGCAGAAGGGTAAACATCTTGGCACTTTGGGCAGACTGTGAGCCATTGGATGCAAGAGTCAATGCTAAGGGCACATGTGGCAGACTGAAGCATAATGAAGGGTAGCATGATACCCAGATTAAGAAACATAAGGAGATAGGCAAGGAAGGCTAGTAATGTGTTGCATGCAATGTGTGGGAGATTAAATTGCAAATGCAGCCAGGAGACTATCATGTAGATAACCAGAAGGTAGTGTAGGACTTCCTGGTGATTAGGCATATATGGTCTAGAGTTATACTTGACCACAAATGGGTCAGGGCTGTCCTTATTAGCATTAGAGATGGGAGGGCCAGGAAATGCAACCTCTTTATGAGGATCCTTCTCCAGTTCTTCAGAACCTCTAAACAATACACCACAGGATCAGGCTGCCCTGGCTCAGAATCAAAGAAAGTGTGTGTAGTGACATTATTGGATCTAGAGTTGAAGTTAGCACCAAAGATAGCACTGTGCTCATATGGCACTTACTCAATATGGGAAATATATGTGTCTAGCTGCTGGCACATGATGTAAATGCATTAGAGAAGCAGACGAGACTGAGGAAGGGCCTGCAATGGGTGCTGTGGGTGTGCCAAAGAGCCTGAAAATGTTTTGTTGGTTAACTGTCTGGTTCTTTAAATCAGCCCTCTGGTGGTTGTGTTTAACCTGCAGTCAGATGAAGGCCCCTTTGTGTCTGTGGCAGTGGCAACAGACAGGCATATATGTGTGGAGATAAGGTGAGCAATGGGCAGAAGGATCATGTGTGAAAATATTCATAACAAATCTAGTAAAACACATATATTTCTGACAAAATATAGAGATATACAGCATTAAGATATTTCAATAATGAGCAACTGCAACTCAATAGAGACACTAAGAGTGATGAGAAGACAGACAAGAGACAAGGTTAAACAGAAAGGGATTAAATTTTATCAAGCTTTGCACATTTAACAGCAGCCTGTATTGTATATTGGCAATGAGTGATAGCTATACTGATGAGACAAGAAAGAAAACATTGTAGGCTTACTAAGGCAACATAGGAATCCTCATCAGTCTCTGGTTTAGTCTCAGAGGTGATAGGGTTGTCAAGAGGGAGAGGCCTCTTTATAGGAGGCATGCAAGATACCATTCCCATGCTTGCTGCTATGATCTAGGGTTTCTCATCACTCTCTGGTTCGGTCATGGAGGTGTCAATGACATTGAGGGGAAGCACCCTTGTGGGAGGAGGGGACCTAGGTCCTGTCTGCATGCTTACTATGGCAATGTCCTCATTGCACTCTAGTTCAGTCTCAGAGAAAATGGCCTAGAGGTTGTTAGAGAGGAGGGCCATCAAGGGAATGGGGCTTGTAGTGGCATGTTTGGGGAATGAGGGTCTGGTGTAAGGGTTGACAGTACTGATTTCTATGGTCTGAAGATGTAGTCAGCACCAAGGAGTTTTAAATAAAAATGTTGGTGCACTATGGGCCCAGTAGAGGCCAGCAGGAATGTAAAACAAAAGGACTGGTTGGCTTGAGGAGACAGAGTGATCTTGAAGACATTGTGTGGGTCGGATTGGTCTAGCATAGCATAACAAGCTGAAGCATAAGCAAAGCGACTTAGAGAAAGAAAAAAAAGGTCCAATATTTAATACAAGGCTAAAAACATGCAGGAAAAGAGGCAGATTCCATAATCTGCCTAAGGTTAATGTTAGATTACCAGAGGGGGGGGGATGTAAAAGAGTGGAGAGGAAAATGATGGAATTACAGTTAGAAAGGACAACCAAGCTTGCTTTTATATAGGATAAAAAACGAGTTTTTTTTTTAGAATCAAGTTTATAGTCTAAGCTAACTAGCTATAAGACTTATAAATACAAATATTTAATCTACTATGCCTCACATTGTGAGCCAGTATGGGTGGGTATGTATGCGGGAGCCCTTGCCTTGTTACAGCAACTATGGGTATGCATATGTTTATATGATAATGATACTACTTATGGAGGGTCCAGCTAGGGAACCAGAGAGTAGGTCTGGCAGGGTTTCTGCAGAGCATAGAGTGGGTGGAGGATGGAGGAGTTGGTGTTATGGAGGAAGGTGCAGAGTCACATAGTATCCTCTTCGGTTCAGAATATGGTCCAAAGAGATTGAAGTCCCTAGAGGTGTTTATGATGGAGAGGGTTGTAGCAGGTGCATTAGAATAGGATGTGTTCCTTTGTGTAGCAGTAGACCTGGTGTGGGTTATGTATGGGGTTTGTACAGGGTGTCATCATGCAGGGGCAGACAGTAGGGTCGTTGGCTCCAGGTTGGAACTAGTCTGAGTATGTGGTGTTAAAGCAGTGCCTAGTGGCTAGGTGGAAGACGGTGAAGGATATGAGCCAGCTGGATGATGTAGTGGCAACTCAGATAGCAGGTGGGGGTACATTGTTCTCTAGTGCCATGCAGGCAATGTGGAATGGATGGGTAGAGAGGGTGTACTTAGTGTGTATTTTGTCCCACATTGCTTGCTTTGGTGACTGCTGTGAGAGGGGTAAGGGGGTTGCTGTGAGGGTGGACTCCTCCAGTTTCATACTTCATAGTTCTGCTTTTGTGGGGGTCTCCAGCTAGGCAGACTTAAAGCACCTGAGATCTATTATATGGGAGTCAGTACATAGATGGGTCTCTAATGTATCGTGGATCTTTGCAGTAAGGAGCAAGTCCCTGTGGGGCATTAATGTGAGTAAGTGTTTACAAAGGGAATGGGAGTGGAGCCAGAGGAATAGGTGTGTAGGGTGTAGAGTAGCGGCGGCCTTAAGGGTGTCATGGACTGCTCAGCTTATGGCCTGCATGCAATTGATGCCTAGGGATTGAATCTCTACACCACTTTCCAAAATGGGTGGATCACTTTTAGATTGCCCCTTGACCACACCATCATTGTTAACCCCTTCGGCTGTGTTTCAAACTTTTTTCCACCATTTCAGCAATATGTTCTCTACAGTGACTTCAGAATCACACCATTTCTTTCATTTTCTCACTGCCACTGACCACCTTTCCCCATGGTGACTTCTAGAATGACCACACAACTGTAGGTGGGTTAGGGCAGGAAGTTATATCTATACTGCCAGTATGTTTTCTCATTTCTCTTTTGTTTTTTTTTGCTGACTTCCTCTTTTGCAGCCCAGTCAATACACTCTACCTTCCTTGCCAACCAACATGGCCACCCTCTCCCTTGAGGGCCCACCAGGCTTCACTACCAACCATAATAATGGCAATGCTACAGGACAACACTGACATGCCCCTACCTCACCCCATCCCTGCACCTGCACCCACCATGTCACTGTGCTCCTTACCCACTGCATGAATCATGTTGCTGGGCCTTCTTCACTGCATGCACCATGTTGCCATCCCTCTCAACTGCAGGCACCACATCACCTTCCCCCTCACAGTTGCAGGCACCATGTCACCCTTCACAGCTGCATGCACCACATTACTATGCTTCCTGCATTGGTTTACCCTCTACTTATACTTTTTCTTTTTCTGCTACCTTCCTTTTTTGCAGTCCAGTCACTATGCTCTCACAGAGTCTCACTATCATCCTTGCCAATGGATGCACCACCATCCTCCCCCTCCAGGCCTACCATGACACAGCCACCTCCCAAGACAGCAATGACTTGGCTGCAGCATAACACAGCATGATGACTGTGACACCACACAGCCTAGTGAGTGCAACCACCTCTCTCACAATAGTGGTGCCATCTCCCTCTCCCTCTCCCTCTCTGACAACATGGACAATGTGGCTTGCCATACCCCATGCAGCAGCCTCCTCTATGCTCCACATGCAGCCCATGAGCACAAGCTCTATCATGGGAGCCACCACCGCCAGCCATTATGCCGATGTTCACCTCAGGCTGGCTGAACTTAGTGTTAGGTGCTGCGAGTATGTCTGCTGCCATCAGCACAAGCTTGCACCCCCTCCAAGTGTTGCATATGCATATCAAACAATAAGATGGATAGGCTGTAGGACAACAGAGGATAGTATGTTTTATTTACTTGTGTCTATTGTTTTCTTATTACATGTTGCAATCAATAATGTAAAGTCTTATGCATGCTAGTGATAACCAAAAACCCCCAACCTACAATTTCTGTTAGAACACAGGAACCCTCCAAAATCCCACACTTATGCCTGTAAATTGCCTGTGCCTAAGAGTCTGGGCATGGTTTTTTGTGGTTAAGGGTATGGGCAGCTCAAAAAAACCCCAGGGCCGCCTGTGTAGAACACTATCAATGCCCCTGGCTAGCCCTCAGGTGGGTCCGGTATTGCGGTGCATGATGTGGTAGGAAGTGATATTGGCGGATGCATATAATAAGTAGAGGATTATTATATGTGTGTCAGAGGCTTCTCAGCACTCTATGCTCTCTTTGTGACATTGTGATACATAGAGTGGAGGGTATGGTAGGTAGGTAAGGTGGGGGTGGGTCCAGACCCCGTGTCAGCATTCTTCCACCCTATTTCCTGTTCTCTATTTTTCCTATTTTTCTGATCTTTGATCTAATTGATGGCACTCCATTTTTCTTATCTTATTATTAATTGATGGCATTCCATTTATTCCATTGAACACAGCCTCAGTGATTGATGGCTTACTATTTTTCCTTTTATTTACTCCACAAAAGTTCTTACCTTTGGTGGCAGGGGACATTCAGCAGACTGGCTGGGGTACTTAGGAAAGTACTATAAAACTGTACTAAAAAGGCAGCCAAGCCTTAAGCTTAGCTTAATCATTAAATCACAGCTTTGTTATCTCCTTCAGCTAAAGTCTGGAAGACTCAACATCTACATTGACTATCTTGCAACAAATCCCTCCAGGAGTCACAATCTATAGTGAAGATATTGTAGGACCAATATCTTCACTCAAACAATTGTCTATCCTAGTTTTGTTACAAGAATTCCTCAATTCTTGAGCCAGACAAGATTACTTAAGGCACACCTTCCTTTTTTGGAAGCACCCAGGCTGGAGCACCTAATGCAACAACTTATTCTTTCTAAAAGGCATGCTGTGGCCTTGACACCCTAGCTGTGCATGGGGTAGGGCTCACGTATGTGCTCTCTTAGAGGTTTAAAGACACTTGTGAGAGGTTGGTGGGGGGATGTATGTAGTCAGGCCAGTATCAGCACTGATCTGCAGTAAGGACTATCCTCACTTTCATGGTGGAGGGTAGGCCCCTGAGTCTGTAGGTGTAAAAGTGCATCAGTTTTCCCATGAGGTACGGGATAGGGGGTATGCAGGTGAGGTTGTGAAGGGGTTCCACCAGAGTGGTTCGGAACACCCCAGTGATCTTACATAGTCCTTCATTTTGGGCAACTTGGAGGCGATTGAGGAGGCCCTTCTGGTTGATACCTGTATACCAGACCTAAGTGCCATATGTTAACATGGGGATGATGAGCATGTTGTACATGCATCGCCAATTCATAAAGTCCAGGCCGTGGATGGAGTTCTCTAGGATACTTATGCCTCAGATTGTGGAGCATATGTGGTTTACCATAATATAAATGTGTTTCATCCATTTTAGGTCCTCTATAATAAAGACCCTAAGGTAGTGAAGCGAGGAGATGGTGGTGACCCTGTTGGGGCCTGTCAAGGCATCGACATATTGGCCACCCTAGATCTTGCCTCCAGTGTGTGGGTTCTTGTGTGACTTGGTAAAGGTCATGAGTTTGGTTTTTGCTAGGTCTGCTGTGAGGCCATTATTCTTGAGCCATTGTAAGACAAGTTTATAGCCGGCTAGGGCCAATTTGGTGGCTGTAGCAATGGTGGCAGAGGTGGCAAAGATAGCACTGTTGTCAACATAGAGGGTAAGGTCATGGTAGGTCCATTTGCTGGTGAGTTCTAGAAGGGATGCTGTGTATAAGGCAGACAAGATCAGTGAGAGTGGGGACCCTTAGGGGGTCCCATTAGTGACATTGCATGGGTCCAATACATCAGGAAAAGTTGAGAATACTTTTTTTTACTTTTTTTACAAAAAAGTTATAAAAAGTTATAAAAAAGAAGGTGAAAAACCTTACTTTTTTTGACTTTTTTGTAAAAAAGTTAAAAAAGTTAAAAAAAAGTTAAAAAAGTATTAAAAAGTACAAAAAAGTATTTTCAACTTTTCCTGATGTACATAATCCCCTATCTTTAGGGACACCATTCTTCCCATGAGAAAGGAGTGGACCCAATTGCACACATATAGGAGGAAGCCTTTGTCATGGAACACCTGGGTGACCTGCTTAGGGTTGATGTTATTAAAGAACCCTAAGATGATAAAAAACAAGTTGGGACCCTGAAGTCACACAGTTAGATTACAGTATGATTATTCTCAATTTTTCCTCTAAGTCAGTTTAAGGTGTCATTACATGGCATTTAGACACGGTTTTACATCAGCCTAAAAACTCATTTCCACAGTGAATGCAAGGTCTACTGGCCCATGTGTTTGGTGGACATTTTTGCTAGAGATCTGCACGGGTAGGGCGGCCCGCATGGGCTGGTGGCCTGGGTGGGCACAGGCATGGCCTCGGGCTGAGATATCACCGCCCGAGCACCACCCGTGCCCGTGCCTCGGGTTGTCTGGGTTTTTTCTCACGCATGGGTAATTTTGAATCTCTGTGCTGCTACTCGAAATAGTGGATCGCTTTCAGATTTGCCTTCGTTGTCAACACATTTCATCGGTGTTTTCTTCACGGTGACTTCAGAATCGCTCCCTCTTTCATGTTTTCTCGTCCACCGCTGGCTGCCTTTCGTCACAGCGACTTCTTGGACCCCGCGAGACATTGTTGGGTAGGTCAGGCAGGAAGTGGTGTACCACTACACCGCTGGTATGTTTTTTTCATTTTCTCTTTCATTTTTTTTTTGCTAACTTCCTCTTTTGCAGCCAAGTCATCGCTCTACCCTCCTTGCCGACACGACATGGCTGCCCTCTCCCTTGAGGGCCCACCAGGCCCCACTGTCGACCGCGACGACGGTGATGACACATGACGAGGCTAACATGCTCCCACCTCGTCTTGTCCCTGCACTCCCACATGCTGCGTCGCTATGCCCCTCGCGGCTGCGCACACTGTACGTTTTATTTTATTTTATTTTATTTTCTGCTAACGTCCTCTTTTGCGGTCCAGTCATGCAGTGCCAATGACAGCCACCATGACCGCAATGCCCCCGGCCGGCATGACAACGCCCACGACACCATGTGCAGTATGACTCTACACGCGCACTTGTGTGTCTTAAAGATTGGAGCGCACCACCAGGCCCCACTACTGACCATGACGATTGCAATGACGCATGACAGCGCTGACAAGCCCCCCACCTCGCCTTGTCTCTACACTCTCACATGCTGCATTGCCATGCTGCTCGCCTGTTGCATGAACCAT
>WNFC01006129.1_pt1 | contig 15033 bp, 15 predicted proteins | sample 5400541 | NCBI WGS metagenome assembly WNFC01 (sample SAMN13153342, study PRJNA577476) | soil metagenome | isolation source: 120 cm saprolite under Douglas fir tree site 2 hole 2 replicate 1 | place: USA:California | collected 2015-04-18
CTGCGCCTGGTCGAAGTCCGAGGCGGTGGCACGAGCTTGTCCTTGTAGAAGCTGATGTAGAAGTCGGCCGCGGCCTTGAACTGCGGCGTGTCAAAAGTGACCTTGCCGTTCTGCATCACGTTGCCGCCGGCCTCCCACGTGAACTCGACCGGGAGAGCGCTGTCCCATTGAGGAATGTAGTACCCGTACTTGCCCTTGCCCCTTTGAGCGAGGACAGCTGCGTCGTCGTGGAACTGGGTCCACGTCGATGGCGGCGAGGAGATCCCGGCCGCGCCGAGGATGTCGGTGCGGTAGAAGAGCACCCGCACGTCACTGACCCAAGGCACTGAGAGCACCTTGCCCGACGGATTGATCTTGTCCGCGGCGACAGCTGCGAGGTAATTGGAGCTCTGCAGCCCGGCGTGGTCTTTGACGTACGGGCTGAGGTCGAGGAGCGCACCCGCCGACTCGAACGACGGCAGCAAAGAAAGGCCGATCTGCATCAGATCCGGTCCGTTGCCGGACGCGACGGCGGTGGTCAGCTTGTCGTTGACGTTGCCCCAGGGGACCGCCTCGACCTGGACCGGGATGCCGGTCTTCGTGGTGAAGTCCCGCATCAGGGCGGTGAAGGCGGTGCTGTCCTCCATAGTCCAGATCTGGATCGGGCCCTTGTCGGTGCTGCCGGTCGGGGTATTCGTCCCGCCGCCGCAGGCCGCGGTCCATAACGCCACGGCGAAAAGGCCCATGGCCGTGAACTGCTTCATGTATCTATTTTTCATCGAGCCTCCTCGGTGATCTTCCGCTTGGCCGGTAACGCGCCCCTATTCTCGTAACCGGTTACGGAACCGGTTACGGGCGAATATAGTACTGGCCGTCTCGCGTGTCAAGAGGAGGTTTTGGCTGTTGCCCGAGCGCTACGCCCGACGCCCTTGCGCTCTAGGCGCCGATTGCTTCCAGGGCCGGTGTGTGGTTCGCGGTTGGAACCGCATCGAGCACTGAGCGCAACGCCTGCGCCGCCCCCATCAATGCCGCCGACTCCATCGGAATCACGATCTTCGCGTTCGGGCTGGTCGCGAACCGCGACAGCGTGTCCAGCTGCAGAACCGCGAGCAGCTCCGGGTCCGGGTGGCCGTCGTGGATCGCCGCGTACACGGCGTCGATTGCGCGCGAACGTCCTTCGGCTTCCAGGATGGCGGCTTGCTTCTGACCTTCGGCGCGGAGGATCTGGGCCTGGCGCTCGCCTTCGGCGTTCTTGATCGCGGCTTGCTTGGCGCCCTCGGCGACGTTGATCGCCGACTGCTGCTGCCCCTCTGAGAGCAGGATCGCCGCCCGCTTTTCTTGGTCCGCGGTCTTTTGCAGCGCCATTGCACGCAGGATCTGCTCCGGAGGGGCGATGTCCACGATCTCGATCCTGTGGATGCGCACGCCCCACTTGTCGGTGACCGCCTCCATCTGCGCCTGCAGCTGGGCGTTGATCCGCTCACGCTGGCTCAGAGCGTCGTCGAGAGATATGGACCCGAAGACTGCGCGCAGGGTCGTCCTGGCCTGGTTATCGATCGCTACCAGGTAATTGCTAACGGAGAAGAGCGCGAGATTGGGCTCGACGACCTGACTGAATATGGTCGCGTTCACCGCGACCGAGACGTTGTCCTTGGTGATGACCTCCTGGCGATCGCCGGTGCGCGGGGTCTCGCGCACGTCGATCGTGGTCATGTTGTCCACAAAGGGGATGAGGAAAGTCAGACCCGAAGGCCGGATGGAGTGGAACTGGCCCAGTCTTTTGACGACCCCGACGAGACCCTGCTGGACGATTCGGACGGAGCGCGGAAGCAGCAGGAGTGCGATGGCAGCGACGACAACGGTGGCGATGGTGATCATGACCGCAGCTCGGCGATCTTGCGCCACGCCACGTGCCGCCGCTCGATCCAGCGGTCGACGCTATAGCGGCCCGCGTCGAAGAGCAGAAGGGCGCCAAAGAGCAGGCTGTAGATGATCGCGGCGCCAACATCCGTGGTGGTGCCCGGGCGGTACGGGCCGCCAAAGCCCTCCGCCACCGACCAGACGAAAAAGCCGTAGAGGATCCCGACTGAGTAGGTGATCTTGCGCGCGAAACCGGTGAGCACGGCCAGCGCCAGATAGGTCTCGGTGCTCGCGGTCAAGATGCCGAACACCGGGGCGCGGCCAGAAACCACGAACTGCCAGAGCGAGAACCACCAAGCGAGAAAGCCTGGCTGGCCTTTCGCGACATCCGAGAGCATCTGCTGGAAGTTCGCCTGGAAGGCCGGCTGCCATTTGAGGCTGGCGTCGACGGCCCAGATCACTCCGAAGCTAATGCGTAGAATCGCCACCCCTGTCAGCCGTCGGGCAGTTGAGACTCGATTGGTTAGCGGTCTGTCGAGGCGCGTTCCTATCGGCAGGTGCAGTGGCATCACAACACTTGTATTCATGAGGGCTACGCGGTTGTCGTTCCGTGATTGCAGTTCAGTTTTCATTTCGAAAACAACTACGGCCGACCGTTACCTGCTTTGGTCAGGCGGTGCGGTCGAGCGACAAACCCCGGCTTTCGCGCTGCAGCTCCCACCTGGCTTCGGCCTCACCGATGGGTGTCGAGGGTGGGCCACTGACGAAAGGCCAGATCTCCTCGGCGATCCGGCGCCAGTTGGCGGTGGCGTGGAGGCTGCCGAGAACCGCATAGAGGCCGAGGTTGATCCGCTGCAGGACCACGTACGCACGTGGCACGTCGCTGTAGGGGGCAAGCGGACCTTTCGCGTCGAAGAAACGGTGCACGATCGCTGACGCGTAAGCGGGCGTGATCGTCATCGGCGCATCCCGATATACGGTCTGGTAGAAGAGCCCGAAGCGATCCACCACCGCCTCTGTGGGCACCGGCGCACCCGCGCGGAGGAAGCCGGCACGCTCTAGCGATGCCCGGAAGCCGGCCCCATCGTTTTCGATGACGAGAAAGCGAACGGCGTCGGCAAGCGGAGCGAGGTCTTCGTTGGTGAAGTGCTTGGTCAGGCCAAAGTCCAGAAAGGTCACCCGACCCCGTCCATGAAACAGGTAGTTGCCTGGATGTGGGTCGCCGTTGAACGCATGGAGCCGGTAAAGGCTGCGGGAAACAAAGCGATTTATGGTCTCGGCCGCCATGTCCCGCTCGCTCTGGTTCCATGTCAGCACCTCATCGAAGCGTGCGCCGGCCACGAGCTCGCTGGTCAAGACTCGGGCGGTGCTCAGCTTCGTCACGACGTGGGGCACATGGATGACCGGGTGATCCTCGTAATACCGGGCGAACAGCTCCTGGTTTTCGGCTTCCTGCAGATAGTCGACCTCTTCATGCAGCCGTTCAGCCAGCTCATCGATCAGCGAGCGGGTGTCCAGGCCCTTGAAGGCCGCGGCGGCGACCCGCCTCAGGAGTGCGACGTTCTTCACGTCCGAGGTGATGGTGCGGGCGATGCCTGGATACTGAACCTTGACCGCGACCGCCTTCCCGTCCAACGTGATCGCCCGGTGCACCTGTCCGATGGAGGCCGCCGCGAATGGCAGCGGGTCCCATCGGGCGAAGACGCGCTCCGGCGCATCGCCCAGCTCGTCTACTACCACCGAGCTCGCCAGCTCAGGGGTCATCGGCGGAGCGTTGTGCTGCAGCCGGGCCATCGCGCTGCGAAAGGCCTGAGGCATGTCCTCGTCGATGTAGCTCGCCATCTGGCCGAGCTTCATGAGGGCGCCCTTCATGGACCCGAGCTCCTCGACGACGTCATCGGCCGTCCGCAGTGCGAGCTCGTGGCGCAGCTCGCCGCGACGCTCCACCGAGGCGAAGATCAGCTGCGGCGACCCGGCCACGTACCGGCCTCCAATGCGGAGTGCGAGCCGCGCGAGCGACGCACCCCGGCCAAGTCGCGACTGCCGCATCGGGCTGCGAACCCTGGCGACTTTCATCCGCGTGTACGAAGCTCGATCCGTTCTCGCGCCTCCAGCACGCCCGGCAAAGACTCGAACGCGAAATCAAGCGCGCCGATGAGCTGGCGAACAGGCTCTCGCTCCATCAGTTCAGGAGGCGGTTCAACGAAGCCGTACATCGAGCGCGCCCACGCGGGCAATGTGCCGACCGCCACCTGCCCGAGGTCGCGCCACAGGTCGCGCGTCTCGTCGTCGAGGCCGGGCGGATCGATAACGATGGCGATCGCTTCGGACGCGGCAGGCGTGATCTGGCGCAGCTCGACCGACTCCAGGTATTCACGCAGAGCAGTCACGCTTGCCGGAACCCGACCCGCCGGAACCCCGATGATCTCGGCGAAACGCGCCATCTCGGCCACGTAGAGGTCCCCATCCACCGTTTCGAGCGACCGCCCATAGCGCTGCACGACGTGGACGATCGAATCCACCATCCCCGCGTGCACCCACAACAGAAGCTCCGGGTCCGAGGCCTGGTAGGCAAGCCCAGTCACCGCATCGGTCCCGTTCACGTGCGTGTGCACGGCGCGCACCCGGGCCGCGGCCGACTCGGCGGCGGCCGTGTCGCCATACGTGACGGTGAGAACGTAGCCGGCCGTCGCGGCGAGGCGCCCGAAGGGGTCGCGTTGCCAGTTGCTGTGCTGCGCAACCCCGGCCATCGCCAGTGGATGAAGCGCCTGGACCATCAGCGAACGGATTGCGGCCAGTGGAAAGCTGCGGTCGCGATGCACGCGCCAGACGATGCTGCCGGGTCCGAACAGACCCCCGTCCTTCGGGCGCTCGGCGACCGAGTGCTCGTATGCGCGCGCCAGCGGCTCCATCATCCCGATCTGCGATCCCGCCCCAGCACTCACGTCGCCACGATACCGGCATCGTGCGACGGCGATGCTTCGCTAGCGAGTCGCCGGAGCTCATCTCCAAAACGCTTGCCGATACTGCCTGGGGCGACTTTGGGCTGGAGGAGCGCGATGCGCTCGCAATCGGCAGGCTTCAGTCGTGCGCCGGCGAGCGAGGTCGCCGCATACAGCTCGAGTGCGCGTCGACAGCAAAGCTCGGCCCGCGCCGGCTTACCGCGGCGCTCGTGAATGGCGCCTTCCTCACCGAGCAGCGCCGCATACATTCGAAGACGGTCCATCTCGTACCTGCCGACCAGCTCAACCGCGCTGGCGGCATCGACACGTTCCAACACGGGCCGCATCGGCCCGAGGACGAGATCGCGTGTCTTCTGCACCAGGATCATGGCCGGGTCGAGGTCGCCAGCCCGGACGAGATCGATGATCTGGGCGAAGGCCAGCGCGGCCTGCTCGATCATTCGCTCGATGTAGTCGCGCTGAACGACGCTCATACGGTCAAGGGTATTTCGGGCCTGCTCATGTGATGAAGCCTCGATATTGCCGCATCACCAGCTGGGTTTGAAGCTGCTTCATCGTGTCCAGCGCCACGCCGACCACGATGAGGATGGCAGTGCCGCCCAGGTACAACTGCTGGTGCGGCACTCCTGAGATCCTGGCGGTCGCGATGGGCAGGATCACGGTGATGAAACCCAGGAAAAACGCGCCGGCAAACGTCACGCGGTTCATTACCGCGGCCAGGTAGTCCGCGGTGGGACGGCCCGGCCGAATTCCCGGGATGAAGCTCGCGTAGCGCTTGAGGTTGTCAGAAACCTCGTTCACCTCGAACGTGATCGCCGTGTAGAAGTACGTGAAACCGAACGTGAGCGCGAAGTAAAGCGCGTTGTACGCGAGTGCCATGGGCAGGTTCGCGGTGTCCGGCGTGAAGTTGCCCTGGACCCAGACCGCCGCCCTGTAGTACCAGGTGCCCTGCGGAGCGCCGATCAAGTAGTTGGCAACGAGCGTGGGCAAGAACATCACCGAGATCGCGAAGATGATCGGAATGACGCCCGCGTGGTTGACGCGCAAGGGCAGGAAGCTCGAGCGGCTCTGGACCTGCTTCAAGCCAACGGTGCGCTGTGCCGATTGGATGGGAATCTTCCTCACGGCTTGCTGCACCTCGATGATCACCGCGGTCATGACCACGGCGATGAGCCCGAAGATGATGAAGGGCACATAGTCGGCGAGGCCGCCACCGGTCGAGCGTGCGTTGAAAACAGCGGCAATTCCCTGCGGGCCTTGGCCGATGATGCCGGCGAAGATGATCAGGGAGACACCGTTGCCGATTCCGTATTCGGAGATGAGCTCGCCCAGCCACATGAGCAGCACCGAGCCGGCCGTCAACACCACCACGATCTCGAACCTCTGAAACCAGTCGAGTGGCGGAAGGATCGCCGGACTTGTGTTCTGGAACAAGACCGTGAACCCGTACGCCTGGCCCGCGCCGAGCGCGACGGTTAGAAATCGACTCCAGCGCTGGATTCTGCGGCGGCCGGCCTCGCCGTCCTTAGAGATCTCCTTGATGCGCTCGGAGATCACTGTCATGAGCTGCATGATGATCGTGGCGTTGATGAATGGGTTCAGGCCCATGGCGACGACGCTGAACCTCGAAAGCCCACCGCCGGAGAACAGGTTGAGCAGTCCCAGCAGCGCTTGAGAGTTGAAGAGCTGGCTCAGCGCGGCCTGGCTCGCGCCTGGGACTGCCACATTAGCGAAGAGCCTGAAAATGACCAGGACGCCGCCGGTGAACAGGAGCTTGTTACGGAGCTCGGGCAGGCGGACGGCATCGGCCATCGCGGCGACCAGGTTCATCGTCGCTTCAACTACGGCGCGCCGTTACCGCGTAACTTCACAAAGGAAAGGCGGCGCCACGAATGTGTGGCGCCGCCTCAGCCGCCGCTCAGCTTCTGTTAGAAACCGCGCTGGGCCGCGTCCGCCGCCTCGGCCAAGGCCATGACGGCGGTGAAAAATTCGGGAATCTGACCCTCGAACAGTCGATCGGCCGTGAACGATTTGATGGTTGCGACCGCGCCTGCGTTCTCGGTCAGCGTCGGTCTGATGACCGAAACCTCGGGCAGCCCGTTCCGTAGGAAGTCGGCCGGCTCCGGAAGGATCAAGTTGGTCTGAGACAGCTCGGAGTTGAGGCTGTTGAGATCTGGGAATGTGACCCCGGTCTGGGGGTCGACGACGCCCGCCAGTGGCTGGGAGACCGCGTTGCCCATCTTGTCGTGCCACAGGCCGAAGTGGTCCACCTCGACCCCACCGATGCTGATCACGATCCTTAGGACCTCCAGGTCCCTCACCTTGAGAGCCAGCGACGAATAGAGGCTTGCTCCACCCTGCTCGATGTACCCGAAGTGGAAGGCTGCCGTGTTGGCGATTGCCTGCATGCGACGCGCCGCGGTCTCTACCGGCGGCACCGGCTGCGCTGTTCCGGGCGGAGTTTCGGTGTCGTTCAGCGGGATTGCGGGTTCGTTCACGATGTTGACCGCCTGGGCGAACGTGCCGCCAAGGTCTGGGTTCTCCGAAGAGCGATATCTCGTATAGAAGCTGGTGTCGACGTCGAGCTTCTGGAGGTTGGTGAGCCGGCCGACCTGGCGAGCGCCGCTCGCGTGACTGCTCGGCAAGATTCGGAACTCGTCCAGGTTGACCTGCTCGGCGCCTCGTGATTTCAAGTACGCGTTCAAGAAGGCGGCGTGACTCACCTCGTCGTCCGTGTTGTCGCTGATGTACTGCGACATGTCGCCGTCGAGGTTTTGAAGCGCGGCCATGTAGGCGGGATTACCGCCCGCGAAACCACCGAGCTCGTTGTACTGCTGCCAGAGGTCCGTCTCGATGATCTCGGCCGCCGCCAAGAATCTCAAGATGGCCGCATCGCCTTCGGTGAGGGCGCCGGTGGCGGCGCCTGCTTTGGCACTGGCCTTCGCACCGACTGCCAGCAGTCCAGCGGTGGGCACCATCGCGCCAGCGACGCCGAGGCCTTTCAGAAACGCACGCCGCCTGACGACGCTGTGCCATTTGGCGTGAAGATCGTCGACTGTTGTCTCAGCGGATTTGAGGCTATCGCTCTGCACCTTGCTCACTCCATTCGCATTCGTAAAACGGGACGGAACCTGATACGCGGTGCGGTTACAAACGCGCTCCGAGGGGATCGAACGTCGCCGCGAGTAACGGCAACTCGTAGTTGCCTGCGAAATGACGTTTGAGGATCGGCCCGCTCTCAGCGTCGTCGCCGGCCTCACATATCGGGAACGGTCCCAGGTCTTGAACCGCTGGCTGGTGCCGGCATATCAGACGTCGATCCGCTGGACCGGAAACAGGCTGGACGCGGAGGACGCGACCACGTGGGTCCTCGTCAACGAGATGAGCCGGCTCGAGCTGCCGGAGCTCGTTCAGCTGGTCGACGAACACTTCGCGGAAATGACGCTTGATGCAGTCGGGCGGCATTGGTCGGACAGGTACGGAATATCCACCCTGCGCTGGTCATCGATTCATGCGATCGAGGCGGCCCTCGCGGGACAACTGCCGCTCACGTTCGACGCTCTGACCGATGGCTTGACGGCGGACCAGCACCTCGTGATCGTGCTTCGATTTCTCCGCGGCCGAACTCTCCCCTCGATAGCAAACCAGCTAGGGGTCGCGGCCGGGGCGAGCGCCAACATGCTCTTTCGAGCCCTCCGTGGTGTCGCTGCACGACTGGGACTCGACGCCGACTCGACCGACCCCTCCCAGGTCAACCAGGTGGCCGCGTTCGTAGGAGACCTGGTCGCGAGGCGCAGGCCAATTCGATTCGAAGCAGCTCCAGGCGCTTGGGCTGCTTTGCTGGCGGCGGCCCATATCCAGGCCGCAATCGCCGGCAACGACCTGCCCCGACTTCGATTCGTGAGGTCATTCGAGACTCTCGCCGGCGGCCGAGATTTCCGGCATGTAACGCCCTCGCGTATCTGGATAGCGTGACTTTCGGGCAATTGTGGTCGCGGTGACCGAGCCTCGGCTCGCCGGGCCACCCGATCCCGAAGTGGCCAAGGACCCCGCAAGCGCGGTGTATCCCGATTGGGAGGCCGTCTACCAGGACAACGTGGTGGGGATTTACCGGCTGGTCTTCAGAAGGGTCGGAAACGCAGCCGACGCCGAGGATCTCGCCGAGGAGGTCCTCATGCACACCCTCAAGACATTGCGCCTGCCCGCGCCCGTTCACAACGTTCGCGCTTATCTCGTGAAGACGGCGCGGACGGTCATGGCGGATCACTGGCGACGTCACTATGCCGCCAGGGATGCGGCACTCGAGCTGGAGCAGCTGCCAGCCGACGCGCTGGTCGCTCCGCCAAACAGCGAATCTGCCGAGCGTGCCCAGCGGCTGCTTGGGCTGCTGCCCGACCACTTCGGGCGCATCCTCGAGCTCCGGTTTCTCCGCGGCTACTCGGTTCGTGAGGCCGCCAACGAAATGGGAGTGACCGAGACCAACGCACGCGTCATGCAATTCCGCGCCCTGCGCAAGGCCGCTGAGCTCGAAAAGGAGGTCTTCGCGTGACAGACAACGCTGCGGATCGCGTCGCTCGATTCGTCGACGACTTGCTCCACGGCCGTAGGCCGCGCCGATTCGCCGCCTCGAAAGAAGAGGCCGAAGCGATGACGGCGGCGGCGGGCCTCGTCGCGGGCCGGCTCGGCGCAGACATACCTGACAAAGCGGCCCTCGACCGCATTCATCGGAAATTGAGCGAAGCGCTTGACGAAAGTCCGGTCATCGACCTCCGCCCCACGCGGCGCACGTGGCTCCGAACTCTTGGCACCGCCGCCGCAGCCGTTGTCGTCGGCGTTGCGCTCGACGAGGTAGCGACACACCAGACGGCCGGCCCAAACGGTGGTGGCGCTCCGACCGTGCTCATGCCAGACAACGGAACCTGGCAGCGGGTCGCCGCGGTGACCGAGCTGCCCGCCGGGCACGCGATGCCCGTTTCCACCGGCTCGGTGGATGCGGTTGTGGTCAACGACGGCGGCAGCATCAGCGCGGTCTCCGGCATCTGTACCCACCTCGGTTGCAAGCTGCGGCCCGATGACTCGAGCCGAAAGCTGAACTGTCCTTGTCACCAGACCGCCTTCTCCTGGTCGGGCAAGGTCGTCTATTACAAGCTCAAGACCGAGCCTGCCACTCTCCCGCAAATTCCGGCCCGAGTGAACGACGGGCAGATCGAGCTCTTCGTGGTCTGACGTTGTAAGCCTGACCGGGGCTTGTAATGCGGCTCCGTAGTTGCCCGCATGATGAGCGCGGACTCTGCCAGGCCGCGACCGCCTTCCCGCCGAACATTTATCGGCTGGTCGATCGGCATGCTGTTGACAGCCATCGTCGCGACGGTGGTGGCTCCGATTGCGGTGTACATCTTTCCCGCGCGGGGCCGGCTCGGCAAGGGAAAGATCCGGGTGGCCCTGCCGAGCGCCATCGCCGAGCTGAAAGAGGGCGCCGCCATACGCTTCGATGCGCCCGCGGGAATGGCGTTCGTCATGGCCGACGGCGGCGAGCAGAACGCCGCCGGCGATCCGACGTTTGGCGGCTTCTTGACCCGCGAGCAGGGCACGCTGCGAGCGCTCGCCATCACGTGCCCACACCTCGGCTGCTCCTACGCATTCGACGACGGCAAGCAGCATTTCGTGTGCCCCTGCCACGGGTCGGAGTTCGCGCTCGACGGACGTGTTCTCCATGGGCCGGCCACCAGCCCGCTGTCGCATCTCGCATGGCAGACCGGGCCCGGCACCAACGAGATCGACGTCGAAGGAGTGACGGTTGGCAACTGAACGCGCGGGCTCCAGTGCCGATATGCCAGGCACCGCTTCGAGTCCGTATTCGAAGCTTTTCGTGCTCAGCCTGTCACGAACGACGCTGGTCGATCGCGATCCCGACTGGGTGTTTCGCCGGCTTCACGATCCCGAAACGCTGCTCAGCTGCGTCCCCGGAGGCAGCCTGACCAAGGTGATCGACGCGGAACGCTTCGAAGGTCGGATCGGGTTCGGAGCCGGACCGTTCAAATTTGCCTTCGATGGCGAAGGCCGGATCACCGAGTCGGATCCGAAGGCCCGCACCGCCTCGCTGAGGCTTCAGGGACTCGCTGAAAGGCGCACACCGTATGTCCGGATCCGGATGTCGATGGCCGTTCACCGCCACCTGGGCGGGTCTGAGCTCCAGATGTCGTTCTGGGTGACCGTCGTCGACCGCGCGGGGCTGCTCAGTCGAGGTTGGGTAGATCCGATCGCAACCGACCTCCTCGACAGAACCGTCCACCGGATCAAACGAAATCTCGAAGCCACTCACGGGCTCTAGCCCGGCATGAATCACCAACGGGAGAAAAGCAACATGAAGAAACTGATCATTGCGTTGACGGTCCTCGTCGGCATCGCGCTGGGCGTGGGCACCGCAAGTGCCGCCGGAGCGATCTCGACCGGCAACAACAAAACTTCTCCACCCCCCGTGGGTGGTGCGTCCGGCGCGATCGTCGTCGACTGGAATAGGGAGCTGCTGCAGATCGTGCTGACACCCGGCGCCCACCCCGCGACGGTGCACCCGACGCGGAGCTTCGCGATCTTGCACGCGGCGATTTACGACTCGGTGGTGTCGATCACCAAAGACGCCCATCCTTACCTTTTCTCCGTGCCCGAATCGCGTGGCGCGCGCGTCGACGCCGCCGCCGCCCAGGCCGGCCACGACACGCTGGCAGCCCTCTACCCGAACCTCAATTCCAAGCTGCAAGCCGGCCTCGACCAGCTGTTGGCCGTCGAGCTGACGGACATTCCGGATGGCGCCGCCAAGCAGGACGGGATCAAGGTCGGTCGCGACGTCGCCGCGCGGCTTCTGGCCGCTCGCGCCAACGACGGGTCGGCAGCCACCCCTCCACCTTTCATTGCCGGCAACAACCCGGGTGATTTCCGCCCAGTTCCGCCAGGCTTCGCGCCGCCCGTCTTCACGGGTTGGGCTAACGTCTCACCCTTTGTCCTTGACACCGCCAACCAGTTTCGGCCGAAGCCGCAAGCTGCGGTAACCAGCGTTGCGTACGCGGATGCGCTCAACGAGGTCAAGAGCCTCGGTCAAAACACCAGCACGACGAGGACGGCCGATGAAACCGTCGCCGCCAAGTTCTGGGCGGGGCCGATCTGGAACACCTGGAACGAGATCGCCGACAACGCTGCCCTCGCACACCACACGAACCTCGAAACCACCGCGCGCCTGTTCGCGGTCCTCAACCTCACCTTCGCCGATGGCGTCATCGCCTTTTACGACGCGAAGTACACCTACCGGATCTGGAGACCTGTCACGGCCATTCGTTTGGGAGACACCATCGGCAACCCTGCGATCACGGGGGACCCGACGTGGACGCCGCTCGCGACCACGCCAGCCGACCCGTCTTACCCCGGCGCTCACAGCGTTATCAGCTCGGCTGCAGCGTCTGTGCTCTCGTCCTTCTTCGGCAAGGACGACCAAGTCCAGGTCACGTCCGATGTCATGAAGGGCACCGTGCGGACGTTTGACAGCTACCAGGCCGTCATGACCGAGGCCGGCCTCAGCCGGATCTTTGCCGGCGTCCACACACGACTCGATCACGAGTCGGGCCTGGAGCTCGGCCGCGACGTCGCTCAATTCGTGCTGCGCGAGTCGAAGTCGTCCGACTTCGGCTCCAAGTAACCACCCACATTCCAAGGAGAAGCACTGACATGCGTTCAAAACTTGTTCTCACCAGCGGCCTGGTGGCCGCGGGGTTCATCGCGGCGGCTTGTTCGTCCGGCACGGGCGGCGGGACGGGCCTCTATGGCTCGACACCTGCTTCCCCCAGCGCGGCACCCGTCGTTGCGGCCAGCCCTTCACCGGCGCCGCCGGTGGCGTCGGGCACTGCAATCAAAGTCGGCACCACGAAAGTTGGCCAGGTCCTGGTCGACTCCAACGGGCAGACCGTGTATCTGTTCCTGGCTGATAACGGCGCCACGTCGAGCTGCAACAGCGCCAGCTGCGTGCAGTACTGGCCACCCGTTCTGACCAATGGCGCTCCGCAAGCCGGCGCTGGGGTCAACGCCTCGTTGCTGGGCACCCTCACGCGTGGAGATCAAACGGTCCAGGTCACGTACGCAGGCCACCCGCTCTACCGCTTTATCTCCGACAAGATGGCCGGCGACGCAACCGGTCAGGGACTCAACGCATTCGGCGCTCCCTGGTACGTCGTGTCCCCGTCCGGTGCGCTTATCCGATAGCCCGCGTGATCACGCGCCAAAGAATTCCAGGAGAACCGGCGCCAGAGCCGCCGGGACGATGTCGTGCGACTGCCCTTCCAGAGCTCGAACGTAGCCTTCTCGGAGGGCCTTCGCCAGCGCCTTGGCCGCGTTGCCCATGAAAGATGGGCTCGCGCCGCCATAGACAACGAGGGTTGGAGTGAGTTGAGCAGTAGGCAGCTCGAGGTTGCCGACAATCGTCGCCTCGTAGACCAGGGTGTGGGCAGTGGCCTCGAGCGCCGGCCGGAAGGGGGCATTTCTCATCTGGACGACAACCGGTTCAGGAATCCCGACCATCTGGGTTTGGAACAGCTCGACCGCATCGCCACGCCGGCCCGACGCGACTAGCTTCGCGAGTTGACCGGCCATGTCCTTCGGCGGCCGCGGACGTGAGTCATCGTCGCCGACCATGAACGGTGCCTCGTATACGGCCAGCTGCGTGATGTTGAGCCCGCGAGCCGCCGCCTCGAGCGCCAGGTTGCCACCGGATGAGTAGCCGAACACCCGCGCCGCTCCTCCGACTTCGCGGATGAGCGCATCGAGGTCCTCGACTTCGCGCTCGACCGCGTACGGCTGGGTGTCTCCACTCGCTCCGCGGCCACGCCGGTCGTAGTTGAGCACTGTGAATCGAGAATCCAGGGCCTTGGCGAGGGGCGCCCCCGTCGCGCGATCGTTGAATGCCCCAACCACCAGGATTACGGGGGGACCATCACCCACCTGGTCGTAGGCGATCTTGGTGCCGTCAGCCGAAACTACCGTCTTCATCGGAAACCTCCTTCACGTGAATTGGTCGTTTCCCGCTTAGACGGCTGCCGGCCAAAAAGTGATCGTTCAGACGGTCATCGGAAGCCCGAAAGCCGCAAACATGTCCGCGGTGACGAATCTCGTGATTTCGATCACCTGATCGCCCTCGAGGCGCAGGATGTCGAGCCCGAGCGGCCGGTATTCGGACTCGCCTGGGCGCCGAACATAGGCGGCGAGCGCGGGCTGCCGGTTGGCGGCAGTCGCCACTGTTCGAAATTCGCCCTGGTACGTCGGCAGATTGGGGTCGATGGCGAGTGCGAATGTGGTCGCGATCTCGTCCCTGCCCAGGAACCAGGTCGGGAACGGCGGCATAGTGAGCAGCGCCTCCTCTCGCAGAAGCGCCGTCAACGCGGCGACATCCGCCCGGTCGGTTGCCTGCATGTAGCGCTCCAGCACCTCGCGCTCCGCAGTGGTGGGTTCGGCTGCCGCCGACCACTCGAGCCTTTGCCTGGGCAGGCGCTTTCGCATCATGGAACGAGCGCGATTAAGGGCGCTGTTCACCGCGGCCACTGACTCATCGAGGAGGCCGGCGGTCTCCTTCGCCGACCATCCGAGTGCGTCGCGAAGGATCAGGATCGCCCGCTGCCTGGGAGGCAGGTACTGGATTGCGGCGAGGTAGGCCAGCTCGATGGTTTCCCTCGCGATGACCAGCGAATCGGGCTGCGATTCACCGGACGCGATCTCGTCGAGCAGCCGGTCGGGGTAGGGCTGGAGCCAGTCGACCGCGTTCGGCTCGGTGGATTGCGGGCTTTCGAGTGACAAGACTCGGCGTGACTTGCTCTCGAGAAGATCGAGACACGCGTTCGTCGCGATGCGGTAGAGCCAGGTGCGGACCATGGAGCGCCCCTCGAACTGGGCCCGACCCTTCCATGCGCGCATGAGCGTTTCCTGGACCAGGTCATCCGCATCATCGAAAGAGCCCAGCATCCGGTAGCAGTGCACGTGGAGCTGTCGACGGTAAGGCTCGGTGAGGGCCGTGAAAGACGCCTCGTCCATGGAGAGGGCGCTCACGGCCCCAAATTAGCAGTTGAGTCGTCTTGCGCTAACGTTCGATGAGGATGGCGGCGCCCAGAAAAATCCTCGCGATCGATGTTGGCGGCACGCATGTCAAGGTGCTGGCCACCGGCCGCCGGAAACCCCTCGAGATTCCATCGGGCCCGAA
>WNFC01004989.1_pt1 | contig 15031 bp, 11 predicted proteins | sample 5400541 | NCBI WGS metagenome assembly WNFC01 (sample SAMN13153342, study PRJNA577476) | soil metagenome | isolation source: 120 cm saprolite under Douglas fir tree site 2 hole 2 replicate 1 | place: USA:California | collected 2015-04-18
ATCACCGCTACGGTGCCAGGGTCGCGAACGTCTTCCGGGCGTTTCGCACCGCGGACTTCGGCGCACTGGCCAAAAGAAACGCGGGCCGAGCAGGCAGATCAGGTCAGGGTCGCGGGGCGGGCGGTAAAGCACTGTCGGCGGATGCTAGATCGGTTCCGCCCAACGTGGCCGCGATCTGCGCCCTGACCTGGATGTGCGCCCAGGCACCTCGCGGACCCAACGAGCACGCCAACGACGCGGGCTACCGGGTCATCGCGCGCGCCTTCTGGCGCGCTATCGCGCACACCCGCTGATCGTGGATGCCTTTCCGCACATCTGCCGATAATCATCCACGACGGCGGGAAAGGGCTTCGGTCAGCGGCCGGTCAGCTCGACTAGCTCGAGCCAGCGATCCTCAAGTGCGGCCTGCTGTTCGTTTACCAGGCGCAGCTCATCGCCGAGCTCGATGAGGCGGCCATAATCGGCCGCCGCCTCGGCGAGGGCCTTGTGCAGCTCGGATTCCCTGCCGGTCAGCCGTTCGAGCTGCCGGTCGAGCCTGGCCAGCTCCTTCCTGGCCTCGCGCAGCTGGCCGGCCGACAGGCCGGCGGACAGGCCCGCCGGCGGCCCCTGGCGCGTGGCGGCCGGCCGTCGCGGCGCCTCTTGAGGCTGCCCCTCGGGCACGCCGGCCGACGCCGGGACCGGCTTGCCGGCCTTACCGGACTCCCGCAGTTCGAGGTACTCGTCGACACCGCCTGGCAGGAAGGCAAGCTTCGCGTCGGCGAACGCCAGCACGTGATCGGTGACCCGCTCAAGGAAATACCGGTCGCAGCTGCAGCCTGCGCCGCTCACCCCCGGACAGCTCGGCAACAGGCGCCTGCTGCCGGTCGCCGGTCAGGCCAAGCCGGTCAAGCAACTGGCCAGCGGACAACTCGCGCTTGCCGATCCGGACTGAGCCGCGGACCTGCTGCGCCGCCTCGGCCGCGCGCAGGCCAGGATCGACTGGGCCAGGCTCCTGGGTGAGGTAGCCCAGGCGCACGGTCTTGCCCATGACTACCTCACCGGCTTGCTGCTGCCCGGCGTGCACGCCGGCGAGCACGTTCAGCAGCGTGCTCTTCCCGCTGCCGTTGACACCCACCACGCCGACCCGGTCGCCCGGGCCGAGCTGCCAGCTCACCTGATCGAGCAGGGTCAGTCCGCCGACCCTGACCGTCACGTCGCTCAGGTCGATGACCGTCTTGCCGAGCCTGGCCGTCGCCAGCCTGGATAGCTCGACGCTGTCCCTGGGGGCCGGCTCGTCCGCGATCAGCGCAGCCGCCGCGTCGAGCCGGAACCTGGGCTTGCTCGTCCTGGCCGGCGGTCCGCGGCGCAGCCAGGCGAGTTCCTTGCTGAGCAGGTTGCGCCGGCGCTGATCCTGCGCGGCCGCCTGCCGTGCCCGCTCCGCCCTCGCCAGCACGTAAGCCGAGTAGCCGCCCTCGTAGGAGTGCACCTGCCCGCCGGCGACCTCCCAGGTCCGCTCGCAGACCGCGTCGAGGAACCACCGGTCGTGCGTGACGACCACGAACGCCTTGCCGTAGGTCCCGAGGTAGCCGGCCAGCCACCTGATCGCATCGATGTCCAGATGGTTGGTCGGCTCGTCGAGCAGCAGGAGGTCATGGGTGCCGCGCAGCAGGGCAGCAAGCGCGACCCTGCGGCGTTCGCCGCCGGAAAGCTGGTCGGCGGGAGCATCGGCGTCGATGTCGGAGAGCAGAGCCGCGAGGAGCCTGCGGCTGCGCACGTCGGCGGCCCATTCATGGTCCGGTTGCGCCCCGAAAACGATCTGCCTGACCGATCCGGCCAGCTGTTCGGACTGCGGCAGGTAGCCGATCGACGCGTCGCGCGCCCTGGTCGACCGGCCCGAGTTCAGCTCGGCCGCGCCCGCGAGGGCCGCGAGCAGGGTTGTCTTGCCCGAGCCGTTACGGCCGACGACGCCGATCCGGTCGCCCGCCGCCACGCCGAGCGACACGTGGTCGAGCAGCACCCGGCCCCCGAAGGCCTTCACCGCGGCCTCAAGGTTCACGATGTTCACGCCAGGGCGCCCGATTCCACCACGCTGGCGCCAGGCACGGGTCCCGACACGTGGACTACCGCGCGGCAGACGCCAGCCCCGGTGACCGCGACGGCCAGTTCACGTGCCGCTTCGGCGCTGCTGGCCAGGAAGGCGCAGGTCGGCCCGGAACCAGAGACGATCGCGCCGAGCGCTCCGTGCTCCCTGCCCGCCTGTAGCGCACGCCGGAGCAGCGGCTGCAGCGACAGCGCCGCTGGCTGGAGGTCGTTCGTCAGAAGCGGGCCAACGGCGGCAGGATCACCGGAACGCAGCGCGGCCATCAGGCTGGTGCTCAGCTGGGGCTCGGGGACTGCAACGGGCTGCCCGTCCTTGGTGCGCCTGGATGCCCTGAGCCGGTCACAGGCCGCATAGACATCCGGCGTTGACAGGCCGGTGGTACCGAACGCCAGAACCCACTGGTAGCTGCCGGAGACCAGCGCCGTGGTCAGCCGCTCGCCCCGGCCCAGGCCGACCGCGGTCCCCCCGGCCAGCGAGAACGGCACGTCGCTGCCGACCCGCGCCCCGATCTCCGCGAGCTCGGCCGTGCTCAGCCCGGTCTGCCACAACTCGTTGCACGCGACCAGCGCGGCCGCGGCATCAGCGCTGCCGCCTGCCAGGCCGGCCGCGACCGGTATTCGCTTGCGGATCTCGATCTTGACCCCGCCGGCCCCCCTGCCCCGCCGCCCGGTCGCTCGCGCCAGCGCGACAGCCGCGCGCACGGCGAGGTTGGCTGGTCCGAGCGGAACAGCGGGTCCGCCCTCGCCGGTGACAAGCACACTGGTCCGGTCGGCCCTGGTTACGGTCACCTCGTCGAAGAGCGAGACCGCGTGGAAGACCGTAACCAGGTCGTGGTAGCCGTCCTCGCGCAGCGGACCGACCGAGAGCTGCAGGTTGACCTTGGCAGGCACCCGGGCGGTGACCGAATCTGTCGGCCCGTCGACTTGTGTCACGTGCGTCACGATTCGATGATGGTACGCGCCCGGCTGGCTGCCAGGGCAATCCGGATGTACTGGTCAATGCCAATTGCTTCGCCGCGCAGGGTCGGGTCGACGCCAGCGTCCCGCAGCACTCGTTCCGCCGCCTGCGCCGAGCCCGCCCAAGAAGCCAGGGCCGACCTGAGCGTCTTGCGGCGCTGTGCGAACGCCGCGTCGATGACCGCGAAGACACCCGCGCGACCGACGCTGTGGTGATCGGCTCCGGGAGCGCCGCCATCCGGCCAGCGCGTGAACGCGACGAGCGCGGAGTCCACGTTCGGCACCGGCCAGAACACGCTCCTGGACACGGTGCCGGCCCGCCGCGCGGTCCCGTACCAGGCGAGCTTGACCGACGGGACGCCGTAGGTTCTGCTGCCGGGCTGCGCGCACATGCGGTCGGCCACCTCGGCCTGGACCATGACAAGCACGCGGCGGATCGACGGCATCACCTCAAGCAGATGCAGCACAACGGGAACGGCCACGTTGTAGGGGAGGTTCGCGACCAGCGCGGTCGGCGGCTGTCCCGGCGGTTCCTGCAGGCCCAGAGCGTCCGCGGTCACGACCTCAAGCCGGCCCGCCAGCCCTGGTGCCCGCGCCGCGATGGTCCTGGGAAGCTCGCCGGCGAGCGCCTGGTCGACCTCGACGGCAATGACCCGCCCGGCGACCTCGATCAGGCCGAGGGTGAGCGAGCCGAGGCCAGGTCCCACCTCGAGCACGACGTCCTGCGGCCGCAGATCGGCCAGCCCGACGATGCGCCTGATCGTGCCCGGGTCGATGACGAAATTCTGCCCGAGTCGCTTCGCGGGCCAGATCCCGAGCCGCCCGGCGATCTGCCGGATTTCCGCCGGCCCGAGCAGCTGCGCACCTGGATGAGCCTCGTCCACGGCGCGCGACGCTAGGGGGTGCCGTTCATCGCGCCGCAAGGTCTCGCCACGGGCCGAAGACCCGCTCCCCGGTGGCCATGACCGCAGCGCACAAGTCGCCCACGTCCATCCCCTTCAGCTCGGCCACGGCTCGGACGGTGTGCGCGACCTGCGCCGGGGCATTCTGCCTGCCCCGGTTCGGAACCGGGGTGAGGAACGGGGCGTCGGTCTCAATCAGGATCAGCTCAGCCGGTGCGACCGCCGCCGCCTCGCGCAGCTGACCGGCATTCGGGAACGTCACATTTCCGGCGAAGCTCATGACGTAGCCAGCCTCGGCGCACCGCTTGGCCATCTCCGCGTCGCCAGAGAAGCAATGGAAGACGACACGATCCGGTGCGCCCTGTCGGGCCAGAATGTCGAGCACGTCTTCGTGCGCGTCGCGATCGTGGATCATCAGCGCCTTGCCCGCCCTCTTGGCGATCTCGATGTGCGCGCGGAACCAGTCCCGCTGCAGCCCTGGCGGCGCGCTGTCGCGATAGTAATCAAGGCCGGTCTCGCCGACCGCCCTGACCTGAGGCAGCGCTGCGAGCCGCGCGATCTCGTCGAGTGCCGCATCGCGGGCGGGCTCGGTTCGGGCGGTCTCGTTCGGGTGGATCGCCACCGCGGCGTACACGTCAGCGTGCTCGGCGGCGGAAGCCGCCGCCCACTGGGACGACTCGACATCGCAGCCGACAGTGACCACGCGGACAACGCCCGCCGCGCGGGCGGCAGCCAGCACCGACTCGACCGGCCCGGGCAGCATGTCCAGGTGCGTGTGGGCGTCGAACGCCAATCCAGGCAGCGGGTCAGGTGCCGGGGCCACTGGGGCATTCATGATCGCGGACACTAATCGACCGGATTCGTCGAGAAGTGTCCGCGACCACCGGCGGGACGCTTCATGAATCCTCGGCGTCGGTGTCGTAGCCGCCCAGCCGGTTCAGCTCGTCGACGACCACCCCTGGGTCGATCTTCGCAAACAGCGGCGTCGGCGTCGCGAGCGGCGTACCAGGCTTGATCGGCCTCGACTCCCAGGTCGCTGCTCCCGAGTAGTCTCCGGTGATCACCGGGTAGCGGTGGCCGCCATCCTCGTCGACCTCGTCGATCCTCGGCATGTCGGACCAGCGCCCTTCGCCGCCGAGCATCTCGAACACCCGTTGCGACGACTTCGGCAGGAACGGGGTCATCAGCGTCTTGCCGTCGTCGACGAGCTGCAGCGCCACGTGCAGGATCGTGTTCATCCGCTCGGGATCGGATTCGCGCAGCTTCCACGGCGCCTGGTCAGACAGATACTTGTTGGCCTCGCCGAGCGTGCGCATGGACTCGGTAATCGCGGCCTTGAACCGCGACCTGGCGAGGGACTCGCCCACGGCGTCGAACGCATGCCTGGACTGGTTCAGCAGCGCGCGGTCGGCATCGGTCAGCTCGCCAGGCGGCGGGATCGAGCCGATGTTGCGCGCGGCGAACGAGATGCTGCGGTTCACCAGGTTGCCCCAGTTGGCGAGGAGCTCGTCGTTGTTGCGGCGGATGAACTCGCTCCAGGTGAAGTCCGTGTCCTGGTTCTCCGGCCCGGCGACCGCGACGTAGTAGCGCAGCGCGTCGACGTCGTACCTGGCGAGGAAATCGCGAACGTAGATCACGACGGACCTGGACGAGGAGAACTTGCGCCCCTCCATGGTGAGGTACTCGCTCGAAACCACCTCGGACGGCAGGTTCAGCTCACCGAGCGAGCCGGGTTTGCCGTCCCTGCTGCCCCTGCCGCTGTAGCCGAGCAGCATCGCCGGCCAGATCTCGGCGTGAAAGACGATGTTGTCCTTGCCCATGAAGTAGTAGGAGAGCGCGTCGGGGTCCTGCCACCAGGCGCGCCAGGCGTCCGGGTCGCCGCTCCGCCGCGCCCACTCCATCGACGCCGACAGGTACCCGATTACCGCGTCGAACCATACGTAGATCCGCTTGTCCGGCCGGTCCCGCCAGCCGTCGAGCGGGATCGGCACGCCCCAGTCCAGGTCCCTGGTAATCGCCCGCGGCTGCAGGTCGCCGAGCAGGTTGAGCGAGAACTTCAGCACGTTGGGCCGCCACTGGCCGCTCTTGGACTGCAGCCAGGTGCCCAGGATGTCGGCGAAGGCAGGCAGGTCAAGGAAGAACTGCTCAGTTTCGGCGAAAACTGGACGCTCCCCGTTGATCCTGGAGCGAGGGTTGATCAGATCGACAGGGTCCAGCTGGTTCTGGCAGTTGTCGCACTGGTCGCCGCGTGCCGCGTCGTAACCACAGATCGGGCACGTTCCCTCGATGTAGCGATCGGGCAGGGTGCGGCCTGTTGACGGCGAGACCGCGCCGAGCGTGGTCTTGGCGAAGATGTAGCCGTTGTCGTACAGCCCCCTGAAGATCTCCTGGACGACGGCGTAATGGTTCAGCGTCGTCGTCCTGGTGAACAGGTCGTACGACATGCCGAGCCCGGTCAGGTCCTCGGCGATCACCCGGTTGTAGCGGTCGGCCAGCTCGCGGGCCGTGACCCCCTCGGCGTCGGCCTGGACCTGGATCGGCGTGCCGTGCTCGTCAGTGCCGCTGACCATCAGCACCTTGTCGCCGGCCATCCTGTGGTACCTGGCGAACATGTCGCAGGGCAGCCCGAAGCCGGACACGTGCCCGATGTGCCGTGGCCCGTTGGCGTACGGCCAGGCCGGCGCGGCCAGGATGTGACGACCGTTATTGCTAGGGGACATGGTCTCTAGCGTAGGGCGTCCCCCCGGCCGGCGCGGCCGCGCTGCCGCGCGGGCTCGGCGCGCTCGTTTCCCAGAATCTGGACGCCTGTCAGCAAATACGCCGAGAATCGTCCAGATTCTGAGAGGCGTCCGAGATCCGGCGGCGCGGCGAGTGTCAGCGTGGCTTGGCCTGTACGACGGCGTCGTAGACCTCGCGCCTGGGCAGCCCGAGTTCGGCCGCGACGAGTGTTATCGCCTCTTTGCGGGTACTGCCCGCCTGCTCGGCCGCGGCGACTTTCGCCGCGGCGTCCCGCGCGTCGCCCGCACCCCGGTCCCCAGGAGCCGGGGCGCCGGCAATCACCAGGGTGATCTCGCCAAGGACGCCATGGGATGCCCACCGCTCCAGTTCCTCCAGGCTGCCGCGCCTGATCTCCTCATGCGTCTTGGTGAGCTCGCGGCAGACTGCCGCGCTCCGGCCTGGGCCGAACGCGGCCGCCATATCGGCGAGTGTCTTGGCCAGCCGCCGCGGTGACTCGAAGAACACCATCGTCCGGCGTTCATCGCGTAGGCCGGCCAGCCTGCGGCCCCGCTCGCCAGCTTTGCGCGGCACGAACCCCTCGAAGCAGAACCGGTCGGTCGGCAGGCCGGAGACAGCGATCGCGGCCGTGACCGCGGACGGGCCGGGCAGCACCGTCACGGTGATCCCGGCGTCGAAGGCGTCCCTGACCAGCCGGTAGCCGGGATCACTGATGGCCGGCATGCCAGCGTCGGTGACAAGCAGGACGTCCTGCCCGCTCGCGAGCGCGCCGAGCAGCACCGGGCCGCGGGCGGCCTCGACATCTTCGTAATACGAGATGATCCGGCCGGTCAAGGCGATGCCGAGAGAGCCGGCCAGCCGACGCAGCCGGCGGGTGTCCTCCGCGGCGATCAGCGGCGCGGCCGCGAGGGCGGCCGCCAGCCTGAAGGACGCGTCCTGCGACGTGCCGATCGGCGTGGCCGCCAGGATCAGCCTGCCCGGGGCGTGGGACGTGCCGGGCGACTGGGACAACCCTGTCGCGACCGGCGGCTCAGGTTGGTTGTCATCGTGCATCCCGGCGCTCATCGCGGCCCACGCTAATGCCCCGCAGTCCTACGATGGCTTGCGATGAGAGCTTCTGATTACGCGCGGTGGGTCGACAGGGCCAGCGCGCCGGCTGGCGAGCCGTCCCGGAACCTGCGCGACCGGCTGGTGCCGCCGATGCCACCGGCGTCGTGGTGGGCCTGGGCCGGGCCGCTGCTTGTGACTGTTTTCGGCGGGTTCCTTCGCTTTTACCGGCTAGGCATTCCGCATGCGGTTGTCTTCGACGAGACCTACTACGTGCCGGACGCGTGGTCGATCCTGCGGCACGGCGTGGAGTTCAACCACCCGAAGAACGTCAACGCGCTGCTTGTCAGCGGCAGCACGCACATCCTCGGCTCGCCGGGCGAGTACGTGGCGCACCCGCCGCTCGGCAAGGCGATGATAGCGGTCGGCGAGTGGCTGTTCGGCCTGACCCCGTTTGGCTGGCGGTTTTCCGCGGCGCTCGTGGGGACGCTGTCGATCCTCATGGTCGCTCGGCTCACCCGCCGGATGACGCGCTCAACGCTGCTCGGCTGCGTGGCCGGCTTCCTGATGGCGCTCGATGGCCTGGAGTTCGTGCTCAGCAGGACGGCAATCCTGGACATTTTTGTCATGTTCTGGGTGCTTGCCGCATTTGGCATGCTGGTACTCGACCGCGACGCGTCTCGGGCCCGCCTGGCAGAGCTAGCTACCGATGCTGAGCCCTGCGAGCTGACGGGAGGCGGCCCCAAGCTCGGGATCCGCTGGCGGCGCGTGCTGGCCGGGTTCTTTCTTGGCTGCGCCTGCGCGACCAAATGGAACGGCGTGTGGTACCTGTTCGCGTTCGGCGGCCTGGCCATCGCCTGGGACATCGGCGCCCGCCGTGCGCTTGGCTATCGCGACCGGCTCGCGGGCGTGTGGCGCAGCGACCTGAAGTGGCTGCCTGTCTCCTTCGGCGTGGTGCCTTTGCTCACCTACGTGGCATCGTGGAGCGGCTGGTTCGCGACCAGCGGGGGCTATAACAGGAACTGGGCCGCGACGGTAGGCAACCACACTCCGATCTGGTCGACGCTGGACTCCTGGTACCAGTACCAGAAGTCCATGCTCGGTTTCGGCCTTGGCCTGCAAGACCACAGCGGGTACACGTCCTACGCGTGGACCTGGATCTTTCTCGGTCGGCCGGTCTCGCTGTTCTCCAACTGCCTGCCGCCAGGGGTCCACGGCTGCGGATCGGCGGGATCGACCGAGCAAGAGGTACTCGCGATCGGCACGCCCGCCATCTGGTGGGCCTCTATCCTGGCGCTGATCTTCTGCTTGGTCTGGTGGGCCAGCCGCAGGGATTGGCGGGCCGGGGCTGTTCTGGTCGGCGTGGCGGCCGGATGGCTGCCGTGGTTCTGGTTCGCCTGGCATGACCAGAGGACGGAGTACTACTTCTACGCCATTGTCTTCCTCCCGTACCTGGTCATGGCGATCACGCTGTGCCTGGGGCTGATTATTGGCCCTGCCGCGGCTCCGGCCGGGCGGCGGGCCACTGGGGCGGTCGTGGCGGGTGGGTACCTGCTGGTGACGCTGGCCAACTTCGCCTACTTTTACCCGTTGCTGGCCGCTCAGGTAATGTCGTATTCCGCATGGTTCCAGCGAATATGGTTCCACAACAGCTGGATTTGAGCCCGTACGAATATGCCCGAGCTCCGGGCGACGCGGGCTTTGCGATATCGGGACGACACCGTGATATCTTCGTTGCTTAACGTAACTACCGAAGCGGCCGACCTAGGGATCGGCTCGAAGGCCGGCAGCAAGCAAGGTAAGGATGCGATGGCCCCCGCACCGCAGTCACCGCAGAACCGGGCGTCGAGGTCCGGGTTTGAGCAGCAGGTGCTCCCCTACCTGGATCAGCTGTATGGCGCTGCGCTCGCGATGACCAAGAACGCCAGCGACGCTGAGGATCTGGTCCAGGAGACCGTCACCAAGGCTTACACCGCGTTCGACCAGTTCACGCAGGGAACAAACCTGCGTGCCTGGCTGCACAAGATCCTGGCCAACACATTCATCAACTCTTACCGCAAAAAGAAGCGCGAACCAACCCTGGCATCCAGCCAGGAACGCGACGATTGGCAAGCGGGCACAGACAGTCGCGCTCAGGCGGCTCCGTCAGCTGAGGCTGAGGCGCTGGACAGGCTCGCAGACTCCGATGTGCTGCGCGCGCTGCGTGACCTGCCCAAGGACTTCCGCACGGCGATTTATCTAGCCGACATCGAGGGATACCCGTACCGGGAGGTCGCCAGGATCATGGGCACCCCGATCGGAACCGTGATGTCCCGGCTGCACCGAGGGCGGGAACGCCTGCGCTGCGCGCTCGCTGGTTACGGCCCGCAGGGTAGGTCGGCCACGGCGATGGCCTGACCGGCGGTCCGCTGCGGCGCCGGCAGGGAGGCTGCCGTTAGGCAGCCGGGGTACGCTGCCAGATCGCGTAAATGCCGTTGGCGTCGGAGCCGTCGTAGGGACCCACGGCTACCAGGCGGTATGACCGGTCGCGGCCGAGCGCTCGCGTGAGCGCTGGCACGCCTGGCTCAGCAGGCTTCAAGCTCTTCAGACTGAGCAACTCGGAGTAGACAGCCCGGCCGAGTGACCCAGGCGCTGTGGCGGCGCTGAGTCCTGGCCCCGAGCGCGGCGCGGCGTAGAACAGCGCTATCAGGTCGTACCTGCCCGCGGCGACATGGGTCGCATAGTAGGACCGCCAGTCACTGCGCGGAACTCGTTCCGGATTGAGCAACAGACCCCTTGCCTGCCACAGCCACCATTTACTGCCCTGCTCGGCGTAGTACTGGGCCACGCGCTTCTGCGACGAGGCGAAGATCAAACCATTCGTGCGTGCCACGGCAGGCCTGAAAGCGGCTACGAACGAGGTCGCGTTGGGCCACTCGTGCAGGGAGGCCGATGCCAGCAGCCAGTCGGCTGCCAGAACGCTGGAGAGGACCATCACGCCGGCACTCGCAACGAGGCTCGGCCGGGCACTGACCCCCCTTGCGATCCACCGGCCAGCCATCAGGCAGCCGTAGCCAGCCGCCATAGACGCGAACCAGATGCCGAAGGCCAGATGCTTTTCAAGAGCCCAGGCCGTCTGGAAGTAGAGCTGGGCCACAGGAACCAGCAGGGAGGTAGCGCCCAGCACGACCAGCAGGCCGCGCAGCCAATGCTGCTCGGCTCTCATCGCGATGGCGGCTCCGATCAGACCGGTCACGATGATGAACCCCGAGTACCTCGCGATGTCGCCCAGGACGAGCAGGGGCAGCTGGTAATCGTTGACCTTGCGATTCAGGACCGTGAACCCGATTCCAGCCCAGGTGCCCGACAGCGTGATCAGGAGGCTGAAGAGTGCCAGCCATGCTGCAGTGAACCACGCCGCCCAGTAGCCCGCGCGGCGGGCACCGATCCAGGGCAGCAAGGCGAAGAAGGCGAAGGCGATCACGACGGGGTCGATCACAAGGCTCGGGTAGGCCGTCGCGTTCGCTAGCGCCAGCGCCGCGGCGGAAGCGACAAGCGGGCCACGGCGGCGGCGGCACCCGGCCTCGACCGCAAGCCAGGCAGACAACGCGACCAAGAACACCGACATCGGGTCGTATGTAGCGAAGGTCAGCCGATAGACAGGCTCGGTAGCTGCCCACAACGCCGTGGCGATGATCGCCTCGGTGCGGCCGAGCAAAGACGACGCTGTCAAGTACAGCAGGATCGTCGCGCCGACCATGAAGGCGACGGACAGGATCCTCGCTCCAGCCAGTCCCCCGAGACTGTCGGCCACGGCGCCGAGTGGCGGGTAGATGACCGGCGAGCCGGACAGCACCCGGTGCGCGTATCCCGCCGGCCAGGACTTCCCGTGCAGCCAGTGGGCGATCATCAGGCGGCCGATCCAGAGGTAGTCAGCCTCGTCGGTGAACGCCGTGTTACTCCAGACCAATGGCAGGGCAAGCGCCGTCTGCACGGCACAGACGATGGTGAGCGGAAGGTAGGTTCGCCGCGTCCGGCCTGGCCGGGATGCGAGCGGACCTGGGTCACCTGGGCCCCCGGGGCCGCCGGTGCCACCGGGGGCGCCTGTCGCTCCGTCCGGCCAGGCGCTATCCGGCGCGGCGACCGCGGGCCTGGCGCCGCGACCAGCGGTGACTGCGTCTCGGCGCAGGGCATGCCTGCCGGCGGTCCTGCTTGAAGATCCCCATGCAGACGCCTCTGAGGCCATCGTTTCTCCTCGGTGGCGTCTGGTTGAACTACATATTTCGGTGGCTTCGGTTCGCAATCGTACAGTTCGGAATGCGGCCGCACGGCCCGTGCGCGAAGAACTACATAACTGTGCGTAGGCGGAGTGTAACGCAGATCACGAGTCCGAACGCGCATCCCCAGCGTCTCAGTAGTGACCGACCACAAGGGAGCTGCCGCAGATGAGCACCGTGACCACCGGACTGATCCCGGCACCAGCACCGGCCGGACGAATTCCGGCGCTAGCGATCGCCGGCTGCGGCCCTTGCTAGCCCCCGCATTACCGACCCCGGCACCCCCGCACCCCCCGCTCCTGCCGCCCGGCCGGGCCCCGGCCGGGCCCGGCACACCCCTGGCAGCCCCTGCCAGGCTCCCGGCAACCCAGCCGGCGCCTCCGGCTGGCCGCAGCCCCCGTTGCGGCCAGCCGGTACCCCGCACAGGTGCCCCGCCGCCTTCGCTACGGAGGCGGCGGGGCACTGTCATGCTCAGCGCGACCGGACCGCGAACAGGCGGAGTACCACCGATTGGACCTGCCACCGGCCGATCAGGCGGAGCCCGTCAAGCAGCCTGCTCAGCCCCGCTGGCGCGGCGCTTGACCGCGATAGCGGATGCGCCCACTGCACGACCCAAACCCGCCGGACAGACGCCAGCCTGGCCGCGACGACCCGAGGCGAGGCTGGTAGCCCGCGCAACGTCGCTGAGGCAACCGGCGATTTAGCCTGCCCGATATCGCGCAACCGCCGGAAGGGAGCCGGGTAAGCGACGCCGACGAGTTCGGCATCGCGCGGCAGATACAAGATCGCATCCCGGGGCCGCTCATGCCTGGCGATGACGTTCGCGACACCCCGCAGGTCATCTGCGCGGGCGCCTACCTGCCGGATCTCTCGCTGCGGGCCGATCACTGCACCAGCCACCACCAGGGCCAGCACCGCCGAGGGAACCACGGCCAGCACGTCTGCCAGCCGCCGGCCAAGATGGCGGCCGGCAAGAGCGCGCCTCGTTACCGTAGCGAGCCCGACCAGCCCTGCCGACGTCAGCAGGGCTAGCGCGGGCAGGCTGAACAGCACGTACCGCTCGACATAGACCGGATGGATGAACGAGACCGCCATCAGCACCACGGGCGGCAGAATGAGCCAGGGCAGCGCGATGCTCGCGAGCGTCACGCCGCCTCGATACTGGATTCCGTTCGCCGCGACGCAGCCAAGCAACGCGAGCACGGCTACCACCGGAATCAGCGCCGTGGCGCCGGCGAAATCGCGCAGCAGCGTAGCCGCGCTGGACAAGTCAGGCCGCCGCACCCAGTTGAGCTGCGCGGACTGGCCGGCGCTGAGGTACGCCACCGGTGCCAGAAGAGCGGCGGCCGCGAGGCACGCCGCGAGCCAGCGCCGCATGATCTGCGGCGTGACCTCGCCGCCCGCTTGACTTCTCGCCCACCACAGGCTCACGGCGTGTGCCGCGACGATTAGCACGCTGAACAAGCTGAACAGCCCGGCCAGCAGCAACGCTGCTGCGTAGAGCACCCACCACGGCCACCGCGGGCTGGCCACGGCCCGGACCAGTGCATACGTCGCGAGCACGGCGAAAAGAGTGGTCAGGGCGTATGGCCTGGCTTCCTGTGCATACCTCGTCGTCAGCGGGACCGCGGTCAGGGCGAGCCCGGCGAGCAAGCCGACCGCACGAGGCCCCGGCAGCCCCGACGCCTGGGCGAGGCGCCGCCCGAGCGCGGCGGTCAGCCCGACGGCCACTGACATCGCCAGCAGCGACGGCAGTCGCAGCGTGGTCGCCGAGATGCCGCCCGCCGCGATGACGGCGTGCATCAGCACGTAGTAGGGCCCGTGGACGGCATCCTGGTTCGGCACCATCGCCACGATCGCGGCGAGCGGGCGCTGTGAGCCCGCGATGGTCGCTGCTTCGTCTCGCCATAGCGAAGGGACGCCGATCCGGTAGCCCCCGACAACGAGCTCGGCGAGAGCCGGGATAATCGCGACCAGCCAGTCAAACGACCTGCGGGTGCCGGGCCGCACGTCGGCCACGCCGCCGGAACCGGGCTGCGCCGAGCAGGCGGAGGTCGCCGCCTCGCGCTGCAAGCCACGCATCCGAGCATCCCTCCTGGCCGACGTTAGCTGCCGAATATCCGGTCGCACGCGCGAGCCGACGCCTTGCCGTCATCAAGCGGGCAGAACCTCGCGGTGAAGGCCGCGAGCGCGGCTGAGTACTTCGCGGCGACCGAGTCGAGGTCGGCGAGCGAGGCCACGACCTGCTCCGAGGTCGCCAGCAGCGGCCCCGGAGCGTCAGCCTCGAAGTCGAAATAGAAGCCGCGCAGCTGGTCCCTGTACTGCTCGAGGTCGTAGGTAAAGAAGAGCATCGGCCGGCCAGTCGGAGCGAAGTCGAACGTGACCGATGAATAGTCGGTGATCAGCGCATCGGTGATGAGCAGCAGATCGGCGATATCCGGATACCCGGTGACGTCGAAGGTGAACCCGGGGACCGCGGCCGCTGAAATTCCGCCAGCCATCAGATGATGCCCCCTGATCAGCAGCACCCAGTCACCGGCGAGACGGCGGGCGGCTGCCTGGAGGTCGAGCCTGAAGTCGAGCAGGTACCTGCCCGCCTCGTCGTGTAGGTTGTCCCGCCAGGTCGGTACGTACATCGCCACCTTCTTCCCGGCTGGCAGGCCAATCTGCTCCCTGATCGCAGCGACCGCATCGGCCCGGCTCGCCGCGCCGGACGACGTCACCAGCGCGTCGTTGCGGGGGTAGCCGGTCTCGCAGATCTCACCGCCGAACTGGAAAGCCTTGCGCATGATCGGCGTGCTGAACGGGTTCGGCGACAGCAGCATGTCCCACTGGGCAACGTCAGCGGCCATGAAGTCGAGGTACCGCCTGCCGCTCGCTGAACTTGGATTGGTGATGTCGTAACCCAGGCGCTTCAGCGGAGTTCCATGCCAGGTCTGCACATGCCGCTGACCAGCGCGCTTGCGGTACGGAAGGGGGACATGATCGTTGTAGACCAGGTAACGCGACCTGGCGAGGGCCAGGAAGTAGGCGCGAGTGCCGATCAGCACCGCG
>WNFC01007452.1_pt1 | contig 15028 bp, 12 predicted proteins | sample 5400541 | NCBI WGS metagenome assembly WNFC01 (sample SAMN13153342, study PRJNA577476) | soil metagenome | isolation source: 120 cm saprolite under Douglas fir tree site 2 hole 2 replicate 1 | place: USA:California | collected 2015-04-18
GCCTCTCCTTGAATCTCGCGCCCCTCGAATTCCGGCGCGTCGTCGGCCTGTATATCGCAACGCTGTTTGTCGTCTGGCAGATCGTTAATTTCATCGTATTCCGGTCGGCCCCGACCTTACCGATCGCGGTTGGCGGCGCCCTCATCATCGTTGGGGGAGCCATCGTAACGTTTTGGGGACGATGACACACGCGCCGACAACAAAGCCGTTGGGCACATTCCTTATCGCGATCTTCTTGGCTGTCGCGACAAGCGTTCTCGTGGGTGTCGACACGGCGCTCGCGTTCCCCGGATCGAAGTTGGAGGCGATCTGGCAGCTCTATCCCGCTCGCCGCGCTCTGCTTATGCCCTATCGCGTGTGGCTCGTTCCAGGGTTGGGGGCACTGACAATTCCGATGATGTCAGGCAGCATTGGATGTTTTCGTCACCGCAAATGGGGCTGGCGCTTGGCGGTCGCGATCTTCCTCGAAGGCGGTGCCGGGCTCGCAGCTGCCGGTGTGATCCTGTTCTATCTCTCGCGCCCTAGCGTACGGAACGCCTTTTCCAAGGACTGATTGGGCTCTGGGCCCGGTTCAGGTTCCGGTTTGGCACCGGCTCAGGCCATCGTCACAGCCGAATTGACTGCCCCGTGGTGAAGTCGAACAGAGTCGCGAGCCGGAGGCGGTAGTGTGCGACCCAGTAGCCACGTAGCGCCTGCACGAACTGCAGCACGGCCTGGTCTTTCTCCGTTTGTGCGATGTAGAGGTTGTCGAGGGTGATGCGCCCGATCACGTATCGGTTGTAGGCGACCTCGAACCGCTTGCCGGCCACGCTGTCCGCCTTCGTCACTAGGGCGAGCGTACGCCGGGCTTGCATCAGGTTGAGCGCCGCGAATAGCGCTTCGTACGCCGTCTGCTCAACTGTGGCTTGCGAGAGACTCCTCACCCGCTCCCGGTCCGCCTGCGCAGCCTGCACCCCCTGCTCGCGTGCGCCCCATTGCCACAGCGGCAGCTGCACTGAGAGGGTGAAGCGGCGGGCCTCGAGCAGATTCTGGTAGACGAGGCTCGCGGCCGGCGCCGTAGCATTCAACCCGAAGCTGGCCTGCACGCTCGCCCCGACCCCGGTCGCCAACTTTGCCTCCGCCACGCTTCGGCGTGCCACCACGTCTTGGAGCACCACGTCGGCGAGTGCGGCGCGGTTATGGAGCGCCTCTGCGACGGCGCGCGCCGTGTCGACTTCGACCTGGGGCACCTCCCCCGAGACGGCGACCTCCAGTGGCGTGCCGACAGGGACGTTGAGCGCGAGGCGCAGAGCCGCCACGGCGCGATCCTGCTCGAGGCGCGCCGCCTCAAGGACAGTCCGTGAGCGCAACAACGCCAACTCACTCTGGAGCAGATCGTTCTCGCCGATCTTTCCGACTCCGAAGCGACCCGTGTTGAGTCGGTAGAGTGTGTCGTTTACCGCGGCGTTCGTGATCGCGTTGTCCAACGCCACGCGCGCCGCGTACACGTCGAAGAAGGCGTTGGTGACCTGCAGTGCGACCCCCTCCACCGCCTCGACGTATTGACGCTCCGCGAGCTCCGCTTGCGCAGCGTCCTGGCGCCGGTCCCACGCCGCCTCGTTCGGCCTGAGAATGTCCTGGCGCAAGCCGACAGCCACCGGCGTGGAGGACCACGATTCGAATCTTTGTTGCCCGCTCACCGAGAGGCGAGCGAGTGATGAGGAGACGAACAGATCACCCCCCGTCAGGGGAAGCTTCTGCGACAACGTCATCGTGAATGTTCCAGTTGTCTGCTGTTGTGGCTGGAACAGCGTGCTCCCGTCAGGCTGCAGCACCGGGATGATTGACCGGTTGTAGTCCGGCACCGTGCCGCCGAGAGAGAGCTGCGGCAACAGCCTCGAGCGGAATGCACCGTGGCGGTAGCGGGCCGCGTCGCGCGCGGCCCGGGCGGCGCTCGCCTGATGGCTCCGTTCCTGCGCGAGGGCGATCGCCTGCGTCAGGGTGATCGGCTCCTGCGCGCGGAGGTGGGCCGGGGCGCTCAGGGCAGCCGCGGCAAGCCACACCCCGAGCGCGAGCGTGGCGGGAAGCATGCGCATGGGGATCCTCCTGGGAGTCACTCGTAACGAAGGGAAACGACCGGATCCTGACGAGCCGCGCGATAGGCGGGGACGATGCCGAACGCGATGCCCACAGTAATAGACACTCCGAAGGCGACCACGACCGACAGGGAAGAAACGATGGTCTGGATACTGGCGATGCGCTCGATGCCCACGGAGAGACCGACGCCGACGAGGATCCCGGCCACTCCGCCGGCGAGGCTGATGAGCACCGCCTCGCTCAGGAATTGCAACAGAATGTCCTTCTGGGTGGCGCCGACCGCGCGGCGCACGCCGATCTCGCGAATGCGCTCCAGGACTGACGCGAGCATGATGTTCATGATCCCGATGCCGCCAACAAGCAGCGAGATGGAAGCGATCGCTCCCAGCACGACGTTGAAAATTGTCTTGGTGCGCTGCTCCTGGCGCAGCAACAGCTCGGGGATCGTGATCTCGAAGTCCACCACGGTGTTGTGCCGTCGCGCGAGCATCCGCTGCAGCACGTTGGCGACCGCCGGCACGAGCTTCGAGTCGGCCACGCGTACGATAATCCGGTCGAGCTGGTTCCGATTGGTGCGCTCCTGGCGCTGTTCGTCAGACTCCTGCTGGGCGTCGTTGCTCGTGAAAGTGCCGGCGCGGGCCGCCTGCTCGATGTCGCGCTGCGTGAGGAGGGCGCGGTTCCGGAATCGGACGAGCACGGTGCGCACCGGGAGATAGACGTCCATGTTGGCGTCGCGGATCCCCAGCCGTTGCGCCGTGTGGCTCGCCACTCGCCGATCTCTGAGCACGCCGATCACCGTCACCCACGTGTCACCGACCTTCAGCGGCCGGCCGATCGGGGTTTCGGTGGTGAAGAACCGCGTCCGCACGCCGTAACCGATGACGGCGACGGGAAGGCCCCGGTCCACCTGGAGCGGGGTGAATCCGGCGCCGGTCGCGACATCGAGGTTGGTGAGGCGGAAGTAGGTCGTGTCCACGCCCACGAGCTTGCCCGAGCGACGGCGGCCCTCCCGGGTGAGGGTCGTGTTGAGCACAATCTCCGCGCTCGTCACTTCGACGCCGGGGATCACCCGGGCGATCGCCTGGGCGTCCGCGTAGGTGAGCCCCGGCGAAAACTTGGTCACCTTTTTTTCTGGCTGGTCGGCGGCGGGGCCTTCGCGCTGCTCCACGAGCGGGGTGATCATCACGTTGTTGGAGCCGAGCAGGCGCATCTGCTCCAGGATCTCCCGCTCCGCGCCCTTGCCGATGGCGAGCATCGCGATGACCGAGGCGACCCCGAACAAGATGCCGACCGAGGTAAGCGAAGCGCGGAGCTTGTTGTGCCGCACGGCCTCGAGGGCGGTGGACAGGCTGAACCCGAGGCGCGCGACAAGTTGGCCGCGGAGCTCCGCCAGGCGCTCCCGAAGGCCGGCCACGGGCTCAGTCCCGCTTCGGCGGTGGCGCCCCGGATCGCGCGGCTGTGTCACCGCCGGCAACAGGCGCGGGCCGCGCCGCAGCCGGTAGCCGCACCAGCGTCAACCGGTCGTGCCCCGGGGGCGGCGTGAGGAGCACCCGATCTCCCTCCTCGAGGCCCCGGACGATAATCACCTCGTCGTCATTCATCGCTCCCGTGACGACTTCTTGCTTGGAGATGCGTCCGCCGGACACGCGGTACACGAATGGCACGACGCCTTCGCTGCTCACCGCTTCGAGCGGTACGTATAGGGCGCTCGGCAGCTCGAGCGTCTCGATCGTGTTACCGGTGGTCATTCCGGGGCGCAGGGTCGAGTCCGGCTGCGCAACCGTTACGTGCACCTCGAAGACCTTGGCGTCGGCGTTCGGCCGCTGCTCGCCGACGTTCGCCACGCTCGCCACCGTCCCGCTCAGTCGCTTGGTGGGGTCGGCGTCCAGCGTCATGGCCACCGGCTGGCCGACGGCGAGCTTGCGGACGTCGATTTCGTTCACGTAGGTGACGGATTCCATCTGTCGTAGGTCGGGCAGGGTTGCCACCGCGGGATCCCACGACGTGACCTGTGAACCGGTCGTCCGCTTGCGCCCGTTCCACTCCTTCACGTAGATCACCATTCCGGGGCGGGGAGCCCGGATGGTGAACCCCGCCATCACATCCTGCACCACGCCCAGCAAGTTCCGCTGGCGCTGCAGGTCGGCGCCCACCTCGCGCATCTTCGCACGCGCCTGCTCGGTTTTCGTCACGTAGTCGGTGCGGGCCTGCGCCAGCGCGCGCTCGGCGCGCTCGTAGTCGATCTCCGCCTGCCGCCGAACGGTGGGCGCCTCATACACCGCCTCCTCCTTTGCGAGACGCTTCTCCTCCAAAGCCAGCTCCATCGTCCGGATGTTCTCGCGCGCCGTCGATAGCGTGAGCGTGGAGTCGAGCATCGCTTGCTCGTATTGCGCCTGCGCCTTCGTGAGCGCCAGCTGGACCTCGGCGAGCTTGGAGGCGAGGGTCGACCGATCGAGCTCCGCGACCACGTCCCCCTGTTTCACCACAGTCCCTTCAGGCACGATCGACTGAATCTTCATCTGATAGGCCTGGGCCTGCTGGGCGTTCGCTGGGGCGGTGATCTGGACGAACTGCCGGGCACGCAGTTCGCCGGCACTGGTCACGGTCACCGCGAACGGCCCTCGCTTGACTCGCGCGACGATGGAGGCATCGTCGGCTGCTGGAGCCCGGGCGAGGAGCCATGCGCCGGGCACGCCAAGGACGACGACGCCGAGGGCCACCAGCAGGCGCCGCGAGGGAGGCAGGGCGGGCAGCGGCGGGAAGCGCATGGGGATTCCTTTCAAGGCTCAACCACGATTAGACACCCCGTTCCGGGGTTCCGTTCCGACCGGGGCAGTGTGGCGGCAACGCGACCCTTGCTCCAATGAACGCAAATCCCGTTACCGGCCAACGCCCAAGATTAAGCCCCAGCAACGGCCTTGCGGAAGGCTCAAATCGTACGCGCTGCCCGCTCGTGGAAGGGACCCAGCGCCACCCACTCTCAGAGAGGGCGGCCATGATCCGTGGTCGATGGTCAACTGTAACAAAATGCGGAACACTCTGTACTCCGAATCGGACTCCCCGCCATGCCTGCTGGAGCCGTGGTGACAATGGCGGCGTTGCTGGCTAGCGCTGGCTGGCGCGCGCGTAGGCGATTGGAAAGACAACGGCCAGCCTGGCGAGCGCTGGCCGTCACGGACTGCGAATCGAGCGCTCTACCACTGAGCTACGGTGGCGATCGCGGGAACAGCGTCTAACTTAGCGGCGTGCTGTTCCAAGCAGTACTCGACCTGCGCCCCGCGCCACTACGGTTTCAGCGTAGCGTGATGGGAAAAAGGGTGCTCGGCGCATCATGAGCGCCCGGTCTGGCCGCGAGGTCCGGTTTGCCGACAAGGACGCCGCCCTGCGAGACGACGTTCGCACGCTGGGTGCGCTGGTCGGCGATGTGATCCGCGAGCAGGGCGGCGAGGCCCTTTTCCAGCGGGTTGAAACGGCCCGTATCGCCGCGATCCGTCGGCGCGAGGGAGCAGCGAAGGGCGAGGAGGAGCTGGAGGCCGCCGTGCAGGCGCTCGGGCCTCAAGAAGTTGGTGAGCTGGTTCACGGCTTCGCCGCGTACTTCGACGTCGTGAACCTGGCCGAGCGCGTCCACCGGATCCGGCGCCGCCGCGACCACCTGCGCGCCGGCGCGACCGGGGCCGCTCCGCAGGAAGGCAGTCTCGAAGACACCCTGCGGCGCCTCGCCGCCACAGGGCTCGGCCCTGCCGACGTGCGCCGGCTGCTCGAGCACTTGGTGTTCGAGCCGGTCTTTACCGCACATCCGACGGAAACGACGCGCCGGACCTTGCTCGAGAAACAGCAGAGCATCGGCCGGCTCCTCGTGCGGCGACTCGACCCGTCGCTCACTCCCACCGAAGAACGGGCCACTCTGGGCCGCATCCGAGAAGAGATCACGATCGCATGGCAGACGGAGGCTCGCCGCACCCAGCGGCCCACCGTGCTCGACGAGCTCGAGCACGTGTTGTTCTTCCTGACCGATGTCGTCTATCGCGTCGTGCCGCCGTTCTACGAGGAGTTGGCGGACGCTCTGGCCGCGGTGTACGGAAGCGCCGGGGCGGAGATTCCCGTCCCGCCCGTGCTGCGGTTCGGGTCCTGGGTGGGCGGGGACATGGACGGCAATCCCAATGTGACCGCGGACAGCGTACGCGCCGCCCTTGCTCGCCACCGTGCGCTGGTGCTCGAGTGTTATCAGCGGGAGACGGTCGAGCTGGCACAGCGGCTCACCCAGACCCGTTCGCGCGTGGGCGTGGACGACGCAGTAGTCCAGCGAGCGGCCCACTACGCGGACCGCTTCCCCGCCGCGCTTGAGGCAGTGCCCGCACGCTATCGCGACATGCCCTACCGGCTGCTGCTGCGGCTAATGGCCGCGCGGATCGGCGCGACGCAACGCGACGGGAGCGAGGGCTACGCTGGAGCCGACGAGTTCGCCGCCGACCTGGCGTTGTTGAGCCAAAGCCTGGCTCACCACGGCGGCGTTCACGCCGGGCTGTTCAGCGTGCGGCGCCTCGAGCGGCGCGTCGAGACGTTCGGCTTTCACCTGGCGACGCTCGACGTGCGGCAGGACGCTTTGGTGCACCGCAGCGTCATGGGCCACCTGCTCGGCGATCCGACCTGGCTCGAGCGCACCAATGTCGAGCGAGCGGCCCGGGTGCGGCGCGCCCTGGCGAGCGGAGAGCGCCTCGTCACGCCGCCGGATGACGAAGCCCAGCGCACGCTGGCGGTCTTCGCCGCGATCGCGGAGTGCCTGGCGCGCTACGGACCGCGCGCTATTGGTCCGTACATCATCAGCATGGCGCAAGGGCCGGACGACGTGCTGACCGTACTGCTGCTTGCGCGGTGGGGTGGCCTCGGCGCGGGCGGAGCCGTGCCCCTGGACATCGCCCCGCTGTTCGAGACTGAGCACGACCTCACGGCGGCGCCTACCGTGATGGCCGCGCTCCTCGCTGATGAGGTCTATCGCGCGCACCTCGAGCGCCGCGACCGCCGCCAGTTCGTCATGATCGGGTACTCCGACAGCAACAAGGACGTTGGGATGGCGGCGTCGCGCTGGGCGCTGCAGCGCGCGCAAGCTGCCCTGGTCGCGACGGTCCAGCCGGCCGCCATCAACCTCGTCATCTTCCATGGCCGCGGCGGCAGCGTGAGCCGCGGCGGCGGCAAGCTCATGCGTGCCGTGCTGGGTGCGCCGCCGGGCACCGTGCGCGGTCATCTGCGCGTCACCGAGCAGGGCGAGGTGATCAGCGCGAACTTCGGGCTGCGCGGCATCGCGCTGCGCACGCTCGAGCAAGCCGTGGGCGCCGTCGCGCTCGCCACCGCACTTCCGGCCCCATCGGACGATCGCACACCGCTCTGGCACGCGCTGATGGACGAGATCGCCGCCGTGAGCCAGGCGGCCTACCGCGCCCTGGTGTACGACGACCCCCGCTTCAGCGAGTACTTCTCGCTGGCAACTCCGATCGACGTGATTCAGAGCATGCCGATCGGCTCGCGGCCGGCGGCGCGCCGCGCGGGCTCGGGCATCCACCAACTGCGCGCGATCCCCTGGGTGTTCGCCTGGACGCAGAGCCGCCACATGCTGCCGGGCTGGTACGGACTGGGAACCGCGCTCGAACACACCGTCCGTAGCCACGGCGAGGCGGTCGTGGGCGACATGCTGCGGGACTGGCCTTTCTTCCGGGCGCTGGTGGACGACGTCGAGATGGTCCTCGCCACGGCTGACATCGGTATCGCCGCGCGATACGCGCGGCTGGCAGGCTCGCTCGAACGGATCTTCTTCCCCACTATTCGGGCGGAGTTCGAGCGGACGATGTCGTGGGTGTTGCGCATCAAGGGAACGGCCGCGCTGCTGGACGAAGATCCGCCGTTGCAACGTTCGATCCGGCTGCGCAATCCCTACGTGGATCCGATGAGCCTGCTCCAGCTGGAACTGCTCGCCCGCTGGCGCGCCGCCGGGCGTCCGGACGACGATCTCTTCGGGGCGCTGCTCGCCACCGTGCGGGGGATTGCCCAAGGGCTGCAAAACACGGGGTGATGAGGAGCGCCGCACTTCGGAATCGCACGGACCGCCCCCCCGCCCCCCCGCGGTCGCCAGCTTTTGGCATCGGCCGAAGGTCGATATAGTATTCCACCCTCAGGCGGCAGCGGTCGGCACATGAAAAAGGGAGCTACGGAATGAGCGGGGCACGGGTACTGGTTGGTACGCGCAAGGGGGCGTTCATCCTGACAGCAGATGGCAAGCGCAAACACTGGGACGTGAGCGGCCCTCACTTTCCCGGCTGGGAGATCTACCACTTGAAAGGCTCACCCGCCGACCCGGATCGACTATACGCATCGCAGTCCAGCGGGTGGTTCGGGCAGGTCATCCAACGTTCGTGCGATGCGGGTAAGACCTGGGAAACGCCCGGAGGCGGCGTGACCACCGCGCCCGGCGGCATGCCGGCTGGCGAAAGCAACAAGTTCGTGTACGACGCTTCCGCCGAAACCGGCAAACCCCTCACGACGCACCAATGGTACGATGGCACGCAGCACCCCTGGGAGTTCAAGCGAGTCTGGCATCTCGAGCCGTCCCCTACTGATCCGGACACCGTTTACGCCGGTGTAGAAGACGCCGCGCTGTTTCGCACGAGCGACGGAGGCGCGACCTGGCAGGAGGTCGCCGGGCTCCGCGGCCACGGCACAGGGCCCAAGTGGCAGCCTGGGGCCGGCGGGATGTGCCTCCACACGATTCTGCTCGACCCTCGTAACCCAGCGCGGATCTACGTGGCCATCTCGGCTGCGGGTGCCTTCCGGACCGACGACGCCGGCAGGACCTGGCGGCCCATTAACCGGGGACTGAAGTCCCAATACATCCCCGACCCGAACGCCGAAGTCGGCCATTGTGTCCACCACATCGCAATGCACCAGTCGCGCCCCAACGTGCTGTTCATGCAGAAGCACTGGGACGTCATGCGCTCCGACGACGCGGGCGACTCGTGGCGGGAGGTCAGCGGCAATCTGCCCTCAGACTTCGGCTTTGTGATCGACGTGCATGCTCATGAGCCGGAGACCATCTACGTTGTCCCCATCAAGAGCGACGCTGAGCATTACGTGCCCGACGGGAAACTCCGCGTGTACCGTAGCCGATCCGGGGGCACCGAGTGGGAAGCGCTCACGAAGGGCCTGCCGCAGCGCGACTGCTACGTCAACGTGTTGCGGGACGCGATGGCCGTCGACGCGCTCGAGCCGTGCGGCGTGTACTTCGGCACCACCGGCGGCCAGGTCTACGCGTCGGTCGACGCCGGCGACAGTTGGGCTCCCATCGTCAGGGATCTTCCGGCCGTGCTCTCCGTCGAGGTCCAGACCCTGCCGTGATCCGCGTCGTGCTCCCGCCGCATCTACGCACGCTGGCGCATGTCGGTGCCGAAGTGGCGCTGGACGTCCCAGGTCAGGCAACCCCGCGCGCGGTGCTCGACGCCCTCGAGACCCGCTACCCGATGCTGCGGGGAACGATCCGGGATCACGTGACCCAGGAGCGCCGACCGTTTTTGCGGTTCTTCGCTTGCGCGCAGGATCTCTCCCATGAGCCTCCCGACTCCCCCCTGCCCCACGCAGTCGCCTCGGGAGCGGAGCCCTTCCTCGTCATCGGGGCGATCGCCGGCGGTTGAGCTGGCCCCCCCCCTGCCCTGTCGATTTCGGGGCGCCTCGTTCGACGCACCAGTAGAGCCGGGAGAGCCCGGCTTCGAACCCCACCACGGAGACAGACACGGCCATGCGCTTCATGATGCTGGTGATCCCCAAGGTGTACGAGAAGGCCGGGGCGGACTTCGTACCCCCGGTCGACCTCGTCGCCAAGATGACGAAGTACAACGAGTCCCTCACTAAGGCCGGCGTGCTGCTCGGGTTCGATGGGCTGCAGCCGCCCGCCAAAGCCGCCCGCGTCAGGTTCGCCGGCGGGAAGCCCACGGTGACCGACGGGCCCTTCGCCGAGGCGAAGGAGCTGGTCGGCGGCTACTGGATGATCCAGGTGAAATCGAAGGAGGAGGCGGTCGAATGGGCGAAACGCGCCCCGATGCTGGACGGCGACGTGATCGAAGTGCGCCAGGTGCAGGAGCTGTCGGACTTCCCACCCGACGTCCAGGAGGCGGCGAGGATGAAGGGGGAGGGGGGGAGGTAACCATGCAATTCCTCTCGATCGTGAAGTCGGCCGAAGACCAGGGGCCTGCGCCCCAGGCGCTCCAGGACGCGATGGCGAAGCTCATAGCGGACTCCCTCAAGAACGGCTCGCTGATCCAGACCGGAGGGCTCGGCCCCAGCTCGAGCGCCGTGCGCATCCGCAGTACCAGAGGAAAGCTCAGCGTGACCGACGGGCCATTCAGCGAAGCCAAGGAAGTGATCGGTGGGTACGCCGTGCTCGAGTGGGAATCGCGCGAGGCGGCGATCGAGGGCGCGCTCGCCTTCATGCGGCTGCACACGCAGCACTGGCCGTCGTGGGAGGGCGAGTGCGAGGTGCGCCCCATCGTGTTTCTCGCTCCATGACGTCGGATCCCCATCGTGCGATCGAGGCGGTCTGGCGCATCGAGTCGGCCCGCCTCATTGCCGGCCTCGCGCGACTCGTGCGCGACGTCGGCCTGGCCGAGGATCTCGCCCAGGACGCGCTCCTCGCCGCGCTCGAGCGGTGGCCGGAGTCGGGTGTCCCGGACAACCCGGGCGCATGGCTCATGGCCACCGCGAAGCACCGGGCGATTGACCTGCTGCGCCGCCACCAGATGCTCGAACGCAAGCACGAGGAGCTAGGCTACGAGCTCGAGGCCCGGCAGGAGCAGGTCGTCCCGGATCTGGACGCGGCGATCGACGATGATTTCGGCGACGACCTTCTGCGCCTCATGTTCACGGCCTGCCATCCGGTGCTCTCGACCGAGGCGCGCGTGGCGCTCACGCTCCGGTTGCTCGGCGGGCTCTCGACCGCGGAGATCGCGCGGGCGTTCCTCGTCCCGGAGGCGACGCTCGCTCAGCGCATCGTCCGGGCGAAGCGGACCCTCGCCGAGGCGCGCGTCCCCTTCGAGGTGCCCCCCCCCCGTGGGGCCGAGCGCGCCGCCCGGCTGTCGTCGGTGCTCGAGGTCCTCTACCTCACCTTCAACGAGGGGTACTCCGCGACCGCCGGTGACGACTGGGTCCGGCCCGAGCTGTGCGACGACGCGCTGCGGCTCGGCCGCATCCTGGCCGAGCTGACGCCGACCGAGCCCGAGGTCCACGGCCTCGTGGCGCTGATGGAAATCCAGGCGTCGCGGCTGCGGGCGCGGATCGGGGCGTCCGGAGAGCCCATCCTCCTCCTCGATCAGGACCGCATGCGCTGGGATCAGCTGCTCATCCGTCGTGGCCTCGCGGCGCTCGAGCGGTCCGAGCAGCGCGGGGGCGCGCTCGGCCCTTACGCCCTCCAGGCCGCGATCGCTGCCTGTCACGCGCGGGCGCGCACCCCGGAGGAGACGGACTGGACCCGCATTACGGCGCTGTACGACGCGCTCGCACAGCTCACGCCGTCACCCGTCGTCGAGCTGAATCGCGCGGTGGCGTACGCCATGGCCTTCGGTCCCGCGGCGGGCCTCGAGATCGTGGATGCCCTGACGTCCGAGCCCGCGCTCGAGGGCTACCATCTCCTGCCGAGCGTGCGCGGCGACCTGCTCCAGAAGCTGGGGCGCTTCGAGGAGGCCCGAGCCGAGTTCGCGCGCGCCGCTGCGCTCACGCGCAACACTCGCGAGCGCGAGCTGTTGCTCGAGCGGGCTGCCCGGCTGCCGGCCTCCTGAGCCCAAGTCAGCCAACGCCGGAGTGCCCAATGACTACGCCGAGACTTGTCGCGAGGTGGATGACCGCGGGTCCGCGGCTGCAGAGCCTGCTCCGTATCGTGGCCGCGTTTATGTTTGTCCAGGCGGGCACGTTCAAACTGTTCGCGTTTCCGATCGGGATGCCGCCGAACGGCGGCACGGCGCCGTTCCTGTCCGAGTTCTGGGTCGCCGGCGTCCTCGAGACGTTCGGCGGTGCCCTGCTCCTCATCGGGCTGTTCACCCGCCCCGTCGCGTTCCTCTTGGCGGGCGAGATGGCGGTGGCGTACTTCCAGTTCTCTGTGCCCTTGGGTTTCTGGCCCGTCGCAAACAACGGCGTGGCCCCCGCGCTCTACTGCTTCCTCTGGCTCTACTTCTCGGCTGTCGGTGCGGGGCCCTGGAGCCTCGACGCCAAGCGTGGGACGTGACTCAGGGCTGATGTTGCTCACGGGCTTCAAGCCGCGTTTCAAGAAGGCCGCAATCGCCCAAAGGTCTTGGTCGGGCAAGTGTCGCCAAGCCGGCCAGGGCATTGGGGGGGCGAGATACTTCGGGTGCGCCGGGAAGTTGCCTTGGCCAGGCGTGCTCGACGTGATGTTCACGTCCGGTGTCTCGCCCGGGCGCAAGCCGTAGCGCAGCGCGTTGAAGATCTGGCGCTCGCTGTAGCGGCCCAGGCCAGTGGTGCTGTCGGGCGTCAGATTGCGCGGCCGGGTCTTAAAGCACGGCTGCGCCCCCGGGGTGACCGCGCAGGGCCCGATCAGGAACTCCTGGTCTGGGGTCGTCATGCCGGCGAGCCAGCCCTTGCCCGCGGGATTGTTGGCCCCACCGTGGCAGGCCCCACAGTCGTGAGAGATGACCTGGAATCGCCCTCGCAGCACCGGTTCCTGTTGCGACGGGCTCTCGTTTGTGGTCGGGAAGGCCGGCGCCGGATAGGCGCCGATCTTCTCGGCAGTGTACGCGCTCGCCCAGAAGTCGGGGGGCCCTTCGCTGTCCTGGACCTTGTTGGTCACCGGCTTCAGGGCATGCTTCAAGTAGGCGGCAATCGCCCAGAGGTCCTGATCGGGCATATGTCGCCAGGCGGGCCAAGGCATCGGTACCGCGAGATACTTTGGGTGAGCCGGGAAGTTGCCTTGACCGGGGGTGCTCGACGTGATTTCCACGTCCGGAGTCTCGCCCGGGCGCAGCCCGTAGCGCAGCGCGTTGAAGATCTGGCGCTCGGTGAAACGGCCCATTCCCGTGGTATTGTCGGGCGTCAGATTGCGCGGCCGGGTCCGAAAGCACGGCTGCGCCCCCGGTGTGACTGCGCACGGCCCGATCAGGAACTCCTGCTCCCGGGTCGTCAGACCGGCGAGCCAGCCCTTGCCCGCGGGATTGTCAGCGCCGCCGTGGCACCCACCGCATGCATGTGAGATAACCAGGAATCGCCCGCGCAGGACCTGATCCTGACCCTGGGAGGACGGAACGGCCGGCTGTTGCGAGTGAGGGGGGGGGGGGGGGGATATGGCAATGGAACATCCACTTTCCCGCATAGCCGTCGAAGCGCACGATAATGCGCACTGTCTCGTGCCCGGGCACGTTGATCGTATCCTTCCATCTTCGGGAGGGCTCCGGGACGCCGTTGCGATCCAGCACCTGGAAATGGAAGCCGTGCAGGTGGAACGGGTGATCCATGCCCACGAGATTCTCAATCTCCCAGATCTCGGTAGTTCCCAGCCGCCCGTGAAAATCGACCCGGCTCATGTCCATCACCTTGCCGTTGATCAGTCCTTGGGTCATGACGACCACCCGCGTGACGACTGCCTGCCCGGTATCCAACGCGGGGATAGGTCGCAGGGTGCTCGGCAGCGCGACGCGAGGCAGCGGCGGCTGCCGCGAGTACGACAGCGACACCAGGTCCCGTGCCCGATTCCAGTCCGTCGGACGGGTCTGCGGGACGTAGCGATCATACGGCAGCGTCTGGAGCATCGTCCGGCCGCCGGGCAGCCCGTCGCCGCGCACCAAGAGCTCCACGCGCTCGGAGTTGGCCAGCAGGATCTCGCCGACTTCCACCGGTCGCTCGAACAGACCGCCATCGCTGCCGACCTGCAGCACGGTCTGCCCGGGGAGCGCCAACCGGAAGATTCGGGCGGCGGCCGCGTTGATGATCCGCCACCGTTGTACTTCGCCACTGCGGATGGGGAGGGTGGGCATGATCTGGCCGTTCACGAACAGGACGTCGCCTTCACGCCCGTTCTCCATGTCGACCTGCCCCTGGGGCGAGTCCGGGTCCGGGAGATCGATCGAGCCGTCCGGCCGGAGGCGGTTGTCGGAGAGGATCATCAGCTTCTCGGGGATGGAGGCGGGCAGCGGGTCGTCGGCGGCCCGGATGATGATCGCCCCGTAGAGACCCTTGGCGACTTGGTAGCCCGCGCGGCCGTCCGGGTGTGGGTGGTACCAGTAGGTACCAGCAGTTCCTGGGCCAATGGTGAACACGTAGTCGAATTGCCCGCCCGGTGCGACGGGGTAGAACGGGCTGCCATCGGCGTCGGCGGGGAGGTTGAGGCCGTGCCAGTGAACGGTGGTCGGCTCGGGCAGCTCGTTGCGGAAATGGATGATTACTCGGTCGCCCTCGTGCAGCTCCAGGGTCGGACCCGGGATTCGGCCGTTATACGCGTACACTTCGGTGGGGGCACCAGGCATTAGGGGCAGCCGCGCAGGTGCCGCGGTCAGCGTCACCTCCACGACACCGGGGACCGTGGAGCGGTTCTGCAAAACGGGTGGCGCGGCCAGGGTGTCCGTCGGAGTGGCCGTGGTCCCAACCGGCCGGGCCGCGCGGTCCTGAGCGGCCAGCTCCCTGGCAGCGAACGACCACAAGAGCCCCATCAGAAGCGTAAGCCAACAAGTCATCGCATTCCCATCGTTTCGACGCAGCCGCTGCTGACGCGCGTTGTTAGCTGATTACTCCGTGATCCCGTTCGCGCGGCACCCAAGATGCTACGAGAAACCCTGCGACACCAGTGTGTGGTGGCTGTCGGGCGTCTCGGAGTGAACCACTCGGGCGGCTGCCTCACCGGATTGCCGGGCAAGCGTCTCGTGCAAAAAGAACAGCGCCCTCGCCTGAAGGGCGCCGATGCAAATCGGGGGGGGGG
>WNFC01004605.1_pt1 | contig 15025 bp, 9 predicted proteins | sample 5400541 | NCBI WGS metagenome assembly WNFC01 (sample SAMN13153342, study PRJNA577476) | soil metagenome | isolation source: 120 cm saprolite under Douglas fir tree site 2 hole 2 replicate 1 | place: USA:California | collected 2015-04-18
TCTTTCAAGCCCACCGGACTAGCCAATTCCCGTTTGTAACTGTCAAAGCTGTAACTCGAAGTATCCCGGAAGAGGCTCGTCGTCGCGATTTGATACGCTTCCTGTGCACGCTCCACGGCCTGCCGGATCTCTTCCTTCGACTGCTTGTTGAGCGTCCCCTCCACCAGTGCTTTCTTATAAATCTGGTCCGGCGCAATTTCATCGGCTTCAAGCTGTCCATTTAGGCTCGCAATCAGCTCCTCTGCATCCTCTCCAGTTACCTTACCCAGAGCCTCCGCGGCGTACCTCAGCCTCTGATCGAAATAGGAACGCACTGTATCTTCAATCGTGTCTCTATTCCTTAAATTGTAGATATGCACGACCTTCTGCTGCCCGTAGCGATACACGCGCCCCACGCGCTGCTCGTAGCGCATCGGGTTCCACGGCAAATCATAATTCACCAGAACGTGGCAGAACTGCAGGTTGATGCCCTCGCCGCCCGCCTCCGTGGAGACTAAAAATCGCACCTTCGGGTCGTCCCGGAACAGTTGCTGGCTCCGCAGCTTGCTGTCTGCTTCCGGTGTTTTGCCCTCCAGCTTCATATCGCCGTTGATCAGCACGACGGTGCCGTCGCCGTACCATTCTTCCAGTTGTGCTCTCAAAAACTCCTGCGTCCGCCGGTACTCCGTGAAGAACAGCACCCGTGTCCCAGGATTTTCTTGATCGATTTGCTTCAGCAGTTCGCGCACCCGGTCAATTTTCTTCTCCCGCCGGACTGGCATTGCCAGCAGTTTCTTCAGGACGGCGATCTCTCCCTGCAGCATCTCTCGGTCGCTCTTGAGGGCTGCCTGCTCTTCCTGCTCGCCCTCATACCGCGCATCGCGGTCTTCTTCCTCCTCTTCGGCGGGCAGTTGCCCCAGCTTCTTTTCCAGCCGATCTAGGCGAACGTTCAAAGCCGCTCGAATCGCCCGTAGCGAACTCGCATTCATCTTCTGGAAGCTCGTCAGAATGAACCCGATCGCCCGCCGGTGCGTCGGATCCTCGATCTTTTCGAGCGCGTTGTACCCCGTCCGGATGTACTCCTCCACGGCATCGTAAAATTCCCGCTCGTCCGCGTGCATTTTGAAATCAAGCGGAATCGTCCGACGCCCCTTGAAAACCGCTTGCCCCTGCGCGTCCGTCACCTTCAATTTCGGCGTCCGCAGGATCAGTTTTGAATACGGAATCGCGTCCTTCGGCCGGAACAATCCCTCATCAACGAGCGGCGTGAAGTCCACATTAGTGTCCAGCAGTTTCACCAGGTTGATAAACCGCCCATGGTTCGGATCGCCCGCATGCGGCGTCGCTGTCAGCAGCAGGAGCGCGTCTGTGTAATCCCTCAAGACTTCCGCAAGCTGGTAATTCAAGGTCTTCTCTGTTTTCTTTGGATAGTCCCGCGCGCTCAGGTGCTGGGCCTCATCGAAGATGATCAGGTCCCACTTCCGGTTCTCCAGCAGCGTCCGCTTGTGTTCCTTCCGCTTCAGCCGGTCCAGCGAAGCAATCGCCGTTGCCTTCAGGTCCCAGATTCGCGGATTCACCGCCTGAAAATCCCGCCCAAAAATCTCAAACATCTCTTGGAATTTTTCTTGAAACTCTTCTTGCCACTGCCGCGTCAACCCCGCCGGGCATACGACAAGCGTTCGCGCTGCGTTGCCCCGCTGCGACAGCGCCTGCCACACCATTCCTGCCTCGACCGTCTTGCCTAACCCCACCTCATCCGCCAGCATGAATCGCCGCTTCGCATTCGATACCACCGTGTGCGCCGTGAAAATCTGGTGTGGCAGAATTTCCGTCCGCGCATTCGAGAGCTGCCCGCCCTTGTTCAAACAGAGAAACCGCGCTGCCATTTGGCGTAGATCGAACTTCCAGGCCTCATCCCAGGTGCCAGTTCCAGCCAATTCCAAGGGGGTGAGACAAACTACCACCTCGTCGAGCTTCAAGATTTTGTTTTCTGAGCGATAGGGCGGACGTGAAAAAACCGTGGGATTAAACTCAACCTTGCACTGATGGTCTCGGACTTTCTGTACACGCCCCACCCCAAGCGGGCGGTAAATTCCGTTCACGCTACGAACATGCGTACCTGCATCGAGCGTTTCATTTAACTTATTGTTCTGAGTGGTCGGTGTGCCCACAGGCCGAATTATATACCGTTAAACCTTCATTCAGGCGGTTACTCCCGAAACAAAGAATATCTGCAAAACTCCAACGTTTTACTCGTCATCGCCCGGCTCGTCTGCCACCGTACGACCCTTTCGTCGAGCTTCATCGAGAGTTTCCTGAATAGTTTCTAGCTCATTGGCAGCGATTCCCCAAAGTTTAGCCGCTTCTTTATCTATCGCGACTTCAAGCGTCGCTATTTCATCGAAGTTCTGCGTGGATGCGGCTTCATGGCATCTTCTCGCGAGATCCCGGATCTGAACATGTGTCTTATCCCTGGGGTCATAGCGGGGAATCCGGATTGTTTCTAAGATATGAGGCTGGCCATAACTCTTGGAGGTCGATGAATTCCAATGTAGCAGTGTCGCAGGGCTTGAATTTCCGCAGCCTGAGAAGTAAAACGCCTCATCGTACGTCTCGAATGGAACGAAAGAAACCACATGTTGGGTAAGGCATACCTTGTTCCCCAAATGCGAATCTTTCCGCTGGTTTAGAACGGCCATTCGAAGTTCTGGAATGAATTGGCGCCAAAATACTTTGATGGGTTGGACGGAATACGGACCAACGTTGTATACGCAATAAAAGGGGTCCCCAGGGTCGAAGTACCGCCGAAACCCTGAGCGCTGACGCAGTTCCTTCTCAAATTTCTTGAAATAGGCATATGTCTTCGGTTGTTCTCTCTTCATGGAGGCCTCTGGAACCCCGGCGCGTGTCGCAGGGTCTTGAGCCAAAATTAGGTATGCGCTCGGATTAGCGTCCCAGCGTTTGACGTCCCTGCCCCGAAGCAAGGGATAGACCAAGTCTTTCTCGATTAAAGTTTCTACGTGGTTAACCTTGATTTTTCCTACGTCAAAAAGGTTCTCGATCCACACTTCCATGCCGGATGATTGTTTAATGATGTTTATCCAATAGACGCCATTCATCCAGGTGCAGCATCCTGCATGGGCTTTGTAGTCGCTCTTCCCCGTAACTTTTTGCAGTCCGAGTAGAGCCTGTTTTGGTGCGGTCAGCCAGGGCGCGCTTAACCTGGAACTCTCTATGGGCACAGCGCTAAGGTTTGCCCGCGTAGTATTCTTAAGAACATGAGATAAGTTTTCATCTTGGTCAATCCGCGAGGGACCACTCCACGCCACATACGATACGGGGTATTTGAAATCCTTTACGTCTTTTTCACAGACGAAAACCGCCGCAGCGTTTGTCGCTCCTTCGAATACCTGCAGCCGGCTAAAATCATGAACCACTAGTGGCTTGAGTACCGCGAACTTTCCGTCTATCGCGAACTTGAAATGCCTAAAACCATCGCCAGCTCCGCGTGACTTGAAAACCGTCTGGGTTATGACAAATCCAAGTCGCCCGCTTGTAGACAGAAAATGGTCCACGCCAGCATAGACAAACAACATGGACAGGTCCTTCTTGCCTCCGCCCAGACGGCCTGCCGAGCCCGACAGCGAGAATAATCCATACTGTTGCCAAAGCGGCTTCATGCTGTCGCGGTAGGACTCTGGAAGACTCTCCCAATTGACCCACGGTGGATTTCCGGCCACGTAGTCCATCTTCCCGACAAACAATGGAGCAAAATTATTCTTAATGATCCGTGCCCAGATGCCATTCTTATTTTCTTTATCGAGCCGGACAAGTTCCTTGTAAAGGGCTCGGTGTGCGTCAGTCGTAGTTATGTTTAGGCCTTCATCGCGACAACGCGCAAGAAACTCCGCGGGTGCGTAAGCGTTTTTGATGCATGTTTCGAGCACCTCGGCATACTTAGCTACCTCGGCCGGGCTCTTAGCGATCTCCTTGGGGACCAGTAGGTGTGGAGGCTTCATCGCGCTGCAGGGCACTTGAGCGACGTCACCCAGGCCGCCGCTGAATAGGGTTCCGTACTCCGCAGGTGTCATAACGGAGTCGCAAAGATAAACGGGAATCTCGATATGACCTGAATGACGAATCAAATCCTTTATGGCAACAAGATAGTTAGTGCGTGCGGCCATCACCGCGAGTGGATTTAGATCGAAGCCAACCACGTTAGCCAAAATCTTCTTTAGGAGATCACCTTCGTCGTAGCTGCAGTTTTCTCGGTTGGTCTCGTACCAGCGGCGGATGCGATTAATTGCCATCACAAGAAAAGTACCGGACCCACAGGCAGGATCGAGGAGGCGCTTATCAGGATCGCCTCCGTACCCGAGCTCATTCAGGACATGCTCCGCCAGCCAATCTGGCGTGTAGTATTCACCCAAATCGTGTCGCACAGATTTTGGAAACAGCTGCTGATAAAGTCTCTTCAGTAAGTCACGTGATCGCGCAGGATCTTCAGAGAATGTCCCCGGATTGTACTCATCTAATTTTTGCGACATCTGCCGGGCAATCTTCTCAATTGGCTCGCTCCAGACCGGCAGATACCAGGAAAACAGATCGCCTTCGAGAAAGTTGGTGATTCCCATCGCGTGAAAAATACCGCCACCTTCCAATTCTTCGAGCTCACGCCTCAACTTCGCTGAATTGATTGCGTTCTGGAGCTTTTCCACCTGTCGTGTCATCCACGGATTGAAAAAGCTCACAATCTCAGCCGCGAGAAGCTTTATCAGGAGCGCATAGTACGTGTGCAACGCAAATAGGAGCTGTCCTGGGTGTGGCTTGCCCTTCACACCGTAGAATTCCGCTAGCTTCTTTAGCTTGTCCGATAAATTCTCGACGTCATACCCGCAGACCTCTCCAAACAGAATCTTCCACTGGTTAAAGAAAACTTGCGCCTTCGGATTCTCCGTCTTCAGGATTTCGTCGTAGAGCGTCCTCACGCCCTCCTGAGCGATCAGACTGTCCGAACCAAAATCTCCATGCAGATATTCTGGCTGATAGGGCTTCCCTTTTTGTCCGAGGTTGTAGAGCGCCCAAAGAAACTGCTGAGTCGAATGCCAGTTAACCTCCAGCGGCTCCTCGTCCGTCCACTTCTCATCGCGGAATCTTACAAAGACGAAATACTTCCCATCCGTTCCCACACCGAACATGCTGTTCATCGGGCGGTTTTCTTCTCGCCGCATGTCATAGAAGCGCTGCCGGATCTGCTCGATCAGCTTCTTGTTGTTGGCCCCATCTCGATTCTCAGACAGCGTCCCCGGATCTTTATATTCAACAATCACGTTGCTGTAGACGGAGTCCGGCCGCCCGGTCGCAACCGTAATGTTGTGGTGAGCATCCAGCTTGATTTTGGCTTCTCGCGCAAATTCTTTCAGCGCCCCGGCCACCTCAATCTGCAGGTCCATCTCCGACTTGGCCCATGCCGCCGCCTTCTGAATCTGGTCCGCCAACACGACGGCCCTATGCCCAATAATGTCGTCGAGTGATTCTGGCTTCGGGTTTACCGGCCGCTCGCTCAATTCGTCCCTCTTCTCGCCTCAATCGAATGCATTGCGCAAAGAAACATACCACTCCTGCAATTCAAGTTGGTGATAAGAAATTCTCGCTTTTCCGCCCCGCATTCGCGTTCCTTAAATTCCGCCTTTCAATCCCCTAAGACCCTGCCTTTTCAACACCTTCTCACGGCGGCGCGTTCTTGCGTTGGGTTTGCTATCCGCAGATGGATTGTGCTATCATTACGGTTGTAACATTCCGTCATAATGTTTGTTCTTGACGCATCCACGCTAATTCTCTTTGCCAAGGCCGAATTTCTCGACCTGTTCCTAGCGGGCGTCAAGCTACGGGTCGCCATTCCGGGGGAGGTTGCGAGGGAATGTTGCGGCGCGAAGAAGACCTTGGACGCACTTATGATCCAAAAAGCCCTGGATGAGTCGAGAATCAAGGTCATTCCCATAAAAAACCGGAAGCTTGTCGCCAAGTTGCAAGCGGACTTTAATTTGGGCCAGGGTGAAGCGGAAGCCATTGCGCTCGCCCTCAAGGAGCGAGCCCACATCATCGGCATCGATGATAAGAATGGCATCAACGCCTGCAAGCTGCTCGGCATTGCCTTCACCACCGCCATAGGCATCCTACTTCGGAGCCGCGAAAAGGGTTTGCTCGATCGCAGCTCCGCCCTTGCCGGACTCGCGGCGCTTGCAAAATACGGACGTTACAAGCATTCGATCATCGAGGATGCCAGACTGAAATTGGAGGTGCGCGAATGACCAAGACGATGAGTATCCGCATGGACCGCGACAACTATGAGTTTCTCGCCGAGATCTCGAAAGAAGAGCGCAGCGACCTCTCCAAAGCTGTGCGCGACCTGGTCACACGCGGCAGAATCCTGCTTGCCGTCGAGAGATATAGAAAGGGAGAGGCTTCCCTAGGCAAAGCTGCGGAGCTTGCCGGACTTCCCGTGGGACAGATGATGACCATCCTGACGGAGTTTGGCGTCGAAAGCAGAATCGAGAAAGAGGACTATCTCCAGGGACTGCACAATCTTGCAAAGGTCTGGTAAGGGGGCACGCCGGCCAGGCGAGTGGCTCTCGCTTTCGGCTTTTGAAAGCCTGTAGTGCTTGCCATTTTCCCCTGTCTTCTCGCCTCACCCTCTTTTAGCAAGAATTTTCGCTTTTTCGCCCAGCATCCCCATTCCTCAAATTTTGCTCTTCAACCCTTTAACCCTCTGCCTTTTCAACACCTTCCCGCTCCATTCGAATGATATTCAACAAATAACTTGACACGCCGATTATTTTATGCTATTCTGTTTTGTGTATCTCGCAGCGCATCCTCACCGGTTTCCCCATTCCTGGCCTTGCCTCCTGGAGTCACCGGACACCAAGTCCCTTCCTCACCTCGTTACCTCCTTACATCCGTATTTCCCTTTCTCTAAGTCCTTACCCCACAATCTTTCTGCCGACCCCCATCCCCTAACCCCTGTTGTCTCAATCTTTTACAAAAACAGTGGAGGGGAGCGGGTGGTCCGGACGTTCCGAACACCTACCCTCCATAAGTCCTTTAGCTGCAACATTTATGGGTCTCCTCGCAAGTGTTGCAAACAAAAGACTTACGGCTTGCCTAAGTCCTTTAGATGCAACACTTACAAAAAACAGGGGGGGGTACATCCTTACAAGCCAAAGGCCAATCTCTCTTTCGTCAGGCCCTTCATCCGTTCCTTACGTCGTTACCTCTTTACTTCATTACTTCGCGCGCCGCTCCTGGCGCGGCCGTATCTTCGGCCAGCGGGCGAAGATGGAGGTGGTTAGGCCGCCGCGGGGCGTAAATTCGCCGCGGACGACGCACCACTCCGGGCGAACGGCTTCGACGACGTCGCGCAAAATTCTGTTGACGGCGTTCTCATAGAAGATGCCCAGGCTGCGGTAAGCGAGGAGATACATTTTCAGCGCTTTCAATTCGATGCAATCTTTTTTCGGCATGTATTGGATAGTGATGGTGCCGAAGTCAGGGAGACCGGTCTTGGGGCAGACGGAGGAGTATTCGGGAAATCGCGTGGTAATAATGTAGCCGGGAAATTGATTGGACCAGGTCTCGAGCGCGGGCAATTTTGCGTTGATGCCGGCGCGAGCGTGCTCTTCGGTATAGTCGGGCATGAGTGCTCCTCAAACTGATTGTATCGCGCCGAGGGGCCTTGCCAAACGAAGACCGCCTCTTGCTTGAGGCGGCAAGCGCTGCCTCTTGCAGATTCCCCCGCTTTTGGCCTACTCTAAGCAGGGAGAATGCTGATCAGCGCCATCCCGACCAGTTGCCCGGTTTGTCACGCCTCGAACACCCGGCGTTCCAGGCGCCGGACGGTGCTCGACTATCTCTTCAGTATCGCGGGCGTCCTGCCGTGGCGCTGCGAAACTTGCGAGACAAGATTTCACGCGCCCTCGATCCCATTTCGCACCATGCTGTATGCGCATTGCGAGATTTGCGGCAACTTCGCATTACAGAGCATCTCCGCCGAACGTATGCAGGGAGTGGCGGGGACTCTCGGGCGGATTTTCGGGCTTCCAGCGCTGCGTTGCGAGCCCTGTCGGCATAAATTTTTTTCGCTGCGGCCGCTGCAACGCGAAGAGCATCCCGTGACCACCGCGCAGAGCGACTGATCCGCGGACCAAATAAGTACCCATAGCGTCCCATCCTCTAAAGTACCTAAGTCGAAAATTGCAGTACTCCCTTTCCGGTACCATTTCCACCCTGTCCCCCTTGTTCGATTCCCACTAGTCTCCTTTGCTTGCGGAGGCGCGCATGGAAACGAAAGTCCGTGTGCTGGTCGCCAATCGTCCTCGGTTCCTGCGGGAGATGGTGCTTTCCACGTTATCGGAGCAAGCCGGAATCCATGTTGTGGGAGAAACGGAGAACGAGCAGGACGTGCCATCGCTGGTGGCGGAGACTAGGCCGGATGTTCTTCTAATTGCGCAGGATGAAATGAAGGAGCGTCCGCCGTTGTGCGACTTACTGCTGCGGGAATTTCCTGAGCTGCGGATTATCGCGGTAGCACCGAATACCGATGTAGGGATTTCTTATTGGGCTTCGATCGAAATCCACTCCACGACCATGACATCGTGCAAGGAAGCGCTACTTGAGGTGATGCGCAATGGGTTGGCGCGGCCGAAGGGAGGTGTTGCGTGAGGCAGGAGCGGACTACTTCTGACTCCGTCGTCAGCAAGCGGCGGCTGCCAAGGTTCTCGGCGGTGATTTTGATTAGCGGGGCCACATTTCTTTGGACGTGTACGGCGCAGGCACAGCAAACGACGGGATCGGAAAGAAGCCGTGAACGGGAAACAGGCTATGGCGGAGCCTCAGGGCAGAAAGAAACAAAAAGGCCCGCATGGAGGGGCGACGACATCGTGGCGGACAACCTGGACCGCGTGGCAGCCACGGCCGACCAGATCCTCGAAATGGTGAATAAGGATGCAGGTTTGATGGTAGAGCTAAAGGGTGTGATCGCGCGGGAGGCGGGGGAGAGCGGGCAGATTCTGGAAGAGTCCGACTTGAGCGATACGGCGCTGGCAGCGCGGCTTCGTGAGGACCTGCGCACGCGAGTGCTGGCGACACGGCTGCTGCGCAGATATGGCTATCTGTTGCCGAAGGTCAATCCGGATTCCGACTTGGCACAGGAACAAAGGCTTGTTTTTCAGGAGCGCGCGCAGGAGCTGGCACGGTTTGCCGAACGGAATTACGAACCGCGAGCCCGGGCGCGCGAGGAATTCCAGACAAGTTGCGGCCCGCAACTGCAGAGCGACTGCGAGAATGCTGGCAGATCGGTCGAGCGGACGCGAGTGAGACTTTCTCCGTCCGATGGAGACACAGTTCCCGCGGAGCTGTTTCCTGGTCGCGAGGAGTATGGGCCGCCATCCGTGCGGCCCGAGAAGTTGAACGCGCCAGACGAATTCCGCACAACGGCTGATGTTGGATCTTCGTTCGAAGCACCCCTTGTATCTTCACGGCGAGGGAATTCCAGCGCATTTGATTCCACGCAGACGCGCGGCGCGGGAGGAATGGCTGAGGGGGGAGTGCTGGCGACCGAATTGCCAGAAAATGAGGCGCAAGGAATGGCGGGACTGGGTGCAGCGCGCGCGGGGAATTTTGGCGCGCCGCGATCGAGTGCCAGAGAAGGAGCCCCGCGAAATACGGAGCGTGGAACTGCCGAGAGTGCTTTTGCCGAACTCGAGCCGGTGCATATGGTGCATCGGCCGAATCCTTACGCGGATACGCCGTCACTATTCGATCTGTATGTGCAGGCCAGCGCCACGCCGGGACGCATAGAACGATTCGGCATGAATGTCTTCCGCCGAGGCGCCGTGAATCCCGATGTCCTGCCAATGGATCTTCCCGTCGGGCCTGACTACGTGCTGGGGCCGGGTGACAGCTTGTCGATCGATTTGTGGGGCGGCGTTTCGCAACGTTTGTTTCGAACCGTGGATCGCGAAGGAAAACTACAGCTTCCGGAAGCCGGACCTCTGTTGGTTTCCGGACGATCACTTGGCGAAGCCCAGGAATCGGTGCAGCGCGCGTTGCGAACGCAATTTCGAGACATCTCGGCAGACGTGTCGCTGCTGAAGCTACGCACGGTCCGCGTGTACGTAGTGGGCGAAGTTGTTTCACCGGGCGCATACGATGTGAGCTCCCTTTCGACGCCGCTGAACGCTCTCTTCCAGGCCGGTGGAATCACCGCTAGCGGTTCGTTGCGCCGGCTGGAGCACTACCGCGGAAAACAATTATTGGAAGAAGTCGATGCCTACGATCTGCTGTTGCATGGCATTCGCGGAGAGGTGAAGCGGCTCGAAAACGGCGACTCACTGCGTGTGCCGCCGCTGGGAGCAACGGTGACCGTGGATGGCATGGTTCGCCGGCCCGCGTCGTACGAGTTGCGCGACGAAAAAAGTCTAGAGGAGGTTCTCGATCTGGCGGGAGGGATCTTGCCGGCCGCGGCGCTCCGCCACATCGAAGTACAGCGTCTGGACGCGCATGAGAAGCGCACGATGCTCAGCCTGGAGATCGGTGAAGCAAGCGACAAAGAATCCCTGAGCGCGGCGTTTGAGAAATTCAGCGTTCAGGACGGGGACGAGATTCACATTTTTCCGATCGCTCCGTACAACAGCCGGGCGGTTTATCTCGAAGGGCACGTTCTCCGGCCAGGGCGCTACTCGTACCATGAGGGGATGAAACTCACCGACCTGATCGGCGCTTATACCGACCTTTTGCCGGAACCTTCCGAGCGATACGCCGAGATCATTCGAATTGTGGGGCCGGAGAACCGTCCCGTGGTTGAGAGTTTTTCTCTCGGCACCGCGCTCGCGCACCCGGAAAGCGCTCCAAAACTGGAGCCACTCGATACGGTTCGCGTTTTCGGGCGATACGACCTGGAGTCCGCGCCGGAATATACAGTCTTTGGGGAGGTTCATCATCCCGGGCGTTACCGCAGTTCGGGCCAAGCGCATCTGCGCGATGCGATCTATGAAGCCGGCGGAGTAACGCCGGAAGCGTGGGAGGAGAGTGGGCAACTTTTCCGATACATGCCCGACGGAAGCACGAAGGTGTTCAGCATTTCGCTGCGGGAGGTTATGGCAGGTGACCCTGCGAAGAACATTTTGATCGAGCCGCGCGACCGCATCCTGATTCATCGCCAGCCGGAACGGGTGAATCCGCCGAGCGTATACGTGCGGGGAGAGGTGGCGCGGCCGGGGCGCTATCCATTGGCAGCCAATATGCGAGTCTCGGACCTGGTCCGTTCAGCGGGTGGGCTGCTCCGCAGCGCCAATCGGGCGAGTGGGGACTTGACGCATTACGCCGCGGCGAACGGAACAGTTCCTGGTACACAGCCGCTTGCATCGCAAGGCGTGAATCTGGCGGGAGCACTGACAGGGAATGATGGTGAAGATTTTTCTCTGCGCGACGGCGATGTGCTGACTGTGCCGCAGCAGACAGGTTGGAAAAACATCGGGGCCACCGTAACGCTGAGCGGTGAAGTGGCTAAGCCAGGCGTTTACGGCATCCAGCCGGGAGAACGGCTCAGCTCCTTGCTGCGCCGCGCGGGAGGATTGTTGCGCACCGCGTACCCGCAAGCAGCGGTGTTCGAGCGCCTGGACGTGCGCGAAATGCAATATAGGAGCCGGCAGGAACTGATCCAACGTTTGGAACAGGAATCAACCGTGGTGAAGACCGCGGTGACGGCCAGCGGCTCGGATGAGCTCGCACTCCAGCAAGCCGCGATGCAACAGCGCCAGCGCGTCCTCGACGCGCTGCGCCGAGCGCCGGTATCCGGCCGGCTGGTAGTTCATATTCGCCCAGGCCAGAAGGATTTTGCGGGCTCTCCGGACGATATCGAACTGCGTTCCGGCGACACCCTTGAGATTCCCAAGCAGCCGGGGTTCGTAGTGATCGTCGGGCAAGTGTACAACGCGAATGCCCTTACCTATTCCCCGGGAAAAAATGCCGGCTGGTATCTCTCCCGCGCCGGCGGCGCAACCGGGCTGGCCAACAGGAAAGCCATTTTCATTGTCCGGGCAAATGGTTCGGTCACTGGCGGCAGCAAGGGGATGTGGTCGGGAGGCGTTTTGTCATCCGCGATTGGACCCGGAGACACGATTGTGGTTCCAGAAAAGGCCGTTCTCGGCGGCAACACATGGAAAAACGTCGTAGCTATCGCGCAGATTGCGCAGGCAGCCGCGCTGGCGGCTGCAGTAGCGATTCCCTGATATGGTAGCCCGGACGGGAATCGAACCCGTAGTCTCCGCCTTGAGAGGGCGGCGTGTTAAACCGATTACACTACCGGGCCACGGTGGACATTCTATCGCGCTTTAGTGTCTTTGGGCAATCTCACGCAAAATAACGCCAGGTTTTCGCAAGGTGGGTCACCACATTGGCGCGCAAACGATCCAGATGGCACTTTAATTTTTTTAATTCTATGCATCAGGTCTTTTGATTGACGCTCGGAATAGCCACGCGATACCCTAGTGCCGGGCCGGCGGGTCCCTTGCCGGCCAAGATTTGCCCCAAGCTTGAGTCTTATCCCACTTTGAGGAGATTCATGTCGAACGAACTGCGAAATTTTCTTGCCCTTTCCTATGATGAGCTGGAGCAGTTGAATCTGAAAGCCAAAGAGCAACGTCAGAAACGAGTTGCCGAACATAAGATTCAGGAAGAACGGATCAAGTATTTGACGGATGAAAAGCGCATCAAAGCCGTGACCGTGCTGTTCAGCGACCTCGAAGGCCGCCTGCACATGCTCGATTACGACAAAAAGTTTTTGATCAAAAGCTGGGACAATTTGACGTTCGACGGCTCTTCGATTCGCGGGTTCACCGCGCAGCGCGAGAGCGACCTGCGGCTGGCGATGGATTGGGGCGCGTTTTATTGGGCGCCTGCAGATGTCTTCGGCTCCGGCAAAGTTCTGGTCTTCGGCCACGTGATTGACAAGGACGGTTCGCCTTACTCCGCCGACATCCGGGGAGTGCTGAAGGGCTACGCTGATAATCTCCACGAAAAGAAAGGCTACACACTCAACGCCGCCAATGAAATCGAAGGATTCCTTTTCAAGGGCCAAAACGCGGAGCGCAATTACAACGAAACCGGCAAGTTCGAATACGTCAATACCGGCGGTTACTACCACTCACTCCCCGGCGATCCGCTCCGCACGTTTATTGATACCACCGCCGAAGTCCAGCGAGCCATGGGTTTTCAGAACGAGAAAGATCACCCGGAGGTTGCGCCTTCGCAATTCGAAATCAACTATGGCTATGGCGAAGTGGTCTCCGCCGCCGACCAGATTCAGCTTTACAAGCTGATTTGCCGCCAGGTCGCCACCAACATGGGGTTCACCGCTTGCTTCTTGCCGAAGCCGGTGGTCGGCGTCAACGGCAGCGGCATGCACACCAACGTGTCCGTCAGCAAGGACGGCAAAAACCTCTTCTGGGATCCCAAGGGTGAAGAAAAGCTCAGCAAAATGGGTTGGGAGTTCGTGGACCGCGTCCTCACGCATGGCAACGACATCTGCCTGCTCTTCAACTCCAGCGTGAATGCCTATCGCCGCCTTGACCCGCACTTCGAAGCGCCCAATCAGCTCAATGCTTCGGCCGTCAACCGCGGAGCCATGGTGCGCATCCCCATTGGCAACGAGCGCAGCATGCGCACCGAAGTACGCGCAGTCGCTCCCGACGCGAATCCGTACATGGTGATGTACTCGATCTTCAAGTCCGGACTGGACGGCGAGGTAGCCAAGATCAAGAATCTGCGCTCCGCCCAGCGCTACCTACCGGATAACATCTATACGGCGCTTGAAAACTTCGAAAAGGCCGAGTGGACTACTACCCTCCTTGGCGCCGACGTCAAAGCTCGCTACGCGGAGCTGAAGCGTGTGGCCGCGGATCGTTGCCCTCGTTCCCTCGGCACCGTGGTAAAGGCTCCGGAGGTCCAGTTCCACCACGAGGTGTACAACCAGTTCCTCTGGAACCTGTTCTAGAAGTATTTCTGCAATGCAATAAAACGCCCCGGCCGATTCCGGGCGTTTTGTTTGTAGCCTAGGTGGTTTCGCGGGAGCGCTTAGTTTTTCTTGCCGTAGGCGCGGGAGGCGGTGATTCCTTTGCCTTCGGTTATGGTAATGGTTTGGGCGGCGTTGACGTTCGAAAGGCGATCGATTTGGCCGCTGGGCCAGCGAATTTCGATGGCGTCGGCTTTTTCATTGTGCGCGAGGCCAAAGGTGAGGACGAGTTCGCTGGCGGAGAGATAGCTGGAACCGCTGTGGAGCATCTGCGTTTGCGTTTCGCCGCCTGCGCTCAATCGTACGGTCGCGCCGATGCCATTGCGGTTGGATTTTGTGCCGGTCAGCTTGATGCGCAGACTGCGGTTCGAAGCGGCGGCGCCCATCACTTCGTTCCGAAACAAATATACCGGGCCGCCGTTGGTGGAGAGGAGTAAACCTAAGCGGCCGTCGTTGTTGAAATCAGCGTACGCGGCGCCGCGTCCCACCCGGGGAGAAGCGAAGGCTTGCCCAACTGTCTTCGTTACTTCTTCGAATTTCCCCTTGCCGATATTCCGGAACAGATGCGGCGGCATGGCGTATTTCACATTCGCCTGAACGCGCTGAATATCGGCATCGATGTGTCCATTCGCAACCAGAACGTCGGGCCAGCCGTCGAGGTCGTAGTCGAAGAAAAAACAGCCGAAGCCGAGAGTGAGCAGGGAAGCGCGGCCGATCTCCGAGCGCGGAGCTTCGTCAACAAAGAGCCCTTGTCCCTCGTTGTGATAGAGCGAGAGCATCTGGTTCGCAAAATTGGTGATCAGCAGGCTCGGGAAGCCGGAGTGATCGTAGTCGGCGGCGTCCACGCCCATGCCTGCACGGGCCGCGCCGTCTTCGCTGAAAGCGATTCCCGCGACGACGGCTTTCTCCGTAAATGTGCCGTTGCCGTTATTGCGATACAGCTTGTTGGGCTGAGTATCGTTCGAAAACAAGAGATCG
>WNFC01009612.1_pt1 | contig 15022 bp, 13 predicted proteins | sample 5400541 | NCBI WGS metagenome assembly WNFC01 (sample SAMN13153342, study PRJNA577476) | soil metagenome | isolation source: 120 cm saprolite under Douglas fir tree site 2 hole 2 replicate 1 | place: USA:California | collected 2015-04-18
CGACGCGGCCGGTATTGCGCCTGGCGCTCGCCAATCTGCACCGGCCGGGCGCGCCGACCGCGCGGATCGTGCTGTCGCTCGGCATCGGGCTCAGCGTGCTGGTTGCCGTTGCCCTGGTGCAAGGCAACCTCGCGGTCGAGATCGAAGGCCGCCTCGCCGAGCATGCCCCGGCTGAATTCTTCATCGACATCCAGCCCGACCAGCTCGCCGGTTTCGCCGAGATCGTGCTCGGCGCGTCCGGAGCCAGCTTTGCCGAGGTGCCGATGCTGCGCGGCCGCATCACCCGCCTCAACGGCACCCCGGTCGAGGAGGCGCGGATCGCGCCGGAGGCGCAATGGGCATTGCGCAGCGACCGCGGGCTGACCTATGCCGCCGAGCTGCCGGCCGGATCGCGTCTGATCGCCGGCCGCTGGTGGCCATCCGATTATCACGGGCCGCCGCTCGTGTCGTTCGACGCAGAGCTGGCCCAGGGCATGGGGCTGCAGGTCGGCGACACGCTGAGCGTCAACCTCCTCGGCCGCGAGATCACGGCGCGGATCGCCAGCCTGCGCCAGATCGACTGGGCGCGGCTCGGCATCAATTTCGTGCTCGTGTTCGCGCCCGGGACGCTCGAGGCCGCGCCGCAAACCCATCTCGCCGCGGTCTATGTCGAACCGGGCGAGGCCGAGGAGGCATTGGTGCGCCGGGTCACCGAGCGCTTCCCGAACGTCTCGGCGATCCCGGTGCGCGAGGGGCTGGCCGCCGTCGCGCGGGTGGTGGCGACGATCGGCGCCGCGATCCGCCTCGTCGCTCTCCTTACCCTGGCCGCCGGCGTGCTGGTGCTCGGCAGCACGGTCGCCGCCGGCCATCGCCGCCGGGTCTACGACGCGGTCGTGCTGAAGGTGCTGGGCGCGACCCGCGGCGCGATCGCCGCCGCGTTCCTGATCGAGCAGGGGCTGACCGGCCTCGCCACCGCGATCGTCGCCGGCGGGTTCGGCACGCTCGCGGCCTATGCCCTCGTCACCGGCCCGATCAAGAGCGAATGGGTGTTCCTGCCCGGGCCGCTGATCGCAAGCCTGGGCCTCGCGGTGGTGTTGACCGTGGCGCTCGGCTTTGCCGGGACGTGGCATGCCCTCGGCGCCAAACCCGCCCCTTACCTGCGCAATGAGTAGCTGTTCGCCATCAGCCCCCACCCACCCGCCCGCCCCCGCGGGCTTCGGCTCACGACGCGGCGGACTCCCTCCCCCGCCGGCGGGGGAGGGTTGGGGTGGGGGCGCAACGAGTAGCGCCATTCGGTTCGAACCCGACAGCCTGCCGGACTGCCCCCGCAGCGTTATTGAAAACCCTACGGCTTGTGCCAATATCGGGGCACGAGGAATCATCCTCGCTGCTCTCTTTGGAGGGGATTTTTATGGCTCTCGGTTCGCAGCCCCGCTGGACGGTGCGGCCGGCGGCAGGTGCCCAGGTCGACATCGATGTCGGCCTGCGGGACTACATGCTTCGCATCTACAACTACATGGCGTCGGGGCTGGCGCTTACCGGCATCGTCGCCTACGTCTTCGCCCAATACCTGGAGGCAAACTCGGCACTGGCGCATTCGCCGGTAATGTTCGTGCTCATGCTGGCGCCGCTTGGCCTCGTAATGTGGCTCAGCTTTGGCATCAACCGGATGCAGGCGAGCACGGCGCAGGCCTTGTTCTGGATCTATGCCGCGGTGATGGGTCTGTCGATGGCCTCGGTGTTCCTGGTCTTTACCGGCGCCAGCATCGCGCGCGTCTTCTTCATTACCGCGGGGACCTTCGCGGCGATGAGCCTCTACGGCTACACGACCAAGCGCGACCTGTCGCAATTCGGCTCGTTCCTGATGATGGGGCTGATCGGCATCATCATCGCCGGGCTGGTCAACATCTTCATCGCCTCCTCGGCATTGCAATTCGCGATCTCGGTGATCGGCGTCGTGGTGTTCGTCGGGCTGACCGCCTGGGATACGCAGCAGATCAAGGAGATGTATGTCGATGAAGCCTATGCCGGCAGCGAGGCCACGAGCAAGACGGCGATCATGGGCGCGCTGCGGCTCTACCTCGACTTCATCAACCTGTTCATGATGCTGCTGCAGCTCTTGGGGACGCGGCGCGACTGAACCGAAGCCTGCGGAACAACCCTCGAACGGCCGGGCCTCGCGCCCGGTCGTTTTTGTTTGTAACTCAGGACCCCTGGCTTATTGTGATCGGCGGTCGCGGATGCGGCCGTCGCAACGACAGAGCGGAGAAACCGCCGCCACAAACGGGAGTGGGTAATGATCGAGCGCCTCGAAGCGCAGAAGAAGCTGACGGTCAATCAGTGGAAGCTGATCGGTACGGCCAATCTGGCCGACTTGCTTGATTTTTTCGATCTCTTCCTGATCGGCTACGTCACCGCGGCGCTGACCAAGCAGTGGTCGCTGACCTATTGGCAAGGCGGCGCGATCCTGCTGGCTTCGGGCATCGGCGCCCCTCCCGGCGCCTTCTTCTGCGGCTGGCTGGGAGACCGCTTTGGCCGGCGGACGGTGTTCATCTGGTCCACGATCACCATCTCGCTGGCCACCGGTGCTATGTATTTCACGCCGGGGCAGGACGGCTTCGTGCCGGGCTGGCTGTTCCTGGTGTTCTTCCGTGTCTTTGTCGGGATCGGCAATGCCGGCATCTACACGATCGACCTGCCGCTGGTGCAGGAGTTCATCCCGGCCTACAAGCGCGGCTGGGTCAGCGCATTGGTCACGACAATGCTGCCGGCGGGCGGCATGCTGGCCGGGGTCGCGGCGTGGCTGCTGCTGCCGATTGTCGGCTGGCGCGGCCTGTTCCTGGTCGGCCTGGTGCCGATCGTGCTGGTGTTCATGATCCGCTACTGGGTGCCCGAATCGCCGCGCTGGCTGATGCGCATGGGCCGCATGGAGGAGGCGCGCAAATCGCTCGCCTGGGCGTTGATGATCGATCCGAAAGAGATCGAATTGCCCGCCGCCCTGGCGACGGTCGAGAAGACGCGCTGGGTCGAGTTGTTCAAGTATCCGCGTCTGGTCGCCGCCGGCTGCCTGACCGGCCTGACCCAGACCGGCGGATTCTCGATCGGGGTGTGGGCGCCGACCCTGCTGGTGCTCGTCCTCGTCCCCACGATCGCGCCGGAGCACGCAGCGTTCTTGATGATCTTCGTCGGGTTGTCGGGGGTCATCGGCCGCTTCTTCATCACTACACTGATCGAGCCGCTCGGGCGGCGCGGCTCGGCAACCCTGTGCATGGTGGTCGGCGGCACGGCCATGGTGGCGTGCGGGTATCTCTACGATGTCTATATCGGCACCGTGTCGTTGTTCTACGTCCTCCTGGTGACGCAGACCTTCTTCAGCAGCGCCAACTACACGATCGTCGGGCCCTATATGGCCGAGATCTGGCCGGCGCGGTTGCGCGCCAGCGGCATGGGGCTCAGCTACGGTGTCGGCAATCTCGGCAAGTTCATCGGGCCGCTCGGGCTGGCGCTGATCATGGGCGCCGGCGACGTCATCAAGCCGGCGGCACCCAACCTCGTGATGCTCGGGCCGGCCTTCGCCTATTTCGCCTCGTGGTACATCCTCGGCCTGATCGGCTTCTGGGTGTTCGGGTTCGAGACCAAGGGCCGCACCTTCGACGAGATCGACGCCGTGCACGATGCGCCGGCACGATCGGCGGCGAGCACGCCGGCGCGGGTGACATCGTAACCGCCGGGCGGCGGATCGGCAGAGGTCGAGCGGCGTCGAACGGCAGGCGGGCCCACCCGGCGCCGATGTGAACAGGACGAGGTCCGGCCGGCACGACCGGCCGTGCAACAGGAGGGCTTCATGCTGGAGCGTCTGGAGCAGCAGAAAAAGCTGACCGCCAACCAGTGGCGGATCATCGCCACCGCCAATCTCGGCGACATGCTCGATTTCTTCGACTTCTTTCTGATCGGCTATGTGCTGGCCTTCATCTTGAAGGACTGGCACATAACCTACGGGCAGTCGGCGGTGATCCTGATCTCGGCCGGTCTCGGCGCGGTGCCGGGCGCCTTCTTCTGGGGCTGGATGGGCGACCGCATCGGCCGCCGCACCGTGTTCATCCTGACCGCGCTCAACGTCGCGGTCGCCACCGGGATCATGTACTTCACGCCGGGGGAGGCCGGCTGGGTCCCGGGCTGGATCTTTCTGTCGTTCTTCCGCTTCTTTGTCGGCTTCGGCAATGCCGGCCTGATCGCCGTCGACATCCCGCTGGTGCAGGAATTCGTCCCGACCCACAAGCGCGGTTGGGTCAGCGGGCTGACGACCACCCTGCTACCCGCCGGCAATATTCTCGGCGCGTTGTCGGGGTGGCTCCTGGCCCCGGTGATCGGTTGGCGCGGCCTGTTTCTGGTCGGGCTGTCGCCGGCGCTGCTGGTGCTGATGATCCGCTATTGGGTGCCCGAATCGCCACGCTACCTGATGCGCATGGGGCGGTTCGAGGAGGCGCGCAAATCGCTCGCCTGGGCCTTGCAATGCGACCCGAGCGAGATCGAACTGCCGACCACGATGGCCCATGAGGAAAAGACGCGCTGGCGCGAACTGTTCAACTATCCGCGCAGCATGGCGGCGGCATGCACGATCGCGCTGAGCCAGACCGGCGGCGTCGGCATCCTGATGTGGATTGTCCCCCTGTTCGTGATGGTGCTGAAGATCACCCCGGCCGAGGCCTCTTATCTGATGATCTGGGTCGGCCTGCTCGGCATTGTCGGGCGGCTCGTCGCGTCGTGGATGTCGGACGCCTTCGGGCGCCGCTGGTCCGGTTTCGTGATCGGCATGGGCGGGGCGATCACCATGGCGCTCGCCGGCTATTGGTACGATGTCTACATCGGCACGCTGTCGGTGTTCTTCCTGCTGATCATGATCCAGCGCTTCTTCGGCGACGCCAGCTACGCGATCATCGGCCCCTACATCGCCGAGGTGTGGCCGAACCGGCTGCGCGCCAGCGGCATGGGATTCAGCTACGGCATCGGCAATCTCGGCAAGATCATCGGCCCGCTCGGGCTCGCTCTGATCGTCGGGTCGTCGGAATACGTCAGCCCGAAGGTGACGGTCGACGCGATCTTCCCGGCATTGCTGTTCCTCGCCTTCTGGTATGGCCAGGCGGGCTTGATGTTCCTGGTGCTCGGCTTCGAGACCAAGGGCCGCTCGATCGAGGAGATCAACACCGCACTCGACGCTCCGGCCCCGTCCGCGCGGCTGGTCAAGGTCCCGGCGGAATAGCTGGCGACGCGATGCTCGCCGGGCTCAGCCTCCGAGCTCGGCGAGCGTCGCGTCGATGTCGGCCGAGGTCAATTCCCACGAATTGTCGAGCTCGGCGACAACCCGCTTCATGAACGCGTCGTAGAGGGCCAGCGCCCTGTTGTCGTCGGCGAGATGATCGGCCAGCAGCGCCAAAGCGAGCTGCGCCGGTCCGGCGCCCTGATAGGTCCATTCGAAACCGGTCGAGGACAGCCGCTTCAGATCGTAGCGCGGCGGCAATGGGCTGCCGTCGACCGCGACGACCGCGCCATCGAGGCTGCGCCCGCCCCGGTACGTCTTCATCACATCGCTCTCACCCGGCGGCTCACAGCTCCAGCGCGGTGAGCAGCGCCTCCCGCTCGCCCGGATCGGCCGGGGCGCGCTTGCGGGCGACGGCGGCCAATTCGTGGACTGGCCGGCGCCGCAGCACGATCTGGGCAAACGGCACCTCCTGCAATTTCTGCAGCAGCAGGGCCGGCGTGAACCCGCAATTATGCGCCATGTTGGTATGGCCCTGCGCCAGGGCCGCGCCATAGCCGAAGATCATGTCATGCGCGGTGATCGGCCCAGCGGGCGATTGATAGACCGGCTCGTGCAGGCGGTCGGCGGCAACCTGGCTGGCGATCGCTTGCAGATCCGGCACGATGACGCAGAGAAACCCGTCATCGGCGAGGATGCGGTAGGCCTCCTCGAAGGCTTTTCTGACCTGATGCAAATAGAGGTGCTCGATGCAGTGAGCCGACCAGACGGCATCGGCCGAGCCACTCTTGATCGCCGACAGATCGGTGATGTCGCCGAGGAGATCGGGCGCCGCGTTGGGATCGACATCGACGCGGAATTGGCGCCATTCGACAAACATTGTGGGCAGCCAGGCCTGCCCTTTCGGGCCGCTGCCCAGATTGACCAGCAATTTCGGGCGGGTCGCCGCCTGCTGGTCGGACCACTCACTCATTCCGGGTGAATCCTCGAAATCCGGCTCGAAAATATGGCGCCCATTCCAGGCGCGTGGGATCGGCATAGCAATAGCGGAAAGGCGGCGCCGTCGCGAGGCTTCGCTTCCCGCCGGCATGCTTGCCGACCGGCCGCGGACGACCTAAACCTGCCCGGCCATTGCCGCCGATAGCGGGAGGAACATGACAGCGCACCAGATCGTGCGTTTGGCGCATCGGCCCGCGCGGACGACGGCGCTGCGCTCTGCTCTGATCGGTCTACTGGCGGCCCTGGCCGCCGCTGCGCCCCTCGCGCCGGCACAGGCGCAATCCGCGCTGCGCTGCGGGCCGTTTACCCGGGAGGCGCTCCCGGAGCCCGCACCGCGCGAGAATGTCCATGCCCGCGAGCGGTTCGAACACATCAAAGCGGCGGTCAAAACCCAGCCGTACAAAGTGCTCTTTCTCGGCGATTCATTGACCGAGAGGTTCGACCAGGGAGCATGGCAGGCGCATATGGCGTCGCGCGGCGTGCTGAATGCCGGGGTCAGCGGCGACCGCACCGAGCACCTGTTGTGGCGTCTGACGCACGGCAATCTCGACGGGCCGCCGCCGCGTGCGGTCGTGCTGTTGATCGGCACCAACGATCTCGGCCATGGTCGGTCGCCCGATCTCGCGGCCAACGGCATCCGCGCCGACCTGTTGCACCTTCGCCAGCGCCTGCCCGACGCGCGCATCCTGCTGCTTGGCTTGTGGCCGCGCGCGGATCTGCCGAAGCTTCAGGAACATCATGAAATCGATGCCGTAAACCGGCTGATTGCCTCTTGCGACGGCGGGGTAGTCACCTATGCCTATATCGGCAGCCTGTTGCTCGAGCCCGACGGGCGGCTGTCGCCGCAGATCTCGCCCGATCGGTTGCATTTCAGCGGGCAGGGCTATGCCCGGCTCGCTCCGCGGCTCGACGCGCTGATCGATCAGCTGCTCGGCGCGGACAACCCGCCTCCAGTTCCGCGCTAGCCTTATGGCGAACGATCGCCGCCGCGGGCGGTTTATCAACAGAACGCGGTTTCGCTGAAGGAGAGAGCAATGGCCGACCGGAAGCGGCAGAAACGGCGCGGCTCGATGCCGCGACGAGGTGGAATGCAGGGTCGACATTATGTCGCAGACGGCCCCGTCGGCGAGGCCGGTGCGCTCAACGCGACGGTCCGCAGCCCGACGACGCAGAGCGGCCTTCCGGTCGAGGAGCAGATCCGCAGGGAATGGGATCCGAAGACCAAGGGCGGGCTGTCAACCTCGCTCAGAACCGGTTCGCGATGACAACACCGATCGAGGATTACGGCATCATCGGCAACACCTTCACCGCCGCGCTGGTCTCGCGCGGCGGGTCGATCGATTGGCTGTGCCTGCCGCGCTTCGATTCGCCCTCGGTGTTCGGCGCCCTGCTCGGCGGGCCGGAGCAGGGACGCTGGCTGATCGAGCCCGCCGGAGAGGTGGTGAGCCGGTCACGGCGCTATCGCGGCGAAACCGGAATCCTCGAAACCCAATTCGAGACGGATGAGGGCTGCGTCACGCTGATCGACTTCATGGCGCTGTCCGAGAGCGAGGACCAGATCGACCTGATCCGCCTCGTCCGGTGCGATGCCGGCCGGGTGGACATGCGCACCGAGCTGATCATGCGCTTCGATTACGGCCGCGGCATTCCCTGGGTACGGCAGCATCTCAGCGGGCCCAGCGCGGTCGCCGGACCGAATGCGATCCAGTTCATCACCCCGGTCGAGCTGCGCGGCACGCCGGAGATGACCACGGTCGGCCAGTTCACGGTCAGCGCCGGCGAGACCGTGCCGTTTACGATGAGCTACTACCCCTCGCACCACCGGGGGTTCCGCTACCGCGACCCCTACGACACGCTGCTCGCCACCGAAAACCGCTGGCACGATTGGTCGAGCCATTGCTCCCTCGGCGGACCCTGGCGCGCGGCGATCGTCCGCTCGCTGATCACATTGAAGATGCTGACCTATCACCCGACGGGCGGGATCGTCGCAGCGCCGACCACCTCGCTGCCCGAATGGATCGGCAGCGTGCGCAATTGGGATTACCGGTTCTGCTGGATTCGCGACTCGACCTTCACGCTCTACGCCTTGCTGAGCTCGGGCTATCGCAGCGAGGCGCGCGCGTGGCGCGAATGGCTGCTGCGCGCCGCCGCCGGCCATCCCTCGGAAATGCAGATCATGTATGGCCTCTCCGGCGAGCGGCGGCTGACCGAATACGAGATCGACTGGCTGCCCGGCTATGCCGGCAGCCGTCCGGTGCGGATCGGCAACGCGGCATACGACCAGCAGCAGCTCGATGTCTATGGCGAGCTGATGGATTCGCTCTACGCCTGTCATCGCTACGGGCTCGAAAGCAGCCCCTACGCCTGGGATATGCAGCTCAAGCTGCTCGAATACCTGGAGACGATCTGGCAGCAGCCGGATCAGGGCATGTGGGAAACGCGCTGCGAGCCGCGCCATTTCACCTCCTCGAAGATCATGACCTGGGTGGCTTTCGACCGCGCGATCAAAATGGTCGAGCAGTACGGGGTCCAAGGCCCGCGCGCCCATTGGCAGAAGCTGCGCGCCAAGATCGCCGCACAGATCATCGACCAGGCGTACGACCGAAAGCGCAACACCTTTGTCCAGTATTACGGCGCGCAGGACCTCGACGCCTCGCTGCTGCTGATCCCGCAGCTCGGGTTTCTGCCGGCCGATGACCCGCGGGTGCACGGCACTGTCGCGGCGATCGAGCGGGAGCTGGTTCGCGACGGCCTCGTCTGCCGCTACCCGAGCCGGCCGGGATCCGACGGTCTGCCGCCCGGCGAAGGCACCTTTCTCGCCTGCAGCTTCTGGCTGGCCAACACCCTCGCTCTGATCGGGCGGCGCGACGAGGGCGTCGCCCTGTTCGAACGCCTGCTGGCGCTGCGCAACGATCTCGGTCTGTTATCCGAGGAATACGATCCCGTCGCCAAACGGCTGCTCGGCAATTTCCCGCAGGCTTTCTCGCACACCGCGATCATCAACACGGCGGCGCATCTGGGCGAGATCGAGACCGCCTCGGCGGCGCGCGGCAACCACGCGGCGGCCTCATGATGAGCAAATTATGACTACGGAACGGACGGCGGGGGGTCGATGTTGGAAATCTGAATGGCGATAGCGAATGCCGGGCCGGCATGACCAGCGGTGACGCCCAGTCGAGAAGCGAGCATTACCGCGGGGTGGCGGAATCGCTGAGGCGGCTGGCGCGCCAGACCCAATACTTCGAGATCCGGCAGGATTTGTTCGATCTCGCCGATCGGTTCGAGCGGATGGCCGAATTCAGCGAGAAATGGCACTCGCTCGAGCGTGAGCGTTAGTCCGGCACCCCAACCGCGGAGCCACCCTTCACCGCCTCTCCAGCGAATTCCGGCGCGTCTGACCGGAGCGGCAGACGCGACGCCGCTTCCGCCTCGGGGCCGAGCACCCGATCGACGATGATCCGGCCCAGCCGATATGCCGGCAGGTCGCAGCGCCGCGGCGCGGCATCGTCCTCGGCCCAGATCACATAATCGCTGTGCGGCTCGTCAAAGCCGAAATAGGCGAAAGCGTCCGGCAGGCTCGGCAGGTGATCGCCGTAAAATCCCAATATCGCGCCGCAGCGGCGCTGCTCCAGCTCCGAGGTCAGGATCCCGAGCATCTCGTCCGAGCGGCGCAGCCCGTCGAGGTAGCGCTGCAACGCGCCGCCCTGCGGCACCGCGGCCGGATCAAACAGTTGCGCGATCGCCGGGTCGATCGGCGGCCCCTTTTCGAGCCATGGCCCGTGATTGCCCATCGTGATCACGAAGATGAAACTCCGCGGTCCGGTGTCATCGAGTACGCGCAGCGCCTGCCGGGCGAGATCGGGATCGGAGCAATAGGGCGGCACGCGCGAGCCGCCCAGCGCCTTGTGGTCGAGAAAACTGTCGAAGCCGAGCGCCGGCATCGCCAGATCGCGCCGGAAGAAGCGCGGGTCGAACGGGTGCAGGCAGATTGTGCGGTAACCGGCCTGGCGCAGCCGCCAGACCTGTGAGGCGATCGGCCGCCGCGCCAGGGCGTAATAGGGGTTGAAACGGTCGTAGCCGAGCTCGCTTTCCGGTATGCCCGTCAGCACCCCGAATTCGGTGCGCATCGTGTTGGCGCCCCAGCCCGGCACTTCGAGCCGGCCGCTCAAACCCGCGGCGGCGCAGCACGCGTCGAAACCCGGCAGCAGGTCGCGTGGAACGGATGGCGTCAGCCGTCGCGCGTCGAAGAAGGACTCGCACTGCACCAGGATGATCGGCGGCGCGCGTTCGCCGCGCGAGCCGATCGGGTTCGGCGCGGCCAGCCCCTGCTCCAGGGCCTTTTGGCGGGCGGGGCGCTCGGAGCGCGCGATCAGCATATGGACAAGCAGCGTCGCAAACGGCCCAAGCGCCGCGGCGTCGGCAAAGGGCTCGCCGCTCGGCGCAAACCGGCGCAATACGTTGGTTGCGGCGCCGAGCAGCCCACAGCGGCGGCTCGAAGATGAGCAGCATCAGCGCCAGCAATACCGCCGCGATCGCGCCGCCGATCACCTGGCCCGGCCCGGCAAACGGCAGATACAGGTGGGGATGGCTGAAGACTTGCGGCAGCTCGACGCTCTCCGAGAACACGATCGGCTCGCGCAAGGTCTGCCGCATCGTATGGTCGGCCAGCGCGAAGCCTGCGCCGAGCGCCAGCACGATGATCCCTGCGAACAGGGGCCGGCCCGCCGCCAGGCACAACAACACGGCGCCGAGCGCCAATGGCGCTGCGTCGAGCAGCAGTGCTGCGACAGCGAGCCGGCGCGACCCGGCGATATAGCGCGGCATCAGCCATCCGGCCGCGGCGAGCGCCGCTCCGGCGCCGAGATGCAAGAGCTCGATGAGGCCCATCGCCATTCACGCCGGCCGGATGTGAAAGCGAAAGCGCCGCAGGATCGCATCGCCGATCGCGGCCGGCGCGACATCGCAAAAACGCATGCCGAAGACGAGCGGCCAAGGGAATGAGACCCGCCGCGCGCCCCGGTCGATGCCGCGCTTGATCCGCCGCGCGGCACGGTCGCCGCTGACGAGGAACGGCGTCGGCCCGTCCCAGCGGTCGGTCATTGGCGAAGTGAAAAAACCGGGGCAGACGACCGTCACCCCGACGCCGCGGGGCGCAAGACGCGGCCGCAACGCCTCGCCATAGGCGCGCAAGCCCGCCTTGCTCGCGCAATAGCCCGGGTTGTAAGGCAGGCCGCGAAACGCGGCGACCGAGGCGATGACCGCGATCCGCCCCCGCCCGCGCTCGCACATCGCCGGCACCAGCGGCGCGATCGTGTTGACCGCGCCGAGCAGATTGGTCGCGATCTGGCGCTCGGTCACCGCGAGCGGCTCGCCCGGGCTGTCCGGATCGGGCCCGACCTCGATCCCGGCATTGGCGATCAACAACTCGACCGGATAGGCCCGGTCGAAGGCGCCGAGCCAGTCGGCGAGCGCCGGCCCGTCCGTGACATCGATCGCCGCGCCCTCGACCATCGCGCCGGCGGCGCGGCACGCCGCCGCGGTCGCGGCCAGCCGCTCTTCGTTGCGGCCGACCAGCCCGAGCGCGACGCCCGGCCCGGCATAAGCGAACGCCAGCGCGGCGCCGAGCCCGCTCGACGCACCGGTGATCAGCACCACCCGGTACGGCGCCCGCATGGCATGACCGAGGCGACGGGGAACATCCGCTATCGTACCGATCCGACCGCGCGCAGCGACAGACGGATCTCGCCGAGGCGCCGCGCCAGCTCGCCCTGCCAGCGGCGCGCCAGCACCAGCAGCCCCGGGCGCCACAATTCGGGGTGATCGAGGCGCTCGATGACGACTTCCGGCCCGCAGGGCAGCCGGGTCACCGGATCGAGATAGCGCGGATAAAGGATCAGCACGCCGGCCACCAGCTCGGCGAGGCTGAGATGGCGGCCGCGATCGGGCGCCGCCATGTCGGTGGTCAACCCCCAGCCGGCATAAAACGGCCGGCCGTAAACGACGACGCGCCGACGCCGCAGCAAGGCCTCGAAACCGGCGAGCGAGGTCAGCGTATGCAATTCGTCGATGCCGGCGAGCAATGCCGCGGTCGACACGTTTTCCACGACCGCGTCGGCGAAGCGCCGGGCCGCCGCCTCGGGAACCGCGCCCTTGCGATGGCCGGCGGCGACATCGGGGTGCGGCTTGTAGAGGATGAAGGCGTCCGGGTTGGCCGCGCGCACCCGCGCCAGCAGATCGAGATTGCCGCGGATCTCGCCGCCGCCGAACAACACCGAGAGATCGTCCTCGACCTGGCCGGGCACGAAGATGCGCCGCATTCCCGATGGGATGTCGAGGATCGGGGCCGGGCTGGTGAGATTGTATTTGGTGACCCCGCGGGTGACGAGCTGCGCGATCAGCCGGCGCGACCGCTCGACCAGGGCCGGCGCGAATTCCGCCTGGCGCAGCAGGGTCTCGAGATCGCTGGGCGAACGCGGGTCGAAATACATGCCGCTGCGATCGAGCACCAGCGACGCCGCCGGCAGGAAATCGGAGCCGAGGCCGACCGACCGGATGAACCCGTCCTCGACGCGGATCAGCGGCACACCGCGCTGCGCCGCTGCCTCGGCGAGGCCTGTCGGCATGCGCGAGGCCCAGACCGCGATCGCGCCCGGCTCGGCGCGAGATCGGCGCAACGCGGCGGCGACCGCGCCTGCGGCGGTACGGCGGAACACCGGCACGCCCGCGGTTGAGCGCAGGAAATCGGCGACCCGCCGGCGCTTCCAGAACGACATGCCGACGCAGACCGCGATCCGCCGATTGGCTGTTTCGACCTTACGCCATAAGGCGAGCAGGTCGAGCGTCTCTTCGAATGAGGCCGGGGTATTGCGGAACGGCTCGCGATAGCGGGTGGCGAGCAGGCAATTGGCGGCAAAGACCTCGTCGAGCGTCCGCGAGAATCCTTGCTGCGCCACCCCAGGCGCATCGCGCGTCAGCCGCCAGCCGGTATAGAACGAACCGCCGAACGCGGCGACGGTGCGTCCGGCGAGGAGCGCCAGGAAACCGATTTCGCCGCCGGAGCTGTAGACCTTTTCCGCCCGATCGAGCAGAGCCCAGGGGTCGAGCGCGCGGGAAACGATCGCGGCGCCCCGCGCTGCTGCCGCGGCCAGCTTCGTTTTTAACAGTCTCGACGCGCCGACCCCCGGCGCGAGAATGAGGATCCGCTCCGCCGGGTTCTCGGCGAGCGCCGCATCGACCATTGCGCCGAGCACGGTCTCGTCCACGGCAACGTCGGCACCGGCAATGCCGGGCTCGGCGAGAGCCACCAGCGCGTAGCCTTGCGATGGCAGTTCGCTCTCGCCGGCCTCTTCCCACCACGCACCGCCGACCCGGGCATCAAGCAGTGCTTGGCGCGCCGCCGCCGCGCGCGCCAGCAACGCCGGCGTCTCCCAGCCGCGATCAGCCAGGATCCGCCCCGTACCGAGACGGTCGGCCGGCGAGGGCGGGCCCGAAATCGCCAGCACCACCGCGCTCAGACACGGCGCCGCTGCACGGCCGTGCGGCGGAGCGCGCAAAAGTCCCTCGGCGAGCGCCACGAATGGCACGTCCTGCGTTGCCGCACCCGCTCGCGTTCCGCGCCGCTCGCGCTCGATCGCGAAATCGGGAAACAGAGCGGCAACAGCCTCGTCCGACAGCGACGTGTCGCCCAGGCGTAGCCGCGCCAAACCCGGCACCCCGGACGGAGCTTCCCTCGGGCCGATCAGGGGTTCGGATTGCGGAGAAATGCGCATGCGCGGGGCGTTGTCGCCTGCAGGCCCGATCGCGGCGAGGCCGCGGGGGAGCGGCCAATCTCGGCATTCGCCCCACGACTGTCTACGAAAATCGCTGAGCCGACGGGCGGTCGGCCTGCGGCCGCGGCGCAAATCGAGCTTGACCAGCCCCGACCGGGCGGGCCAAGTGGCGACCGGCATAGCTGCAAGGGTCGGGACATGACGGCAACGGCGATTGCGCCGGTCAAGGAATACCTCGTGCGCTCGCGCGACACGGTCCAGGCGGCGATCGACGACCCGGCCTTCGCGACGACGATCGCGGCGATCGTCGACCGGGTCGCCGCAGCGCTCGGCGCCGGACACAAGCTGCTGCTCGCCGGCAATGGCGGCAGCGCCGGGGATGCGCAGCACATCGCCGGCGAATTCCTGTCGCGGCTCAATTACGATCGCGCCCCGGCGGCCGCGATCGCGCTGACCACCGACGGTTCCGTGCTGACCGCGATCGCCAACGATTACGGCTACGAGCGGGTGTTCGAGCGCCAGGTGCTTGGCCTCGGCCGCCCGGGCGACGTGCTGATCGCGATCTCGACCTCGGGGCGGTCGCCGAACATTCTGCGCGCAATCGCCGCGGCACGCGCCAACGGGCTCGTGACAATCGGCTTCACCGGCAAATCCGGCGGCGACATGGCGACGCAGTGCGATCTCTGCCTGCGTGCGCCCTCCGACTCGACCCAGCTCACCCAGCAGATCCACATCACCGCCGGCCACATTGTCTGCGGACTGGTCGAAGAACAGCTGTTCCCGCGGGTCGGCGCGGCGCGGCCGCTCGCCGCCGCCGAAGGTTGAGCGCGGCCCCTGCCCTTTCCGGTTTCGGTTCAGGCAGGCAGCGGCTATACTCGCGGCAACGGCGTCCCGGAACGCGGGGGCGGGATGCCGTGTGCGCGTCCCGGTCCTTCCACTGGTCTTCCCGTCAGATAGTTCGGAATTCGTGTAATGGTCGATGTTGTTCGCCGTGCCCGCGCCGTTACCCGCGATGCCA
>WNFC01006985.1_pt1 | contig 15021 bp, 11 predicted proteins | sample 5400541 | NCBI WGS metagenome assembly WNFC01 (sample SAMN13153342, study PRJNA577476) | soil metagenome | isolation source: 120 cm saprolite under Douglas fir tree site 2 hole 2 replicate 1 | place: USA:California | collected 2015-04-18
CCGCGTGAGCAGCGAGAAGTAGATCACCACCGTCTGCAGCGCCGTCTTGAAATCAAGCGTGCTGAGCAGGGCATCGGCCAGGCCGAACGGGAGCAACGATGGCAGCGCACCACGCGCGTACTCAACCATCCACACGTGATCGGGATAGTGCATGCCGGCGCTCTGCCCCTTGCCTAAAAAGACATGGTCCCCCGGAGTGTAGACATCGCGGGTAAACTGCCCCTCCTGATAGTACCATGCTTCTCCATCGAGCACCGTATCGTAGAATTCGACCAGGTGCCGGCCGGTATGCCCTTCGCTCCCAATGGGAGTACCCCAGATCATCACATACTCCCTGGTCGAAGCGTGCAGCAACTTCATCTGCAGCATCACGCCGCCAGCGTTGTTGAAAATCCAGGGCTTGGAATCATCAATCGCGCCGGGATAGCGTTCCGATAGCTCCGCGATAACATGTGCAAACATCTGCTCAAGGGGCTGCCCAAGATGCTTACGGCTGATCTCATGAATGACCTGGGGATCGAAAACATAGCTGCTCATGCAGATCCTTCTCCTTCACTTGATGATGTATTCCTCCCCGCGGGAAGCGGCTTAAGAAGAACCATTGGAAATACACGCGAGGTAGACTTCTGATAGTCGGCAAACTGAGGACGAATTTTCAGCAGCATCTGCCAGAGCCGTTCCCTTCCCTCCGGGCTGACCGTCTCCGCAATGACTTCCCGCTGTATCCGTCCATATTGAATACGAACGCCGGGAGTCGCCTGCAAGTTCAGATACCAGGCCGGGAGCTGGGGAGAGCCGTTGTTGGACGCGCACACAACCAGGTTATCTCCGTCGCGGAAATATATCAGCGTATGGGTGCGTCTCTTCCCGGTCTTGCGCCCAATCGTGTGAAGCAGAAGCATCGAATAGCTCAACTGCTTTTCTCCCAGCCGACCGTCGGTGGCCCAATAGAGAAACTGAGTGATCTTATCAGCAGCCAGCATTACTGCATTGGGGACGTGCCAACTCATCCTACCACTCCTAACCTTGCCAAAACCTGTTCCTGCCTGTCGAGTGCCTGCTGTCTAAGCAAGGCGAACGCCTCTTGCCCCATCTTCTGCTCTAACGTCTGGAGGAAAAGCACCAGCGAGCCGGCAGTCCTGTCCTGAACCGATTGACGTATTTGCAGTGCAGGGAAGAGCAGCCCTATTGCCTCCGCCAGCCGTCCCTGCTCGTAAAGCAGCATCCCCATATTTGTGAGGATTAGTCCCTCGTTCGCGCGTTCCTGCAAGCTTTGCGCCAGTTTCAATGATTGCTGGTAGTAATACATCGCCTGCTCGTAGTCTTTCTGATTTTGATAGAGCAGGCCCAGGTTATGCAGCGCCACACTCTGTAAGTACGCGTCAGATAGGGGGCTGTGCAATGCCTGCTCGAAATTGGCGCGGGCTTGCTGTGTCTGACCCATCGTGCGCAGCACTTCCCCCTGGTTCGTGAGCGTGACAGCCTCTCCGTACTGATCACCAATCTCGCGCTGCGTTCCCAATGCCTGCTCAAAATAGAAACGGCTCTGCTGGGAATCGCCCAGGCGACCGTAGAGCATGCCCAGGTAACTTAAAATTTGCCCTTCGTCATAGCGTATCACGACCCCCAGCGGTGGCACCATCGCTGTATACAGCCTGATCAATGTATTCCATGCGCCCCATTGTATCATACTCTCGTGCAGTTCCTCGAAAGTGAGCAGATCATAAGCCTGCTGCCAGTGCCAGCCGAGGCACAGGTGATGTACCATAGCCAGCAAAGGCTCAACATCCTGGGGACCGCTGCGCTGCCGGCGAGGAGGACAACGCTCTTGCGCCAGGCGTGAATAATAGATTGTTACCCGCATGTGGCCCACCGCCAGGGCGATCTCTCGCCTCTCTGGATTATCCCGCACCGGGTCTGGCTCGCTCGTTACGCCCAGGTCGCCGCTAGAATGCCCTTCGTTCCCATCGAGATAGTGTTCCACTGTATACTGGCGTATCAGTGGATGCAGCAGATAGCCCGGCTCGCCATTTTCATAAGGGGCTTGTTTCACGAGTGAAAGCCTCGTTAAGGCGGTGAGTTCGCGTATAAAGGGCGCCACATCGACCGCAGAATAGCCTTCGCCCGTGGTAGCGATAATCGCAGCTTCCACCGGCACCGGTTCGCTAAAAAGGCAGAGCGAACGCAGGAGGGTGCGCTGACTTGGATTGAGGAAGTTATACACCGCGTCGACCAGGTTCAGCGTAACTTCTCCCCCCCACAGCGGTGCGTAGTCAGGTGAATTGAGTAAATAGCCCAGTGAAAATCCACCCAGAGCATACATTGTACTGAACAACACCAGTCCATAGACATGCCCGGCGCAGCGCTGCCAGATAAGCGAAAGTTCCTGCGGTGCGCCCTGAACGCCTCGTTGCTGTAGCAGTGCCACGCCCTCGGGAAGACTTATGCGCGAAACCAGGTATGAGCGTACGCGCGCATGCTTATCATTTTGTGTGTCGTATGGCGAGTTCCGGCAAGTTAACAGCACCCGGCTGGCTCCTAGATCGCTTTGCAGCATATCGAGGAATAATGGGATCGCACCCCGCCCAACCAATCCCTGAGAAGTCTCAGCATCGAGTAACTCCTCGAATTGGTCCAGCACCACAAACGCACTTTCCTGCGGGCGGCACAACGCCTGCCTCAACAACTCAACCTGTTGCTCCGCCCTGCGCATAAAAAAATCAGGGAAACGCCCGTATATCGTAGGGGCGGGGCTTGCCCCCGCCCTGCTGCTTATCTCGGTCCAGCTACCTGTCCCCGCCCTGCCGCTTATCTCGTTCCGGCTACCTGCCCCCGCCCTGCCACTCTCCACGTCGATGCTGCCAACGATAGCGGCAATCACCTCGGGTAACGTGGCATTTGGCCCCAGGCTCAACCACGCAAAGTGTCGAATGGGAGCCTGTCCAGCCTGTGCTACAGCCTCTAAGCGCCGGTACACGAGCGCTGCGAGCATCGATTTGCCCACCCCGGCTTCACCTGTGAGCACCAGTGTGCTGGTTTGAGCAGCACTGAGCATGCGCAAAGCTGCGCTCACCTCGTCGGCGCGCGGCAGCACGCCGGGAGGATCAGTCATAGGCGGCTCCATAGTCTCTATACTCAGCCTGAAAACATGTGATTGTTGCTGCATACACTTCATTCTGTTCTTATCTTCATCCATCGCTGGTCAGAGCAAGTATACCATAGTGGTTCATTAGCCAGACGGTTAAGCGCCCTACGTGAAGACCTGGTAGCCTGAATATACTAATATAGTTCCAATCATCCCCCAGCCTGCATGCTGGAGCGATAGGCGACCTCGGCCTCTCCGGCCAGGAGCGCGTGATACGCCAGCTCTGAGGCCCGCGCTCCCTCGGCCTGCAGCCAGGTCAGGGCGCGCTGGTGCAAGACCTGCCGCCGCGCCGCGCCCAGTTCGGTGTAGACCACGTCTCGCATCAGCTCATGCGTGAAGCGATAGCTGCCCACGTGGCCTGCCCCTGGTCCTCCTGCTTCCTCTTCGCGCAGGATGCCACTCTTGTCGGCCTCCTCCAGGGCCTCGACGCCTGCCTGCACTCCCAGATCGGCCACCTGCCACAGCAGCCGCGCGCTCGCTGAGGGCCCCAGCACGGCGCTCGCCATCACCACCCGGCGCGCTGGCTGGGACAGCTTCGCCAGGCGTACCTGGATCATCGCCCGTACCGAGGGCGGCAACAGTTCGCGCCGGGTCTGCGCCTGGGCGAAGGCTGCTGCTATCTCCACAGCCGGCTCCAGCCTCCAGGTGCCATCCGCCTCCAGCCGTGGCACCAGCCACTCCCGCTCCCGCAAGAGCTTGAGCGTCTCCAGCAGGTACAACGGATGCCCCCCTGTCTGCGCAAACAGGAAGCCGCCCAGCGCCACCAGTGGCCTCTCCGGCTCCTGCGCTGGCACGGCTCGCGAGAGACAGTCAGGGTTGTGCTCCTGCCCGGCGAGGGCTTCGATGAGCTGGAGGGTCTGCGCCTGGCTGAGCGGCTGCAACGGCACCTGGCTAAGCGGCAGGTCGCGGCCCAGGTCGGCAAGTTGCGACTTCGGCTCCAGCCCCTCACAGCGCAGCGTGCCCAGCAGCAGCACACGGTTGTCATGCCGGATCCAGTCCCGTGCAAGGTAGCGCACCAGGTCCAGGGAGGCCTCATCCACCCACTGCAGGTCATCCAACAGCAGCACCAGCGGTGCACGCTCGGCCAGAGCATCCAGCAGGCGCGCCACCGCTTCGAAGAGCCGGACTTTAGCGGTCAGCTCATCCTCGGTGGGAACCGGCAGGTCGGGATAGCGCACCCGCAGCTCCGGCAGCAGGCGCGAAAGCTCGGCCAGCCACAGATCCTCCAGCAGATCTTCCGGCGCGTTCTCCTCCTCCAGCCTCACTCGCAGCGCCTCCACCAGCGGCTGATAGGGTAGTCGTCCCCCCAGCTCGAAGGCGTGGCCGCTCAGCACCTCAGCCCCCTGTGCCCGCGCCCAGGCCACAAACTCGCTGGCCAGCCGCGTTTTGCCGATGCCTGCCTCGCCCACCACCAGTACGGCCTGCGGCTGCCCACCCCGCGCCTGCTGAAAGCTTCCGGCAAGCTGGCTGAAGGCCACAGCCCTTCCGACGAGCGGCGCCACCAGCTCGCCTGGCGGGCGGCGAGCCGCTGTGGCAGAATGAGAAAGGGAGCTTCCAGGGCTTCCAGTGCTGCGAGCCACCGTGGCGCGAATGTGCTCAGCCAGGGCGACAGTTTCCGGGGAAGGCTTGATCTGCAACTCCTCGGCCAGGCGCGCCCGGCAGGTGGCATAGACCTGGCCTGCAGCTGCCGGATCGCCCAGCGCCAGGTGTACCCGCATGAGACGCCGGTAGGCCTCCTCCGCCAGCGGATCGAGCGCCAGCCAGTGGGTGAGGGTGATAGTGGCCTGCTCCAGCTCCCCGCCAGTCTCCTGCCAGGAGGAGAGCCGATCGAGCAGGAGCTGTAGGCGCACCTGCCACTGCTGCTGCTCCTGCAGGGCCCACTCGTCAAAGGCGGTTTCCTCACGCAGCCAGAAGCCGTCGAGGAACGGGCCACGCACAAGGGCAAGGGCGCATTGAAACTGGGCGACCAGGGCGGCACGTTGCTCCTCAGAAGGGGTCGTGGAGTGCTGCTGGGCCTGGTGGTGAGCCTGTTGCACCACCTCCAGGTCCAGCTCGAGCGGCGCCTGTGGGTTCAGGCCGAGTGCATCACGCTGACTGAGCAGATGAGGCTCCTGTCCTTCAGCATCGTCAAGCAGGTTGCGCAGCAACGCAATAACAATGCGCAAGGCGTGACGCGCGTCGTGGGGCTCGCTATCTGGCCACAAGAAGGTCGCCAGCTTGCCGCGAGGATGCATGCCACCTTCGACCGCCAGGTAGAGCAGCAAGGCCTGCGCCTTGCGCAAAGCAAACGTGAGACGCCTGCCGTCATGAAACACTTCGGGAGTGCCGAGCACGGCCAAACGTAACAGACCCATGGTATGTTTCCTTCATCTAGTAGAGGTAGGACCGGGGATGCTCATACCTCTTCAGGTACCGTCTTCATACCACCTACCGCGGAGAAAGAGGGTGATGCGCCATCAATAGCTCGGCCTTTCCCATGCTATCAATATTAGGCATGTTAATATCCTACTAACCTACTCTGATATTAGCATGCCCTAATTTGCAGCGTCAAGAGAAAATTCAGAGCTATCTCTGGGTAGTCTTTCGTGGAAGACAGCGGTATCCACTGGCCTGAGCGTACTTGGGCTATGGCAAATGGTTGAGGGACGTCGATCACCTCAGCCCTAAAGGGCGGGGCTTGTCATACACCACTCTCTCGCAGCACCAGGGCCTCGTGTGGAGGCACATCCCGTTCATGACGATGCTCATAACGCTTTCATGACGCGCCGTCGTCATACTTGGAAGAGAGCATGCTTACTTGCATCACTCACTGTCCAAAAAGCTTCCGCTGTCCTCATATTAATACATCCTTGCGCATGCGCGGGATAAAATGATGGTCGGCACCAATCCATCCCGCCAACGCCGACAAGTCGATAAATCGACTTTCTACAGTAGACCCCGATTTATCGTGGGGCGAGCGAAGCGCGGCGGGATGCAAGGAGAAGGAGAGATACATGCGTCAAACGATCGCTGATGTCTTTGTAGAGCACCTGGTACACGCCGGGGTGCAACGAATATATGGTATCGTCGGAGATAGCCTGAATCCTGTAGTAGACGCCGTACGGCGCAATGGTCAGTTGCAATGGATCCATGTCCGTCACGAAGAGGAAGCCGCCTTTGCGGCCGGTGCAGAAGCGCAATTAAGCGGCAACCTCGCCGCATGCGCGGGAAGTTGTGGACCAGGAAACGTGCATTTGATCAATGGACTGTACGACGCTCATAGAAGTAACGCACCGGTGCTTGCTCTCGCCGCTCAAATCCCCAGCCACGAGATCGGCACGATGTACTTTCAAGAGACCCATCCAGAACGACTGTTTCAAGAATGCAGCTACTACTGCGAGCTGATTTCGAACCCTGGGCAAATGCCACGCGCACTCCAGATTGCGATACAGACGGCCATGAGCAAACAGGGGGTTGCCGTCGTGGTCCTGCCCGGAGATATCGCTGCACTGCCCATGCCCAATGACGCGCTCGTACACGCACCTGTGACGCAGCGCCCAATCATTCGCCCCTCGGATGCATCTATCGCTCAACTTGCTGGCCTGCTCAACGCTGCGCAGAAAGTGACGCTTTTCTGTGGCATTGGCGCAGCTCACGCCCACGATGAGATTCTTGCGCTCGCCAGGACGTTGCAAGCTCCGGTCGCGTCTTCTTTACGGGGCAAAGCATACATTGAGTATGACAACCCCTATGCTGTCGGTCTCACCGGCTTAATTGGTGGCAAAGCGGCATACAATGCCATGCATGCCTGTGATCTCCTGCTGCTGCTGGGAACCGACTTTCCGTACGAAGCCTTCCTGCCCACCAAAGCGCGCATCGCGCAGGTCGATATCCGTGCGGAAAATCTGGGACGTCGCTCTCGCCTTGATCTTGGGCTGTGGGGAGATGTCAGAGAAACCATCAACGCGCTTTTGCCACTGGTGAAGCCGAAACAAGACAAGGCGTTCCTGCAACAAGCGCTGCACGAAGCTGAGGAGATGCGTCAAACTTATGACGCTTACGCCGATCAGGGACACACACAGCGACCGATCCGTCCTGAATATGTGGCAGCCACGCTCAGCAAGTTGGCGAGCGCTGATGCCGTGTTTACGGCTGACACGGGGATGTCGACGGTCTGGGCGGCACGCTATCTCAAACCAACAAAAGAGCGCCGGCTCATCGGTTCTTTTAGCCATGGTTCTATGGCCAATGCCTTGCCCCAGGCGACCGGTGCGCAACTGCTGTATCCCACGCGCCAGGTCATTGCTCTGTGTGGGGATGGTGGCTTTGCTATGCTGATGGGAAGCCTCCTCACGGTGTTGCAGTACGATCTCCCGCTCAAAATCCTGATCTTCAACAACGGCCAGCTCGACCTCGTGAAGATGGAGATGGAAGTGGCGGGCTATCCTGAGTATCAGACGGATCTCAAAAATCCCAACTTCGCGAAGGTGGCTGAAGCTGCAGGCTTGATGGGGATTCGTATTGAGGATCCGGCCGATGTACGCCCCGGTCTGCAAAAGATGCTTGCACACCCTGGTCCTGTCGTCGTCGATGTCATTACCAATCCAAATGTGCTCTCACTCCCCCCGCACATTGAATTTGATCAAGTAAAGGGGTACGCTTTATCGATGACCAGATTGATGCTCTCAGGGCGCGCTGACGAGGTCGTAGATACCATCAAATCAAATATATGAGACATGCATGTGTAGTAGGCATGTTGCGGTGCGAGGCCAGCTCCCTGGTCCGTGCCATCGTTCCATCTGGCAAGCAACAAGGAACGCTCTTGCCCAGCAAGTAGCGTTCCTACCTCTGATATGCTACACTATTGATACAGGGACCGATGCTTGCAGAGATGAGGAGAACCTATGATTGAGCGATTACAACAGGTGCTTACGCGGATTGAACAGCTTCCCCCGGAAGTCCAAGAAGAGGCCGCAGCACAGCTTGAGATCCTCGCTGAACCTTTTGAAGCGCTCCCGAACGCCAAGACGAACAGCACTCGAGGTAAGGGGAGAAGCCTTGCAGGTGCATGGCGTGATTTAGCCTGGGATGACGAAGCGGAGGCCTTTGACCACATGCGCCATGCGACTCAGCCTACGCCGCCCATTGAATTATGAGGCGCTATCTGCTTGACAGTCCCATCTTGACTGGCTATCTCAAGGGTCGGAATGTCGTCACGCTGGTAGAGCCGTGGGTGGACTCCAACCAGGCTGCGACCAGCCTTCTGGTGTATGGGGAAATCAGCGAATATAACCACAACTTTCCGAACTTTGCTCGTCGTCAAACAGAGTTACGTGCGCTCCTGCAACAGATTTACCCCTATGGGCTGAACTACTTGATCCTTGAGCGGTATGCAGAGCTCCGGCGCACGCTGCGCCCACCACATGGACCTGGCCTCATCGGCGACATTGATACGTTGATTGCGGCTACGGCTCTTGTGCATGATCTGACCCTTGTCACGACTGATAGCGACTTTACTCGTGTCCCTCAGTTGCAGGTGATGTTCCTCCCGCGTGATGTGCTCAAGACGTGAACCGTTCCTCAATCACTGAGACAGTGGCGTGAGAGTTGGGTTAAGCTGGCAAAGCAGTGAAGTGGTTGATTCACGTCTATGAGGCACTCATAAGATGAGCTTATCCTTCTATCAAAACATCAATTTGTGAAATAACCGGCTTGTCCTTGAGTCGCTGGCTCAATCATTGTAATAGCTTGCACCAAACCATGTAGTCCGGGTAGGAGGGAACGCGTCATGTTACGCATCATTTACATGGGTACGCCGCAGTTTGCGGTACCCTCCCTGGAGGCGCTCATCGCGGGAGCCAGACCAGCGCTAGTTCTTCAAGAGGGTTACGAAATTGCCACCGTGATTACGCGCGTCGATAAGCCGGCGGGACGAGGGAAAGAAATTGTCTACTCCCCGGTCAAGCAGGCCGCACTCACACATGGTATTCCCGTCTGGCAGCCAGGCTCTCTCAAACGAGCAGAAAACATTGAAGCGCTCGCAGCCTATCATGCTGACCTGTATATTGTGGCCGCGTTCGGGCAAATTTTACCCCAGGCCGTACTCGATCAACCTCGTTTCGGCACGCTGAACATACATGCCTCCTTGCTTCCAAAGTACCGTGGCGTCTCGCCCATCTCTGAAGCTATCCTGCAGGGCGATGCAGAGACCGGTGTGACGATCATGCTTTTAGACGCGGGTGTAGATACCGGCCCGATACTGCTCAAACGCAGTATAGCGATCGCTGAAGACGACACGACGGGCAGCCTCACGCTCAAACTGGCCGAGCTGGGCGCCCAGGCGTTACTCGAGGCGTTACCCCTGTGGGTAAAAGGGATGATCACGCCAGAGCCACAGGACGAGCAAAGGGCATCTCATACTCATATGCTGCGCAAAGAAGATGGCGAGATAGCCTGGGATCGTCCAGCCGCTGTACTGGCACGAGAGGTCCGCGCCTACACCCCGTGGCCCAGCGCCTACACGTACTGGCGCGGCAAACTCTTGAAAATTGTTTCCGCGCGTGCCGTCACGTTGGAGCCAGGTGAAGAACTAAAGCCAGGCACAGTCTTGCTGCGCAAAGAGGCGGGCCAGCAGGTGCTCTCGGTGGCTACCGGTCACGGCTTCCTCGAGGTAAACAGCTTGCAATTGGAGGGTAAAAAGGCCATGAGCGCCGCTGAATTTGTGCGCGGGTATCCACAGATCGTGGGAGAAGTGCTGGGGTAATGCAAGTTACCTACTACTGTTTTCCGCAAGTATTTCGCGATAGGTACGATGGTCCTGGCTTAGCATCTTGTGCTGCTTGCGCTCAACTACGCGAGTTGATATTATTATGTCCTGGAGCCTAGATTTGGACATAATGCGAAAGAGCGTGAGATGAGCGATACAACGATATCGGCACCTGGTATGGAATCAGCGGTGGGTGCCACTCCTCCTGCGATAGCGCATCGAAAATGGTATTGGTTGAGCTATCTACGTTCGCCTTTATGGGCGTGCCTTTTGCTGACATTGATTGTACGTATATGGTTAACGATCCATACTCATGGGGTTATTGCTGGTGATGAAGCTAATGTGGGCATACAGGCTGAACATATTCTGCGTGGCGAACGGCCAGCCTATTACTATAGTCAGCCGTATATGGGGAGCCTGGAGGCTTATTTCATAGCATTTATCTTTCTGTTTACTGGTCCTACGGTGTGGGCATTCCGTGCTGAACCTATTCTCATCTCTCTCGCCCTGGTTTACCTCACATGGCGTTTCTCGGCGGCACTGGCCGATGTGGCATCTTTATCAGGCCGGGCTAAAAGGCTTTTTATGACTATTGCCACGCTTGTGGCTGCGTTTCCTCCCCTCTACGATATGGTGGAGGAAATGCGTGCCAAGGGTGGATATGTTGAGATATTTACGCTCATACTGTGGCTCTTATTGTGTGCTTTTCGCCTGACACAACGATGGCGAGCACACGCGTCTGCTAGAGAGCTGGCGCTTCGTTGGGCTGGCATCGGTTTTCTCGTTGGATTGGGTTTGTGGGTAGACCCACTGGTTCTTTATGCGGTTGCAGCTATCGCGCTGTGGATTGGTTGGTATCTTGCTACACAGTTGATAAGAGCGATACGAGCGCGGCAAGCGGTGCTTAAGGAGGCGCTTCTTGCTGTGGCGGCTATTCCGGCCAGTCTTATTGGTTTTGCTCCTGGCATCTATTGGGGAGCTAATAATTCGTGGGCGAATATTGCCTATATATTCCACAACGGAGGCCCTACACCTCAGGGCCGTTTCCATACCATTTTACAAGTGCAAAGTCTCTATACGACCTGCCTGGCACCACGGGTTCTTGGGGGAGCATTGCCGACGCAACCTGATGTCACTCTCGCCAATCCACATCTATTGACGGTTGGGTTAGTAGTCAGTATCTATTGTCTCGCTGTGTGCGCTGTATATGTTGCGCTTTCTGTTTTCTGGCGACATGCATTGCTTGTGCGCATCCGTCAACTTACGATACTTCCATTGATCTTCTTCTTCTGTACATCTCTCATCTTTTGCACTGCCTTCATTTCTGGTGTTGCACTCGTTGCTGATTGTGGTCCATGGGATACGGCAGGCCGCTATGTTGTGCCGTTGGTCATTGCCTTGCCATTCTTTATTGCTGCTACCTTGAGTATCCCTTTCTTGATTGCAAAGGAAGGTCGGCAGGGTACCCGCTATAAAACGAAGAGCTTGCAGCGGGTTATCATGTCAGGGCTTGCACCTGTCGTGTTGGCTACCCTTGTGTTGGTTCCCTATTTCATTGCGCAAGGGTTCGCGTATGTAGATGCTGATCCGTCATATACGTTCCAGGGTACTGGTTGTGTTGCTGCCAATCCAACGAATCTTGATCCAATCATTCACTATATGCAACAGGAGGACATTCGTTACGCCTGGGCGACGGGATGGCTTGGCGATCCTATTACATTCAAGATAGATGGTGCTATTATTGTGACTCAGCCAGATGGGCGCGTTGGTGCCAATGATGTGGCTGTAATGCATGCTGATCGCCCTAGTATACTTTTATTGGTGCGGCATGATGATCTCCATCCCGCAATATTGCAGCTGCTGGGTGCCAACAACGTAACGTATCGTATCGCGCGGTTCTACTCGGAACCAGGTGTCGATGCTCTGGTGGTAACTCCGCTGAATCGTACCGTTTCGCCGCTTGATCCGCATTTTGCGAATATGTTCAAAAAAGTGTTCACTGGTTGCCTTTAAACGTTAGTGATTAGTCTCATTCATCAAAATGACCGCGAGCGGGAGCTTACGGTCATCTTGTTTGGTTAAGGGCTAAATGCTTCTAGTCCAGTGCAGCTCTTGGGCGGTTAACGAGCGCCGCGAGCACACCAAGAACGGCGAGGCAAAAGAACGCGATTGCATGCTTAATGTGCTGGCCACTATCGGCAATAATATGGGGAACACCAGGAATCAGGAAAAACACCCCAAGGGCTATACCAATAATGACGAGCGCGATTCCACCAAAGAAGAGAGCCGGGTTCTTCATGTATATACCTTTCTTCGCTAAAGACTTAGCTTATGCGTTTTGAACACGCACATTATACCAGGTTCGCGTTACCTTGCAAGCGAAAGTACTATGAAATCTGAACCTGGTATAAATCTATGTACAATACTACACAATAAACCACCAGGAAACAACCTGTTTCGTTCCCTGGTGGTTACCAAAATCCATCGAGTCTGTCCCAACCTACTTGGCAACCGCTCTGGTGCGAGCCATGAAGCGATGGCAATAACGCCAAGAGCGATGACAGCATAGAAAATTGCGGGATTCTTCATTTGTAGCAGCTACCTCTTCTAGATAAGCGAAACTTGTCGCTATAAAATATCTGTCCTGGCCTATCCAGGACGTTTTCTATTGTATCAAACGTGTAAAGTTATTTAAACTGCACAGCATTGCCCGAAATAGCCATTTTGGGTAAGCTTCATCATCAGATATTGGATCCTCGGGCATTGCTATTCTAACCCTATCAACCACATCCAGAGCTTTCGGCTGTCCGACACAGATTCGATAGAGCCGTCTGTAATCTTTGCATCTACATCGGTTCCCCAGACTTGCACATACTCAATGCTCTGTTCTTCAATGTACACAGTTAACTTTCTTTTTCCATACCACCACTCAAAAACTACACCGCCCTCGGGGCCACCAGTTACATTTGGTTTAATCCATCCCAGGCTCGCAACTGTCTGAAAAAGACTTGTAATCCAGGATCTTGCGTGTTCAGGCGGATAATTTAGGAGAACTTCTGACGATTCATAGTACATTTGTGTTAAACGTCTAAGATGCTCTAGTATTTCGTTTGCGGATATGCCCATCCCTCTAACAAGCCTGTCATCCGTTCCCAAAGCATCGCGATTCTGTTGAGTAGGTTGCATTACAACTGTCATCAGTTTATCAACTCCTCTGTTTTCTCTGTGATACTCTCCCTAAATACTTGGTTCTTTCTCTCACGAAGCTGCGTTAAAAAATGCCATATATCTTCATCGTCACTTTGCCAAGCCTGCTGACGAAATAAGTCGATATCAAAGATGACGCTAATAAAGCCAGGAGAAGGGGGAAGTGCTAATGTCTCATTGATTACCAACATGCAATTCAAATCCTCTTGCGGTATCTGAAGTTGCATAAAGAAAGAGCTTAAATTTTTCTGGGACAATCCAGATGCAATCTCTGGGGCTGTCTTCAAATAATCTTGAAGTTTTATTGGTCCTTCCACGGGTATGTCAATTCGATTGATATATCTTACTGCTGCTCTTGTCACAAAAGCTGGTTTACAAATATCCTTGTAGATTTCCCATAGATTTCTGGCATCATCGCTAAACTCTTCCCAAGAATTATATGGAGCAAGTTGGTTAAACGTAAAGCCTTGTAGTGTAGCCTGTAATATCCTCAAGCCATCTTTGCTTCTAAATAGAAAACCACTATGCTGCCGACTAGCATCTATCTGAATCTCAGGTCCTGCTTGAATAGCAAACGAGCCAACATGAATTGGTTCACTTGTGGGAAAGCGGTCACGAATTCGAGCATGAATTTCTAGGAATTTCTCAATAGGGAAATTGTCTGGCAAAATAACCTTGAGATCCAATATTGCTTCGGTGATGGGTGCTCGCGAGTAGTGCCTGACAGCTTGCTGCATAAAACTCAGTGTCCTGCTTTCTATGGTTCTATTTCGGGAAGAGTGCCGTCCGCAACCATTACCAGTACAAATGCAAACTATAAGCTATCCGTAGATAAAGTATAAGATGTGTGTTACTTCGTGTCAATGTTGGCTACAATTGTTGCCTTCCGTATTTGCCGTGTACGATGTGCATAAGGATCGTTGTCGGATAGAATGTCGTCGTATGCCTATCCTGGCTAGTTGGATGATCCGCATCTATCATGTCCCTGGGCGGTGAGGCGAGGGTTCACTTGTGGCTTTTCCTCACCGGTCTATGCCCCGGCATGCAGCACAGTAAGCAGCAAGACGAGTGAAACAAGCCCGGCCCCCCAGCAATAATAGGCAAAAGGATCAAGCCGCCCCGTTTCAAAGTACTTCATAAGGAACTTGGCACTCAGGTAGGATGTAATCCCTGCCACTATCATACCCAGCACTATATACAGCCAGATAGTAGCTGATAGACCAATAAGCTGCGGTACCTCCAGCAGAGCAGCTAAACCGATCAGCGGTGTACTCATTAAAAATGAGTAGCGTGCCGCGTCTTCGTGGTTCAGCCGCACGCCCAGGCCCGCGACCATTGTGACCCCGGAGCGCGAGATTCCGGGAATCAGGGCCAGCGACTGCGCCACGCCAACAAGCAGCGCCTCTTTCCACGTCAGAGATGAGAGGGGGCGGAAACTTGCTTCGCGCTCCTTTACAGTAGCAAATGATATCTGACTCTCCGCGCGCCGCCGCATGCGCTCTCCGGCAAAGAGTATGGAGCCGTTGACGACCAGGAACGCCGAGGCAATTACCGGAGAACCAAAGAGCTGCTTGAGGAATGACTCCAAAGCAACTCCGATAAGGGCCGCCGGGACGATGCCTATAATAATCAGCCAGCTCACCCAGTCATCTGTCCCCGTACGTACTTCACCTTTTTTAATACTATTAAATAAAGTGAGAATGACCCGCAGCCAGTCGCGCCAGAAGTAGATGACGAGAGCGACACTTGTGCCAAGGTGCAAGGCTGTGTTGAAAGGCAGAAAACAGCTCTGCCCGGCACAGGATGTACCGCTCTGTAAATAGCCCCAGCCGAATAGCCCTGGTACGATCACGGTATGACCCAGGCTGCTGACGGGGAATGGTTCTGTCACTCCCTGGAGCAGCCCGAAAAACAGTGCTTGCCA
>WNFC01017835.1_pt1 | contig 15020 bp, 23 predicted proteins | sample 5400541 | NCBI WGS metagenome assembly WNFC01 (sample SAMN13153342, study PRJNA577476) | soil metagenome | isolation source: 120 cm saprolite under Douglas fir tree site 2 hole 2 replicate 1 | place: USA:California | collected 2015-04-18
GTTCTCTGAGGAGACGCAGGCCTGGGTGGAAGAGGAGGTGCTGGAGGGCCACACCGACTGGGTGCGCGATGTCGCCTGGGCACCGAACATCGGGCTGCCGCGCTCGTACATCGCGACTGCATCGCAGGTGAGGTCTTCGCCTCTGTTCTTCCGCTCCGTCGTGGGTGTGTGTACGAAGTGGCTCGTTTGCTGACACCGACTCGCGGTGGGCCGGCAGGACAAGACCGTGCTAGTGTGGACAAAAGACACGCCGGCGGCACCTTGGGTCCAGACTGCACTCGACCCATCCGTGAGTGCTGCTCCAGGTGCCGGTGCCACGCCAGGAAAGTTCCCAGATGTCGTATGGCGCGTCTCATGGAGCCTCGCTGGGAATGTGCTTGCCGTTAGCTGCGGAGACGGGAAGGTCACGCTCTGGAAGGAGAACCTGAAAGGCGGATGGGAATGTGTGAGTGACGTGAACAGCTAAAGTTTATTGGCATGTATAGTACCACTCTTCCTCCTCTCGCTCGCAACAAGCTGTCTTTATGCCTCTATCCCCGCGCTCTCGCGTGAACCTATGTTATCATGTGCAAAACTCGACGAGAAGCGAGCACGATTGATCAGGATTTCCGCTGACTCGGCGTCCTTCATGGAGATGAACCTCTACCTCCAATTGCGACTCGGGATTGAGGAACGTAACTAACTGAAGATGAGATCTCTGGTGATATTTTCAAATCAAAAGACTCTAGCGCCCACGATTGCGATTGTGGATGATGGATAACATGACATGCCAAGTGAGTCAAACCAACGACAATAATCAAGAACACTACTACTAACTGGCAAATCGACTCCAAGACATGTACTGAGACCTGTGTGCTGCGAATAACAAAAAAAGACCAAGAATATGACACGTAACCGTGTCCGTTTCGCCCTCTCTCCGTTGCCCTAGACTAGACCCCTACAACTTGCGCATCGACATATTCTCGTAAAAGTCCTGCGAGATTGGCTTGAAGTCGTTGCGCGCCCGCAACTTGATGGCGCCTAGCTCGCGCATGGCGACGCTCCACGGGAAGCGCGTGCCCCCCGGCTTGTGCGTCCAATCATACAGATACGCATACGACGCGCGCAGCCGCGCCACCTCCTCCTGGCCGAACACGACGAACGTCTTCCGCTCTCCCGGCGGGCCCCCGACAAACTCCCTCGACACAGCCCGCAGCTTGTCCTGCCGCGACTCGATGGACAGCTGCGTAAACGCGGCGCCGCCGCCAGCGGCGGCGCCGACCACGGCCGCCTTCCTCATGGTGTCGGCGTACAACTCGGACACCCGCGCGACGTGCGTCTTGATCGCCTCGAGCGCGTTGTTCTGCGCCTGTCCGACGGCGCGCACGTGCGGCTCCGGGCTCGACAGCATCTCCTGCGCTCGTGCCTCCGCGCCCTGCCACGGCGCGACGAGGTCCGCGTCCTTGATCTTGGCGGGCAATGCGACAAAGTGATCCGCGATGCGTTGGAGGTACTCGTTTTTGATGCTTTCCATGGTCTCCCTGAACAAGTCCATGACAAATGGAGGCAGATCCCCCCGTGACAAGGGATACTGTAAGATGTGGTGATCGGGTTCCATCTTCCATGGGGGCATAAATTGTGTCCCATATTGCTTGCTGTTACAGTCCTGCCTGTACCTCCCTTGCAGGATGGTCTTGCCAGTCTTGGCACCATCAAGAACTGTGCAGAAGCTAGACATTAATTGTCATTGAAGTTAGCTATAGGAAAAAGTGATCAAAATAACTCTTACATCCATGCAAGTAGAGTAGTTGTGGGATGTGAGTAGCCAAGGGAGTAAACAGCATTGTCATGCATGTTGGAGTAGGTTCCAACAACATAAGGATCCTTGAGTGGGGTCATCAAGATAGTCTGCAACTCTTGTGTTTGATGTTCTATGGGACTGGTTGAGGGAACCCTTTGTAGAAACTCTTGTACAGTTTCATTCTTGACATCAAAGTGATCCCATAGGCCAGTAGGGGGATTCAAATATTTGGCATCAGCATTTTGAAAAGGTTCAACAATGCTTGGCTGCCAGATGCAGACCACCCTGTCACCATCATAATCCCCTTTAATAAGATATAAGCATGCCATTAGGTAGATATAATGATCCTTACCAGTGCCAAGCATACTTGCAAGACTTCTAGAGCCTTTGATAGAGAACATAATAACATTGACATAGTCATCAAGTTCTGGCCTAAATACTGCCTTAACCTATAAATATGGGGATAATAAGTGCTATCTTAGTAAATGTAATAAAAGATGATACCTTTTGAACATCTGTTGGAAGCTTACATGGGCTTCTTGTAACCTTTGTATATCATACTGTTATAAGTCTAACCTTAAAAATGCTAACCTTAAACATACCAATATATCTCCAATAATCCTATCTGATCTCTGTCCATCTGATCTAAGAAGACAGCGCTGAGAACACTTGACATGAATCTCTCCCTCTTGAAGAACCCCCAACACATCTAAAATATGGCTTGGCTTAGCTTATTCAATATAAAAGAAGAGCAACATACCTGGAACAATAAGAGCTGAGCAAGACATAGGAACTGTTAGCTTAAGTCTTGAGGTGCATGTCTTAATAGCCTTGTTAGCTACATGATGTAGCTTTTCAGCAAGTATTGGATTAGTGGCAGGATGAAAGCCAGTGTCCAGAAATGCCATGACTGTTTCTTCAAGTGAAGAAGGACAACCACTGATATCATCCCCCCACCAGGCTAATGAGTGAGTATCATCATCTTCATAGTTTTCACTGCTATCATCTTGATTAGGTGGCTGTATACCATATGCCCTGGCAGTCCAAGCAGATTCACGAGCAATGCGAGATGCCATCACATTACCCTGTTTAGCTATAGCAGCCCAGAGTTGAGCCATAGCATGTGGACCATCCCAGTTAAGAAGAGGAAGGATAGTCTCTTCTATAGACTGACTGAAGAGGTCAAGAAAGATGGTGGATAAAACACCATTCTCAGAGAGATTAACTATCATCTCTTTTGAGACCTTAACTGAGCTTTGCATGTGTGAGGCTCTAAGAGTGTCTATGATTCTGTGGGCTGAACTTTGTAAGTAGATTGGGGTATTTTGAATCTTGAGCTGAGAGGGCCTTAACCAGACACATGGGTATTCCCAGCTGTTTTCTTCTTTGCCAGGATGCAATAGCCATAATCCCTTAAGAAAATGTTTTAAACCCCACTAGATATATTAAATACAATAAAAAGCAATACCTTGGCACCTGCCAACCTACATTGAACAGCCATTGGAACTTCTTTCCAAAGGCCTATGTTCTCATGCAACATATGGAGAGCATGGAGATTTATTAGGCCACAACCATCTGTCATATCCATTTCACTAGGGTGCTTTACACCAGGGGGACAGCTTGAAGACACTAACTCATGATAAGAGTAGATAAGGTTGCCTTATTCTTATCACATACCAATGTCAACCTCTTCTCTAATCTGACTAGCTTCTAAGAGCACACCAGGAATGGAGGTAGATAATCCTAAAGCAGTCCTTGATGCCCATTTTGCAATTGTCTTATTGTATAATAAGCACTAGGCTAGACTTGTTAAAGAGTGTGCAACTTACCTGATTAGAGTTGTGCTCCAGATTATTATGTTCTTTAAAGAAATTAAGGAAAGAACAATATTGACCATTCAAAGGTGAAGGTTGCAATAGAAGACCATTGTACAGTTCATTAGTTGCCATGAGGTCCACATGGTGGTCCTTGTTCACATGAAAGAATCTGTAGATTTGTCCATTAAGAACCAATGGCCTGATCAGTAGCCTCTTCAGCATGTCTAGCTTTGACAGAATGTCCTTAGACAGCCTAAGTTTTATCTGCCAAGAAGAGCCATAGCACCTTTTAAACCTAGATGAAGGCCCTAGAACAGGGTGTTCCAGAGTGAACTTGAACTTCCCCTGCTTGTCGACTTCTGCCTTTATGGAGAAGGACACTTTGCCACCATAAAAGCCCTTGAGCTCAGGTGTACAACCCAAGCATCCTGTAGGACCATGTTCCTTGAATGCAAGATCCTCCTTATCGAGTTCTCGCCAAGGTGACTTGACAATTAGGAATGAGTTCGTGAAAGACGGGAAGGGGAATGAAATGACACACCGTTGCCAGAATCTCTTTTGAGGGCTTCTGACTGCCAAAGTTGTCTTTGTTCCATCTTAGGTAATCTTCGAGGTAGGGGGCCACACGGGCATTCAGCACGCCCGGCGCCGGGGGGACGGAATCGGAATGGGACTCGAGAGGTGCTAACCCTTTGGTTTTGAGGTAGTCGAGCGCCGACATGGAGATGTCCTCCCACGAGCAATTGCGCAGGGAGACCTGTCGCGCTATTTCCCATTGGACTCCCCATGGAAGTCCCCGCGCGTCCATCGCGCGTTGCACACTGGTGTTATGCGCCTATCCGAATCGACAGTGGTGAGGCTCACGGAACGCCAAATTTGACGAGACGCACTATGATGTAGGGCCCTGAACCATCATCGTGGTGGTATTCTTGTGAAAGGACATCGCCCGGAGGTGCCAGTGGCGGAGAGGCGTGACTTGGACGAGTCGCCCATGAACATGAAGGCGAGCCTGAGAGTGGCGCACGGGCTGGGCTGCCATCAAGGTCGATTGGACCAGAGATCGTCCGCCTTTTGTATGACGCAGAAGGGCGATCGGACGGCACAGAATCCTCTGGCGACTTTCGTTTGCCTAGGGAGGCGGAGGATGGGCCGAGGGTGGCGCTAGATGGACATTCCATCGCGATGTGATCTTGACTGGGGCCGTACTGGTCAGCCGCGCGAATTGCGTCGTCATCGCAGAAATCGCTGTATCCGGTGCTCCCGTCTTCTGATATTTCATCACCGTGATTTGCGAGGCCAGACATTGCAGAGAGAGAGACAGACAGAGGTATATTTGCACGGATTTTTAGTAGGTTGATTGTGATAGAGGAGCGGGGGAAAAAGATACCCTCGCTTAGCCTCGAGGCGGGTTCAAATCCACCATAAAACTACACGACTGATTCTATTACCGCTATTGCCATTACTGCTACATTCCTGCGCCAGAAACTCCCATCCTAGTATGATCGCCCAAAAAGTGTCCAGCGCTTTGAGTCGCTGCCACAGGCAGGGCACTTCGTCTTGCCGGGTATGATCGGGTCCCAGGGACTCTGGTCGAAGGGGATTGCGAGCGATTTTGCACCAGCAGAAGGCGCTCGCTCGTCCTGAGGTTCTGCACTGTGCCAAGGTTTAGCGTCGAGGGTTACAAAGAAATATAAGCCACCTACGCTCTGCCGCTGCGCTCCTTAATGTCGTCCTCGCAAGATTCAACCTCACACCACGGAAGCACGACCACACATTTGTCATCCAAGGTCGGGACAACCTTCTCCCACTCAGTGACCGGCTTGACGCGAGACCAATATACTTCCTTCGCACGGGCAAACATCTCATTTTGTATAGTTTCCAGCACCGCGGGAACCGCGGTCTCGACATTCGCCAACGGGATGGGCGCCTTGACCCCCGTGTCGCGGCGGACTCCAAGCGTCTGTTTCTTCGCGAGGTCTTGAGGGCCGATCTCGAGGCGCAAAGGAACTCCTTTTTGCTCCCAGTCGTTGAACTTGTACCCAGGAGTGTAGCCATCTCTGAGATCGGCGCGAGCACGAACGCCGACCTTCCTCAGCGTTACTACGAGCTCCTCACATTTGGCTGTGATCTCCTGCCGCTGCTCCTCGGCGGTCTTTGCAGTAATGCCGCAAGGGACGATGATTACCTGAACGCTTGCAACGCGGGGAGGGAGGACGAGTCCTTGGTTATCGCCGTGTACCATTACCATCACGCCGATCGTCCGCGTCGATAGACCCCACGAGTTCTGCGACACATAGATCTTCCTTTGACCAGAGGGATCGTTAGGGTCTTCGACGAAGATGTTGAACATCTCAGGCCTTGAGAAGTTTTGGCCAAGACAGTGAGACGTTGCCCCCTGAATGCCGCGACCGGTGGTAGGGATGAATCCTTCTACGGTAGTGGTGTAAACCGCGCCAGCAAACTTTTCTTTCTCAGACTTCACACCAGGGATGACGGGGACCGCAAGGAGTTCCTCGAAGACGAGGCGGTATAGGTCAAGAATTTCTAGGACTTCCTTGTCGGCTTCTGCTTTGGTGAGATGGGCTGTGTGGCCCTCTTGCCAGAGGAACTCCCTGGTGCGGATGAAAGGCTCTAATAGCGACCAATCAGGGATTATGGTTTTGGATACGTGACAGGCGTACGAGGAGTTTTGAATTCCCACCGAACAACGCTGTTCCACTGATTGAGTTTCAAAGGAAGATCTCTGTGGCTCTTGATCCACTTTGCATAGTCTAATGGCCGTCGTAAGTGAGCGACAAACAGAGATAAAAATTGGTCTCACAGGGATACATGGCGGTCTCTGACGTGGGACGGATAGCGATGGGTTCTTCGAGATCTGATTGGCCTCTAGATCAGGAGGGTCAGTCTGAGCACAACGTTGGGTTCGATTCCAATAGACGCACGCCCGTGTAACCCAAGCGACCTCTGGGGAGAAACCCTCGATGTGATCCTTCTCCCGCTCAAGCACTTTTTGCGCCACAAACATAGGGAAATATGCATTTTCAACGCCCATCTCCTTGATCTTCGAGTTGAACCATTCTTCGTAGCCGCTCTACGTAAGTCCCGCTGTTCAACGTAGGCATGGGGAGTCCATTACCTTGGATGATTTCCCATATGCTGTATGACCAAGGCTTGAGGACATAACACCCACTAACGTTGTAGTAATCGAGCATATCTGCCTTAACCAAAACCTTCACCGAGTAACCTTTCAGCATGAAACATCATCGAGAGGACGCATATATACCCACATTGGTATACCACGCAGCGAAATCGACCTCTTTCCTTACGCCGATGGCAATCTGAACGGCACCCTCAATCTTCGCGTCTTCCTTCTCCGCCTTCTTTTCCGCAGGCTTGAGCTGAGTAGCGGTGCCATCCACCGTCTCGCTCTTCAGCGCGGCAAAATCGATCTCGTGAACCTTCGTTTCTGCTGTTTCCAGGTTGCGCAGGTACGCGAAAATGTCCTGTCCGGAGAGGAAGACGGTTTGGCTCGAAGAAAGCGCGTGCACTGCGAGCGGGACTTTTGCGGTGGCCAGAGAGGCATCGACGACGGTAGTGACTCTGGGGAACGTCTCCGCGTTGAGAGCCAAAGGGCTCACTGATGTGATGCACATGCGTTAGTTAGACGAGCACAAAAACAAAAACCTGCAGCGCCTCCTTCCACGCAGCGGCGGACGTCGCAGACGCGTGCTTGACGGTTCCGGAAGGGGTGATTGACAGGGCGGCGAGAGCTTGAGTTGTAGAATCGAGTGCGGACATGGATTGGGTTGAAAAGGGGTGGTAGGAGTGCAGAAAGGGGAATGGGTCGGACGACAGCAAGAATAAATAAGGGTGTGCAGCGATCAGGCGTGACTCGACGGGCGTTGTTGTTGTTATCGGATGGGCTATCCGCTTCTGAAGCTGTGCCCCCAGGCGCGTTGAGGAATGTCGACCTGCGCTCCGAAAAAGTATGCGCATATGACGACACCCCGTAGAAGAGGTTGAAAGCAAGGTCCCTGGACGCTTGGCGAATGCCGCTTAATTTCTTTACGAGCCTCGCGCTCTCGCAATCCGTCACAGATATTCAAACTTCACTTGCTACACCCAAGCCAGCGAGTCATTTAAATTAGGCGATGCGCGTAAACAAATGTGATCATAAATTACATGTGATAAGTCTACGATGAAGATGAAGTCGATAAGACCCCTGTGCATCTGGGGCAGAGGACTTCACTGTGTGGACGGGTGTAAGTCCAACACCGAGGGCACTTGGCCAACGTCGCTGGTCGAATGCGAACGCCGATGTGCTCATCCGAGCCTGGGGAATGACCCTTAAGTCTATGTAGTGAAGGAGGTACGAGTATCTCACCAGGGAACCGCACTGAATCCACATACAACCAAGGTAGGAACGACATTCCTAAAGAGTCGTCATCTCCTATGGATACGTCGGAGACAATGAACAATGTCTTCAGGAAAGATTCTAAGAAATAAAGATGGTGAATACAGGTGTTCAAATTAATGGGTAAAAACGTGCTTTCTCGCATGATGAGGCTTGTCAAATCGTTACCAATGCTGGGGAGGATGATATCAACCTCGGCTTCTGTCGAGCTGCTTAACTGCCTAAAATTTCGCTTTCAGACGAGTGAGATATAACGTGGTGGGTGCGACGTACCTCCTTCCCCGTGCTTGCTCCAGTAAAGCCAACACAGTACTCCGCACTTTGAGAAACTGAGCCATCTCATGTTCGGCGGTGGGGTTATGCCAATCAGGTGACTGGGAGATGGGCCCAATTAGATGTGAATTGCGAATTATCCGCGAAGCCATACCAATGAGACCCACGGTCTACTGAACACAGAAGGTGAGTGAGTGAACTCGGAACTCGGCTGTCCACGAAGAGCAACATGAATTTCCTCCGCAAGGTGGGGCAGCACCGGGGCGATGATGTGGACCAAAGTATTCAGGACCTGTGAACACAATATGGTGACAGTCTGCGGAATTACTGAGCTTAACTCACATGTTGGAGGACGGTCACGGTGGACCTGCGCTCTAGGCTGGATAAACTATTTGCATATAGGTTATCTTTCGTGATGTCAAAGTACAAGGATGAAAGAGTAATGTTCGTGAAGTTCGCGAGGGTAGAAATGACTAGAGAGGGCCTTCAGCCGACCACGGGCTCTTGAAGGGGACAAGGTTACCTTTGGGGAAATTATACTGAGCGTAGCCATTCAGCGCGGTTTGCTCGAGCTCGTACAGTTGATGCATGACGTATCGATCAACCTGTGTATAATTAACGGTTCTCCAGAGCATAGTAAACGTGTCCCAGACTCACGAGACCCAATTGGTCCTTTGGAACCAAGCCTGATTTCGCACGGATATCTGGGTCGCCGATGTTGCCTAAGATGAATCGAGCCGAATTTCGAATTTTACGAAATGTCTCGGAAGTTTGCTCGAGGATCTTGGGTCCAATCGACATGTCACGCCAGTACTCTACCGATGCAGCCCACAGACGAAGTGTGTCGGCGCCATACACGGACTGCTTCTTATCCTAGGACGATCTTCACTACAGGCGCAAAAGCCAGCAAATAATGGCCACTCACCGCCCCGCCTTTCACGATAGTCATCGGGCTCATAACGTTCCCAAGTGATTTGCTCATCTTCTTTCCATTAGCGTCAAGAACCATGCCGTGTGTCAACAGCGTCTCATAAGGTGCACTAGGCTTGTCGGCTTTGGCAGTGCCAACAGCTGTGAGAAGTTGGCTTTGGAACCATCCGCGGTGTTGGTCTGATCCTTCGAGACAGATGTCTGCTCTCGGTTGAGGGTTTCCGCGGCCGGGAAGCAGAGACCACGAAGAGCCACTATCAAACCACACATCCATGGTATCGGTACCCTTGCGCCAGTTGCTCACATCCGCGTCGACTTCAAGGAGAAAAGGTGGGAGGAATTCATCGATTGGGCCCTCCCACCAATAAGCGACACCCTTTTTATCCAATACAGCCAAGATGTGGTCAAGGATGCGGGAATCGAGGTAGGCACCATCTGTCGGGGTATGGTGCAAGGCAGGGATTGGCACACCCCAGACGCGCTGCCTCGAAATACACCACTCTGAGCGGGATCTGATAAATGACTCGAGGCGATTGCGTGCTAGTGGAACGGTGGGTAAGCGCAAATCAACAAATCCAGGTATCTTACGCGCACATATCTGAGGATAGAACGTCACAGCTTCAAGTGCCTTCAGAGCATCCTGCTTGATGTTATCCAAGTTGGCGAACCACTGCGATGTCGCCCTGTGTGCGCAGAGTCATGTAGGGTCCACTCAACAGGTAAATCGAACCTACGTCACTATGATGGGCCTATCTGTCTTCCAATCATACGGATAACGATGCTTGAATCTCTCAATTCTGAGGAGGCGGTCCATATTCTTCAAGAGACCGACGATTGTCCGAGATCCGTTATCCAGAACGGGCTGTCCAATAAGTGCCTCCCCGGCCTCTTTGCCCACAACATGTACCACCTCATTGGTGAATAGGCCACCCTCACCAACGTGACACACGATGCTCGAGGTCGATGAAATGAGGCTTTGTTCCCGGAACAGATTATAGTCTTCTGCGCCGTGAGCTGGCGCGCAATGGACTCAGAGGCGGCATCTGAGGCAAGAGAGGCAAAGAGGGGGCGGTAGCGAGCACCAGCAAGCTCGGATCCTATATGTGAGAGTAAGCATAAAGCAACGAAATGATGTTAAATGCAGCGACCTCGGATTTGCGCCAAGACCTCAACCTTCCCAATGACCTTGGAGAGGGCATCCAAGCGCTCCAGCGCCACAATGAGGGTACTGGCTCCATCGTCAGACCGTTCCGCGGGGCGAATCAGGGCATAGGTTATATCCGGATGCACGGCAACACCCTGCGCGTTAAAATGAGAACGAGTGGATGCACGCCATGAGAAATCCCGAACCATGTTAGCAGTTAAGGTCCATGGTGTCGTTGTCCAAACCAAAAGTTGGACTTTTGTCTGACTCGCAACGAGATTCCGAAAGGCGACAGTGGAATCGTGCGACTGCAGGTCGAGATCGAAGGTAACGTATACTGAATGCGAAACATGGTCGTCTTTATACACCAACTCGGCTTCGGCCAGGGCAGAGCGTGACGAAGGTGAGTAATGAACCGGCCGGTAGTGACGGTAGACGAGACCTGGCACGAATGTTGGTGTCAGCTGGGCGAAACATTGAAAGACTGCGCTTGCCTCGTTCAACCATCTTTTGAAATATTCGTAACTGTCGCATTTCATACCCATGATCTGGGAAATCGTAAACGACATGCCGCTCTGGCGTACATCCTAGCGAGCACTGACCAAGTGTTCGATAAGTGGAATCCGTACCATCCCAGTCCGCCATGATTCCCAGCTCACGAAACTCAGCTTTCTGACCCTCTACGGCCTGAATAGCAGTAGCATTTGCAAGGGACCGTATTTCTTCCGGAGCAATTGCGCGATGATCCTAACAGGGGGAATAAGTACAAGCCCACGACCGCGGGAAAAGAGTACGCACACCAACCTGAACGGCTTTAAGGGCCTTGTTCTCTATGGGAAGTCCGTGGCAATCCCAACCCGGTATATAGCTTCCTTGATGTATTGAGTGGGTGTTTCTCGAGCAGTCATTACGGCACAGGACTCACTGGACGCGATGACCCAATAATACATGATACCGGTTGATAATGTCCTTCAAAATCTTGTTTAGGGCGTGGCCTTAAAAAATATTGACACTTCTGCAAGCCACAAAAACGGAGACAGCGACGCACCCATGTGAAGATCGCCATTCGCGTATGGCGGGCCATCGTGCAGTATAAACAATGGGCCCTTGTTATTTTCCCACTACTTCATGGGCCAATGTCAGCTGCACGTGGCGCCGACCGGAGAGTACGACACTAGGACCTGACCTGCCAGCGATAGAGGTTGTCGCAAGTCTTCTTGCGTAATAACACCTCGGTTTTCAGTGGATTCGTCCATTGAGGGAACGTCGTGCGGGGAAGAAGGAGCGAGTTTGCGTATAGTTTGTTCTGGTCCGAGCCATCCTTTTGACAGACAACAGAGGAATGAATGGACTTGCAAAGAGTATCATGTCGTGCTGTTCGAACTGTCCGCGCAATGGAATGAGAAGGAGGAAGACCACAGGGACCCCTTATGAGCATTGGGGTCTTGAAAACCACCTTTGGATGGAGAGTGGCCGAGACAGTACTTATGCCTTCGTACGCGCACGCCCAAGCGGCGGGAACCGCGACTGGAGTTCGCGTTCGCGTTTGCATTCGGACTTTGCCGGGCTCCTGTTGTGGATACCGTGACAGTACGTGGTACGCGAATGGATTTATATTATTAGTAGAATCCGTTGCGGTCCAATGATCGCTTGGAAAATACTACGTAGATATACTGCTAAGCATAGGAAACGAGTAGTATAGCGTCTTATACTTAGAGTACCAGCGCGGTGTTAAACACGTAGTCCCAAACTTTGCCTGGAAAGATATGTTAGAGGAAGTATAATAGCCTGAGGACCGGGCCATACTTGTGACACCGAAACCGAGCTCAAAGTTTTTGTAATGGTGGGCTAAGTGGTACTTTTTCTGCTCCCGGAGGTACGCCGGAAGTTTGGTGTGGTGCATCCTAAAATTACGAGTTTTTAACGATTACCCGGGGGTCAAAGCGAAAGGTGGCGTACGCGTAGTGCATTGTATCATAGATAACATCTACAAACCAAAAGGTGAGAGGCGCGCAAAACACAAAAGAATTCCTACTTACAAAATACGAAGGACCCAGAGATGGCCCCGTTAGCCGTAGCAGTAGGGAAAACGACATGCGCCAGTTGAGTTATCGGGAAACAGAGAACGAAGAATAAAACAGGTGGCATGACGAGCCGCAACCTTGATAAGAAAAAATTCAGACGGAGGGGCCCGGACGTGCGTCCCACAAACGTACTTATCCATGGGCATGAAATGGTGAATGCCGTGCACCAAGAAGTGGATCATCAAGAACTTGGGATGATCCGGCATATAAAAGTCGACATGAAACAAGAACCGGTGGAACCCGTATTCGAGCAACGTCCAGGCAAAATTACCGAAGACGAAGCATAGGGCGGTTTTAAGATACGCCTCAGCGGGGAGGGAGAGGACAAGGCCAATAGGGAGGGATGGGTCGACTTTGAACGGTACCAGGGGAATGCCACCGAATTGAAGAAGAGAGCGCAAGCCGATGTATGCCGCTATGGGAAGCCAAATCACGGGTACCACCCACCACTTCGTCCTCGTGAGCATCTAACAAATATCTTAGTAAATTACCTGTGACACGCAAAGTACACGCTAACCTCGAGCAGTGGAGATACAAAGAGACGCGCGGACTCGGGGAGGTGCCTAGGTTGATGGACTTGCTGAAGGTAATACGCTTTGCTACGCGAAGCGGCGCTGGTCAATACGCGGTCCCAAACTACTTCGCAGGGAAAGACAGACCTAAAGTTGCAATCCCACATCTGTCTCATCAATGGCTTCCTCAAATCCAGGAATTGGGTTTTCTCGTAGTCCGCTGCTTCGTCCGTGTCTTCTGGAGTGAAGTCATCCGTCACGACCCAGTCGTCGCTCACGACGCTCTCCGCGCTCCCAAGTCTCCCGATGAGGAACTCGCCCAACAGGTCATATGCACTCTCCGAGTGCACATGCTCCTGCGCGTCCTTCATCGCGTCTTCGACGTCCCTTCCGGCATACTTGAGGATGAATTCTTCACCGCCGGGGTGATCCGAGAGGAACTTGGTAACGTCAAGGACTTTACCCTTATATGTAATCCAGGAACTGCTCTCAGAATTATGTTGAAGAACATCTGAGGCGGTGAAAATGCGAATACGCTTGGACATGGCGAGGTGGAGATGCTCAGTGAACCCGAACTGAGCTCGGAGAGGTCGAAAACAGGGTCACACCACTCTAAATGGCCAATCACGCAGACGCCGACTTTCCGGCAACCGGCACAGATCCCGTGATCTAAGTGGCCAATGACTCATACTGTAGGGACAGCACAGCACTGGTACTCTTGGTTGGTCACGCCGTCAATACCTATCGCACTAGTCCGATCCCCTTCTCCGCCAGCTCACGACTCCACCCTCTTAAAATGTGTTTCTGCACTTTTCCACTCGCCGTCTTTGGAAGCTCATTTGAAACGCCATCCTCCCCGGTGAACCAAACCCACGTTGGTGTGTTCTACATGGACAGTCACAGCGAGATCACTAGATTGCCAGGAACACGCACCTGCGGATTCATGCTCTCCCATACCATCTTCTTCACGCACTCTCTCGACAACTTCGCACCAGCCCTAAGTCTGATCCAAGCACCAACAACCTCTCCGTATTTCTTATCTGGAACGCTAACGACTGCAGCTTCGAGGACGGATGGGTTAGATGTCAACATGTTCTCAATTTGCACGGGGAACAAGTTCTCTCCCCCTCGAATAATGATATCCTGAATGGGATGTGTTACCATGTATCAATCACTTGGTTGGTAGCGCACCTTAATTCTACCAACGACTGCACAACACTATGCTTAGCACCAAATAATGTTAGTAGTAGAAGCACATAAACGCACCGCGTAGATAACCGTCTTCATCCAACATAACTTGATCACCTGTATGCATCCATAATCTTCCATTCTTGTCTTTGCGCATAGCCAAGTCCGTCTGATCTCTGTCACCCCAGTATCTTTTCGCAGCACAAATCAGTCAGTGAAAAGACGGGCATTTGCAATGAGTACTTTTTTTGAAGCAGGTAACCAGACACGAGTAGTTCCCCTGGCGCATTGATGGGAACGACATTTCCGGCAAGGTCTATAACCTTTGCCATCACATGTGGACGAACCCTCCCCACGGTCTCGACCCGCTGAGTGATGGAATCTGCAGGCGTCGTTTGAAAAGATACAGGACTAGTTTCCGCTATTGGAGAGACGATCAAGGATTTGAACATGCGACAAAGGTAACAAAAAGGGAAGGACATACTCATCCCGTACGCAATTGTGAGCTCGCGTAGGTTGAGCTTCGTTATCAGTTGCTTCATGAGCTCTATCGGGATAGGTGAGCCGGCGGCGATTCCCGTCCTGTGGAGATATGATCAAGGAACCCGTTCACTCTGGTCCGGAAGAGACTTACCTGAGTGAGCTGAAATCTAAATCCTCGCCAGCCTGCTGCCGTCGCTCAACTTCGGCAAGAACACCCAGAAAATGAGTTGGTACGCCATGCAATGCTGTGCAGCGCTCGTTTATCACGGCATCGACTATTGCGCATGGGTCATAAATCTCCGAGGGGTACACGATGGCTGAACCGTGAGTCCATGCAGCTAAGTTTCCAAGGACGAGGCGTACTGGGATCGAGGTAAGTATGACCCTAACACGTA
>WNFC01012086.1_pt1 | contig 15018 bp, 17 predicted proteins | sample 5400541 | NCBI WGS metagenome assembly WNFC01 (sample SAMN13153342, study PRJNA577476) | soil metagenome | isolation source: 120 cm saprolite under Douglas fir tree site 2 hole 2 replicate 1 | place: USA:California | collected 2015-04-18
CGGGTAGCCCCGCCCAATCCGAATGCTCCTTGACCGCGTCGACATCGTGGCCGCGTGCGCGGAGTGCCCGCGCGATCGCGGGCGACAACATCTCGTCCAGCAAGAGCTTCAACGCTGCGGCGGGGCTTCAACGCTGGAGGGCGGCCTGACCAGCCAGCCAGGCGGCGTGGGCCTGTTCGCTCTCACGCCGGTTCAGCTCAATCCACTCGTCGATCTCGTCGGCATAGGCGCCGTAGTAAGTGACCGCGGCCTGGACGAGCCCCAACGGTACTTCCAAGTAATCCGCGGCGGTGCGCGCGTCACCGTTGTTGTCCCGGACGATGGCAATCACCTGCCACACGTCCATCGCAGTCCCGACCAGGCGGGCCCGACGCCCCGCGACCCCGTCGACGAAGCGCACCAGCGGATGGTCCTCCATGCGCAGCCCTTCCTCCACGTAACGTTGAGCAAGCGTCCGCGGCGCCAGCCGGCGCCGACTGGCGTGTGCGCCAAGCTGCCGTACAGTTGCTTCAGGCAGGCGGAGACTCAGCGGCTGACTCATGTATCGCATGGTAGCACCACGCGCTACATGCCGCCTGGTGCGCCATTTCTCGAATTAGGTCCACTCGCCCGTGCCAAAAGCACATCGTCGGACAGGCGGCTGACGGCGACATGAAAGCGTGCAGTGGCGATCCTTCTCCGCCGAGTGACCAGCCGAGGTGACGACACTCGTTCGTGCAGCCAAGCGACAAAGTTCCGTGCACCAGGCATCCCTACCGACATAGATAGCTGCAGGCGGGAATTTCGCGCGCGTTCTTGTGCTTCTCTTTGATCTCGGCAATCGCCTCGTTGCGCTGTTCTTCGGTGTAGGCGTAGAAGTTTTCTTTGCCGTACATCACGCGGTACAACGGTGGTTGAGCGATGTACAGATAGCCTTCGGTAATCACCTGGCGCATTTGACGGAAGAAGAACGTCAACAAGAGCGTGCGGATGTGCGCACCGTCGACGTCAGCATCCGTCATGATGATGATGCGGTGATAGCGTAATTTAGCCGGATTGAATGCGTCGCTATTACCCGCACCCATCGCGGTAATGAGCGCGCGGATTTCTTCGAAGGCAATGATCTTGTCTTCGCGCGCGCGTTCCACGTTCAGGATCTTGCCCTTCAGCGGCAAAATGGCCTGGAAGCGCCGATCGCGACCCTGTTTGGCCGAGCCACCGGCCGAGTCACCCTCGACCAGGAACAGCTCGCACCGGCTGGGGTCTTTCTCAGTGCAGTCGGCGAGCTTGCCGGGTAAGGTCAAACCCTCAAGCGCGCTCTTGCGGATGACCAGCTCGCGGGCCTTGCGCGCGGCCTCGCGCGCCCGCGCCGCCACCAGACATTTTTCGATGATCCGCCGACCATCGCTCGGATTTTCGGACAGGAACTGATCGAGGCCGGCGTTGACAACCGTCTGGACCGCTGGACCAACCTCGGCATTGTTGAGCTTGTTCTTCGTCTGCGACTCGAACTGCGGGTCGAGCACTTTGACGCTGATGACCGCGGTCAGACCCTCGCGCACGTCGTCGCCGCTCAGGTTCGCGTCCGAGTCTTTGAGGATGCCGGACTTGCGCGCGTAGTCGTTGAGACTGCGCGTCAGCGCCGAGCGGAACCCGCTCAAGTGCGTGCCGCCGTCGACCGTATTGATGTTGTTGGCGAAGGTGTAGACGCTCTCAGCGAAGCTGTCGTTGTACTGCAGCGCCACCTCAACAGCCACCTCGCCAACGCGGCGGTCGACGTAGAACGGCTTGGGGTGCAGCGGCTCGCGGCTCAGATTCAAGTGGCGCACGAACGAGACGATGCCGCCTTCAAAATAGAAGGTCCATTCGCGCTCTTCCTCGGGTCGTTGGTCGAGCATCGAGATGGTCAGCCCTTTGGTCAGATAGGCCATCTCGCGGAAGCGCTGAGCGAGGGTGTCGAAGTTGTAGTCAATGGTCGTGAAGATGGTCCGATCGGCCATGAACGTCACGGTCGTGCCGTTCGGCTCGGTGGTATCGCCGACACGCTCGACAGGGTCCAGCGGCACGCCTTCCATGTACTCCTGGCGGTACAGGCCGCCATCTTTGCGCACCTCCACACGCATCCACTCGCTCAGCGCGTTGACCACGCTGGCGCCAACACCGTGCAGACCAGAGGACACCTTGTAGCCAGTGCCGCCGAATTTGCCCCCGGCGTGCAGCACGGTCATGACCACTTCGAGCGCCGACTTCTTCAGCTGCGGCTGCAGGTCGACCGGGATGCCACGACCGTTGTCCGAGACGGTGACCGAGCTGTCAGGGTGGATGATGACCTCGATGCGATCGCAGAAATGGGCCAGCGCCTCGTCGACGGAGTTGTCGACAAGCTCGTAGACCATGTGGTGGAGGCCGTACACGTCGGTATTGCCGATGTACATGCCTGGCCGCTTGCGAACCGCTTTGAGACCCTCGAGGACCTCGATGTCGGCGCCGGTATAGGCCCCCCCGGTCTGCAGGTCGAAAGCTTCGGCCTCGTCGATTTGCCCGTCTTCTTCTGAATCGTTTTCGTGAGGAAGTGCCACTTGTTGTGCTCCGTTGGCTGCCCGTTACGCGCGACTTTGGATCGGACCGAGGCCGGTCGCGGCCGGCGTCGATTCGGTGTGCTGAATGTAGAAAATCATGCCCGCGGCGATCAGGCCGCTGGCGATGTAGGCGTTGCCGAAGATGCCCAGGACGACGCCATATGGTGACTGCAGACTGCTGGCCAGGATGTCCCACACACGGGCCATGCCCGCCAGGATGAGCCAGGTGAGAACGATCAAGGCGACGCTCGGCCGCAGGTGCCGCCGCACCAGCACCACGCTGCGCTGGATGGCGGCCAGCGGGCCTGCCTGCGAGACGAAAATCGCGTCGATGGCGAAGAACAGGTGTACGGACGCAAACAGCACCCCGCCGCCCACCAGCGCTGCCCCCAGGACAGCCACCGGCGGCGAAACCAGCGCGGTAAAGCCGATCAGCAGCAGGACCGGGAGGCCGAGCAAGAGCGCGATGCCGAGCACCACGCCGACCAGGCCGAGCACGTCGACGACGGCGCGCGGTGTGCCACGCCCGGCGGCGAGCGGGCCGTTACGCACGCCGCTGCTCGCGGCCGCCAGGCCGCCGTAGAACCAGCCGCCGAGCAGCAAGCTCACGCCCACGCACGCCACGACCAGCATGACGCCGTCGAGCCAGCCGCTGACAAACGCCAGGTCGTCGGTAGGCGCGGACAGGCCGGCACTACTGGGCAGCCCGATCGGCCCCCAGGCCAGCAGGCCCAGGCCGTTGACTTCGTCGGCACGGTCGATCAGCCACTGGCGACTGGCGTCGAGGCTGTTGAGGAGATCGGGGTTGCTGGGCGCCCGCCGCGGACCGAGGGCGACCTGGCGCGTCCATTCAGTGGCGTGCGTAACGACCGGACCAACCAGCGGTGAATAGGACACATGCGGCCCGAACCACAGGAACACGTCCAGCAGAATGGGCAGCAACAGAACCCACAGATGGTGGTTGACGGCCGAATAACCGGCTGAGAGCGTTTCGATCACCCCGGTCGGCTGCGCCTGTCGGCGGGCCGCCAAGGGCTGCTGCACGAGTCAAATTGTACTCGATCGGGGCTTTTCGAACCCATGTTTTGCGATTCGGCAGGGCCGTCTGCAGGTGCTGCGACCAGCGTACGGATAGACCGTCACGCGCACCGTCACAGACGATCGGATGCAGCGGAAAAACAAGATCCCGTTACGGCCCGGAACACTACGTTTCACGGGAATCAGTGACCGGAACGTCACACGAACCGGGCGGCCGGCCGGTTCAATGAAACCGGACCACAGGCCGGTTTTGGGAGAACTTCGACGGCCTGAGGGGTGCGCTGGTATACTGCGGCAGTTCGCCCGACGTGCCCACCGGAAGGCGGGGGGCAGCTGATCTCGCCAGGCCTTCTAGGCCGGCTGTAGCAAGGACCGACGCCCTGTGCCCAAGCGTACTTATCAGCCGAAGCGCATCCCGCGTAAGCGCGAGCACGGCTTCCTCAAGCGCATGTTCACCGCCGCTGGCCGCAACGTCCTCAAGCGCCGCCGTCTACGCGGACGCAAGCGCCTGACCGTGGTCTAGCCGGCGCTCGAGTTCGGCAGCGCCAGCGTGACGTACTGTGAAGCGCGAGCAACGGCTGCGTGCCGCGGCAGATTTTCAGCGCGTCCGCGACCAATCGCCGCGCGTCTGGCCGCATCGCCTGCTGGTCCTGCACGTTGCGCCCAATGACCTCGATCACGCCCGCGTCGGGATCACGGTGAGTGGTCGCGTCGGCACGGCCGTCGTCCGCAATCGGATCCGCCGTCGCCTGCGTGAGGCCCTGCGGACCAGATTCGATTCATTGGCCGCCGGTTGCGACGTGCTGGTCGTCGCGCGGCCACCCAGCGCACAGGCCTCGTGGCTCGAGTTGGACGCGGCGCTCGAGACGGTGTTGCAGCGGGCAGGCGCAACAGTCGGGGCGGGCGCGAGCGTCTAAGCGCATGTCTACCAGCGTGGCATCCACCGAGCAACCGATCAGCAAGCCTATCGACCTGGTGCTGAAGGCGCCGCGGCTCCTGCTGATGGGCGCCATTCGCGTCTATCAGTCGACCGTTGGGCCGGCCTTGCCGCGCGCGTGTCGCTTCGAGCCAAGCTGTTCGCAGTACGCGTATACCGCCTTAGAGCGCTATGGCGTGTTCAGGGGCACGTGGCTGGCGATACGCAGGCTGGCGCGCTGCCAGCCGTTCGGCGGTTCGGGTTACGACCCGGTTCCGTGATATACGCGATACTTCGGTGCGATTGTTCGCGCACCCTGACTGACACCTCAATGCCGAAAGCCTGAAAGAGCCCCATTTGGACTTCCTGCTGCCTATCTGGAACCCGTTTATCGTCCACCCGCTGGAGCAGGGATTACGACTGCTCGCGGATCCCCTGGTCAGCATGGTCGGCCCAGGCGCGGCCGGCGGCCTGGCCATCATCCTCTTCACGATCTTCCTGCGCCTGGTGCTCGTGCCCCTGTCGCTGGTGCAGATCAGGTCCCAGCGGGCGCAGATGTCCATTCAGCCCGAGGTCAAGGCGATTCAGAAGAAGTTCAAGGGCGACCGCGAAGGCCTCGCTCGAGCCCAGATGGCCCTCTATAAGGAACGCGGCATCAATCCCGCGGCCGGCTGTGTCCCACTCCTGATCCAGATGCCGATCCTGTTCGGCATGTACGCGGCGATGAACCAATTGGCCACGATGGGCATGACCCTGGACCAGCCGATGGTCAATCAAACGCAGCCAGGCCAGATCGTCTACGCCGCCCAGCGCCAACAAGAGCCTCTGCCGTTCAACCAGTTCGTGCTGACGCGCTTCGAGGCCACGCTGACCGGCAGTGCGCCGGCCGACCTGACGAACACGGCGGTACCGACCTTCTCGAGCCGAATGGCGTCCTGGGCCTGACACTCACGCCAGGCAGCGCCGCGAATAGCAATCAGAATCCGCCCAATACGACGGGCAAGGCGGCATCCATCTTCTTGCGCGGCGGCGTCGTGCTCGACGGCACGCTGGAAGAGCCAGCGGGCAACGGACTGGATCGGAATCGGCCAGTACAGACCGGTCAACCGTATGTGGTCGAGGTGTGGGTCAACGCCGCGGCGACCAACGCCGACCAGGCGCAAGCGACCGTGACCTACGACCCGACCCTGGTGCAGGTCACCGCTGGCCCGGTCACGCCCAAGCTGCAAGACATTCCGTTCAAGAGCAAGTTCCTGTGGCTGCCGAGTCTGGGCCAACCCGACACCGTGCCGATCGCGGGCCTCAGCTTCGCCATCCCAGGCTTGCTACTGATCATCATGACCATCACGTCGTTCATCTCGCAGCGCATGACGACGATGCCGACCGAAGATCCGCAGCAGCAGGCAATGATGCGGTCGATGGCCTTCATGCCGCTGATGTACCTCTTTTTCTTCGTGCAAACGCCCGCCGGCCTGGTGCTGTACTGGCTGACGAGCAACGTTTTCAGCATGTTCCAGCAATACTTCACGGTTGGCCTTGGCCTGTTGGGCGGCGACGTGCTGAAGTTCACCGGCCGTGACCTGCAGCCACCGTGGGCGCACATTCCGGTGTCGAGCGCGCCGGTCGCGGCGTTCACGCCCGACTCGGGTAATGGGCGGGCTGAGAGCAATTCCAATCATCGAGATGGCAGAACACCAGGTCCTGGCCCGGGTGCTACTGGCGCAACACGCCGACCGCGACCCGGCCAGGGCAAGGGGAGGAAACGTGGCAAGCGTTGAGACCAGCGGTCCCACCGTAGACGACGCAATCGACGCGGCACTCGAGAAACTCGATCTCGACGAAGATCAGGTCGAGCTCGAGATTCTGTCCGAAGGCGGCGATGGCCAGCCGGCGCGCGTGCGGGCCACGCCGCGCAGCGAAGTGGTCACCGAACCAGCCACCGCACAGGCGCCCGAAGGCAACGGCGAAGTCGAATGGGACGAAACCCTAGCGACCGCGGGCCGCGAGATCGTCGAAGACCTGTTGGACTACATGGGTTTTCCGGGTGACGTCGACGTCCTGGCCGCCGGCAAGGAAAATGGCACCCCCACGCTGACCCTGGCGATCGTGGACGGCGAGTCGATGGGTGCGCTGATCGGTCGGCGTGGCGAGACCCTGCAGGCCTTCCAGTTCATCACCCAGCTCCTGGTCAATCGCCGACTCGGGCACTGGACGCGCGTGCTCCTGGACATCGAGGGCTATCGTTCGCGGCGCGAGCGCTATCTCAAGGACACCGCGCTGCGGGCGGCCGAGAAGGCGATGCGCTATCGCGACTCGATCGAGCTTGACCCGATGATCCCCAGCGAGCGGCGCATCGTCCATCTCACGCTGGCCGAGCACGAGTCGGTCAAGACGCACTCCGAGGGCGAGGGCGACAACCGGCGGGTCATCGTTGAGCCCACGCCCGAGTATGTTGCACAGCACGGCGGACCGGCCGAACGCTCCGAGCGTCCGTCAGGCCCAGGTGGTCCGGGCGGTCCAGGCGGCCGCGGCGGTGGCGGGTTCAGTCGGGGTGGACGCGGAGGTCCGCCACGCGGCCGAGGCGGTTTCGGCGGCGGCTTTCGAGATCGACGCTGAAATCAGGTGAGTCTCGCGTCGCATCATCGCAGAGGCTGAAGCATGGCCTCGAATGACGATCGCGGCACGGTCGAGTACGTGCTGCTCGGGCATGTCACGGTTGATCGGCTCGACGAGCGGCGGGTCGTCCTGGGCGGGACGGCGACATACGCGGCGCTCACGGCACGCAACATGGGCGCGCGGGTCGGTGTGCACACCAGCGCGGCCTACGAGCCCGGGCTGATCGACACGCTCGGCGGCGTGCTCGTGGCGCGCATTCCGTCTGAATTCACCACCTGTTTCGTCAACGAGTACTTCGAGGGCAAGCGGCGCCAGACCATTGAGTCGGTCGCCGAAAAACTGACCTACGACCAGATCCTGCCCGAGTGGCGGAACCCGCCGGTCGTGCACCTGGGCCCACTGAATCAGGAGCTCGACGCGTCGCTGGTGTCACGGTTCCCGCGTTCGCTCGTCGGCGTGACCCCGCAGGGGTGGATGCGCGCCTGGGGTGAGGACGGGTTGGTCAGCCAGGTAGATTGGGTCGACGCCGAGCGTGTGCTGGCCAAAGCCGACGCGGTGATCATCTCCGAGCACGACGTCCCGCATACATCGGTGATCGACGAATGGGCCTCCAAAGCACGGATGCTGGTCGTGACGTTGGGCGACCGCGGCTGCGACGTGTATCGCACAGGTGACCCTGAGCTGTTTCATTCGGCGGCGTTCACGTCGGCCAACGAGCTCGACCCGACCGGCGCAGGCGACGTGTTTGCCGCGGCCTTCTTGTGGCACCTGCACAAGAGTGGTGGCGATTGGAAAATGGCCGCGGACTGGGCCAACTGCGTCGCGTCGTTCGTCGTCGAAAAACGCGGCGTAGCCGGCGTTCCCAAGCTCGCCGAGGTAGAAACGCGCTGGCGCAGCGGCACGCGGGTCAAAGTACCCGTCGGAGCCTCGAAACCCTGACGATGCTCACGTGAGCGTCGGCCGCGTGGTGGCCCTGGCCAATCAAAAAGGGGGGGTCGGCAAGACGACCACAGCCGTCAACCTGAGCGCTTATCTGGCGCTCGGGCTGCGTGTGTTGCTGGTCGATCTGGACCCGCAGGCGAATGCGACCAGCTCGCTGGGGATCGACCCGGGCACCTCGGAGCTCTCAACGTACGAGGCGCTCATCGGGCAGGTGCCGCTGGCGGACGCGATCATGTCCAGCGGGCGCGAGCACCTGGACCTGGCCCCGGCCAGCCGCGCGCTCGCTGGGGCGCAGGTTGAGTTGATCGAGATGCCCGACCGGGAGCACCGGCTACGTCTGGCGCTGGCCGACGTGCGCGATCGGTACGACGTGGTCATGATCGACTGCCCGCCGTCGCTGGGCATCTTGACGCTCAACGCGCTGGTGGCGGCCGACTTGCTATTGGCGCCGGTCCAGTGCGAGTACCTGGCGCTCGAAGGCGTCGCTCAGCTGATGGAGACGCTCGAGCTCGTACGCGCTACCCTGAACCCGCGGCTCGAGCTGCTGGGGATGCTGATGACGATGTACGACCCCCGAACGCGGCTGTCGACGCAGGTGGTGGAAGAAGTGCGACGCCATTTTCCGCAGCGCACCTTCGATACGGTGATTCCGCGCTCTGTCCGCCTGAGTGAAGCGCCAAGCTATGGCAAACCGGTGCTCGAGTACGAACCCACCTCACGCGGCGCGAGCGCCTATGCCGATCTCGCCCAGGAGATCATCCGCCGCGGGCTGCTGCGATGACCGGGTCCGGCGAGCACGGTCTGGGCCGCGGGTTGGTGCGATGACCCGGTCCAGCGAGCACGGCCTCGGCCGCGGGTTGGGCGCGCTGATTCCACGTGCAACCATCGGACTGCGCGAGGTACCCGTCGAGGCCATTCGGCCGAACCCCTGGCAGCCGCGGACGCACTTCGATGAGCACGAGCTCGAAGAGCTGGCGCAGTCGATCCGCGAACACGGCGTCCTGCAGCCGGTGCTGGTCAGCCAGCAGCCCGACGGTTCGTTTCAGCTGATCACCGGCGAACGTCGCTGGCGGGCAGTGCAACTGGCGGGCTTGCCAACGGTGCCGGCCATGGTCAAGGAGGCGACGCCGCAAGCCAGCCTGGAGATGGCGCTGGTCGAAAACATCCAGCGGCGCGACCTCAACCCGCTCGAAGAGGCGCACGCCTTTCGCCAGTTGATCGAGGAGCACGGGCTCACCCAGGAGCAGTTGGCGCAGCGCATTGGCAAAAGCCGCGTCGCGGTGACCAACACATTGCGCCTGCTGCACCTGCCCGACGCGGTTCGCGAGGCGCTGGCGAACGGGGCCATTTCCGAGGGCCACGCGCGGGCCATCCTCATGGCCGACGGCGAATCACGGCGGGTACGCGTGCTCCAACAGGTGCTCGCCGACCATCTCAGCGTGCGGGACACCGAAGCCCTGGCGCGCGAGATGAATACAAGCCGGGTCAGCGCGCCTGAGGCGCCGCCAGACCCCGACCTGGAACGGCTCGAGGACGCGTTTCGGCAGGCGCTCGGCACGCGGGTGCGCTTGCTGAGAGGGCGCCACGGTGGGCGTCTGGTGATTCATTTCTTCTCCGACGAAGAGCTTCAGGGGCTGTACGAGGCGATTGTCGGTAGGTGAGCTCTGCTCAGCGATTGCGCGCGCGCACTGCCCGGGCCAGTGCGGAGGTCGAGCGATTGTGGACCAGCTCGACGAACATCAATTGCGCGCCAATGGCGTGGGCGGTCTGCGCCTCGGGCAACGTCGACTCGGAGTAGTCGGCGCCTTTGACGTAGACATCGGGCCGGACCGCGCCCAGCAGGGCATCGGCGGTGGACTCGCCGAAGATGACGACGTAGTCGACCGGCTCGAGTGCGGCGACGAGCTCGGCGCGTTCTGCTTCAGGCACCAGCGGCCGTCCGGGTTTGTGGACGGCTGCGTCAGCGTTGACGCCGACCACCAGGACGTCGCCTGCACGACGCGCCTGACGCAGACAGCGCAAGTGGCCGACGTGCAGCAGGTCGAAAACGCCGTTGGTCAGCACGACGCGCGCGCCACGCTGGCGGGCACGCTCCAACTCGCCCTGAAGCGTCACGAGATCGAGAACGACACCTGCCACGAGCCATCCTAGCGTAAAGGCTAAACTCTGATGATGGCCTCAGCGCAGCGCACCTCCTGGAGCATCTCGGCGGTGCTTCCGGCGTACAACGAGGAAGCCATCATCGAGCGCACCGTGCGGCATGTCGCCGATGTCCTCGGCGGACTGGCGAATGACTTCGAGGTCATCGTCACCAACGACGGTTCGCGCGACAACACCGGCACGGTGCTGGCCGACCTGCAGCGACGCGAGCCCGACCTCCATCTGCTGGTGGTCACCCACGAGCGCAATCGCGGCTACGGCGCGGCAGTGGCCAGCGGATTCGACGCCGCAAGCAAGGACCTGGTCTTCCTGACCGATGGCGACAAGCAGTTCGACGTCAAAGAGCTGAATGAGTTCCTGCCAGCGATGGACAGCCAGACCGACCTGGTCATTGGCTGGCGCCGCAACAGAGCCGACCCACCGCTGCGCAAGGCGAACGCGCTGGGCTGGAAGCTGCTGGTCAACTTGCTGTTCGGGTACACGGCGCGTGATGTCGACTGCGCGTTCAAGTTGTTCCGTCGACGAGTCTGGCAAAGCATGACCGTGAATTCGCGCGGGGCCACGTTCTCTGCCGAGTTCCTGATCAAAGCACGTCGACTAGGGTTCCACGTGAAAGAGCAACCGGTGACCCATTTCCCGCGCACGGCGGGCAGTCCGACAGGCGCGCGGCCGTCGGTCATCGTGCGCGCCTTCGCCGAGCTCTTCCGCTTGCGGCGGAACCTGGATCGCGATCTGGTCACGGATCCACGCGCGCAAGGACGAACCGGCGGCGGTCGCGGCATCGCAACCGTGTAAAACGTGCTGCCGCCGAACGATCCGAACGAAGGATATCGGTCGGATCTGCCAAAGCTGCCGCGTGATACGAGGCCGGAGGGCTATCGACCGGGGTGGCAGATCGAGGAGCGCCTGCAGGGTCTGGGCGTGATCGTGCTCGGGCTGGTCGGGTTGGCCGTGGTCTACGGCATTTCCACGGGCCTGCTGCCATCCGGTCTGCCGCCACCGCCGCAGCCGAGCGGCGTCCTGGTGCAGGTGCCCGTTATCAATTCGGCGGCGTGCTTCACCCCGCTGCTCGCGCTGGGATCGCTGGCTCTGATCGTGGTGGGCTTCCGCCGCGTTCTCGACCCCTGACTAACCGGTTTGCTACACTCGCCGGCCCCGGACCCGGAGAAAACATGCCACGACCTATCTGGAAAGGCGCCATTACTTTCGGGATGATCAGCATCCCCGTCAAGCTCTTCGGGGCTACCGAAAGTAAGGATCTTGCCTTCAACAACCTGCACAAAGAATGTAAGAGCCGACTCAAACAGAAGCGCTGGTGCCCAGTCGACGATCGCGAAGTGTTCATGGACGAGATCGTCAAGGCCTATGAGTACAGCAAGGACTCATACGTCGAGATCACCGACGAGGATCTCGAGGCGCTGCCCGTGCCTAGCAAGCACACCATCGAGCTGACGTCGTTCGTCCAGCAGGTCGAGATCGATCCCGTCTACTTCGAGCGGACCTACTTCCTCGAGCCCGAACAAATAGGCGCCAAGCCATACGCACTGCTGCTGCGCGCGCTGAAGACCAAGCAGGTGTCAGCGGTGGCCAAGATCGCGCTACGCAACAGAGAGAGCCTGTGCGTCATCCGCGCGAGTGACAACGACGTGCTTATGCTCGAGACGCTGTACTACTCCGACGAGGTTCGCACGGCTGATCTACCCGCCACGCCCGATGTGCTGGTCTCGCAGCCGGAGCTAGCCATGGCGCTCAGCCTGGTCGAGATGCTCCAGGAGCCGTTCGATCCGAAGAAGTACAGCGACCAGTACCGCACGGCACTGGTGGACATGATCGAAGCCAAGCGCAACGGGCAGGAGATCGTGGCCACGCCCGAAGCGCCGCTGCCGCAGACAATCGACCTCATGGCGGCGCTCAAGGCGAGCCTCGAAGCGGCCAAGAAGGGCAAGGCCGCGGCCGAGCCCACGCCGATCACCGCCAAGGAGGCCGCTCCGTCTGGCAGCAAGGACGAACCCGAGGAGTCGGAAGAGCTCGCCGTAGCCTTCTAGCGGGACGACAACGCCACTCGACGAGTACCGCGCCAAGCGCGACTTTTCCCGCACTGCCGAGCCGCCACCGAATGAGGTGCGTGCCGGCAGCGGGCCACTCACGTTCGTCGTGCAGAAGCACGCCGCGCGGCGCTTGCACTACGACTTCCGCCTGGAGGCTGATGGCGTCTTGAAGTCGTGGCCAATACCCAATGGTCCGTCGTATACGCATGGCGAGAAACGCCTGGCGGTCATGACCGAGGATCATCCGCTCGATTACGGCACGTTCGAGGGGGTCATCCCCAAGGGCGAATACGGTGGCGGCCAGGTCATCGTCTGGGACGCGGGGATCTATGCCCCCGAAGACAATGGCCGCCCATGCTTCGACCGCCAGCGGGCTGAAGTGCTGGTGCGGCAGGGCATCAAGCAGGGCAAATTGACGGTTTTTCTGCGCGGTCGCAAGCTGCGCGGCGGCTGGACGCTGGTCCACACCCAGGAAAAGAACTGGCTGTTCCTCAAAAAGGACGACAGCCTCGCGGACTCACACGACGTCCTGGCCGAGGACGCGTCGGTGCTGTCCGGGCTGACCATCGATGACCTCAAGGCGGGCCGACTGCCGGAGCGACGCAGCACGTCGCTGCTGCTCGAGCCGGCCGAGGCGACCGGCGCCCGCCGCGGGCCGATGCCGCGCATGCTGTCACCAATGCTGCCGACGTTGACCGAGCGGGCCTTCGCCAATCCCAACTGGCTGTTCGAGCCCAAGCTGGATGGCTATCGGGTGATCGCCACAGTCGAAAACGGCGAAGCTCGCCTGGCGTCACGGCGGGGCCTGGATTGCTCGGCCGAGTACCCGTGGCTGACCGAGGCTTTGCGCCAGCAGCCTTATCGCGACGCGATCTTTGACGGCGAGATCGTGGCCGTCGACGATCATGGCCGCCCCTCGTTCCAACTTCTGCAGAATCGAGCCAGCGAGCCGCGACCTTACCTGTTGTTCTACGCGTTCGACCTGCTGTATCGCGACGGATACGACTTGCGCGGCGTGCCACTCGAACAACGCAAAGCACTGTTGGATGCCAGCTTGTATCCGGTGGATCGAATCAAGATCGTCGACACGTTTGCCGAAGACGGCATCACGCTCTACAGCGCGGTGAAAGACGCGGGTATGGAGGGCGTCGTCGGCAAGCGGCGCGACAGTCGCTACGAGACCGGCAAGCGCACCGACGCGTGGCTCAAGATCAAGGCGACCCAGAGCGAAGAATTCGTGGTGGGCGGTTACACGGCGGGCGCGGGATCGCGCGAAAAAACATTTGGCTCGCTAGTCGTCGGTTACTACAAGCCGGGCGCCAGCAAACTGACGTATGTCGGGCACGCTGGCTCGGGGTTCGACGATCGCACGCTGCAGACATTGCACGAACGGCTGAAGCAGCTGCGCACCGACGAATCGCCGTTCGACGACGAAGTACCGAAGTTGGGCATGTGGCGACGACCTGGCAAAGCTGAGGGGCCGATCACGTGGGTCAAGCCCGACCTGGTCGCCCAGGTCAAATTCGCCGAGCGGACATCAGATGGGATTCTGCGCGCGCCGGTCTACATGGGCCTGCGTGACGACAAAGCGGCGCGTGACGTAGGCGAGATCGAGGTTGTCGGTCCGCCAACGGCCACATCGCTTGCAAGCCAGCCACAGCCTTCGGGCGAGCCGACTGAAATTGTCGACGAATTGCACCACCATAAGGGCGAGAAGTTGATCTTGAAGGTCGAGGGCCACGAGATCGCGTTCAGCAACCTGAACAAGGTCTTCTGGCCCGCGCACGGCGACCAGCGCGCGCTGACCAAACGCGACCTGGTGATCTACTTCGCTCGCGTGGCGCCGTACCTGCTGCCTCACCTGCACGATCGGCCGCTCACGCTGGTGCGCTTCCCGAACGGCATCCACGGTGGGCACTTTTATCAGAAACACTGGGAGCAGCCGCTCGGCTCGTATGTTGAAACGGTTTGGCTGTACTCGGACCAGAACAAGGGCGACGGCGAGTACTTGCTGGGCAATAACCTCGCGACGCTGCTGTGGCTGGGCCAGATCGCGGATATCGAGCTGCACACCTGGTATTCGCGCGTGAACCCGGCCGGTGACGCGGTTGGTAGGCCAACGACGTTTGCTGGGTCTCTGGAAAACATGCAGCAATCCGTGCTGAACTACCCGGACTTTGTCGTCTTCGACCTGGACCCGTATCTGTACTCGGGCAAGGAAGCCCGCGGAGCCGAGCCGGAGCTTCATCCCGAAGGCTTCGCGGCGACCAGCCAGGTTGCGCTGTGGCTCAAGGAGATGCTCGACGGCCTGGGGTTGACGTCGTTCGTCAAGACGACCGGTCGAACGGGACTGCACATCTACGTGCCGATCGAGCGCAAACTTGACTACCACGCCACGCACACGATCAGCGAGACGCTAGCGCGCTTTCTTGTCCAGCAGCATCCCAAGGAAGTGACGATCGAGTGGGCCGTAGAAAAACGCAAGGGCAAGGTCTTTGCCGACTACAACCAGAACGTGCGTGGCAAGACGCTCGCTTCGATCTACTCGCCGCGGGTGCTGCCGTGGGCGGCGGTGTCGATGCCGTTGCGCTGGGACGAAGTCGGCAAAGTGTTTCCGACCGACTTCACGATTTTGACGGCGCATGATCGGTTACGGCAGGTAGGGGATCTGTGGTCCGAGATCCTGAACAAGAAGCACGACCTGGCGGGCTTGCTCGGTAGCGATATATCGTGAGGGTTG
>WNFC01007789.1_pt1 | contig 15017 bp, 9 predicted proteins | sample 5400541 | NCBI WGS metagenome assembly WNFC01 (sample SAMN13153342, study PRJNA577476) | soil metagenome | isolation source: 120 cm saprolite under Douglas fir tree site 2 hole 2 replicate 1 | place: USA:California | collected 2015-04-18
AATCGAAACTGATCGCAGTTGCGAGGGCGGGCAAATGATAGTAGAAGTATTGCGCTCCGTCAATAGGAACTTCGAATGACATCCAAACCGGACGGCAGTTATGAAACGGAGGACCGAACGAATGAAGCGTCTTATCCACGTGCTTTGCGTTTTATTACTCCTGGCTTCAACCCTCTTCGCCCAGCCGCGCTCGACCGCTGACGCGAAAACGCCCACTATCGCGGAAAAAGTTGCCGGCATGCAGAAGTTTTCCGGCTACTTTCCTTTCTACTGGGATGCCAAGGCGGGAAAGATCTGGCTGGAGATCGACAAGTGGAATTCCGAATTTCTTTACATTGAGTCTCTGCCCGCGGGCATCGGTTCGAACGACCTCGGTCTTGATCGTGGCCAGCTTGGCCAGAGCCATATCGTGCGCTTTGAGCGCACCGGTCCCCGCATACTTTTGACAGCATCGAACTACGGCTTTCGCGCCAACAGTAATGATGCTGATGAGCGGCGCGCGGTCAGAGATGCTTTCGCTGAATCAACTCTCTGGGGATTTGAAGTCGCGGCGGAAGAAGGTGGACGCGCGCTGGTCGATGCGACGGCGTTTTATTTGCGCGACGCGCATCAGATTCCGGGAACGCTGCAACGCGCGCAGCAGGGGACCTTCCGACTGGAACCCTCACGCTGTGCCTTCTATCTCGCCAACACCAGGAACTTTCCCAGGAACACGGAAGTAGAAGCGACGCTGACCTTCGCCAGCGAAGCTGAACCCGGACCACTGGTGCGCTCAGTGACGCCGGTGCCACAGGCGATCACCGTGCGCGAGCACATCTCGTTTGTCGAGTTGCCGCCGCCGGGCTTCAAGCCGCGCACGAACGATCCGCGCGCCGGCTATTTCGGAATCAGCTACATGGATTTTGCGACGCCGATCAGCGAGCCAATCACCAGGCGCTACCTTACCCATCATCGCTTGCAGAAAAAAGATCCATCGGCGGCAATGAGTGAACCGGTCGAACCGATCGTCTATTACGTCGATCGGGGCGCGCCGGAACCAGTGCGTTCGGCGCTCATCGAAGGCGCAAGCTGGTGGAACCAGGCGTTCGAGGCGGCCGGATACAAAAACGCGTTTCGCGTCGAAGTGATGCCCGCGGACGCCGACGCGATGGACGTGCGCTACAACGTGATCCAGTGGGTGCATCGTTCGACCCGCGGCTGGTCGTATGGCAGCTCGCTGACTGATCCGCGCACGGGAGAAATCATCCAGGGTCGCGTCAGCCTGGGCTCGCTGCGCGACCGCCAGGATTTTCTGATCGCTGAAGGACTGCTGGCGCCGTACGAAAAAGGGAAGTCAGAAACAGCGAAGATCATGGAGCAGATCGTGCTCGCGCGTTTGCGGCAACTCGCGGCGCATGAAGTCGGTCACACGCTCGGCCTGCAACACAATTTCGCGGCGAGTATTACCAATCGCGCTTCGGTGATGGATTATCCGGCGCCGCTGGTGAAACTCGGCGCTGACGGCATCCCCGATGTCTCCGACGCGTATGCGCGCGGCATAGGCGAATGGGACAAAGTAACGATTGCCTATGGCTATCAGGATTTTCCGGCCGGCACTGACGAGCACACGGCGCTCGATAAGATTCTCAGCGATGCTTTCAAACGCGGTCTGATGTACCTGACCGATCAGGATGCGCGCCCGGCGAGCGCGTCGAGTTCGGTGGCGCATCTTTGGGACAACGGCGCGAACGTCATCGATGGACTGGCGAACGTGATGAAGGTGCGCGCCGCGGCGCTTCGTCGCTTTGGCGAAAACAATATTCGCGAAGGCGCGCCGATGGCCACGCTCGAAGATGTACTCGTGCCGCTTTACATGTATCACCGCTATCAGGTCGAAGCCGCGGCGAAGTTAGTGGGCGGCGAGGATTACACCTTCAGTTTACGCGGCGAGGGCGACAAGAATCCGCAGATCATTGCGCCCGAAGAGCAACGCCGCGCGCTCTCAGCGGTGCTCGATACGCTGAAGCCTGAAAACCTGGCGTTGCCCGAATCCTTGTTGCGTTTGATTCCGCCGCGCCCGCCGGGCTATCCGCGCACGCGCGAAGACTTTCGCATTCGCACGTTTCCCAATTTTGACGCGCTCGCGCCACCGGAAGCGATTGCGAATCACGTCTGCGATTTTCTTTTGAATCAGGAACGCGCGGCGCGGCTGGTTGAGTTTCACGCGCAACCTGGAAAGCGCCCATCGGCACCGGTTATCACGCCGAGATTCAGCGCACGGTGAACATGATCGTGCTACAGGATCTGATGGCGCTGGCTTCCGGCGAGCGCGCCTCGAATCAAGTCCGCGCCATTGCTGAGTTCCGGCTCGATCTGTTGAAGAGCTGGCTGATCGGCCAACGCGATTTGACCCGCGACGAAAACCAAATAGCTTTTCTGGTCTACGCGGCGAATCAGATCAAGCGCTTTCAGGAAGACCCAAAGAAAATGAACCTCACCAAAGCGAACGATCCACCCGATGGCCAGCCGATCGGAACGGATTGGTGGACGCGGTCGGATCGGGATTGGTGCGATTGGCGGTAGTGGGGCAGTAGCCCGACCGTGAGGGAGGGCTCCGGTTTGAACGGTGAGCAGTACGGACCGGGTAACAGAAGCGCTGACGTTCAATTGCGGACGCGGATGCGATAGAATCTCGCTGGAGGTTGGGACATGTCTACCGCTAAGGAACAGATCACTGAGCTGGTTAAGAAGCAGCCAGACGATAGCTCGTACGACGAGATCATTCGCGAGTTGGCGTTTGACTTGATGGTGCAGCGTGGCCTGAAGGATTCAGACGAGGGCCGCACAATTTCAAACGAAGAAATGCATCGCCGGATAAAGACTTGGCAGAAGTAGACAATGAAAGTCAGGGAGGTTATTAGACTTCTCGAAGAACAAGGATGGTACTTGGCGCGGACGAAGGGCAGTCATCGCCAGTTCAAGAATTCACAGCGGCCCGGAACTGTGACTGTATCGGGGAAGCCGAGTGTCGACGTGCCACCAGGAACATTGAATAGTATCCTGAAGCAAGCGGGTTTGAAGTAATCTGGAGGATGAAGAGTTGAGATACGCTGTTGTAGTGGAGAAAGGTGAAACTAGTTTTGGGGCGTACGTGCCGGACTTGCCCGGCTGTATCGCTGCGGCGGATACAAGAGAAGAAGTCTTGCAGTTGATTCACGAAGCCATCGAGTTTCACGTCGAAGGCCTACGCGAAGACGGCCAGCTCATCCCCGAACCTTCCTCAAGCATTGAATACGTCGAAGTAGCCGCTTAGGCTGCGAAATCTCCCGACAAATTGAGATAATCGGGGCAGTAGCCCGACCGTGAGGGAGGGCTCAGTTCTCCCCACAGACTACGCCCTCCCTGACGGTCGGGCTACTGCCCGTTGGACCATCGACCGCGAGATTAAGGATTCGCTCGATCGAGTTTCAGCAGCGCGTGCAGCAACACGTTCGCGCCATTCTCAATATCCTGTGGTCGTGAGAATTCCTTCGGCGAATGACTGATGCCGCCGACGCTGGGAATGAAGATCATGCCCACAGGCGCGAGGCGGGCCATGTCCTGCGCATCGTGACCGGCGCCGCTCGGCATCTGCTTGGTACTCAATCCCAACTCTTTCGCTGATTGATCAATTAGACTTCGAATGCGCGCGTCGGTTGGCGCGGGAATGTTTACGTTGATCTCTTTGAAGTCGAATTTCGTTCTGCTGGCTTGGGCGATCTGATCGGCTTCACTGCGAATCTTCTGATACATCATCTGGATTTTTGCGGCGTCGAGATCGCGCAGCTCGAGACTTAAAACTACCTTACCGGGGATCACGTTCGGCGCACCGGGCAGCGCTTGAATCCTGCCAACCGTACCGACCTGGCGGCCGGGGATGCTGGTAACGATGCGATTCACGGCCTCGATGAATTTCGCGGCGGCCAACAACGCGTCCTGACGTTTATTCATCGGTGTCGTGCCCGCGTGATTCGCAAAACCTTCAATCGTCACGTCCCACCAGTTGATACCGACGATGCCTTCGACCACGCCGATGTCGAGCTTCTCGGCTTCGAGGATGCCGCCCTGCTCGATGTGCAGTTCGAGATAAGCCGCGATGCTGCCTTTGTCTCGCTTAACGCCGGAAAGCTTCGCCGGATCACCGCCGATAAACTTGATCCCTTCGCGGATGGTCTTGCCGCTGCGGCTGACGAGGTCGAGTTCCTTTTCAGTTAACTCGCCATTAATCGCGCGGCTGCCGATCAAACCGCCTTCTTCATTTTGAAAGATGACAACTTCGAGCGGATGGCGCGTGGTGAGATTGTTTTCCGCCAGGGTCTGCGCGACTTCAATCGCGCCCAGCGAGCCAACTACGCCATCGTAGTTGCCGCCTTCGGGCACACTGTCGATGTGCGAACCAAATAGCAGCGGCTTGAGGCTCCGATCGCTACCCGCGCGGCGGCCGATAATGTTCCCGGCGGCGTCGATCGCAACATCGAGCTTCGCCTGCTGCATCAAGCCAAACACATATTCGCGGCCACGCCGATCGGCTTCACTGTAAGCGAGCCGGCTGACGCCGCCTTGCGGGTTCTTGCCAAACTCAGCGAGGGCGTTGAGGTGTTGGCTGATGCGCGCGCCATTCACTCGCAGTTGCTGTTGCGCGAAAGGCCGGAACGCGAACGGCCGCGACGCAATCGCGCCCGCAGCTCCCAGCAGTCCGATGTTGAATTGCCGGCGGTTCATAAGCGGCGACATACTAGCAGGAAAACGGTCCACAGATTACGCCGAAATGAAAAAGTAGTCTGTGGATTAACGTTGCCAATCCTTCAATTCATCGACCAGGCGCAGAACTTCGGCGCGCTTCTTCTCGAACACCGCAAAGGTGGCGATGATCAGCGCGCCCGTAATAATGCCGGCCACGTACCACAGCCAGGTCCAGCCAAAGTTGACGGACGCATATTTGATCATCGTCGCGATCGCCAACAGCAGAAAGATCGAGCCGAGCAGCAGGAACGCCCGGATGCGGAAGATCATCCCGGCGAACACTCCAGCGATTGACAACCCGGCGAGGACCAGCGGCAGCCACGGCGAGCTCGCGACGCCGTTAACAAAAATGTCCGCGGTCGAAGACACGTAGATTGTGATGAGACACAGATAGCGGATGCCGGTCATCTGCGCTTCGGAAAAGTCTTTGCGGTTCAGGTGGGCCGCGATCAATACAGAGATCGCCGCCGGGATCAACCACAGTTGCGGATGCTGAAGAAAGTGATACTCAGACGTTTCATGCAGCAGATACCAGAGTCCGCCGTTTCCCGCCAGCGCGGCGGCCAGGCCAAACCAAAAAGAGCTTCGCAGGATCGACAGCAAGCCATACAGGCCACCCACGACGAACAGCAGCGTTGAATATTCGACCTGCGACTGCGCAATCCAGAAACCAATCACCGGAAGCAAAGGCAGAAATGCGCCGGTGCGTTCGATTGGTTCCGCAAGCACGCGAACCTGGCGTCTTCTCAGCACTTCGCTGATCGCGACGCCGGCGTAAGCGATCGTCAGGACCACCAGCGGCCAGTAACGTTGGAAGAAACCGTGGAAGAGCCAGGGCATCGTCAAACGAATGTGCATGAAGAGCAGGACCAGCATGACTTCGGCGACATAGACATAACCGCTCCGCCAGCGTTCAGAGAGACTGAGCGGATCGTGTTTCGGCGAAACTGCAAAGACGATGCAAATCACGACTGCGGCAGCGAGTGTCAGAGCAACGGTTATGAGCGCGAGGAACCTGACGCGCACGGCGCCAAACTCGATCTGGTAATAAACTTCGGTGCTGAGCACAAAGCCGAGAGCGACGATGCCCGCAATGGTCATTGACGGAACACAATCGCGAAAGGCTCTCGACCAGTCTGGTTCGCGTGCGATCAACTGATCCAACCCGAGGCCGAAACTTGCCACCGTTGCAAACATCAAGCTCATCAGAATAACCGCGCGATTCAACCAGGTGCCGCTCGCTCCCGGCGCCAAACCTGACCAGCCGAGAAAGACCGTGCCCAGGAGGAACATGGCGACTGCGGCTCGCTGCCATTTCAAGCGATGTATTCCCTGCGCCATCAAACCGAACGTCAATGCCTGTGCGACTACGGCCATCGCCGCCCCGGCACGCAGCGGCCATTCAAAGAACCTCAAGTCGATCCAGAGCGCCAAGCCTACGACCGCCGCCACGATCAGACTGTTGAAGACACTCAACCACACGAGTTCACTGATCGCGGGATCGATGCGTGGCGGAATTTTCAACCGGCTCGCCCAGGAAACGACCGGCTCACGAGCGCGCCAGATGAGCGCGGCGGCGATTGCCTGAGCGGCTCCGGCTATCATCAGCGCCCAGGCCAGGTGTCGCGGCGTCAGGCTCAGGTGATGCAAAACCGTTGCGGCCGTTAACAGACCGAGCAGATAGATTCCGGCGACGGCGTATTTCGCTTCGCGATCCCACAAGCACGCCGCCATCAACCCAACCAGCGAAGCGAGCGCAAACAAATCCAACACTGGGAGGAGCGTCGGATAGAAACCAAGCAAATCAGCGCGCAGGCGGACGGCAACCACGCCGCCCATCGCCAGAAGTGACGCGAGCGCCGCCACGTTGTGAAAAGATGTCGCGGCGTCTGACTGTGTTCCGGGTTGCAGGCGACGGGTCCTGAGTTCCAGCCACAACCAGAGCACGCCGGTGAGACTCAGCGCGATGATGTTGGCTTCGACAAACGCGCTGAGGCTGGTGAGCTGGCTCTGATACTTAAGCGCCCAGATTGAAACTGAAAGGTTGAAGAGAATCCCCGCGGCATAGAGACAAGCGCGCTTGAAAGTGACCCAGTTGAGCGCGGCCGCGAGTGCGCACATCGAAAGCAGGCCGCCGATTGACCACCACGCGCCCAGCGGATCGCTGAACGGACCGCGCAGCGCCAACAGCACCGCACTCGCGCCAACGGCTGTCGCAAATAGCACGCTGTCCCACTCCCAATCATCGGCGAGAGTCAACCCAATGCGCGCCCATATTCGAGCGATCAGTTTGCGCTCTTCGTCGTGGAAGAGCCTTGGCAAATCTTTCGCGAGCAATAGCGCCCAGGCTATTAAAACTATTCCGCCAAGCAGGACGTGCAATCCCGCCCACTTGGTAACTCCGAATCGCGCAACGCCGAAAGCCCCGAGCGCGCCCGTGGCCAGCAAAGATGCTGCGAGAGTGGCCACGCCGAGCGGTTTCCAGAATAGCTTGGCGAACACAATGGCAACCGCAACGGTCAGAAGGACGGCGAGCCAACCATTGAAACTTCCGGCGACGAACGTGGCGGCGCCCGCGCGATTAGGAAGCGCAATCAAATGCAACGCGATGGGAACGATGAAAATCGTGACAAAAAAGATCGCGATCCCTTTCTGACAGCTAAGCAGGAAATGCTCACGGTCGCGTCGGTTATGCTGAGACGAATCAGTATTGGTGTTGGTTTCTGGCGCCAGGCCCTCACCCCAAATAGGGAGAGGGAGATCGGATTGCATCCACCACGCTCGCGTTGCCATCCACACGAGCGCCACGCCCGCCGCCGCAATGGCGTTGAGTTGCAACGAATTCACGAGCACGACGCGGTTCATCGAGCCATTTAGCTGCGCCACTGAAGCAATGTGCACCGACGTCACGGTGAAATTGACGAGCAAGCCGGCCGCGAAGGCAAATGGCGCCGAGCGCTCGCGCATTGCGTGAATTCCCAACGCCAACACCGCGAGAATCAGCGGCACGCCGTACAGAGCCACGGTTCCCATCGCCCGGAAGAGGCCGGCTTGCGGGCCGCGCGCGGGCACGTAATTTATGTCGTCGACTATCGGAGAGAGGGTCAGAACAATCAGCGGCGTCAGGGTTATGAAGAGCAGGACTGCGCGCGTGACGACGAAGTCTCGGCGCGATCTTGTGGCCGCAGATTTCCCGCCAAACGCGTAAGCGATCGATGTGCCGAGCAGAAAAATCGCGACGCCCCAGCGGCCGGCTGAAGCCGTCGCAAACTGCGATTCAAATCTGCCGGCCAGAAGCAGACACACAGACCACAACACAAACAGCGCACCTAATGCAAAACCGCTGTGGCTGCGCTCCCGCAAATTCGCGAACATCACGGCCAGCAGAATCCAGAGCAGGATCAGACTGCCCAACCCGAAGATCAATTCGTGTGGAAATCCGGCGAGGTTGAAGACTTTCGGCGCCCGCGCGGCGTTCGTCAGTTCCTTGCTGATTCCGCTCGCGGTTCCGAGGGCAACCAGCATCACGAATCCGATCACTAGCGCTCCCGCCAGTAGATGATCGAATGCGAACGGCATTTCGAGGACAAGTCGCGCGGCCCAACCGCGTTCATTCTCGATCTGATCGGTCCGTGCCGCGCCGCGTCTGCGCGCGAGCGCTCGGATCGCGATCCAAGTCAGGCAAATCAGACCAAGGACGCTGCCCTGAATTTGTAACGCCCATGGATGCAGCCACGCGTTGGGTCGATACGCGTACCAATCGAAGCGCTGCAAGTAAGCCTTGGTGAGCAGAATTGCGCCGAGTGTAAGTGCCATCTGAAAACCGGTGAAGAAGATCGCTGAGTGACTGAGAGCAAGTAAGCCCAACCAGACCACAGCCAAAATGAACGTATGCGTCGCGAGCAATGAGGCGGGCTCAAAACCCCGCCCCGCCATTTCCGCCAACAGGAACAGCACGACCGCAATTGAAGCTGCCGTCGCGGACTTCTGTAGCGGCGCAACCAGTAAGCGCTCGAAGGTAGGTTTGCCGAGCTGCCGCATCCCCAGCGCACCCGCGGTGCATGCAAGCGCGAAGAACAAGGATGACGCCTGCCACGGAAAGCGGACGGCAAGAAGCGAGTGACAAACTTGCGCGGCGGTAAAGAACAACAACACTGTTCCGGCCCACGTGAACGCGACAAACTTTTCACGCCACGCAAACCAGAAAGCACCTGCCGCATAAAGCGCCAGGATCGCCGAGATGTGATAGATATCAGTATCGGGGCCAATCCCGAACGCAAACAGGAACAGTAAGCTGACAACTGCCACGGCGCACGCTGCCAGCAAGTACGAAAATGCGTCGCGCTCTTTCCGTCTTCTGCGCAACGCTTCGTACACGAGCACGAACGAAACGAATGGAATCGCCAGCGCTTGCCCCGTACGCACGCTTTCCGTGATCCGCAGCAGCGAAGCGACGCGCAAGTTCTCCCACGGAACGTGACCTGCCATGACATGAAAGGCGATCACATAGGCGAGTGTGAGACAGCCGGCGGCGATGACGTGAGCGCGAGGCTCGTCGAGGAAAACGGCGACTGCGGTGAATACCGCAAAGTTGAATAAGGCCGCGGGCACTATGCTCGCGGGATTCGGCCATGCCAGCACCATGCCGGCAACAGTCATCACCGTTCCGAGAATCGCTATGCTCGCTCCGGCCGTGCGCGTCGCGAATAGTTCTTTTCGCCGGACACGCCGCCAGAGCACAATACCCGTGGCGAGCATCGGCGTCCCGCCGAGGGTGACCAGCGGCGCCAGATGCATCATCGCCATGCCGGTCGACCCAGTCTTGTGCAGCAAGAGTCCGAACGGAAGGACCGCAGCAAAGGTCAGAGTGCCCAGCGTAACGAAAATGGCGTTGGCTTCACCTTCATCGATTTCCCCATCGGCCAGGGCAAGTTTCAGCACCCAACCGCTCGCGACGACGTAACAAAGCACGGGGAAAGCACCCAGCAGGATCAGCAAGTTCGCGGAATTGTCGGGTGCGGCCAAATGTCGAATGAGCAATTGACCTGTCGACGACCCCAGCGCTCCCGCAGCGAGCAGGTGCGGCCACGATGGCGTGATCACTCGCCCTGCGAAATAAACCAGGCAGAGGAAGATGGCGGGCGCAATGATTTCGCTGCCAATGATCAGTGCGCCCGGTGGCGCCGCGCCTGCCGAAACCGCAGCGATGGCCAGAAAGTTAAGCGGGACCAGCAGCGTCGCGATGGTCAGAATGCCGCGACTGGTGGTCGGCAATTTCCAATGATGCTCGGTGTAGAAACCGACGCCGAACAATGCCGCGGTAACCGTGGTGAAGATCAAAAACTTCATCAACGGAACGCGGGAGATTTGCGCCCAGAGACTGATCACCAGAGCCGTCGAGCAACCAATGATCAAGACGCCGCCGATGATCTCGCCCCAGCGGACGTTGCTCTGCTCCATGAACGCCGCAAGCACTTCCGCGAATGGTCGGCGCGGCGGTTTCGGAAACGGCGAGACAGGCTTTGCTTCGTCTGAGTCTTTCGCCCAAGCTCCGAACCCTGGGGCCTCTTTATCAGGTGGCTGTTCTTCAGTAGTCTCGGGAGATATGAATGGAGGTCTCTCGGGCTCTACTGGCTTTGCCGTCCCTGGCGGCGTCTTCCGAGACCTGCTCTCCGGCGTGAACAGCGACGGCTGCCCGGCAGTGCCCGGACGACCATCGGGGAATAGCATCTGTTCGCGTTCGTTTTCGATCCTTGTTTTGAGGACGCGAAAATTGACTGCGTCCAACGCGCCGGACTGATGAAGGCGTTCTAATTGCCGCAGCGTGCCTAACAGTTCGTGAAGTTGCGCTTCCTGCACCAGTGATAATCTTTGCGCTCCGCAAACTCCGCAGAACTTCATTTGGATTTCGAGAGATTCACTACAGTTGTGACATGGGCGTTGCGCCGGCGAGCTTAATGAGAGAGTTAGGCCGACGACTGACTGTTTAGGTTTTCCGCCTCTGAAGATCCAGGCCAGCGCCACCCAGATTCCATGGCCGACCAGCGTGACGATTACCAGCAGGATGAAGAGGATGATAAGAAGTGGGATGAGAATTTCCATGCGAGTCAGTCAGCTTCGGATTCCGGCCTTGCCGAAAGGCATTGCAAAGACTTCATGAACAAACCCGGCGAAACTATACTCCTGTTCCGCCCTGGGCCACATAAAATCAGGGTGTCGGGCCAGGGTTGGCTCAAGTGAGACCTCCCGCTCCGTGTTATCATCCTCGGCTGAATTTGAAGCGGGACTTTGAAGATGAATCTCTTTGACGAATTTCAGTGGCGGGGAATGATCCACGAAGCCACGCCAGAACTAAAGCAAGCTCTCGGCGAGGAGAAGTTGACTGCCTATATTGGCTTCGATCCTTCGGCGGCAAGTCTGCACGTCGGATCGCTTCTGCCGGTGATGGGACTGGCTCGCCTGCAAAAGTTCGGGCACACGCCGATTGCGATTGCCGGCGGCGGCACCGGTTTGATTGGCGATCCCAGCGGCAAGACAAAAGAGCGCCAGCTCTTAACTAAAGAACAAGTAGCAGAAAATCTGGTTGGAATTAAAGAGCAACTCAGCCGCTTTCTGGATTTCGACGCTGCCAACAATCCGGCGCGCATCGTAAACAACGCCGACTGGCTGGTTCCGATTTCGATGATGGAATTCCTGCGCGACGTCGGAAAATATTTCACCGTGAACAATCTGCTGGCCAAAGAAGCGATCAAACGGCGGCTGGAAACTGACGATGGGATTTCGTTTACTGAGTTTAGCTATCCTTTACTGCAAGCCTACGATTATCTCGTTCTCTACGATCGATATAAGTGCACTTTACAAATGGGCGGTAGCGATCAGTGGGGGAATATCGTCGCCGGGATCGATCTGATTCGCAGATTAAGGAGCGCGAAGGCGCACGGTCTGGTGTTTCCGCTGGTGGCCACCGCCGCCGGCGTGAAGTTCGGCAAGACCGAAGCCGGCGCCGTTTGGCTGGATCCAAAACTAACTTCGCCATATCGCTTTTATCAGTTCTGGCTCAACACGGATGACCGCGACGTGATCGCCTATCTGAAATTTTTCACGTGGCTGTCGCAAGAAGAAATTGATGCGCTGGCAGAGAGGGTTCGCGCGGAGCCTGAGCAACGCAAAGCGCAAAGAGAGTTGGCCCGTCATGTGACCGCCCTGGTTCACGGCGAGACGGAACTTGAGAAAGCGTTGCGTGCGTCAGAAGTATTGTTCGGTAAAGAGATCAGCGGCCTGAGTGTGCAGGAAATTCTCGACATCTTCGCGGATGTGCCCTCGACGGAACTGGAAAGATCAAAGCTTGTTGGCGATGACTTCACGCTCGGCGACGCGCTTGTAATCGCCGGTCTCGCACCTTCAAAGGGTGAAGCCAAACGTCTGGTTCAGGGCGGCGGGGTGTGCATGAACAATCGGCGCGCGGACGATGTGCGGAAAGCGATCTCTACTTCAGAGTTTATCGATGGCCAGGTTTTGGTTCTGCGCAAAGGAGCGAAGCACTATCACGTAATCCGAATTGTCGGGAACTAGTTTAGTGTTTCTGAAATGACTTTGAAGAGGCATCTTTCGTGCCCTTTCGTGTGATTTCGTGGATGGTCCTCTCGAGGTGAAGACTCGATCCACGAAATCGCACGAAAAAATCACGAAACCCAGAAACCCTATTCTTGAGTCGCCTCAGAACATCCCATACTTATTTGGCGAGTCAGCCGGCGCGACCTGGCCCACGTCCCACAGCTCCGCAATCCGATCGCCTTCAAAGCGGAAAATGTGAACCACGGAGATTTCCGGCTCACCGGACCCGTGTTGCACTCGAGAGTGAACTGCAACCAGTTCTCCCTCCTCAAAAATGTGCTGCACCTCAAGCGTAGTGTCGGGAAACTTCGCGGTGGCTTCCGCCATGCCCTTCTTTAGAGACTCGGCATCGCCGGCGAAATACGGATTGTGATGGCGGAAGTTTGGGCTAATGTACTTGGCGTACGCCTCGCTTACGTTTCCTGATGCCGCAAGTTTCAAAAATGATATGGCGGACTCTTTCCGTGGCGAGTTCTTCATCGATGCATTCTGCATAGTCCTCTCCGTAGAAGTTGGATCTGAACCCGAACCAGTTCACTAACGGACTATCGGCCGAACCTCTGCAGCAGATACGTCGGCAAATCACTTACCTTGACGCGTTCCTGTTCCCAGGTGTCACGATCGCGCACAGTGACGGCTTCGTCTTCCAGCGATTGATGATCGACGGTCACGCAGAACGGCGTGCCAACCTCATCCTGCCGCGCATATAGCTTTCCAATGCCACCGGTGTCGTCGTAAACCGCTCGCATGATCGGTTGCAGCGAGCGCTTGATGGCTTTGGCCATGCCGACAATCTCAGGTTTGTTTTTGGCCAAGGGCAATACGGCGACTTTGATCGGCGCCATTGAGTGATGGAGCTTCAGAATCACGCGCGTCTCGCCTTTGTCATTCGTCTTTTCAGAATACGCATCCATCAGAAGGGCGAGCGCGGAGCGATTGACGCCGGCGGCGGGCTCGATCACGTAAGGATAGAATCGTTGCTTCGTTTGTTCGTCGAAATATGAAAGGTCCTCCGTTGAATCGGGATTCAGGCGTTTACCCTCGGCGTCTTCCGGCTTCTTTGAATGCGTCCGCAGATCAAAGTCAGTGCGATTAGCAATGCCCATCAGTTCGTCCCAATGCCGCTCTTCGTCTTCGCGCTCGGGGAAAAAGCGGTACTGAATGTCCACGGTGCGCTTGGCATAGTGCGCCAGCTCCTCTTTCGGTTGTTCGTAAAGCCGCAGGTTGTCGGCTGAGATGCCGATATCCAGAAACCATTGGCGGCACGCGTCGATCCATTCCTGATGCGCTTGTTCGTCTTCGCCCGGGCGCACGAAGTATTCCATCTCCATCTGTTCGAACTCGCGGGTGCGAAAGATAAAGTTGCCGGGCGTGACTTCGTTGCGAAACGATTTGCCGATTTGCGCCACGCCGAAAGGCAGCTTCGCCACGCCGAAAGGCAGCTTGCGGCGGCTGGTATTCAGCACGTTGAGAAAGTTTATGAAGATCCCCTGCGCAGTTTCGGGCCGCAGATAGACGAGCGCATCCGCGTCGTCTTCCGCAGTCGCGCCGACATGAGTGCGGAACATGAGATTAAAGGGTCGCGGTTCGGTGAGGTTCTTCGAACCACAATTGGGGCACTTGCCATCGTCGAGTTTGTCCGCGCGCAGTCGCGTGTTGCATTCGCGGCAATCAACCAAAGGGTCCGTAAAGGTCTCTTCATGTCCCGAATACTTCCAAACCAGACGGTTCAGGATGATCGACGAATCGAGACCTTCGATGTCGTCGCGTTCGTGAACCATCCAGCGCCACCACGCCGCACGCACGTTGTTGCAGAGTTCCGCGCCGAGCGGGCCATAGTCCCACGCGCTGCCCAGGCCGCCGTAGATTTCCGAAGACGGATAGACAAAGCCGCGCCGTTTGGCGAGCGAAACTAATCGTAAATTGAAAACCGAGCGGAATAGGAGTGTAGCAGTCAACCGCGCGAATCAAAAGAGTAGTTTCTGACTTTCTTTGCTTCAGTGATTTGCGATTGGAACGGGACATTGGCCCGCGCGTCAGCAAGGGCTCCGTATTCAGGCTTGATGTGAGCCCTCCCTCACGGTTGGGCTACTGCCCCGTCCTTCCAAAACAAAAAGCAGGTAACGACAAGGGGGCGTCGTCACCTGCTTTCGAAAGGCCCACGTTCAAGGGCTAATTGCTGAGAGCGATCATTCGTCGCCCGACCGGCGCGGTCGTCTTGGCCGCGTGCGTTCCCTGGAGGGCTGAACGTCGCCTGGCTGGACCGTTGGTGTCGGTCGGCTGGGGACGTTGCGCGCCCGGCGGACAGATCCAAATCTCGAAGAAGTCGCTGTCGCGATAGCCACCATTTACGATGGTGATGCGTCCCGCATCGATTCCTCGATTAGTAACCAGATAGTCAGTTGTGCGCCGCGCGAGCATATCGGCCTGGCCTGTGCGGCTGTTCCGGCCGGCATAGATGATGATGTAAGCCTGCGAGTCAGGAGCGTTCTGCAGCTCGATGGCCAGGTTGTCAAAGCGCGCCTTGTCATCATCGAAGGCCACGGACTGGAATTGGTCGAATGGCTTGCACTCAACTACCGGCGGTTTCTTCGTCACGATGAGCGTCGAAGCCATCGCCCGCTGGCGGCACAAGGCATCGC
>WNFC01018502.1_pt1 | contig 15015 bp, 17 predicted proteins | sample 5400541 | NCBI WGS metagenome assembly WNFC01 (sample SAMN13153342, study PRJNA577476) | soil metagenome | isolation source: 120 cm saprolite under Douglas fir tree site 2 hole 2 replicate 1 | place: USA:California | collected 2015-04-18
ACAAGATCGCCCTTGCAGTTATCTCGGCCCTTGTCGGTGCCGCGATTATTAAGCCCTTTGGCCACGGATGAGTATCTGAGGCCTTGGAGTGGGTCCAGCGGAGTCCGAGACTGTCGGAGGCGGCCTCTGATGGGCCTGTCTCGGCTCGTACCGGGGGGCCGAGGGCGGCGACCGGAGGGAGCCGCCCGCAGGACCCGCCGGCCGCAGGCCGGCGCTTGATACTCGGGTAAGGGAACTTGGCACCCGGCGCCACACCAGCGCGTAGCTCCCCACGCGCCGAGGGGCATCATCAGGGTCCTTACTCCTGGTCAGGTTTTGCCGCACGCTGGTCAGGGGCTGGTCAGGTGTCCGAGGCCTACCTGACCAGGCAAAACCGCCTATCTACCTGCGGTTTCGTCGTTGCTGGTCAGGTTGGTCAGGTTTTCCGCAGATAGAAGAGGCCCCAGGAAGAAGCCTCCACAGGCCGGTACTCAGTGAAATCGCCACACTCCAAAAGCGCTGCTCAGAGGCCCCTTTCAGGATTGTCGGTCACTAGCCGAAGCGTGGCAGGTGGAGCTTCAAAACCAGTGCGCCGGGGAGACTCGGTGGGCGGGTTCGATTCCCGTCCGCCTCCGCAATTTGGCTTCTGACCAGGGAAAATAGGATTTGGGCTGGGTCCTGGTCTCGTCCCCCCTGGAGGTCGATTCTGGCGAGTTCTGGCCAGTTTCTGGCCAGTGCGAGCCGAACACTGGTTCCTCAATCCAGCCTTGGCGTGCCGCGAGTGGCCCAAACATGACTCTCGACCAGGGTAGGAGTCTCTGGTCCCGGTCGGACTCGGTGGGGGCCCTGGAAATCAAAACGGCCGGCCGTAGACGGCTCGGAGGATGACAAGATGCTACTGCTGAGATGCAACACCTCGCGGCGCTGACCCTCCAGGGTCCTTCGCACGGTCAGCACCTGGCGACCGGTATCGGTTGTAACCAGCATGCCGCGCTCCTTGAGGCGCTTGCGTAGCGTCTGTGGCGTCAGGGAAAGCCGATCCCCGACTTCTTGGCCTAACCGCTGCACCGCGGCGTATGAGGCGTCGGGATCGAGGTAGACGTGGTCCCCGTCCCCACGCCAGCCGACCCGGTCGCCTTTGGGCTCCCACTCGCCGTGCTGGTTGCACCGCCACCCCCAGGCGCCCCGGTCGACCAGGGGACGACCCGTGATCCTCAACACCCGCAAGGTGAGCCCGTCCTGATGCGATGGCGCTTCCAAGGAGCTCCATAAATCGGAGGGCGGGGTCCCCACCTCGCTCGTGATGCGCTTGAGCCACAACTGCCCGACCCAGAGCATCCCAGGTCCGGGACCACAGCTCATTCTTCCGCTCCTCGGTGATCGCCTCGGCGGACAGGGCAAAGGACAGAAAGAAGCCCCACCCTGTCGCCAGATTGGCCACGATCTCCGGTGTCCGGCGGTGCGTTGCCGAGCCAGCCGCCCTCTCCCGCAGGTTAGGCAGCCACGAACCAAGCTGCTCACGAAGGGCATCGCGTTGAGGCGCGATCCACCGGAGGAATCCAGCAAGAGCCTGGGCAGGTCGGCCCTCCGCCGCCTCCATCTGGCAGGCCGACAACACCGGCCAGACAAGATCATCGGGACCGAGCTCGCAGGTTAGTAGCCGGGCGCGTATCGACTGGCCCCGGGGAACATCCTCGCCGGTAGAAAGGATTAGGCCACGCGGCGGCTTGACGGCGCGAAGGGTGCCGTCGCCGCGCATCCGGAGTCGGCCTGACCGGTTGCCCTGCGCACGCAGAACGCGGTCCGCCTCCCGGTGTGCGCGCTCGACATCGCCTTGGTTGCTCGTAGGAGCGAAGTCGTCGACAACCAGCAGGGCGTCCTTGGCGGAGAAGGCGAGCAGTTCGAGGGCATTGGCGGTGCTCGACCAGTAGCCGGGAAGGTGTCGGGCGTCCAAGTCGGGGCCGAAATGGCGCTGGATGAGGGCCGCCAGCTCGGACTTGCCGACGCCGGTTGGCCCGGCGAGGTGAAGGGCAAATTCGACCTCGCCTAAGACCGCACGGTACGCCGCACCGAGCAGTGGGAAGGCGATGTGGTCCGGGGCGACATCGACCAGCCGGAGGCTGGCCCGGACTGCAGCCACGAGCTCGGCACCGCTTGGCGGGTCGGGAAGGGCAAAGCCGGTCAGGGCATCCGGAAGGCCGACCTCGACTCCCGGCACCGGGCCACCCGGACCAATCGCGCCCCGGCCGTGTAGATATGCCCAGCCACCAGGGAGTTGGCGCCAGCCGGTATGCGAGTAAACGTGGCGCTCCGGCACCTCCCCTGAAAGAACCTGCACAGCCGCCCGAGCGTGGTCACGGAGCCCAAGACCTGGATAGACAATGGCGCGGGCACCAAGGTGCTCGGTCACCCAACCCATTGCTGCAAATGCCTCCGCTGTGACCGTAAACCGCCGGCACCAGCCGTTGAGCCGGGCTTCCAGCTCGAAACGCCGTCTGACCTCGGCGCCGTCGTCCTCCAGGACGTCTGTGGCGATAAGAGCACGGAAGTTCGTGAGCGGCACAACGACCGGGCCATTTTGAGTGGGCCGCTCCCAAATCAGTCCCGCCTGCGTCGACTTGTAGGCATGCCTTCCAGTTGCACGAGGATGGACTTCCCTCGCGATCGGTTCAGCTGGGTCGCTGTGCCCAAGAACTTGCACCGGCACGAGTTGGATTGGAAGCTCGGCCACCAGCGCGTCGTCGATCCCCTTGGCGAGCATCCTGTCCCAACCTTCGAGCAAGACGTCGTAGCCTTCGAGGGCTACGGCCTTGGCTGTCGCCTCCGCTGCCCGAGCCACCAGCGGGTTCGTCGCAGCATCTGCATCGAAGGCCAAGTGCACTGTCCTCGGAGCTAGTCCCGCCAACACGGGTATGACCCCCCGCCAAGCCGAGACGCCTGGTACCGAAACCGTCAAGATCCCACTCAGGTTGGTTGCCACGTCGGCCTTCAGTTCTCCCTCCGTGACCCGGACCGTGTCCCGCGGAACGTGCTGCACACCGTGCAACGGCACGTGTACGGGCGCGCCCGGCCCTGTTCGCCGCCCTCAACGTCGCCACCGGCGAGGTGCTCGGCAGCTGCCTGCCACGGCACCGCCACGACGAGTTCCTGAGCTTCCTGCGCCGGATCGACCAAGAGGTGCCCAAGGGTCTCGGCGTCCACCTCATCGTCGACAACTACGGCACCCACAGCCACGAAGATGTTGTGGCCTGGCTTGCCAAGCACCCCCGGTTCCACCTGTACTTCATCCCGACGTCGTCGTCGTGGCTGAATCTGGTGGAGCGCTGGTTCCGGGAGCTCACCGACAAGGCCATCGCCGGGGCAGCTTCACCAGCGTCGCCGAGCTCATCGCCGCCATCGAGGCCTACCTGGTTGCCAGCAACGCCGATCCCAAACCCCTGATGTGGACGGCCACCGCGGACTCGATCCTGGAGAAGGTCCGCCGGGGCCGGGTCACCCTGGCCCAGGTGACCGGCTGACACCCACTCGATGGGGCGCTGCCTGGCTGGCCCTTATGATCTCGGGTGATGGCAATCCCGGAGGCGGCCCGCCGATCCCTGCAGCGCCGCCTGGAGCAACGCCGACGTGACCGCTGGCCCGGCCTAACCGGCCTGCGGGCGCGCTTTCGGGCTGACTTCGCCTACATCGACGGCACCCTCGCCGACGGCGACGAGGTGAGTCTGTGCCGCCTGCGCTACCTACGGTCGGATGACCGCTGGGGTTTTGCCGTGTACCTCTACAGCCGGGAGGGCTACGAGGAGTCGGTGCTGCCCACCGGCCTTCCCGAGGGAACCCCAGAAGAGGCCCTGGACTGCGCCTGCGGCCTGTACCTCAACGACCCGTCAGCCTGGGTATGACCCTACCCCCGGGGAGCGCCCACAACGCGCGTGCCTAAAACCGAGACACACCACACTCCGCCTCCAGCCGGATCAAGTCCTGGAGGGCAGCTGGGGCACCCCCCGTCTCCCTGAATGTCAGCCGTAAGCCGCCCTGGATTCGTTACACACGGCTGGCGCCTTTGGTCCACTCGCTCGTTGCATCCGCCGGCACTTGAGAGCGCCAGGTGCAGCTGAGCTTCCGGCGCTCCCTGGACGTGGAGCTGGCCGGGTTGCGTGGCTAGGAGCTGAGGCCTCAGGAGCCGAGGAACCCGTCCAGGGTCTCGACGAAGTCCTGGGGATGGGTCAAGTGAGGCACGTGGCCGGCACCAATGAAGACGTGGTGCCGAACTTGCGGGAGGACGGCGCTCAGCTTCTCGATGATGGGGGTGAACATTGGCGGGCTCTGGTCCCCTTTGGAGAGAAGGGCCGGCTTGTCGAATCGGCCGAGGGCAGCAGAGTCGACGGCGGCAAGGGCATCGGGGTCACGGGTTTCTCCCAGGAAGGTCTCGGCATTGCGGATGAAGGTCGCTTGCATCGCCTCGGGTAGCTGCGCCCATGCTCCCGGTCCGAGGGCGATCGTCTCGACGAAGAGCTCAGCGGCATCTGCGTGCTTGCCGGCCTCGATCAGGCCGACGGCGGAGGCTATTCCCGACTGCAGCCCCTCCAGGATTGGCTGCATCCTGGGATCGCCAACGAGCACTCCCACCATCGGAGGCTCGTGCCCAGCAAGGCGCCGGACCAGCTCGGGGCGCTCGGCGGCCAGGCGGAGACTGATGCAGGCGCCGTAGGAGTTGCCGCAGACGTTTGCCGGCGCAAGGGCCAGATCTTCGATCAGAGCGGCCAGGTCGGCCACGTCGTTGTGGACGGTGCCTTCGACTGGCGACGCCTTGCTCTGCCCGTGGCCGCGGCGGTCGTAGCGTACGACCCGGTGGGAACGGGCCAGCCCCGGGACGACAGCATTCCAGTTGGTTTGCTCGGCCCATGACCCGTAGACGAGCACCAGCGGCTCGCCATCTCCGTCGACCTCGTAGAACAGCGGGGTCCCGTTGAAGACCTGTATCGGCATGGATGCATTCTGCTCCAGAAGGGGGGACGGTGCCCACCCGCCGCCGACGATTGGGTGCAAAGACAACCATGGCCGTGCCGGCCGCCCCCGTGATGAGAATGGTTGTGCTCGTCTCGTTGTCACGAGGGGCCGTTAGCTCGAGCGGGTAGTTATCTGAAGTAGTTCAGAGGTCGCGCGTTTTTCTGGCCACTTTTCTGGCCAGCACGTTTGAGCACTGGGCAACACGAACTAGCACTACCTGGACGAAAAGGGCTCCAGGGATCGCACCAGTCAGCACGAATCAGCACTAAACGGACCAGCCAACACCAACATCGCGGATCTTCAAAATCAGCGAGACCCTGAGAGGGGTCTGGCGGGTTCGATTCCCGTCCGCCTCCGCAATTTGGCGTTTGAGCAGGCAAAACAGGTCTTAGGTGGTTCCCGATGGGGTGGCACCGCGGCCTCATGTCGTTGAGAGTTCTGGCCAATCTCTGGTCAGTCCCGCAGGGCAGCCGTGCAAGGAGCGCTAGCCAGAGCTATGAACATCCACCCAGCGAGGAACTCGTGTCAGCCCCGTGACGGAACGTCCGCTGGACACTGGCCTCAGAGGATGCACCTGGCGGAGGCACTGCCTAGATCGCAATGATCCTGGCGTTCCCTCGATTTCGCCTGCGAGTGGCCGCCTATCCCATGATCCGATAGGCACTGATGAACACCTCGCCGGAGTGTGCAGCATGCTGGCGTTTCCGGCCGAGGAGTTCAGGCAGGCCGATCCGATCCTCGAGCACAGCGGTCAGATCGCCTCCGTCCATCAGCAGAAGCACCGGCCGATTTTGCGAGTGGGTGGTCACGGCAGACTCCTCGAAACCGTTGATAGAGATGAAGAGACCCAAAGTGTTGTCGAGTTTGCGCCCGATCTTGCCAGCGAAGCCATCGAGATCAGCAACGGATGCTTTCTCGCTCCGCCACCTGGCCTCGAGGAGGAACTCCGTGCCTTCGAAGGTGAAGGCACCGTCGATCTGCTCCCCGACGATTCGGAAAGGTGCCTTGGCATCAACATCGAAACTGGTTTAGCAGCTTCTCCAACGCATAGCCCCTTTCCTGACGATCCTGAGAGGCGATCTCATAGAGGAGAGACTGCAGCTCGGCAAGTTTCTCCCGGATCGCGCGCTGCACAGCCGCCCGTGAGTCTTCCTCTCGTCGGCGACGCTCACCCTCTTCCGACTCTGTGCGCTGTTTTCGAAGTGGCTCGACCATAGGGCGCAATGAGGCCAACGCTCGCATGGCGTCCTCGTACTTCTGCTGACCGTCCTCAACACGCTTCAGCCAATGGGGATCGACTATGTCTGCAGTCGCGAGGATGAGATTCACTAGTTGATCCAGACGCCGGTGCTGGTTCGCTGCCAGACCGTCAACGAGCTGGTGCACGATGTTCCGCTTGTAGTCCGTCCAGTCCAGCTGGGCGCCGAGGCCCGCATCGTTCAGGGCGCTGCTGAGGAACGGCCTGAGATCCTTCTTGTACCAGAACGCCAGCGTGAGAGGCTCCTTCAGCGGGGGAAGAACCGCCGGATTGATTCGCTTGTTCACTCCACCGGCCCTTGGTCCTTCGGCGCACCGGTGCCTTCATCGGCAGTTTCTTCTGCGTCGAGCTGTCGCAACGCCCGGTACATCTGCAGATGTCCGCGAGCAAGCCCCTGGCGCCACACCGCCGGGAACCCACATTCGCCCAGCAGCACGGCGATTGCCTCACGGACGACTCGGTCGCCGATCTCGACGAAGGGTCCCCGATACGGTGAGTCAAGCTCGTCGTACGCAAGGGAGGTACCGGCTTCTCCGTGGACTATGGAGTTCCGAGCATCGCCGAGTGCACAGCACCAGTGAACGAACTGCGTGAGGTCGAATGCTTTCTCGTTGCCCCTCGACAACCACCTGCGTGTGCATGTTCGCTCTCCCGGACTCCAAAAGCAGGTCCTCGATGCCAAGGTCCTCACCCTCTTGAGCCAAGGCACGTTCGAAGATCGAGCGAAGTCGCTCAGCTGACTTGAAGTTGTTGCCCTCACCGGTGAGGGCCTCGGTTGCCACCTTGATGAAGACGAGCCGATCCTCCCAGGTGATGCTCGGAGTGTTCTGCCAACTCTTGAGCAACCACCGTCGGCCACCGCGGACTCGGCGCTCATGGACGGAGAGGCGCTCTTCGAGACGCCCGGCGGCGGGCCGGTCGACGGCCTCCCACGACCACGACCTATCGAGCCGGCGGGGGCGCTCCGTTGATTCCGGTGAACAGGTCAGCCGGCCCTTTGGGCGTCGGCAACTCCGGCTGAATCTGGAACTCCGCGGATCCAGGCGCGCGCCTCCCGGTGCCGGATGGCCTCGTACCCGATCAGCGACACACAGACGGCCGCAACGATGCCGAGGGCCGCGAGGGCGGGCACCTCCCTTGCCACGGGCAGCATCCCGAGCAACAGAACCGACGCGATCGGTCGGCCCCGCCCCAGGCCACCGCCGACCCGCACCGCAACGCGACGTGCGCGAGCAGGTACAGCGCGATCCCGCCGACAAGGCCGAGCGCCGGGATGGCGGGAAGCGGATGGGCCACATCGGGGAGCGCCGTCTTCAGCCCGAACGCGAAGAAGACAATGCCACCGACCATCGGGAGGTGAAGGTACGAGTACGCGTCTCTCGCGAGCGCCGCGCGCCGCGTCCCCGTCGCCTCGGCCAGGCTTGCCTGGACGACGTAAACAACCCAATCGAAATACGACCACCACAGGCACGCGGCGATGGTCATTCCTAGGAGGGCGGCCGCGATCACGCCGGCGTCGAGCGTGAGCCCCGCCGCGCCCACGCCGATCGCCACGATCGACTCGCCGAGGGCGATGATGATGATCAGCCCGAAGCGCTCGACGAAATGCGTCGGCGATACGCGCCAGCCGCGCATGCGGCCCGCCGTCGCACCGAGGTAGTCGATCGCCAACGCGGCGCCCCAAAGCGCCAGTTGCCCCGAGCCGTTGAGGAAGCCCGCGATCACCAGCAGGGCAGGACCGAGGGTGGCGGTCGGGACGATCCTCACGACGGCACGGAGAAGGTCACGGTCGCCACGACCGGCAATGGCATACAGGACGGGGTGGAGGGCGCGCACGACGAAATAGGCGACGCCGAAGCTGACCCCGTCACGGCCGAAGGCGCCCGGCGCTGCGAGCGACACCACAAGCATCGCCGCGGCTCGCGGCGAGCACGGCGAGCCGGACGGCACCTTCCTCGGGATCGAGGGTATTCGTCAGCCAGCATACGCCGACCAGGCCCACCACAGCGCGCCGAGCAGCAGCAGGCCCCGACGCAGGCCACCCCAGGTCGGATTGTGCGAGAGGAAGCCCGTCACCTGGGTGATGGCGAAGACCACCACGAGATCGAAGAACAGCTCCAGCGGCGTGACCCGCTGTTCGTGCTCGGCCTGTGAATCGCCCGTCCGGACCCTGGCCACCATTCCTCCCGACTCACGTTCCCTTCGAGCCGAAGTCCCCCGCTTGCCATGACGGGGGCTCAGAGACCGCTCCTTTTCTCCAGGTCCTCGGGGTACCGCGCCCCTTGGATCGTGACCTTTGAGGCGGCAAGATCGATCTCACGCAGATCCTCGGCCGTAAGTTCAACCGCAACTGCTTCGACGTTCTCCTTGAGGCGCTCCAGCTTCCGGGTGCCTGGGATTGGCACGATCCACGGCTTCTGGGCAAGCAGCCAGGCGAGCGCGATCTGAGCAGGGGTCGCCCGCTTCCCTTCTGCGATCATGCGAAGCAGATCAACCAAGACCTGATTCGCCTTCCGGGCCTCCGGTGTAAAGCGAGGGACGATGTTGCGGAAGTCGGAGCTGTCGAACGTCGTGTTCTCGTCGATCTTGCCCGTGAGGAAGCCTTTGCCAAGGGGACTAAATGGGACGAACCCGATTCCGAGTTCCTCGAGCGTCGGCAGCACCTCTTCTTCTGGGCGTCTCCACCACAGCGAGTATTCGCTCTGGACGGCACTGACCGGCAGGACTGCGTGTGCGCGGCGGATTGTCTGCACTCCTGCCTCAGATAGACCGAAATGGTTCACCTTGCCTTCCCGAATCAAGTCCTTCACCGATCCTGCCACGTCTTCGATCGGCACCTCCGGGTCCACGCGGTGTTGATAGAGCAGGTCGATGGCCTCGACGCTGAGTCGCTCGAGTGAGCCCTCGACGCTCTGCTTGATGAACTCGGGGCGACTGTCCACGATTTGCTGGCCGCTGGGATCGATCCTGATCCCGAACTTGGTGGCGATCGCCACGTGCCCACGGAAGGGAGCGAGGGCTTCTCCCACGAGCTCTTCGTTCGTGAACGGACCGTAGGCCTGGGCCGTGTCGAAGAACGTCACACCGAGTTCGACAGCCGACCGGATCAGCGAGATCATCTCCTGCCTGTCCGGGGCCGGACCGTAGGCATAGCTCATGCCCATGCAGCCGAGCCCAAGAGCCGAAACTTCCAAGTCGCTTGTTCCAAGTTTGCGTTTCTGCATGTGTGTCTCCTTCATGAGCGCGGAACGAGTTTGAGCGTTGCGGCTCTCGCTTCCGGGGTGACGATCGAGTCGACGATGCTGGGGGCGTACCGGTGATACTTCGTGCGGTAAGCGGCGTCGATCCCGTCGTTGACGTCGACCGTCTCGGCGAGGAGAACGTCCTTCTCGACGCCGCCAGCCCGGATTCGGCCTTCGTGGCGAGCCTGGGCGCCGCGGAACCAGGAGGACGTGCGTCCGTTGACGGCCCGGACGTAGAGGTCGTCGCCATAGCGGACGACCCAGATCGTCACCGGGCTTCGCAGGATGCCGCCCCGTCTGGCGGATGCGAGTTGCAGCTCATCCGCTGCTTCGATCTTGCCGAGCTCCTCGCTCGTCCATCCGGTCATCGGCGCCTCTCCTTCGTCTTCAGCTCGATCAGAACCTTGATCGCCTCCCGTTCGTTCATAGCCCGGTAACCGTCGGGCACCTCGTCCAGGCGCATGACCCGATCGAAGACTCGGCCGGGCTCGATCGTTCCGTCGAGGACGTCCGGCAGCAGCTCCTTGATGTACGCGCGCGCCGGGGCAGGGCCGCCGGCGATGGTGACGTTGTCGAAGAAGGTCGGCAGCGATTCCGGGATCGCCTCTTCCTGGGGAAGACCGACGCGGCCGACCGCGCCGCCAGGACGGGCGATGCTGAGCGCCGTGCGCGTCGACTGTTCGAGGCCGACGCACTCGAGTACGGAATGGACGCCGAGGCCATCGGTGAGCTCGCGCACGCGCTGGATTGCCTCGTCGCCTCGCTCGCTGACGACGTCCGTTGCGCCGAACTCCTTCGCGAGGGCGATCCGGTCGGGGTGCCGTCCCAGGATGATGATCCGCTCGGCGCCGAGGCGGCGGGCGGCGATCACCCCGCACAAGCCGACGGCGCCGTCGCCGACGACGGCCGCTGTCTTCCCGGGACCGACCCTGGCCGCGAGCGCGGCGTGGTGTCCGGTCGCCATCACGTCCGAAAGGGTGAGCAGCGACGGCATCAGCGCGTCGTCCGCGCCCACCGGCAGCACGACGAGCGTCCCGTCCGCCTGGGGGACGCGCACCGCCTCGCCCTGTCCGCCGTCCACGCCATCAGAGCCGTACCTGCCTCCATGGAGGCATGAGGTGTGCGGTCCCTCCTGGCAGATGACGCAGGTGCCGTCCGAGTAAAGGAACGGCGCGATGACGACGTCGCCCACCTTCATGGTCCGGACGTCGGCGCCGACGGCCTTGACGACGCCGATGAACTCGTGTCCCATGCGGCGGCCGGTCCCGCTGTGCTCCATCGTCTGGTACGGCCAGAGATCGCTGCCGCAGATGCCGGCGCGGGCGACGGCGACGATGGCGTCGGTAGGTTGTAACAGGCGGGCGTCAGGGACGGTCTCGATGCGGACGTCGCCGGCGCCGAACATGACAGTCGCTCGCATGTTGGGGCTGCCTTTCAGTTTCGGATGGCTCGAAGTCGCTCTACCCCAAGAAAGCACGGGATGGCGCCAAAATGAGCGTCCCTGTTGTTCCAGGTACTGGCAGGGCCTCTCAGTGGGAGCCGGGCGGGGGTACCCTCGTGGCCATGGACACCAGGAGCGGGATCCGTGAGTTTTTGACCTCCAGGCGAGCCCGGATCACGCCGGCCCAGGCGGGCCTGCAGGTCTACGGCGATAGCCGGCGCGCTCCAGGGCTCCGCCGGGAAGAGGTCGCGCTCCTCGCCGGGGTCAGCGTCGACTACTACACCCGCCTGGAGCGCGGGAACATGAACGGGGTGTCGGAAGGCGTGCTAGAGGCGCTGGCCCGCGCGCTTCAGCTCGATGAGGCTGAGCGAGCGCATCTCTTCGACCTTGCGCGCGCTGCGCAGACGACGACGCCAGCGCGCCGCCGCCCGACGAAGCAACCGGTGCGGCCGAACGTGCAGCGCATCCTCGACGCGATGACCGGAGCGCCGGCGTACGTGCGAAACGGACGCGGGGACATCCTTGCCGTCAACCGGCTCGGGTACGCCCTCTTCTCGGAGATGTACGTCGGCCCGACCCGGCCGGCGAACACTGCCCGGTTCGTCTTCCTCGACGCTCGCGCGCCCAACTTCTTCCTCGACTGGGAACGTGTAGCGAACGACGTGGTGGCCACGTTGCGGTCCGAAGCCGGCCGGGACCCATACGACCGTGGCCTCTCAGACCTTGTCGGAGAGCTATCGACGCAAAGCGAGACGTTCCGCACCCGGTGGGCCGCGCACAACGTCCGCTTCCACGACACCGGCGTTAAACGCATCCACCACCCCGTCGTCGGCGACCTCATCCTGACCTACGAGACGATGGAGCTCTCAGTCGACGCGGGTCTGACGGTGGCCGTCTACACCGCCGAGCCCGGTTCCAGGTCCGAGGAGGCGTTGAACCTCCTGGCAAGCTGGGCGGCGACGCCCGACCAGGCGGAGACGGCCAACACGACGGACCGATCTTGACCGAGTTGCCCAGGACGTTACCCGCGCCAATGGCGTTTCCGAACGGTCGGGTAACCCGCCAGGAACAGCCCGCAACGGATCCTTAGAGCGTGTAGAGAAGCGCTGTAGAGGCGAAATGCTTGTCGGGTGTACATGGAACCCGCTGACCAGGGCGAATGGTTTCCCAGGTGAAGAGTCTCCACAGGTTTACGGCACCGATCTCCACAATCCGGCACAGCCCGGGATTGCGCCTCAGAAGGAGACATGCCAACCACCCCTCAGGGGGTGGGGGCAGTAAGGGGTGGGGTTCCCTTCATGAAACGCATCAACCTGGCGCCAACGTGCTGGGTTGCGATCCTGTCACCTCTCGATCCCCAGGGCGGCGATGAAGGCGGCAACCGCCACCACGGCGTGGACGTCATAGTCAAGGTCCGGATGGAGGCCCAACATCGTGGCAGCTTAAGCAATGCTTCCCTGAGCTTCGACATTCGTAAAATTAGCTGCCAGCTCAGCGAGGGCCGTCTCCGTGGGACCGATGAGTGCCACCTCGAACCGATCCCGTACCCTCTGCGCGGCAGCACCTGGCCCGCCGTCGTCGTTGTGGAGCAGGACATAAGCGATGTCGTACCAGTCCTTCTCCAAACCACGGCCCCGCGCAGCGTGAACCTTGGCGAGCAGGTACGCCGGCAACGTTGCAACACGAAGATCGTCCAAGTCGACCTCGAGATCCAGGGCGGATCCCTGAACGCCGCCAGATTGGAGGGTGCTCTCCGCGAGGCGGGCTTCATTCCCGACGGCGAGCGGGTTTGGCGCTGGAGAGACCAGGTGGCACCCGCAATGGTCGTGAAGGTCGAGTTCCTTGCTCACCTCGAGGACGCGCGCCCCCTCTGCAGAGAAGATCCGGGACGAGACCACCGAGAAGAACGAACTCCGGATTTTCGCCGTACGCGGCGACCAATCGGCACGCTCAGCAAGGTCGCGCGCCTGGCGACTACGAACCGGGTCCGACACCACGTACCTCCCTCAGATGGTTGGCCGCCTCAGCCGCGCGACCCCCCGACGCGATGAGGTCCGCGTAAACGCGAGCGGGCAGGGCGACTTGGACGCCTCCGATCCTCGGTCCTCTAGAGCGCTCATGGATGTGGGCAGCTCGCGTACCTCGATGCGGTGGCCCTTCTCGACCACTCGTCCGCCAAGAGCGCTGGCAAGGCGATCACGCGCCATGAGTAAGGAGCGGTCGACGTACAGCTCGACCACAGTGACATCGCTGAGGTAGGGCGCGAGCAACGTGGACGCGGCCGCTCCGCTGACGGCCCACGTGACCCCCATAGCAGTGAGCCCCGGCCCGATCTCGATGTCGAGCACGTCGAGCGGGTTGGCCCAAAGCCGGTGAACCCGGACCACCTTCTGCCTCTTCCGGAACTTATCGGCCGCCTCGGTGTACTGATCGATGAGGGCATCAACGTCGACGATCCGGCGCGACGCGTTCGGACCTCGCTTCGGCGTCGGCCGTTCGAGCAGACCTCGCTGCTCAAGCCGTGATAATGCATTCGCTAACGCCCCGCGGGACATGCCCGTCTCTGCTTCGACCGCCTCGACAGTCGGATTCACCCCCGCGAGCACGGCCTCCACCGCCGCCAGCATCGTCTTAGTTCAGCGGTCCTCGGCGACCTGGCGCTGTTCGGTAGCTCCGGGCTCCCGAACAATGACCAGCCCCGACTCGAGTAGGAGGTTGGCCCGTCCTGTCTCATCCACCCAACCGATGTGGCGCTCGGAGAGCCAGGACCTTGCGCCGTCGGACAGTTTCTTCGCATATACGACGTCGAGGTCAGGAGCGACCCTGACGAGCGCCTGCACGTCAGCCGGCCAGCCAGCCCCGGCCCATCCGGCGACGAAGCGGTGCGCTACACTCCCGACCTGCACCCTAACGTCGAAGGAGGGCGCGCCGGTCACCGAACGCGGCGCGATCTTGACCTTCAGACCCTACGGGAGCACGGCCCGGGTTGCATCCTGTACGCGGCCTCCAAGCTTTTCCTTCGGATCCATACTTCACAATCATGACCTACTTCACTCCGGGAGTGAAGTATGGATTCCAGGTGAAGTTACGAGTCCAGGGCCGGCCGGCGTGACTGACCGGAGGAAATCGTCTTCTGTGGGCACACGATTTTTCGCGGGTTGGTGGTGTTTGGCGTGCTTGTGACGTATCCCTGGAACTCGCCGACCAGGGCGAATGGCGTCCCAAGCGAAGAGTCCCCAGAGCTTCTAGGGCGCCCATCTCCACTATCCTGCTGAGCCCGGGATCCCACTCAAGAAGGGACATGGCCAACCACCTCCCTCAGGGGGTGAACGGCAGACGGGGGTGGGGTACCTTGGGTGGATATTGAAGGAGCCGGGTTCGCGACGATGAAGGGTGCTGGACGGCGTTCCCCCCGCTCGGAGTCCGCCCAGATCTGGATCAGCGCTGGCTGACGCTGCAGGTACCAAATAGGGGGGCGAGCTGCCGGGCGTCGCCCGTGCGGCCTATGCGCTCGCTGCGGCAAGCGTGGTCGATGACTCTACCCGCGTCTGCGCATTTAGGACATTCATCAGGGTCACATAGGACGAGTTGCCAATCTGGGTGCTCGCAGTGGTCGTTGGCGCCTGCGACTAACCGGGCGAATTGGAACGGGTGTCGGGCAGCCCGCTGCTAGCGCCGGAAGGAGTTTCATGAACATGGTTGCTAGGATCGGTCAGCAGGCACTGGTCGGCGAGTAGGAGGGCGTTTGGGCCGGCGCATCGTCATCCTCGACGAGGTCGAACTATCTGATGACCAACTGCGGCGGCTGGAGGGACTCGGCCAGGTCGTACGCCACACCAGCAACTCGGCAAGCGACAGGGAGGTAGTCCGGCGGCTCGATGGCGCCGAGGTCGCCATACTCGGCTGGACTGCCCTCGGGCGGCGGATTCTGAGCCAGCTGCCGGGGCTGCGGTTGATTGCCGTCTGGGCCACCGGCTATGACTACGTCGACGTGGCCGCCGCCAACGATCACGGCATCACCGTCACGAACGTGCCCGCCTACGCGGGGCGCGCCGTCGCTGAGCTGACGATCGGTCTGGTCCTCGCGCTCG